>Ga0209169_10000008_pt1 | contig 101998 bp, 92 predicted proteins | sample HubBroMetageWRM4_FD_188346 | JGI IMG/M metagenome (GOLD analysis project Ga0209169, IMG submission 188346) | Warmed soil microbial communities from the Hubbard Brook experimental Forest, New Hampshire - Hubbard Brook CCASE Soil Metagenome WRM 4... | ecosystem: Environmental > Terrestrial >...
AGCCGCTTCACGAAATACCACAGTGCATTCGTATAGAGAACGAAGCCGGAGCGCGGCATGATGTCGGCCCAGTCGCTGGCCTCATTTTGCTGCAGCAGATAGAAGCGTTGATGCTCCTGCGCCAAGAGCCATTGAAGGGCTAGCTTGACGTGCTTGGCGTATTTTTGCAGCAAGCCGCTGGGACTGCGGTGCCGATCCAAAAACGCCAGGGCAATCAGCCACCATAGCGTCGAATCAATACATCCCAGATACCAGAAATCAGCTTCCTGCCTTTGTACGTCGACGAATTTTGCAATTTGTCCATTCGGCGCTTGATGCTCCGCCAGGGTGTGCAGACCTGCTGCGGCTGCGCGTGCCAGAGACTGATCGCCCGACAGCACCATGCCGATTGCGCAGACGGCAGCGTCTCGCCCGAATATGGCCGTATACCCGCGCTTGTTCGCCCGCACAGTGGGTGAGGCAGCGAGGATGCCGCCGGGCGACAGATTTCGCTTTAAGAGGTCGACGGACTGAGCATGGCAGGCGTCGAGCAGCGATTGATCAGGTGGGTATCTCGTAATTCGTGTCTCCGGCACTCCGCACCTGGCATTTGGAATCCGAAAGTGCGACGCAGTATGTTACAACGCGGCCGCCGTCGTTTCTGCTAAGAAAATTCAGGTGCGCGAGCCGGCTGCGGTTCCGATGCGGCAGAATTTGGACGATCCCAATCGAGATTTGCCGAGGCGATCTTGCCTTGTGCTGACAGCAAGATTCGCCATCGAGCCGTGCCGCGCTCGCAATGCACGTCGTACTGATCCGAGCCGCCGCTCTCTACTCCGCGAAACTCGATCGATCGAATGACGCCGAGGTACTTTGCGAGGGGTCGCAACAGGGGCAATTGCTTTCTTACGAGCTGCTCCAGGTGGGAAGTGAGCTCCCCATCAGGAGGATTGCCCGCCTGGACGCCCTCGACCAAACGACGCAATGCCGCCTCGCTGCCTGGAAGTGGCTTCTGGCTTTGAATGCGCTCGCGCAATTTGGCCATCAGCTGCTCTGCAGCCGTGGCATCGATGCGCGGAGACGTAAATTCGACGCCTTGTACCCGTGCGCTGAGGCCGCTGACCACGCCTTGCGGATCGCGCAGGAACGTATATTGAAAGTAGCCGGCTCCGTGCGTTGGATAGAACTCCGTTTCACTCGTCGGGTGAAGCGCGACGGCACCCATGCTGCCCGGTATCGGCGCGTCAATGAATAGCTTTTGTCCGTCGCGCCATATTCTCGTCACTCCGTACTCACCACGCCGGTAGAAACCCGCATAGCTGTCCAGCACGGCCGGGTCGACGGTCACCCACGCGACGTCGTCATGGCATATCGAGGCGATACCGGGATCCGATTGAGTGATTTTGAGGCCTCTGATGAGGTTGCACAGATCGTCGACGGGGAGCGCCTGATCGGCCCGCAGGCGCTCGAGCGCCGCCTCCGCGATCGCCTGTCCGCGCTCGGCGTCTGCTCGTCTGCGCTTCCAAGTGTCTAGCTGCATGGCAAGGATTTGCCGCAGGGTCGGCTCCCCGGCACCGCTACAAGTCACCGCGGCGATCTGCGCGAGACTCAGGCCTGCGGTTTTCAGCAACGCGATCGTGTTGAGCTTCATCAGATCGTGAGGTCCATATTGCCGCCAGCCTCCGGCGCTTCGTCGGGGCGCAATGAGTCCGAACTCCTCATAGAGGCGCAGGGCGCGCACTGTCAGGCCTGTTCGGGAAGCGCAGTCGGCCGCGCTGAGCCATTCCGATGGATCGACACTTTCCATATTTGCCCTCCGAGCGAGCACCTTAAGGTATGACGCAACGTCTGGTGCAAGGTTTCGTTGGGAGGTCCCGCTTCGGGGCTTGCCAACGGGTACGAATGCCCGTCCGTGGCCGCTCGGACATGCGACAATCGCTGCAGCAGCGTGAGGGAACGGGCCATGATGGGCACCGGCAACGGATCGACGACGTCTACAGACGTGGTGGTGGTGGGCGCCGGCTTCGCTGGGCTTTACCTACTGCGGCAGCTGCGCAGTCAGGGAATATCCGTCCTGGTGCTCGAGTGCGCCGATGGCGTCGGTGGCACGTGGTATTGGAACCGCTATCCCGGGGCTCGTTGCGACATCATGTCCGTCGACTATTCCTACAGCTTCGACCCGGCGCTCGAGCGGGAGTGGCAGTGGTCCGAAAAGTACGCGACGCAGCCGGAGATTCTCGCCTACGCCAACCACGTGGCTGACAAGTACGACCTGCGCAAGGACATCCGCTTTGGCACTCGCGTGCAGCAGGCGAAGTGGGATGCGCAAGCGAGGCGCTGGCACGTCAGTACCGGTACGGGTGAATTGATCAGCTGCCGGTTCTTCGTGATGGCGAGTGGTTGCCTGTCACTGCCAAAGGCGATCGACATCCCTGGGGCCGACCGCTACGAAGGGGAGACCTATTATACGAACCGCTGGCCGCATGAGGGCGTGGACTTCACGGGCAAGCGGGTCGCGGTGATCGGCACCGGCTCGTCGGGGATCCAGTCCATACCAATCATCGCCGAGCAGGCTGCACAGCTGACGGTGTTCCAGCGTACGCCCAATTTCTCGAGGCCGGCACGCAACGGTCCTGCTCCGCAGGAGAAACTCGATGCTTTCAGCGCCGATCGCAGCGCTTACCGACACGCCGCCCGCTGGTCGATGATCGGGGTCCCCGGCCCGATCACCGCGTTGGGAGCATTGCAGGTGTCGGAGCAGGAGCGCCGCGCCGTCTACGAGGCGGCGTGGAGTTCAGGCGATCTCTTGCCCACGACTTTTGCCGACATGGTGACCAGCGAGGCGGCCAACGAGACCTATTGCGAGTTTCTGCGGGAAAAGATTCGCTCGATCGTCAGGGATCCCGCGACCGCAGAGGCCCTGTGCCCCAAGGACTATTACTACGGCACCAAGCGGCCGTGCCTCGACACAGGCTACTTCGAGACTTTCAATCATCCACACGTCCGACTGATAGATTTGCGCAAAACACCGATCATCACGCTTACTCGCAGGGGCATCGACACCACGAAAGAGTCGCTTGAGTTTGATGCCATTGTATTTGCGACCGGCTTCGACGCCATGACAGGCGCCATCGTGGCGGTCGATATTGTCGGCCGTGACCAGTTGTCTCTGAAGGACAAGTGGGCCGTCGGTCCGAAAACATATCTTGGGCTCATGACAGTCGGCTTCCCGAACTACTTCATGGTCACCGGGCCGGGTAGCCCGTCGGTGCTGTCGAACATGATGGTCTCAATCGAGCAACACGTGGAGTGGGTGTGCGACACCATCAATTACATGAGCCGCATCGGCGTCGAGATCATCGAGCCGACCGAGACTGCCGAGGCCGGTTGGGTCCAGCACGTGAACGACTGCGCCGATATCACTCTCTTCCCGACCGCGAACTCCTGGTACATCGGCGCCAACGTACCTGGCAAGCCGCGCATCTTTCTGCCGTACATCGGCGGTGTGGACCGATACCGAAAGGCTTGTGACGAAGCGGTGGCGCAGGGTTACCTCGGATTCCGTATGCAGGGTCCCGATCGCACGCAGTGCAACGACGGTGTGATTCGCCGCTTGCAGCCCGATGTTGCGATCATGCTCGAAGTGATCGAGAGTCTTGGCCTGCCCGCCGTCGAGTCGATGTCGGCGGAGGCCGCACGGGCATTGTTTGTTGCGCTTTCCGCCCAGCGGCCCCCCGGGCCGGCGGTGGGCGAGTGCACGGACGGCACCTTGCCCGGCAAGGCGGGGAACCTCAAGTATCGGCTTTATCGGCCGGCCACGGCCGGACCGCACTCCGTGGTGGTCTATTACCACGGTGGCGGTTGGGTGCTCGGCAGTTGCGACTCCGACGATCCGTTTTGCCGTGATCTGTGCGTTCGCTCTGACTCAATCATTGTGTCGGTCGACTACCGGCACGCGCCGGAGGCGCCGTTCCCGGCGGCGGTCGAGGATGCGTTCGCCGCGCTGCAGTGGGTCGCGGCCCAGGTCGAAACGCTGGGGGGCAAATCGGGGCCGGTGTCGGTGGCCGGCTGGAGCGCTGGGGCAAATCTCGCCACGGTGGTGTGCCGGTTGGCGCGCGATAACGGCGGTCCTGCGATCGGCGGCCAGCTACTGCTCGCTCCCGTTACCGATACAGACTTGACGAGGCGCTCGTACCAGGAGAACGGCGAAGACTACGTGCTCACTGGGGCGCTGATGCGCTGGTTCCTCGACCACTACGTTGACCCCGCCGACAGGACCGATCCGCGCGTCGCGCCGCTGCGAGCTGTCGATCTGTCAAACCTGCCGCCCGCCATCGTGGTCACCTGTGAGTTCGACCCATTGAGTGATGAGGGTGCGGCGTACGCGGCGGCGCTGGCCGCGGCCGGCTGCGATGTGCAGCACATCGCAGCACGGGGCCATACGCATACCTCGCTCACCCTGGTGGACGTCGTCATCTCGGGCGCGCCGTTTCGCCGGCGGATGGGTGAGGCACTGCGCCGATTTGGTCCGGCGGAAAAGCAATCGTCGCGGATGCAGTTGCGCGCCTGAGTACGGCGTCAGCCCGTGGCGCGGGGTGACACTCCCCGCGCCATCAGACGTGAACCTCGCGAATCATCCGGCTCCTATCATCACTCCGCGCCGCCGGTGCAGAGTTTGCCGTACAACTCTCCATCGAAGCCTGTCCCGTTGTTGACGACGGCCCCGGAGATGAAAAATACGCTGCTCTGGTTTGCGAAGATCCCCGTTCCCGAGCCTGGTCGCTCCATCTCGGTGAATGAAGCTGTCGCGGCGTCAAGCACACCCAGATCGTGGGTTACGAGTGTTCCTCTCCGCGTTTTGATGGTCAGCACGCCCGAATACGAGAGGTTCGCCGAGGGCTCGGTGGCGGGCATGCCTGCCGATGGCGCAGCATCCAACGCAAGAAACGTCGTTGCCGAATCAAGGAGGCCGGCGCCCGTAATGACCCCTTCTGTGCACTGGCCGACGGGACTGGCGCAGTTGGTCGTGGTGAAGGAACTCTGGATGCGGCCGTGCACCCATTGGCAGCCCCCTTCAGCGTAACTGCTCGTGGCGAACCCCACGCCGAATGCGAAGATCATTCCCGCGAAGGAAAAAGTCGGCAAAGCGCGTTTTAGTCTGTTCATCGTGCATTTCCTGGTTGGATTAGGGTGAACCGTAGTCTGCTCACTTCTAAATGTGCAGAGGGCACGCGAATCCCCTCATCCACCAACAAGATATTCCACATCCGGTCTTATTGGCGCGGCAGCAGTCCGCCGATGTAGGGCGGATAGTTCGCGGCGGCGCGCTCTGGCCGTGAAAACCTTTATTTATCGCGGCCCTGAGCGGACCCGCTGCGCAATCGCTCTGAGGCGGCCTCGATGTTGCCGACCATGAGATCGAACATCTTTTGGCGGCTCAACCCAGGCGGGATTGGGGCAAGCACCTCGACCACGATCGTTCCCGGCGGCCGCAGAAACTTACGTCGCGGCCAAAGGGCTCCTGAGTTCAAGGCAACCGGGACGCATGCGACCTCCAAGGCGGCATACAGGTGGCTGATGCCGGTTTTATAGTTCGCCGCTTGACCGATCATCGTTCTCGTTCCTTCCGGAAAAATCACCACCTGCTTGCTTTGTGTCAACGCGACGCGTGTGCCTCGAATCATGTTGTCCAGCGCACTCTTGCCGGTACCTCGCTTGACCGGGATGCAGCCGAGGCGCGCGAGAGCCCATCCGAAAAATGGTATGAACATCAGTTCGCTTTTCAATACGTAAACCGGACGATCAAAGATCGCGAACAGCGCGCAGGTATCCCAAACCGACTGATGCTTCACAGCCAAAAGGCAGCCGCCGTGCGGTAGGTTTTGTATGCCCCGAACTTCATAATTGACCCCGCAAATTGCGCGGTACATGGCCAGCCAGGAGCGCGACCAGAATCTGGTGAACGGCGGCAAGGACTTGGGCGAAATGAGCGATATGCCGGCGGCCGCCACCGCGCTGACCGCGAAAAAGCCATAGAACAAAATCGAGAATATGAGGGAACGAAGAATTAACATGGAATCGCGGGATGTAATTGGACGACAGGGCCCACCTTACATCTATCCTCGAACCTGGAGAACAGCCGTGGATGCCTTGACGCTTTTCGGCCTGTTTGCGGTCACGGCGATGTTGGTGACCTATGCGCTCGAGGGCCGGAGCCCTTGGTTCATCCTCGCCTTCGCCGCTGCCTGTGCGCTTGGATCAATTTACGGCTTTCTACAAGGCGCATGGCCCTTCGGGCTGGTCGAGGCTATCTGGGCGATCGTCGCCGTGCGACGTTGGTATCTTAAGAAGCAAAAATGATAATCCGCAGCCGTTGTTCAATCCCACGTGATCTTCAAAGGAAATCTGTATGTCGTTGACTCTCTACGCTCACCCATTCGCCTCCTATTGCTGGAAAGTGTTGATCGCCCTGTATGAAAACGGCATGCCGTTTCGCCATCGTATGGTCGACAACGCGGAAATTGTTGCCGAGCTCGGAGGACTCTGGCCGCTCAAGAAAATCCCGGTTCTTCAGGATGGCGAGGCATGCATCATAGAATCCAGCGTCATCATCGAATATCTGATGCTTCGGTACCCTGGACCAACGCGATTAATTCCAGAAGGAATCGACGCAGCCCTCAAAGTGCGCTTCATGGATCGCTTCTTTGACAACTACGTCATGACACCCATGCAGAAGTTGGTTTCGGATCGCATGAGAGGCGATGGCGAGCACGACGCTAAGGGTGTCGCGGAAGCCAGGACGATGTTGGACAGCGCCTACGCGTGGCTCGATGAGCAACTTGCACCCCAAGCGTGGGCGGTCGGCAGCCAGTTCACGATGGGAGATTGCGCCGCTGCTCCTGCGCTTTTCTATGCGGATTGGGTGCATCCAATCGGCGAGCGGTTCCCCGGCGTTTGCAGCTACCGCGCCCGACTGCTTGCTCGGCCGTCGATCGCCCGTACGGTTGATGAGGCGCGACCCTACCGCAAGTTATTCCCCCTGGGCGCTCCAGATCGCGACTAGCGGCGCCCTGAACACCGGCAAGCCCTTAAGGCCTCATCCGCGCCGCCCAGCGATACAACAAAAACACCGTCAGCGCGAACACGCCGCTCCCGATCCAGACCGCGGCATTATCGGCAAACTCATCGCCAACCAGGGCCAGCGGAAAGTCCTTACCCGAAAAGGCGACGAAGGCGGCGATGATCACGCCCACCAGACCTTCGCCGACTATCATGCCCGAGGCCAGCAGCACGCCGAGTTGCTTGGTGGCCTCGGGCTTGGAGGCGCGCTCTGCCCGGCGATCGAAGTACCAGCCCACGATCGCCCCGACGACGACCATCAGCGTGCTTTGCGTCGGCAGGTATATCCCTAAGCCCACCGCGAGAGGTGATAGGTGCGCCTTGGTGGTAAAGCGCCGCAAAATTTCGTCGGCGGCGATCACCAGCACGCCGATCACCCCACCGATCCGGATCAGGCTCCAGTCGACGTTGTGCTGAATCACTCCCTGGGCCAGCGCCGAGATCAGACCGGCCTGAGGTGCCGGCAAAGGGTGCTCATGGTGCGGCCCCGGGGCGCCGGCGAAACCATAGGCATGGTTGAGCAGATCGAGGATCGGTGGAATGATCGCCGCGCCGGCGATGACGCCGATCACCAGCGCCACCTGCTGCTTCCATGGCGTGGCATCGACGAGCTGGCCGGTCTTGAGATCTTGCAGGTTATTATTGGCGATGGCTGCCACGGTGAACACCACCGCGGTGACGAACAGTGCGTAGGCCACCAACGCGGTACCGCTGCTCGCAGGCAGGCCGGCGCGGATACCGGGCACCAGAAGCAGGGCCGCCCCGATCACAACCAGAATGCCGATGCCCGACAGCGGACTGTTCGAGGAGCCTATGAGCCCGGCCATGTAGCCGCAGACCGCGGAAACGAAGAAGCTCATCAGGGCGATGTAAACCAGCGCGCTGAGCACCATGAAAAACATGTGGTCGCCGAGGCCGCTGCCGGCGGAGAAGTTGGCGATCAGCGCGCCGATCGGCACCATGCAGGCCAACGAGATCAGGGCGACATAGCCGATCGGGATGTCCTGCTCGGTGCGCGGCAGCAGTGCAGCGTTCCCGGCGGCGCGTGCCCGCGAGGCTGCCATGGCGGAGCTCAGCCCCGCGATCACCGGTTTGACGAGCTTCGCCAGCGTCCACACCGCTGCCACCCCGATGGTACCGGCGCCGACGAAGCGCACCTGATGACTCCAGGTGTGCTGGGCCAACTGCGCCATGGGCTCAGTGCTGGCGGCGAGCGCCGAGAAGTGTGGTACGCCCCAGGCCCAGCCGATCAACGCGCCGACAAACATCGCGATGCCGACCCACAGGCCGACCAAGTGCCCAACGGCAAATAGCGCGAAGGACAGCAGGAAATCAAAGCCGGTCACGCCGCCCCGATCACCGCCGACGCGAAAATACCGCACCACGTCGCTGGCGAAAATGCGCGTGGCCACGATGCAGGCAAAGGCCGCTGACACGATCGCCCCCCAGACCACGGCCTTGAGGCCTGCTCGGCTGTCCTCGATCGCCGCGGCATTGGCGTTTTCGCCGCCACCTACTTTCAGCACCTCGGCACAGGCGACGCCTTCCGGGTAGGGCAGATCGGATTGCGTCACCAACGCGCGGCGCAGCGGGATCGAATACATCACGCCGAGGATTCCACCCAGGGCGCAGATCGCGCAGGAAACCCAGTATGGAAAGCCGGTCCACCAGCCGATGATCACCATGCCGGGCAGGACGAAGATGACCGAGGAAAGGGTGCCGGCCGCCGAAGCGACCGTCTGGACGATGTTGTTCTCCTGGACCGTCATGCCCTTGAGGCCGCGTAGCAGCGCCATGGAAATCACCGCGGCCGGGATCGAGGTGGCGAAGGTGAGGCCCGCCTTGAGTCCAAAGTAGACATTCGCCGCCGTGAACACCACGGTGATGACCACGCCGAGAATCAGGCCGCGCAGCGTCAGTTCGTTGCGTGGCGTGGCGGCGAGCGGTGCGGGCTTGGCAGGGCTGCTCATGTATCGACTCCCCTTTCAGTTCTTGTCATTGGTCATTGCTGCGTGCCATTAGGCGCGCCAACAGGATCCCCCTTTCATACCGCAGATACACCGGCACCGCCATCCCTGTGTGAGGTGCGCGCCGGTTATCGTGCTTCCCACAAGCTGCGACCTGCCGGGTTATCGCGTTTGCAAGGGTGGTATGACTACGGCGATACTAGGCCGGTGAAAACGGCGATTTCCATTGCGGATTTCCTCTTCGAACTGACCGACTCGCCAAAGCGCGGGACTGACGATAGGTCGTCGGCCTGCCGAATGTAACGTCTCGAGCGGGCTCGTTGAGGGAGGTCAAGTGGCACTCGTTGTTTTTATAAGAGGCATTAACGTCGGGGGCCACAGGACTTTCCGTCCCACCCAGTTGGCCGAAGCACTCGAGCACCTGGGCGCGGTCAATATTGGCGCGGCGGGCACACTCGTCATTCGACAGCCAATGACCCAGGCAAAAGCACGCGCCGAAGTGGAACGCAAACTTCCGTTTGCCGCCGAGATTGTTGTTTGCCAGGGCCGCGACATTGCGAATCTAATCTCGCAGAATCCTTTTGCGGGACAGTCGGTGCGGCGAGATGTTGTCCACTTCGTCAGCGTGCTGTCCCGGCGCGCGCGCTTGACGCCGTCGACGCCGATGCGATTCCCATCCCGTGGCCAATGGCTGATGAAGATCCTCTCGAGGCGAAAGCGATTCGTGCTTGGAATGTACCGGCGCCACATGAAGGTCATCGGACTTCTCCGTACGCTGGACCGGCTCTACGGAGTGTCAGTGACCACTCGCAACTGGAATACCATTGCGGCGATTGCCCAGGTGCTCCGAAATGGAATTCGCCCGACACGCGGTCGTCTTCGACGGCGAATCGAGTAGTAGCGCAGGAGATCGAGCATGGATGTTCATCCACCGGAAAAATCAATCCGTACCTGGAAGGACTTTCTCCTTCATTTGCTGACGATCACGATCGGCCTTTTTATCGCGCTCACGCTCGAAGCCGCCGTCGAATCCATGCACCATCGTCATCTCGTTCGCGAGGCACGCGAGAATCTGCGCAGCGAAATCGAAGCCAATCATCAGTTGTACGCCAAGAATGCTCGAGAGCTGCAGCTGAATCGCGTCCAATTGGCGCATGACCTCGACCAATTGCGCGAACTGCGGGATGGCAAACACTTGTCCGATCCCAACCTCAGTTGGAGCTTGAACTGGAGCGGGTATGGTGATGCGGCTTGGAAGACGGCGAAGGAAAGCGGCGCCGTGCCCTACATGGATTCGCGCTCGATTTCAGACTACTCCTGGCTGTACGGCCAGCAGGAATACGTCATGCCAATGGCGTTGAATCTCGGCAACGAGGAATCCCGCATCAATGCGGCTCTTCTGGTGGCACAGGAAGCCTCAAAACTGACTCCGACCGAGATCGAGAACCTATTGATCAAGACGGCCGAGATCGATCTTCAGGCCGCAACTCTCGAAACGTGGATGAAGGCGCTGGATGATATGTACACGCGCGCATTGACCAAGCCCTAGGTTGGCCGCTGCAGGTCCGCTCGAAATCATCTCCGGCTGCCGCGCCACAGCCGATCAACCGCCAAGGGTCCCGACCCGCCCAAGACCAGCGCGGCCAGGCCCGCAAGGTACAGCAAGTCAGTCTCGTATCCCGGCTAACACCGCGAATCCTCCGAGCAACTCCACCAGAACCGTCGCCCACGACAACAACGCGGCGGCGGGCATCCCGAGTGCGTGCAAAATGGCGGCAAAGTCATCCGGACCGCGCGCCAGTTTCGCGTAGCCGTGCTCCATGAAGCCGTAGCCGACGATCAGACGGAGTGGAATCGCGTACCAATCCTCGCGCAGAGATGGGAAAAGATGGGAGTTGCGGTCTGACAAATAGTTCATGCGGGACGCCTTGGCTTAAGGTCTACCCGGAGTAGACCGAACCGCGCCAATTGTTATTGCAATCTGATCCTGTATCCCAAACTGCACGCGCACTATGGTCGCGAACGCCCGTGCTGAACAATCGCCGAACCTCGGCGCACGGCGGCGGTCCATCTTCAGATGCCAACACCGCCTTCGGCTACCGCGCCTCTCAAGTCAGCACGCCAGAGTTTCTCCCGGGGAGAAATCGAGTCCGCTCGTGAGACGTGTCTCGGCATCCTTGCGGGATTTCCCCAGGAGGCAGGCGCGTTGCATCTGCTCGGGCTCATCGCGCACCGGGACGGGGATCTGGCGAACGCCCGGGATTTCTTGCGTCGGGCAGCCGAATCGCCCGAGGCTTCGGCCCTGTACCTTCTTACCTATGCTGAACTGTGTTGCAGGGCCGTTGATCGCCACGCCGCCGTGGAGTTGGCACGACGCGCCACGCAACTGGACGGCGCGCAGCCGCTCGGATGGTTCTATCTCGGCAATCTCCTGTTCGAAATGCGCCGGCTCGACGAGAGCCGGCGCTGCCTGCAACGCGCGGTCGAGCTGGACGGCGAGTTTTGGCAGGCGCGCGCCGTCCTCGCCCTCGTGCTCGGCCGCACGGGCGAGGCCGCGGCGGCGGCCGCGCAATTCGACCGCCTGCTGCGCGAGTATGCGGGCAACGCGGAGATCATCGGCAGCCACGCGATTTTTTTGTCGGAGCAAGGCCGATGCACGGAAGCGTTGACTCGAGCCGAACGAGCAATCGCCTTGCAACCGGAGACGCTTGAGCATCACTTACGCGCCGCAGAGATCGAACTGTTGCTGGGCCGTCAGCGCATTGCACTCGATCGCCTCACCCTCCTCGAGGGCGCGTGGCCGCGCGCGATCGGGCTGCTCACGCTCAAAGCACATTTATTGCGGTTGATCGACCGTAACGAGGAAGCAGTGGCGCTGTGCCGCGATGCGCTGTGCGCCGGCATCGAGTCCGCGGAACTGCTTCGTGCCTATGGCCTCGCCCTGCATCTGACGGGAGAGGATGCCGAGGCATTAGTCGTCTTCGGCCGCGCGGCGGCGATCAATCCCGGGTTGGCACTGTCGGACAAGGGGGTGCTGCTGTCTCATCTCGGCCGCCTCGCCGAAGCCTGCGGCGCCTTCGACGAAGCCTTGACGCATGAGCCTGCCTTGGTGGATGCCTGGTACAACCGGAGCAACGTCAAGACCTATTCGAGCGAAGATCCGGATATCGGTGCCATGGAGCAGCTGCTCGATCGGTGTTCCTATCAGGAGCGCCTGCTGCTGCATTTCGCGCTGGGCAAGGCGCACATGGATATCGGCGCGACGGACCAGGCCTTTGTCCACTGGCACGAGGGCAACCGCATGAAGCGCGCCGTCATCGATTACGATTCGAACGCGGCGGCAACGCAGATCGCCATGTGCGCTGCCGGGACGTCGAACCCGGATAGTGCAGAGGCGGCCGGCGAAGCCCGGTTCTCCGATGTGCCGGTCTTCATCGTGGGAATGCCGCGCTGCGGCTCTACCTTGATCGAACATATTCTTGCCTCGCATCCCCAGATCCACGGGGCCGGTGAACTGGTGCAACTGCGCGCGCTTTTCGAGGCGGGCGATCCGGGGTCTCGCCCGATCGCCGAGGCCGCGCTCGAAAAACTGCGGCGCTGCGCGCCGCGGGCCGCTCGAATCATCGACAAGGATCTGTGCAATTTTCTTCACCTCGGCTTCATACATCGGATCTTTCCGCGTGCGCGGATCGTGCATTGCCGACGCGATCCGCTGGACACCTGTTTCTCCGCATACACCAAGCTGTTCGCCGGGGACTTCGGATTCACTTATGACCAGCGCGAACTCGGGACTTACTATCGCCGCTACCATGCTTTAATGGCGCATTGGCGCTCGCTGCTGCCGGGACCGGTATTCATGGAAATCGATTACGAAGCGCTCGTGTCGGATCCGCAAAGACAGACCCAACGACTGCTGGAATTCCTCGATGTGCCATGGAACGAGGCGTGTACACGATTCTTCGAGACCTCTCGAACGGTCAATACCTCGAGCTTCGCGCAGGTACGCCGGCCGATTTACCGGTCGAGCGTCGGAAGCGCATCAATTCTGCGGCCGCACCTGAAACCCCTGATCGAGGCGCTGGGTGATCTGGCGCCGGTCGCTTGACGGCAACGGTTTCAATCATTCAAACCATCGAAGAATTGCTGGAGACCGCCACCGAGCAGCACCGCGCCGGCAAATTCGCCGAGGCGCGCCGCTCATACCGGCAGGTGTTGGCTCAAGCCCCGGCGCACACACTCGCGCGCTATCGCAGCGGCCTGCTCGAATTGCAGGACGGACACCCGCACGCGGCGCTCGCTCTCCTCGAGCAGGCCATTGCCGCCGTTGCCGATGAACCGCGCTATCAATTCGTGCTGGGCCAGGCGCTCCATGCACTGCGCCGTTGGGACAAGGCCATTGACGCCTATGAATCGGCGCTGAAACTGCAGCCGGATTTCCTCGATGCCTGGAACAATCTCGGGATCTGCCGGCAGCTGCGCGGACAACGTCCACAGGCGGCGACGGCCTATCGACAGGCCTTGTTGCTGGAACCCCGAAATGCCGGCGTCATGGCCAATCTGGGCACGGCGCTGCGCGAAATGGGCGAGTTGCCGGAGTCCGTCGAACTGCTGCGCGCCGCGGCAGATCTTGAACCCACGGTCGCCTCGCACAGCCTCAATCTCGGCATTGCGTATTGGAACCAGGGCAATTTCTCGCAAGCGGAACGCACGCTGAATGAAACCTTGGCGCGGGCACCGCAAGACCCCGAGGTCGCCTTCAATCTCGGCAATGCCCTCCACGGGCTCGGGCGACAGCGCGAAGCGATTGACCGATATCGGCAGGCTTTGCAGCTTCGCCCCGAGTATACGGACGCCCTCATCAACCTCGGCAACGTCCATACGGAACTCGGCGAGTTTGCCGCGGGAATGGAAGCCTACGACGCCGCGCTGCGCGCCCGCCCCGATTCGGTGGTCGCATTGAACAACGCCGCCGTTCTTATGCGCACGCTCGGGCGCATCGACGATGCGGAAACGACGCTGTACCGGGCGCTCCAGCTCGATGCGGGCAATGCAGCGCTTCACGACACGCTCGGCAATGTCTACAAGGACGCCGGCGACCTCGATGCGGCGCTTGCAAGTTTCCGCCAAGCCCTCGAACTCGACCCTGGCTCTTGGGCGACTCATAGCAACTTGGCGTACACGCTCAGCTTTCAAGCGACGCAGGCTGCGCCGGTTCTCGAGGAATGCCGGCGCTGGAATGAAAGATTTGCCGCGGGGTTGCCGCGGTACGCGCGTGACCCCGATGGGCACGGCGACACGGACCGCGGCGCACCGAACCGGCGGCTGAAAATCGGTTATGTCTCGCCGGACTTTCGCGAGCACTGTCAAAGCCTGTTCACGATTCCGCTGTTGTCGCAGCATGATCATGCCGCGTTCGAAATCTTTTGCTATGCCAGCATCAAGCGTCCCGACGAGCACACTCGCCGCATCGCCGCGTATGCCGATGTTTGGCGCGACGTGCGGACCCTCAACGATGAAGCGCTCTGCCGGCTGATTCGTGCCGATGGCATCGATATTCTGGTCGATTTGACGATGCACATGGCGGGTGGCCGCCCGCTGCTTTTCGCGCGCAAGCCGGCGCCGATCCAAATCGCTTGGCTCGCCTATCCAGGCACGACCGGGATCGGCGCCATGGACTATCGGCTCAGCGATCCGCGGCTGGATCCCGACGGCTTCGACGCCCACTACAGCGAACGCACGCTCAGGCTCCCCGATTCATTTTGGTGCTACGACCCGTTGACACAGCATCCGGGTGTCAACGAATTGCCCGCGATCCAGCGTGGTTATCTGACCCTCGGATGCCTGAATAATCCCTGCAAGTTGACCGATCACACCTTGCGTCTCTGGGGCGGCGTGATGCGCGCACTGCCGGACGCGCGGCTGTTGGTTCTGGCACCACTCGGCCGGCATCGCCAACGCTTGTCGCAGCGGCTGCGCGCGCACGGCATTGCGGCTGAACGGGTCGACTTTCGTCCCTTTCAGCCGCGCGGCGAGTATTTGCGCACGTATCACGACATCGATCTGGGTCTCGATACGTTTCCCTACAACGGCCATACCACCAGCCTGGATTCACTGTGGATGGGGGTGCCCGTCGTCAGCCGGGTGGGCCGCACCAGCGTCGGGCGGGGCGGCCTCACCCAGCTATTTCAAATGGATCTGCTCGAGCTTGCCGCCGACTCAGACGAGGCGTTCGTCGCCATCGCGACGGCGCTCGGCCAGGATCTCGTTCGCCTCGCGGCGCTGCGCAAAGAACTGAGGACGCGCCTCGAGCGCTCCCCACTCATGGATGCTTCGCGTTTCGCCCGGCATGTCGAACTCGCCTATCGGGACGCATGGCGGGCGCACTGCAAGAGAAGTTGAATTCCCATCGCACGCGCTGACGTGCTGCGAACTTACGTTTTGGCTGGCGCAGCCCCGGAATCTTTGGCCGACTTCATGCAGTTTTTCATGAACTCGTGACGCGCATCACCCGGCTGTAACTTTTGATCATCTGCCTGTTTCTTACAGGCGGCCCAGGCCGGGTTGTTATGCCGCCCGCCCGGGGTGGGATTCGCCGGCGCCGGCGTATCGTCGCCCAGCGCAATACTGCCGGCGCCGATGGTCAGCGCCGCGATTGCGATGGCGCGCAGAAACACTGTTTTAGTTGCTGCTTGAGACATGATTCGCTTCCTCTTGGACACCAGGAAGAAAATCTTACTCGGTCGATGGCAGCTGTTAATCCCTGTAGCTGCAAAGCTGTGCAAAGTTCTGTAAACGCGAAATGCTATGATTTATCCCATAGAAGCGTGCTCAGCACGTCCAAACCGGCGTCCAAGGCCGCATAACAGCAATTAGAATTGGGAGAGTGGCATGAATTCAGCGGTCAAGTTTTGTGCAGCGTTGCTGACAGCCTGCACCGTCGCGGCCGCGCACGCGGCGACCGAGTATCACTACACGATGCTCTTCTCCGGTCAGGTGGGTGGGGAACACGTCACGCGTATCGCCGATGACGGCAGCATCACGACCGACTTCAGCTACCGTGATAACGGTCGTGGCCCTGATTTTAAGGAAAAGCTCGTCCTGGCGCCCGACGGCACCTTGCAGCGCTTTGCCATCACCGGCAAATCGACCTTCGGCTCGCTGGTCGATGAGCGCTTCGAGCGCAAAGGCGAGCACGCCGAGTGGTCTGGCAAGGTCGATCACGGCTCGCTAAAAATCAGCGGCAAGGCGCTCTACATGCCGATCGATTCGACCATCGAAGTCACCGGCATCACACTGCGTGCCTTGATCCACGAACCGACCTCAAAGCTGCCCGGCATTCCGGGCGGCGAATTGTCCGCGGTCAAATTGATCGATGCCACGGTGACGAACGGCACGAACACGCAAGCCGTGGCGCTGTATGCCGTGCGTGGCGCGAATCTGGAACCGGACTATGTGTGGATGACAGCGGACGGACAGCGAGCGTTCGCCACGATTTTCCCCGGTTTTGCACAACTGATTTCGAAGGGGTGGGAAGCGCAGGCGGCGGGTCTCGAGCAACAGCAGTTGCAGGCCCAGGCCGCCTACCAGAACGATATTGCCAGGCGCGATCGGCATGAACTGGCGCAGCCGGTGCTGATCAAGAATGCGCGGGTATTTGATTCCGAACACGCGATCCTTGGGCCATTGCAGGATGTTTACTTGAATCATGGCCGCATCGGTGCGGTCTACGCGTCAGGTTCGCCCAGCCAGACGCCGGGGACGGTCATCGATGCCAAAGGGCGCGCCCTGCTGCCTGGTTTTATCGACATGCACGCACACGTCTCGCCCGGTGACTACTTGCTCAATCTTGCATCCGGCGTCACCACCGTGCGCGACATGGGCAATGACAATGCAACCTTGGCGCTGGCGATCGGCCGCCTGGATCGCCATGAGTCCATCGGACCGCACGTGGTCACCGCGGGCTTCATCGAGGGCAAGAGTCCGTTCAATGCGAGCGGGGGCATTCTGGTCGACAGCCTCGAGGCCGCCAAGCGTGCGGTGGATTTCTATGCGCAGCGAGGCTATCCGCAAATCAAAATCTACAACTCATTCAAGCCCGAATGGGTCAAGGAAACCGCCGCGTATGCACATCAGCGCGGACTGCGGGTCAGCGGCCATATTCCTGCATTTATGAAAGCCGAAGACGCGGTCAAGGACGGCTACGATGAGATTCAGCACATCAATCAGGTGTTGTTGAACTTCTATGTCAAACCCGATACCGATACGCGATCGCTGCAGCGCTTTTCTTTGATTGCGGAAAATGCCAATTCACTCGATCTCGATGCGGCGCCTTTCCAAGATTTGGTCAAACTATTTGTCGCACACAAGACCGTGCTTGATCCGACGCTCACGACATTCGAGGCGCAATTTACCCAGATGCCCGGCGAACTCAATCCATCGTTCGCCGCGGCCGTGGATCATCTGCCGATCAACTTGCGCCGTAGCCTCTACAAGAGTGAAAGCGAAATCACCAAGGAGATGGCGCCTCGATGGCGCGCCTCCTACGCGAAGATGCTCGCCGCGGTGGCGCGCTTTCATCGCGCCGGGATTCAAATCGTCTCCGGGACCGACGATGTTGCGGGATTCGCGTTTCAGCGTGAATTGGAGTTGTACGTCAAGGCCGGAATTCCGGCGAACGAAGTGCTGCGGATCGCCACGTGGAACGGTGCGACCTATGCGCGCGTGCTCTCCGATCGCGGCTCCATCGAGCGCGGCAAGCGTGCTGACCTGATACTCATCGACGGGGACCCTACCCAGAACATATCCGCGGTGCGCAACGTGGCCTTGGTTCTACAGGACGGGGACGCCTATTATCCTGCGGAACTCTACGGCGAACTCGGCGTGAAGCCCTTTGCGCCGGCGTTGAAACCGGATTGAGCCCGGGGCCCGGGGAGGGCCTGTTTCGGGTTCCCGCGCCGCAATTTAACCAAATCAGGTGTGAATTGGCGCACATGCCGTCAATTTAATCGCCAAACGCAGCCTTTTTATGCGGATCGGTCTTCAGTCTTATGGTCACTAACGGGGTAGGCTGCGGGGACAAATGGACCCCAATCTGCACCCATGACACGAGAGCGGCGCAACCCGATAGAGGACTCGCTGGACCCGGACGACCTGTTTCACTCCATCCGGTCGAAGCTGGCGCAGCGCGAAAAGGGCCGCGAGCCGGACGGCATTACCGTCGATCTGCTCCCCGTCGCCGCAGATCCGATCCCTAAACTCGACGCGCCGCTGCCGCGCGAGTCCGCGCGCAGCGACTTGAGTGTCGGCGACGTTCTGGGCGGCCGCTATGTCATCGAAAGCCAATTGGCCAGCGGCGGCATGGGGACCGTCTACAAAGCGCTCGACCAATCGCGCAGCGAACACACGGAAGCGGATGCCTGTGTAGCCATCAAGGTGTTGCACGAGAAAACGCGGACCCGCTCCGACGTGCTGGCCAAGTTACGGCGCGAATTCTATTGCGCGCAAGCGCTTTCGCACCGAAGCATCGTCAAAGTGTACGAACTGGATCTGCATCAGTTCCCCTTCTTCACCATGGAATTGATCGACGGAGAAAGCCTGCCCCGTGTAATGGAGCGATTTCATCCGCTGCCGCTGCCGCGCGCTTACGTGAATGCGGTCATCCGTGAGGTGGGCGAGGGTCTGGCGCATGCGCACGACCGGCGCGTGATTCACGGCGATATCAAGCCGCAAAACGTCATGGTCACGAATTCGGGAGAGGTGCGTATTCTAGATTTCGGCACATCGGGCGAGGCATCGGTGCTGACGCCGGCCTACGCATCATGTGAATTGCTGGAAGGGCGGGAAGCCGACCCGCGCGACGACCTATTCGCACTCGCCTGTCTGTCCTATGAGTTGCTGGCCGGCGAGCACCCCTTTCAGCATCGACGCTCAACCGAGGCGCGCAAGCTGAAAATTGTCCCGGACCGTCCCCCGGGTCTCACCGGAAAGCAGTGGAGGGCGCTCATGCGCGGCCTGGCCTGGGAGCGCGCCGATCGACCGGCGTCGGTGCGAGATTGGCTCGCGGACCTTGATCTCGGGCTTGTGCCGGTGGGACCGATCCCGCAGCCAGAGAATTCGAAAGCGCCGCTCCTGGCGAGAAGCGGGGTCGCCTCCGCCCTCATTGCTCTGCTCGCCCTCATGATCGTCGGCGGAATCGCGTGGGCGGTGTTCAGTCGCCCCGCGCCGGTGCACCTTGCTGACACCGCCGCATCCGATGCGGAAGCCGACACGCCGGTCATTACCGACAGCGCGCCGGCGGATGGCGACCTGGATGACGCGCCGCCGGCCGAGGCGACGCCGGCGCCTGAGACCCTCCCGAAGAACCGAAATGTCGCTCGACCGGTCGACAAGACCGAGCGGATCGGCATGGCGGTCAGTTCCTATTCGTTTCGAGCCGGCGAGAAATTCGCTGAGATCCGCGTGCACCGCTCGACGGGTTCCAAGGGCGCGACGAGTTTCGAATGGTGGACCGAGCCTGCCTCGGCGCTGGCGGGCACCGACTTCGCGCCGCAAGCACCCACGACGGTTTTCTTCCCGGCAGGCATGCGCACGGTCAGCCTGTTTGTCAAGCTGCTGCCGAATACCTCGCGAAAACGAACTGCGCTATTCTACGTTGTCCTCGGCAACACCAGCAGCGGCAGTGCATTGAGCAGCGCATCCAAGGCGACCATATCGCTTCACCCATGACGCTAAAGTCGCCTCGTTACGGGGCGGCGCGTGCGATCTCGAAACTTAGACTGGGCTCTCGCACGCAAGCAGCCCAATGGATAAGAGAAGGGCGGGTGCGCATCAACGGGCGCGTCGTGACGGACCCGGAATTTCCCACCAACCTTGGCAGCGATCGCATCACCGTGGAGGGGCTGGAAAGCTCGCGCCCGCGATTGGTGGTCATGCTCAACAAGCCACGGGGCTTGGTGACGACCACTCGCGATGAGCAGGACCGCGAGACGGTTTACAGTTGTTTTGCGGGCGCCGACCTACCCTGGCTCGCGCCGGTGGGAAGACTCGACAAGGCAAGCGAGGGTCTATTGTTATTCAGCAACGACCCGGCGTGGGCCGCTCGCGTGACGCACCCGTCGACAGGGCCGCACAAGACCTACCACGTGCAGATAGACCGAGTCCCGGAAGCGTCGCTGATCGCAAATCTCAATCGAGGTGCCAAAGTCGAGGGCGAGCTGCTGCGCGCCGCATCGGTGCGTTGCCTACGAAGCGGTCAGAAGAACGGCTGGCTTGAAATGACGCTCGATGAGGGGCGAAACCGCCAGATTCGCCGCCTGCTTGGCGCCTTCGACATTGCGGTGTTGCGCTTGATACGAGTCGGCATCGGCGAACTTCAATTGGGCCCGCTTCCCAAGGGCGGATGGCGTGTGGTGACGGAGTACGAGGTCGAATCCTTGGCCCGCTGACCCTCGCTGCTACTTGCTGACTCCGTCCGAAGACGTGGTCGCGGTCACCGGTGCCGCGGGTGGCGCTGCCGGGTCGGTGGGCAACTCAGCCTGAAGACCCACTGTGGCGATGACGCCATCGGCCTTCTGCAGCACCTCACGGGCGTAGTCCCAATGAATGGCGACCGTGGTAGCGCCGACGGCCGCCCTCAAGAGATCTGAAAATTGATCGATGTTGGGTTCAAAGCTTTGACCCATTGCATCAACCGGTGGATGCGCTTCGAGCAGCAATTCGCCGTCAATCCATGCAACCTTTACCGGCTCGTTGATGAGGCGCACTGGCGTGCCGACCGGAATCATCGGAAACAGCGCCGCAACATCATCGGGGTACATGCGAATGCAACCGTGCGTAACTGCAAGTCCAACGGCGATCGGATTGTTCGTGCCATGAATGAGATACGTACCGTTTCCCGCCGCCAGGCGCATCGCATAGGCGCCGAGGGGATTGTCAGGTCCCGGTCCCACCCTGGCAGGCAGCGGATCACCGGCCTCGGCATGTTCCTTGCGCACGGATTCGGGTGGGTACCAGGTCGGATCTTTCTGCTTTTGAATTACATGGGTGACGCCGAGCGGCGTACGCCAATCCATCTTGCCGATACTGACCGGATAGGTAATGACCTCAATTGGGCCGCCACGTTTGGGCTTCGGAAAATAGTACAGCCGGTGTTCGGGGAGATTGACGACGATTCCCTCATGCGGACCCGGCGGAAGAATGTGCCGCCCCGGAACCACCAGCATCTTGCCGGCGCCCGGCAGCCACGGATCGACTTTGGGATTGACTCGGATCAGCTCCTCGGAACCTAGGCTGTAAGCTCGCGCCAGATCATAAAGCGTGTCTTCATAGACCGTGATGACGGTCTGATCCTCGCCCACCACCGTGTCATCCGCTTTGGACAGCGTATAGGTCGTTGCATTCACCAGGGAGTGGCCGCCGAGCAACACAAGGACCAGCACGCCTTTGCGCGCCCAACTGAGGCGGCGCCCGCGGGGATCAGCAGTGAGGTTCAAGGTTTCCACCTTACAAGCCTAGCATGGGTGAGTTCGAGTGACGGTATCCTGGCATGGGGCTAAATTTGGGAGCGGAAGATGGTCAAATCAAGGCGGGGCAAACGAATGATTCTGGGCGCCTTACTGCTGGCGGCGCCGTGGCTGCACGCGCAGACCAATCCGGAGTGGACCACACCGATTGCACCTTTCCACATCGGCGGCAATCTGTACTACGTCGGCGGGAAGGACCTGGCCTCTTATCTGGTCGTCACGCCTCAGGGCGACATTCTGATCAACTCGAACTTCGAAGGCTCGGTTTCGATGATTCGTGCCAGCGTCGAACAGCTCGGCTTCAAATTCAAAGACATCAAAATCCTGCTGATCAGTCATGCCCACAACGATCACGATTCCGGCAGCGCCGAACTCCTACGAGAGACCGGCGCCAAGTACATGGTGATGGATGGGGACGTGTCGGTGGTCGAAAGCGGCGGTGCCACGGATTTCGCCTATGCGAAAAATACTTACGCGCCGGCGAAGGTCGATCGAATTTTACACGATGGCGATGCGGTGAAGCTTGGCGGCACCGTGCTCATCGCACACAAGACTGCCGGTCACACGCGCGGCTGCACCACCTGGACCATGCAGGTGAAGGAAGCCGGGCGGCCGCTCAACGTCGTCATCGTCGGCAGCTGGAATGTAAATCCGGGCTGGCGCTTGGTCGATCGGCCGGAGCAGCCGGCTTCGTATCCCGGAATCACGGCGGACTATCGGCGCACGTTTGCAACCCTCAAGGGGCTGCCATGCGATATTTTCCTCGGCGCACACGGTGTCTACTTTGGAATGCTGGCGAAGTTGGATCGCATCAAGGCCGGCGCCAACGAGGCGGTGTGGATCGACCCTGAAGGCTATCAAGCGGCCGTGGCCGAGCGCGAACAGGCGTTTGAATCAGAACTGAAGCGGCAGGAGAACTGACTGAGGGCAACCTGACCGGGAGCAACGAAGACCGTGCCGCTAGTCCTCGCCTCGGCTATTTGTCATTCACCGGGCCCTTTCTTTTCGCCACCGCCTGCCGCAAAACAAATTCGATCTGCGCATTCACACTGCGCAGATCATCCGCCGCCCATTTCTCGATCTCTTTCCACAGATCAGGTGGAATTCTGAGCAGAAAGGGTTTGCGCTGTTCCGACGACACGTCAGGTGTAGAGGGTGCCGGTATTGATCACGGGCGAGGCATCTGAATTTCCGCACAGGACCACCAGAAGATTGCTCACCATGGCAGCCTTGCGCTCATCGTCGAGCTTCACCACGTTCTTTTGATCCAATTCGTCCAGCGCCATGTGAACCATGCTGACCGCATTTTGCACAATGATCTTGCGCGCCGCGATGATCGCTTCTGCTTGCTGCCGTCGCAGCATGACCGGCGCGATTTCCGGTGCGTAGGCGAGATGCGTGAGGCGGGCCTCCTCGACGATGACACCCGCCTTGAGCAACCGAACCTGCAGCTCCTCTTTCAGCGCCAGGGCAACCTCGTCCGCGCCGCCGCGCAGCGTGATCTCATGCTCTTCGCCCTGGTCGTATGCGTAGCGGCTCGCAATGCTGCGAATGGCCGACTCACTCTGTATTTCCACGTAGCTGGTGTAGTCCTCCACGTCGAACACCGCTTGGGCGGTATTTTCGACCCGCCACACCACCACCGCCGCGATCTCGACCGGATTGCCGCGTTTGTCATTCACTTTGATGGCATCGCTGCTGAAATTGTGAGCACGCAGCGACAATTTCGTGGAAAGCCATTGCAGGCCCACGCGGCTGCGCGTGTAGAACGGGTTGGCCCAGTGAAATCCGCTGCTGCGCACCGTGCCCTTGTAGGCGCCGAACAGAATGAGCACCCGTGCCTGATTCGGCTGCAGCGTGAAATACCCGCCGACCATGATGAGCCCGAGCAGCGCGCTCACGCCGCCGATCACTCTCAGCGGACCGCCCTCGGCGGCGGCCAAGTTGATGAGGTACGCCGCGCCGAGGAGCAACGCGATGTTCAGGATCAGCATTCCCCAGCCGTTCATGGCGCTGGCAATGCGTTCCGCTGCAACGGGCTGGGCAGTTTGGGCAGGCATGTTTCGCTCCCGGCGATGATATTGAAGTGATATCATAATGAAATCTCTTCGGTGCTGTCAATCGAGGGTCTTTTTTGCTTACCCTTCTCGAGGCGAATGGCGCTTACATACGGGATTCTGGACTCACGAATACAAAATTCCTTAAACATCCCTATAATTCCAAATAATATGGGCGAATAGGTATGTTTAGGAAACAATTCGCAAGCGCTCGCCACAAGCCGAAAAAACAACTAGGCCGGGGTGTCGCCGACCCCAGCCAGGATGGGCGACCCGCGGTGCACGCACCTGGGCCGCTGGGGTGTATCCAAAACGTGTAATGTCGTCACCCATCATTTGAGGGGAGCAAACGATGGCATCAGTCTTGAATGTTGCGCGTCTCGCGGCGGCGGCGGCACTGTTGTCGTCAGCTGCCTTGTCGTCGGCGCAGGTCCCGGCGGCGCTCAAGCCCTACGTGAGTGAAGACTCCCCAGTCATCGTGCTCATGCACGTGCGGGTGATTGACGGCACCGGCGCGGCAGCCGCGGAGGATCAGCGCATCGACATCGAGGCCGGCAAGATTACGCGGGTGCAAAGCGCCAAGCTTCGAAATGCCTTTCCGCCCAATGCAAAAGTCTTGGATCTCAGCGGCAAGACCGTCATTCCAGGTCTGGTTGGGATGCACGAGCATCTCTTTTACACGGGACCCGAACGCCGCAAGGATGGACTGCCATTCTGGATCGAGATGATCGACAGCGGACCACGCCTGTATCTGGCCAGCGGCGTTACCACCGCGCGTACGGCCGGCAGCATGGAGCCCTACACCGACCTCTCCTTGAAAAAACTCATCGACGGCGGCGAGAGACCCGGGCCCAAACTGCGCATCACCGGGCCTTACATCGGCGATCTATTGGGCATGGCGCCGCAGCTGCACACCCTCAGCAGTCCCGAGGACGCCGGCCGCACGGTTGATTATTGGGCGGCGGAGGGCGTCACGTCCTTCAAGGCCTACATGGGCATCAAGCCCGAGGAGTTGAAGGTCGCCGTCGAACACGCGCACGCAAAGGGATTGAAAATCACCGGTCACCTTTGCGCGGTGGGCTTCAGAGAAGCGGCTGCCTTGGGGATCGATAACCTCGAACACGGCATCGTCGTGGATACCGAATTCCTCCCCACGAAGAAGCCCGGCATTTGTCCAGCGAAGGAGGCGGCCGAAGATTTCGCGAAGAATGTCGACATCGAGTCCGCGCAGGTCCAGGAGATGATCCGCGATCTCGTCACGCATCACGTCGCCGTGACTTCCACACTCGCGGTATTCGAAATTACCGTGCCGAATCGGCCGGCGATGCGCAAAATGCAGCGCACCCAGGACGCGCTCAGCCCGCAGGGCTGGTCGACCTACCTGCGGATTCGCAGCGGGATCGCGGAGGAAGATAACCCCCTGAGCGCCGCTTCCCTCAAGAAGGAGATGCAGTTTGAGCGCGACTTCGTGAAAGCCGGCGGATTGCTGATGGCGGGCTGCGATCCCACCTCATTCGGCGGAGTCTTGCCAGGCTATGGTGATCAGCGGGGACTCGAACTTCTGGTCGAGGCGGGATTCACGCCCGTCGAGGCCATTCATATCGCCACCCAGAACGGCGCCACCTATCTGGGCGAAAGCGATCAAATTGGCTCAATCGCCGCCGGCAAGGCGGCCGACCTGGTGGTCATCGCGGGCAATCCTGCGCAAACGATCGACGATATCGAAAATGTTCAGGTCGTGTTCAAGGACGGTGTTGGCTTCGACCCGGCGAAATTGACCCAGTCCGTGCAAGGCCTCGTCGGTCAACGGTAGTGCTGGCCGCCCATGAGCCGCTCCTTGCCGCCGACGAGCCGGCGGCCTTTCACGAATTCCAGATCGACGGTCGATCGGATTTCATCATCGTGGCGGATCACGCCGGTGCGCGCATCCCGCGGCGCTTGGCGAATCTGGGATTGCCGGCCTCGGAGTTGCAGCGGCATATCGCCTGGGACATCGGTGCGTTGAGCGTGGCACGGCATGTGGCGCAGATAATCGATGCACCGCTGGTCGCGCAAAACTATTCTCGATTGGTGATCGACTGCAATCGAGACCCGAGGATGCCGACGTCGATTCCGTGCATCAGCGAGCTGTGCGAGATTCCCGGCAATATCGGTTTGAGCGCGGCAGAAATCGCCGCTCGTCGCGCAGAGATCTTCGATCCTTATCATCGGCGCATTCGCGAATTGCTGGACGGCCGGCAGGCGAGCGGCCGCCGTGTGATCTTGGTGGCGCAACACACCATGACGGATGTCTACAAGGGCGATCGACGCGCCATGCATGCGGCCGTGCTGTACAACCGCGATCGGCGCTTCGCCGGCGTGGTTCTCGAGATGCTGCGGCGGGAGCCGCACCTGCTAATCGCCGACAACGAACCGTATTTCGTCAGCGACGAAACCGACTACACCATCCCGCACCACGCGGAGGCACGCTCGCTGCTGCATGTTGAAATTGAAATCCGTCAGGATCTGGTCTCCGATGCAGCGGGTCAGACCGAATGGGCGGCGCGCATTGCGCGCGTGCTAAAAGACGCCCAACGAGCATTCGACGCGGCCGACCCAGGACAGGCGAGATCATGAAGGGCGGTATGACCTACGGCGTGCTCCCAATGGACTCGTACGCCGTTGAAATCCGCTAAGCGGGCGCCCGGTTGGAGCCTATTCCCGCTATCTGACAGCGCTTCGCGCCCCTGATCCGCTGCCGCGCACCGCTCCTTGCGCCATCATGGCCACCCAGTTTCAGCACCGAGAACACAGAATGTCAGTGAGTACGCGCTGCAGCAATCTTGTCGCACTTGCAGCGACCATCGCCGCGACGGTTTGCGGATTCACCGCGCAGGCAGCGGCGCCCGGTGCCGTCCCGCCGACGCCCGGTGGCACTACGCCGCAAAGGCTCTCGCCTCAGGATAAAGCGCCAATCGATCGCTCCGGCAAAAAGCGCGTCGGTAAGGCATCGTTCTACGCCCACATGTTTGCCGGCCGAAAAATGGCCGACGGCAAGCAAATGGATCCGCAGCATGACAATGCGGCGAGCAGAACGCTGCCTCTCGGCACCACCGCCAAAGTCACCAATCTTGAGACCGGGAAGAGTGCCTTCGTCACCATTCAGGATCGCGGCCCCTACGTCGGTGGCCGGATCGTCGATCTGTCGCCCTCGACCGCGCGGGAGATTGGCATCAGTCAACGCCAAGGGGTGGCCCGCGTGGAAGTGTCTCCCATTGCAGTGCCGTTGCCCAATGGCGGCGTGAAGCTCGGTGCCGCCGGGCAAGCGACCTTGGCACGAAATGATCGCGCGCCTCCCCCCTTTCCGCCCGTCGGCTGGTAACGACCCCGCGATTCTAGGTCGGCGCTACCGGCCTGGCTAAGATGGCGAACGCGGCGTGCGAGAGCGCGAACAGCGGCAGCACCAACAGATACGGGCGGTAATTTAGAACGCGACGAGAATAATTAGGAAATAGCCGAGATTTCTATACTGACGTTCCATCGCCTCGCGCCATTCCCCATCTAGGCTGCCGGTGTTTCACCCCGCAATACTTGTAAGAACCGTGTCCGCTCGATATTCCCGCCACTCAACACAACCGCCACGCGCTTGCCGGCCATGGTCTGCCGATCCTTCCACAATGCCGCCAGCGGCGCGGCTCCCGCGCCTTCCGCGACCTGGTGGGTGTCATCAAAATAGATTCTCATGGCTTCCGCCATTTCATCCTCGCTGACTTGAGTGAAACGCGAGACGCCGCCACAAATCATAGCGACCGCTTGCTCGTTGGGATCGCGAGTGGCCAGGCCGTCGGCGAAGGTGTTCGCGGAAGGGTAAGCAACGCGTGTGCCGGCGGCAAAGGAGAGTGCCGTGGCAGGCGCCTTGTCGGGACCGACGCCAACGATTTCGGTTTTCAATCCCAACAGGTCGCGAACCGCAATGAGTCCGCAAATGCCTGAGCCCATGCCGACGCCGACGTACACGGCATCCAATTCGACCGCGCCGCGAAACAACTCCAGCGCGTAACTGGCGACGCCGGCGACCAGATCGCGATGAAACGATGGAACAAAGTGCAGGCCTTGGATCGCAGCCACTCGAAAGGCTTCGTGTCGGGCCTCGTCGAAGTCCTTTCCGAACTCCACCAGGGTGGCGCCGAACGTGGCGATCGCCGAGTTCTGATCCGGGGAATTGCCTTTGGGCACATAGATGGTCGCCGGTACGCCGGCGCGGGCAGCGGCAAAGGCGATGGATTGTCCGTGATTGCCCCGCGTCGCGGAAATCACGCCGGGAACATTAGGCTGAGATCGGCACAAACGATCCAGATAGACGATGCCGCCGCGAACTTTGAAGGCCCCGGTGGGTGTGTGATTCTCATGCTTCACCCAGACGCCGCATCCGAAGCGCTTCTTGAGCTTCGGCCACGCATACACCGGGGTCGGCGGCATGACGCGATAGACGAGCGCTGCGGCACTCTCCAGCTCTTGCAGCTCAAAAACTATCGGATCCGGCATGAGATCCCTTGACTGCAGTATGACTTCGCTCACGATTTGCGAACCCCACGCTTGAAAGAGATTGCTAGACTACCCTGGCTTAGGTTCCAAGACTCGCCATTTGTAGGACACCCTCAGACAGTGCACCCCTATCGGCTACCCTTTAATTTGACCGCGGCCTTCGCACTTCTCTTGCTCAGCGGCTCGCCGGTATCCGGCGCGCCTCGAGCTGACGATCTCGAGCCGCAGACCCCCGCTGCATTTCTGCCGGGCGGCGTGCTGGGCATTCAACTGGGTGGTTCGTGGCAAGGGAGCAAGCGAAATCCTTTGCTGCAGCAGTTGAATTGCCAAGCGGTCGCGGATGCGAGCGATTTCGACGAGGTGTGCTTCTTTAAGGCATCCGCTGCCAGCCGCGTCGGCGGCGCACAGATCCACGACGGCTTCATCGTCGGCAAGGGCGATCAAGTCGTTCTGGTGGGCACGGGCATCAGCATCAAGGATGCAGACGATCCGCTGGCCGAATCGGTGGTGCAGACCTTTCACTCGCAGATCAACTCGGCGTTCCAGCACACCGGCGATAACGTGCTATTCGTTACGCTGCCGGCCAGGCACATGTCCGCCGCAGAGCTTGCCGGTTTTTCGAAAAAAGCACCGGTTCTGTTGGTGCAGCTCGAGACCAAAAGCAACGAACTTGCCGTGCTATATGGGTATCTCGCGCCGGTCAATGCGTTCGGGTCGCTGACCTCCGACTAGCACCACTGGCGACGCAGCACGCCATGAGCACACTGTTTCTGGTTGGCGGCGCGGGATTAATTGCCGGAATGATGAATGCGCTCGCCGGCGGCGGTTCGTTCGTCACCTTGCCGGCGCTGATTGCCGCCGGCGTGCCCTCAGTGATTGCGAACACCACCAGCACGGTGGCGCTGTATCCCGGGCAACTTACCAGCAGCTGGGCCTATCGGCAGGGCTTGGGCCCCATCGAGTCCGTGTCGCTGCGGTCACTCGTGATGGTCACCTTTGTTGGCGGCGCACTCGGGGCGGCCTTGCTCCTGCGCACACCGATCAAGACCTTCGATGTGGTTCTGCCCTGGTTAATGGCCATTGCCACCGTCGCGCTGGCATTGGGCAACCGGCTGGGCGAGATGCTGCGGCGTCGCTGGCGCATCGGTCCGCCCACGGTGTTGGGTGTGCAATTCGGATTAGGGGTCTACGGCGGCTATTTCGGCGGCGGCGTGGGAATCATGATGATGGCCGTGTGGAGTTTGCTCAGCGACCGCACCTTGAAAAGTTTCAATGCGCCACGGACCTTGCTGGTCGTCGCCGCCAACACCATCGCCGTGCTGATCTTCGTTGCCGCTCGCGCGGTGCGTTGGCCTGAGGCGTCGGTCATGCTGGCAACGGCCATACTCGGCGCCTATGGCGGGTCTCTCATCGGCCGCCGCGCACCGGCCGGCGTCATTCGAGTGGTGACAGTGTGCCTGTCGATCGGCATCACCCTGGCATTTTTTGCGCGCGCATATTTGAAGTAATTAGTACACTCCATTGTATATCGGGTGACACGCGCCTATCGCTGTTGCCGTCTATAGGAGGGTGCCCATGTTTCGAATGCTGGTGCGCGCAACGCTTCTGATGATGGCTGCCCTGACACCCGCGCTGTCTGCACAAGGTGCAGACCTGGCCAAGTTCGTCGGGCATTGGTCGTGCAAAGGCAGCTTTGCAAATGGCGCGCCGATAGCCGGTGAATTGTCGATTGCAGCGGACGCGTTCAGCGGTGCGCTGATCGTGCACCACGATGATATTGCGCCCGGCGCGTACCACTCACTCGAGGTGTGGATGCCCAACAAATCCGGGGCGGGTTTGAGAGCCGCGATCTCGGACAAGTTTTCGGGGATGCGATGGTTGGAGTCGGCAGGCTGGTCCGGGAACACTCTGACCTGGGTCCGAACGGAAAACGGCGTGCCAGCCGAGCAATTTGCATATGAGTTCAAGGCGGACACGATGCAAGTGCAATGGTCGGTGGCTCAGGGCGGAGCCATGAAGGTCGGCGACACGCTCGCTTGCCGTCACGCGTGAGCGCTTGCGCACTTAGACCGGTGCACTAGACCGGTGCACTAGACTGGCGCGTTTCGGCCGGCGCCAGGCTACAGCGCATTCCACGCTGCGCGGACCACCATGAACCACAGCGCCAATGCAGAGATGCAGTAAAGCCAAAAGCGCAGCAGGACGATGTTGACCGTGCAATGCACCGCGCTGTGCAACACGCGAAAGCCGGCGAAAATCCAAGCCGCGCTCAGGTAGGTCTCGTCCACCTTGTTGACGATAAAGAGGTAGAGCACCACGCCATAGAAGAGCGTGGGCAGCTCGAATAGATTTTTGAGATTGTCGGAAGGATTCGAGACCGACGGCGGTGAGATGCGAGCCAACTCTGCCGCGGTCAGTTTATTCGGATCGATCTTGCTCTTTTGAATCAGCGGAATTCGCTTCGAATACATGTAGAACCATACGATCATGGTCAAGAGCATCACGGCCAGGAGAGGCGCGAAAATCGCAGTCTGATTCATTTTATTCTCCGATGATCATCGAGTCGCTGAAACTGCGCGATATTCCGCCAGCACAGTGGCAAACGCTGCCGCAAACGCATGTACATCTCCCGGCCAGCGCGCCGACACGTAGCGGCGATCGCGAACCACCCAGGAGGCCCGCTGATCCTTGGCGCTGTCGCGAAACAGGCCGCTGGTTTTTCTGAAGTGATCGGCAGCCTCCCGCGGTACATCGCAGAAATCATCAGCCGAAGCCAGCGCGCGGCTGACTTCAGCCTGCACGCTGCGGTAACCGAAGGGTTCGGCGCCGACTTCCAGATAGGTCCGATAGTACGCAGGATCCCAGACCCGGCCGAAGTATTTCATGGCAGACCAAGCTGCCCTTTCGAGGCGCCAGGTCAACGCGGTGGTTTTCCGCCCGTAAAGAACCGAATGCCCCGTGCGCTTCGAAATGCTGCGCGCGGCGAGCACGACGCCATGACAGATCGCGGCGACGGGCTTGTCGGCATCAAAAAAATCGCCGACGAATCGCTGCAGCTGTTGATCTTCGAGGTATTGCCGCATGCCGCGTGCCCAATGCCCGCCCGGTAGAACCAGCCCGTCGTACTGATCGACGCGCAGCGTCGAATAGGAGACAGGCTTGAGGAACGACGGGCTCGTTCGCATCGATGCATAGGCGCGCCGCGCGTTGCCATTGGCGCGCAATCCGAGGCCGAGGAGCTTGATCTTCCTCAAAACGGGGACGCGCCCCCACAGATCCAGTTCCTCTCCGCTCAGCATCAACGGGTCCGCCGCCGCCGGCCGTCCGTCAGGCGTCGCGAAAATTACCGTATTGCCTGCATCACCGAGGACCTTCCAGGTAACCGCGACCTCACTAGGATCGAAATCGCGCTGCGGTAGCACGATTAAAACGGGACGGGAGGCTGGCGTGATCATCTGCCGAGGTCTTCACTGATCCGGCTTACGCGCCGGGTGCATCGAGCATCTTTCGCGTTGGCGGGACGCTCGGTCCCCATCGCCAGCAACAGCATGAAGGCACAAAAGATCGCGCCGCCCCGGTTGGACGATTGAGTCAGGGTCATCATTACGCTCCCTCTATTGCCTAATCATACAATCAGATCTATACCGCCCTGCCTGGCCCAATCGCTAAAATCTTGGAGAACTACGCCGTGCCGTCAAACATCATCTCCCGCCGCTCGCTGGCCATCGGCCTCGCAGCGTTGCCGGCCGGCCTCGCCATCGCCGGCGAGACGGTAGCACCCAAGGCCAAAACTTCCGCCACCGCAGACGGCCTTTCGTACACCGCGGAGGCGATCCGGCAGGAAGTCACCTTCGACGCGAGTCCGCAGCGGGTCTACCAAGCGCTGACCAGCACCCAGGACTTCGACCGGATTACCCGCCTGAGCGATGGTGAGGCTCTGCTCAACGCCGCGGGCGCCAAGCCTACGGCGATCAGCACGGAGCTCGGCGGCCCGTTCGTCCTGTTCGGCGGCTATATCACGGGCCGGCATTTGGAGATGCTGCCCAACGAACGATTGGTGCAAGCGTGGCGCGCGGGAAGCTGGAAACCGGGCGGCTTCTCGATTGTTACCTTCTACCTAGCGGCACAGGGCGGTAAAACGCAGCTCAGCTTCGAGCACCGGGGCTTTCCCAACGGCAATGGCGTCTCGCTCGCCCACGGATGGCATGCGCACTATTGGGAGCCGCTCGCGAAATTTCTGGCGCATGGCTAACGGGAACTGTCGTTCGCGCGCGTTCACGTGTTTCGTGATCGGGCGTTAGAAGCTGCCCGCGTCGACGTCCAGAATGAATTGAGTCAGCCCGCTCATATACACCTGCTGGTCGTCGTAAAGCGCCAGATGACTGCCTTTGGGACAGTAGAGATAGCGGCCCTTTTTGACGTCCTTGGCGATCCTCTCCATCTGCGCCGGCTCCATGGTGTCGTAACGGGCACCGATGGAGAGGGTGGGCACGGTAATCTTGGGCAGCTCCGCCGTGCGATCCCAGTTCTCGAGCTTCCCGCTCGCCCCCATTTCGCTCGGCCCCTGCATCGGAATGTAAATCTTCTTGTTGATCTTGGCGAAGGCGCGCTTAACCGGATCGGGCCACTGATCCGCCGGCATGCGTAGGATATGGTCCACGTAAAAATTTGGGATCAGCAGTTCTTCATAACGCGGGTCGTCGTATCGGCCCTTCGACTCGAGCTGTTTGATTTCAGCGAGCGCCTTCTGATTCATCGCCGGCATGAGCACGCGGGTCGCATAACGGTTGTATGCGGGAATGCTCGGAACCATGTTGGAAATGACCAGAGCCTTTAGATTCTGTTGATACTTGAGGGCATACTCCAGCGCGAGAATGCCGCCCCAGGACTGGCCATAGAGATAAAAATTACTCTTGTCGAGTTTCAGAGCCTTACGCACCTGCTCCACTTCATCCACGAAGCGGGGCAACTCCCACAGCGTGGGTTCATCGGGTTGGTCGCTGTAAGCCGAACCCAATTGATCATAGTAGTAGTACTCGATGCCTGCCTTCGGGAAGTAGCTGTCGAAGGCCTCGAAGTATTCATGGGTGGCCCCAGGTCCGCCGTGCAGCAAGAGGACCTTGATCCTGGGATTATTGCCCACCCGCTTGGTCCAAACGTGAAACGCGCCTTTCGGTGTCTGGATCGTAATCATCTTGACGCCGCCCGACAGAACATCGTCTCGGCCGGAAGAATCGAAGTAAGTGCTCTGCGCCGCAATCACAGGCGCTGTGATTAACCAGAGCAGGCACAAAGCAATTGCGGGGGCGAGGCGAACGAGGTGTGGCATTTTGGTGTTCCGTGATTCACCAGGCCAGCCTATCATCGGCGCTTATCGATCCCAAGCGGAGACTCCATGAAGGACCAGATCATTGCCGTCGCCGCGAGTTGCGCTGTCGCCGTGGCCGCGAGTTGCGCGCTCGCCGTCGCCGCGAGTTGCGCAGTTGCCGCCCGGGCGCCGGCTGCGCCGGTGGAATCCCCCATCGAAGCAGCCGGTCCCGTTGGGCCGTTGCGGGGCACGCTCCTGACTCCCGATGGCGCCCGCGGCCCTGTGATTCTCATCATCCCAGGCTCCGGTCCCACTGATCGCGACGGCAACAGCCCGGCCGGTATCTTGGCCGCCTCCTATCGCCTGCTCGCGCAAGGGCTTGCTGCGCATGGGGTGACGTCGGTGCGCATCGACAAGCGCGGCATGTTCGGCAGTACCGCGGCCGTCGCCGATGGCAATGCGGTGACCATTCCGGACTATGTTGCCGATGTGCAGGCGTGGACCCGCGTCATACGTCAGCGCACCAAGGCATCCTGCATTTGGCTGCTCGGGCACAGCGAGGGTGGACTGGTCGCGATGGCGGCCGCCAAGAGTCCGGACGTGTGCGGTCTGCTCCTGGTCGCCGCGCCCGGCAGACCGATGGGCGAAATCCTGCGCGAGCAGCTCAAAGCCAACGCGGCCGCCGGGCCGCTGCTGAGTCAGGCACTCCCGGCGATCGATGCGTTGGAGGCCGGCAAGCGCGTCGACACGGCGGGCATGAATCCGGCGCTCCTGCGCCTGTTCGGTCCCGAAGTGCAAGGATTTCTGATCAGTGCCTTCTCGTACGATCCGCGCCAACTGCTCGCAGGCTATGGAAAGCCGGTTCTGATTCTCCAGGGCCAACGCGACCTGCAAGTGAGCGAGGCGGATGCACAGGCCCTCGAGCTGGCAGACCCCGCGGCCACGCTCGTGCTGTTGCCCGACGCGAATCATGTGCTCAAGTCCGTCGCATCGGACGACAAGGGCGCTAATTTTGCGACCTATCGCGATTCGAGCCTGCCGCTGGCTGCCGGGGTCGTTCCGTCGATCAGTGATTTTCTAACGAGCCACGCAAAGCACTGATCGGCCCGCCGGACCCATTTGGCATGGACCTACATTTTGGTTGTACTCAGTGCGGCAAGTGTTGCCGCGACACCAAAGTCCCGTTGACCGTTGCGGAAGCCATAAAGTGGCTTCATCGCGGTGATGAAGTGCAAGTGCTGTGCGAGGCGTCCCCCTGGCCGGAGACGTTGGACAGCGAACCCAGAGCTGCTCATTTCAAGCGGCGCTCCTTCGCGGTCATGAGCGGAGCCATGCCCACGCGCGTCGTCGTCATGCTGGTCGCGAATATCGTTGGAGCCTGCCCGAACCTCCTCTCAGACCTGCGTTGTGGGATATACGAGGATCGGCCGCTGGTGTGCCGCATTTATCCCGCAGAAATCAATCCGCTCATCGCACTCAAGCGTGAAAACAAGGCATGTCCGCCCGAGGCGTGGGCGCAGGATCAACCCCTTTTGCAGCGGGGGTCGGTGCTGACGGACCGTCAGATCTCGAGCGATATTGAAATGTCGCGGGCTGCCGATGTCATCGACGCGGCCGTCAAGCGGCGGTTGTGTCTTGCTTTGAACTTGGCGCACACCGCCTTGGTTCACGAGGCGGTCCTGGTGTATTCGCCAACGGCGCAGACCCTATTGTCCGCGCTGGCATTCGCGACCGCGGCCGACTTGCGTCCAGAACCGGCGGCCGAATGGCGCTTCGTATCGGATCAACAAGAAACCCTCGAGACGCTGGCGAAGAGCGGCGGGACTGCACTACATTTGCAGGAGACAGAGGCCGCCTCCTTTCAATACCTCGGATTCAAGCGCGAGGCGATATTCGGTCTTTAGGAACCGCCGGTTTTGCGATTCGCTGCCACACCGTCCGTGCCTTAAGGACCTTCCCAGAGCCGGGCAATTGTGCGCTCTGCGATGGCGACCATGCGCGCATCGTCGACCAAGCCTGAACTTAAGAGAATAACCGCCATCAGGAGCGCCCAACCGCGCGCTCGACGCCACGTCGCGTCGGAGACCGAGCGGCAGGCCGCGATCGCGCGCTCGCGGCTCTCCAACTGCGGCAAGAGCATCCACACGGCAGCCAGGTCGGAGGCGCGATCGCCGCGAGCCAGGTCGCCCCAATCGATGATGCCTGTCAGGCAACCGTTCCGGACGAGCACGTTGCGTGGGTGCGGATCGCCATGAATCCAGGTTGGCGCCGTATCGTTCGCCGCCGCCAAGGCATCGTGCCAAAGCGCATGAACGCGTGCGTCGAGAAGGTCCGTCTTGCCCTGGAGCCTCGCCAGCCGGTCGGCAAACGCATCCGCCCGCTCGCTCAAGGGCACGCCACGGTAAGGATTACGGGGAGCGTCAGCCGGAGCGGGCTTATGCAGGGCCTCGAAAAATGCGGCGAGGCGTTCACCTTGATTGCAATCCGGCGGTGCGAGGTCCGCCGTTTCGCCCTCGATCCACGGCGTCACGCTCCAGGCCCACGGGTATTGGAATTGCGCCACGCCGATGCGAACAGGCGCGGGAATGGCCAGGGGCAGGCCCTCTTTTAAATGCGGTAGCCAGCGCTGCTCATTGAGTATCAGTTGTGCCGCGAGCTGCCGGCGCGGAAAGCGCAGGGCCAAGCTGTCCCCGAGGCGCAGCAGCTCATTGTCCCAACCGGAAGCAATCGAGACGATGGGAAGCTCGGCAAGGTCCGGATGCTGAGCTTCCAGCAGCCGGCGGACCTGGTGTTCATCGATTTTTACTTCCGCCGCGGGTGTGCCCACCGGGTGCTCCTCGCAACACGTTTATAGGACAGATCCTATAGCGACTCGCAGCATTTACCCGGTTATTTAACGCTTCGGGCGACGGCACACTCCACCAAACCGCCTGCGCGGCCTTGTACGAGGTGTAAACCGTGGACATTGAGGATCGGTTAAAGAGGCTTCAGTCGCTATTCAGTTACGCATTGAGTGGCGCAGTCGCAGCCAAAGCTCGTTATCTATCGCTACGTGGTGACCCAAGTTCGACCCCCGCCGCGGTCGCGCGCGCCAAGATGACGTGGCAACAGCTCGAGGCGCGAAAGACAGCGATCATTGCGCGCATGGTGGCCCTCGAAGAACTGGAGCAGACCGAAGCGCCGGACCAGACGGAAGCGTTGTCGCAAGAAGCGTTGTCGCAAGAAGTCGCCTGCGACTACGCCGCCTGAGACTGGGGCTGCCGGGCCTGCGGTCTCGGCGTCAGTTCTTGGTGCTGCTTTCGGCTTTGTAGGCCTCGGACAGCGTGCCTTTGGCGGTTGCGATCGGCAAGAGGGTCGGATAGAACTGCACAAAAGTGTTGTCGACCGCGGCGTGAGCGGCGTGACAGGAATAGCAGGCAGCTGATCGCGGAGTCATCTTCGCGGTCTTCCCCGTATCGAATCCGAAGAACGCCCACCCCTGTAAGTGCGCGCTGTCCTTCACGTGAACTTCTCTGCCCATGACGTCGGTGCTTTGGTAATTACCGTTTTGGTTGATGGAGCCTTTATCCATCGCGCCGCGGACCTCGAGCACCAGCATGGTTTTGTCGGGCCAGGTGCCGGTTGCCAAGAACGCTTTATAAGCGCCGGGCTCGACGAACACGTTGTCGAACATATGATGACCCATCGCCATCGGGCTGTAAGCCATATCGAATCCTGAACTCAAGTACACCCATTCACGGTAGTCCTCCGGCAGGGTCAATTGACCATCCGCGGTGTAAACCGGGTTGCGAACCGTCGTCTCGGTGGATTCGCTGACGGCGATGGAACAAAGGAGGGTCAAAGCGGCGGTGGCGATCATTTTGGTGTTCATGGGTTGAGTATGGCGGCGGCCAGGGCGCTGTACTAGCCCGCTGGCTGCAGCCAAACGATGATTCGCTGCATGATTGCGCCCGCCACTTCATGGTGGAGTAGGATTCCCAACGCATGCAAACCGCCCGACCCACTTCATACAACTGGTTATGGATTGCCTCGTTGTGGGCGGCCCTCGCCACCGTGGACGCCACGAACAACGTATTCGCCATGCGCCACGAGGGCATGCATCACGTGTGGATGAAGGTGTTCTTCGTCCTGGCACTCGACTGGCTGCCCTGGGCGCTGGTCACGCCCTGGGTAATTTCGCTGGCGCGCCGCCATCCGCCGGCTTGGAAGTCACCGCAAACCTGGCTGCTGCACCTGTGCGTGATTGTCGCCATCGACGTCGTGGCATCCGCTTGGGGCTCGACGCTCGAAGTCGTCTTTCAGCCGTGGCGCCCGGATTTTGAATCACGGCCTTTCCTGGTCACCTGGCCGCTGAAAATTTACGGCAGCATCCTGCCGGCCTTCATATTGTATGCACTCATTCTCGCGATCACCTACGTGCTCGATGCGAGAGCGCGCGCGGCCGCGCAGCAGACCGACACGGCGCGCCTCAATGAACAGTTGTCCTTCGCGCAGTTGAACGCTCTGCAACGGCAAATCGAACCGCACTTTATTTTTAACGCACTCAATTCGATTTCGGGCTTGGTGCGCGAGCGGAAGAACGATGCCGCGGTGAGCATGATTGTTGCGCTCAGCGATTTCCTAAGAAGGGTCGCGGTGAGTTCTCACGATCCTCAGGCGCGGCTCGCACAGGAAGTGGAGTTCCTCGAAAAGTACCTGCAAATTCAAGAAGCGCGCTTCGCCGGCCGACTCAAGCTGGATATTCAAATACCCGATGAGCTGCGCCAGGCGCAGATTCCGCGCCTCATCCTGCAGCCGCTGGTCGAGAACGCCATCAAGCACGGCATCGCGCAACGGGTTCTGGGCGGCGAAGTGCGCGTCGCCGCCTCGCGCGCCAACGGCCTGCTGCATTTGAGCGTCTACAACGACGGTCCCCTGCTGGATCGGGATGGCAGTGCAATCAAGGACGGTATCGGCCTGACGAACCTGCGCACGCGCCTGAAGCTGCTGTACGGCAACGATTGTGACCTGCGGCTGGAAAACTACGGCATCACCGGGGTGCAAGTCTCGATGGCGCTGCCCTACCGCGAAGCCTGAGCCGATGACGCAACACACCGCGAATATCCGTGCGCTGCTCGTCGATGATGAGCCGCTGGCACGCAGCAACTTGAAGTTTTTACTGCGGCAGGACCCCGCCATCGAATCGATCGCGGAGGCGGGCTCGGGCGCCGAGGCGGTTGCCGAGATTCGCAGCACGCGCCCGGACCTGGTGTTTCTCGATGTGCAGATGCCTGAGTGCGGCGGATTCGACGTGGTGGAGATTCTCAAGGCCGACGGTGCGCTGCCGGTGATCGTCTTCGTGACCGCCTACGACGAGTACGCGCTGCGTGCATTCGATGCCGGAGCGCTCGACTATCTGCTCAAACCCTTCGATGACTCGCGCTTTGCGTTGGCGCTGCAGCGTGCCAAAGACCGACTGGCTGCGCGCGAGCCGGCGCCGGCGGGCGCCGCCGAAGTACCGCGGCTGGCCGTGCGCAGCGCCGGGTGTGAGGTGTTCGTGCCGATACCGGACATCGATTGGGTGGAAGCCGCGGACTACTATGTGTGCCTGCACGTGGGGCCCAAGTCGCACCTGTTGCGCCGGAGCATGGCCGAGCTGGCGCGGGACCTCGATCCGCATATCTTTTGCCGCATTCACCGCTCGACCATCGTCAACTTGCGCCGCGTGCGCGCGCTCGAAGTGGATAGCGCGGGTGAATACGAGGTGATTCTCGAGGGCGGCCAGAAACTGCGCTTGAGCCGCCGCTTCCGCAAGGATCTGCAATCGCGCATGCGGGAATTCGGCAGCGCGCTCTAGAACGCGGCCGGGTAGGCGCCGCCATCCAACAGGACGTTCTGGCCGGTCATGAATCCGGCGTGCACGCTGCAGAGGAAGGCGCAGGTCTGGCCGAACTCGGCGGGCGTGCCAAACCGCCTGGCGGGGATATTGGCAATGGCACGCGCCGTGGCCTCCGCGTCGCTCACTTGATTGCGCTTGGCGGCGAAACTCAAGTTGCTGCGCAGGCGCTGCGTGTCGAAGTTGCCGGGCAGCAGGTTATTGATGGTGACGTTTTTGTCGGCGACGCTGCGGGCGACACCGGCCATGAAAGCGGTGAGGCCGGCGCGCGCGCCGCTCGACAGGTCAAGACCAACGATCGGCATCTTCACGCTCGAGGAGGTGATGTTGACGATTCTGCCGAACCCTCGGTTCACCATGGAGTCGATGACCTTTTGAATGAGTTCGATGGGTGTGACCATATTGTTGGTCACCCCGTTGAGAATCGCCTGCCGGTCGAGTTCGCGGAAATTCTTGAACGGCGGTCCGGCGTTGTTGTTGATCAGGATGTCGGGTGTAGGACAGGCCTCGAGTAGCGCCGCCTGGCCTTCGGCAGTCGAGACGTCGGCGAGCACCGGAGTCACCGGAACGCTCCACGCTTGGCGAATTTCTTGGGCGGTTTGCTCGAGCAGCGCCTGATTTCGGCCGTTGATCACGAGCGCGACTCCAGCCTCGGCCAGCGCCTCGGCGCAACCTCTACCCAGACCCTGGCTCGATGCACAGACGATGGCGGTTCGCCCGCGGATGCCTAAATCCATAGTAACTCCGGAAGGGGGCTTGCATTGAAGCCGCAGGAATCGTATAGCCGTAGGCAGTCCTCACGCAACTCGCCTGAAGGGAGGGATGGTTACGAACGAGCGAAATTCAAGCGGGCCGCGGATCGCGTCTGTCACCTCGCCGGAGCTGCTCGCAGTTCTCGAGGAACTGAAGCTGCGCGAGCCCATTTTTCATCATCCGGAATTCGGCACCACGCGCCGGGACTACGAAGCCATGACCGATGTGGATTTCTGGGAAGTGGGCGCTTCGGGCCGGCGTTACAGCCGGGAGTTTGTGCTGGAAACGTTGGAGAACCGCGCGCCGGACCCGGACGAGTCCAAATGGCTGACCCGCGATTTCCAATGCCGCGAGATCGCCGCCGACAACTATCTGATTACCTACACCTTGCACCAGGGGAAGCGCGTTACACGCCGCGCCACACTCTGGCGGCGAACCGCCGCCGGCTGGAAGGTGCTGTATCACCAAGGCACCATCGTCGAGCCGCAGGCCTAGCAGGCTATCGCTCGCCGAATACATGCTGACGCTGCAGAATATCAATAAGACGTTTGAGGGCAAACCGGTGCTGACCGACGTCAACCTCAATATTCCCAAGGGCGCGACGCATGCATTGATCGGTTCGAGCGGCTCGGGAAAAACGACGTTGCTGCGAATCACCTTGGGATTGATTCCCTTCGATAAGGGCTATGTCAAAATCAATGATCACGCCCTGCTGTCTTTCAGTCCGGTCGAGTGGGCGGATCGGATCGGCTACGTGCCGCAGGATGGAGGTCTGTTTCCGCACATCAGCGGATTCGAGAACGTGTCGCTGATTGCCAAGCTGCGGGGTTGGAATAAACAGAGGATCGGGTCGCGCGTCGAGGAATTGCGTAAGCTGGTTGGCCTCGAGGCGCAGCTGTTGACGCAGTTTCCCTTTGAATTGAGCGGCGGGCAACAACAGCGCGTGGCCATCATGCGCGCGGCCATGATGGATCCTCAAGTGATGCTGCTCGATGAACCCATGGCAGCGCTGGATCCACTCATTCGGCGCAGTTTGCAGCAGGAATTGAAATCGATCTTCCAACGCTTGGACAAGACTGTGCTGCTGGTCACGCACGATCTCGGCGAAGCGGTGTTTCTCGCGGAACAGATCACGCTGCTGCATGAGGGAAAAATCGTTCAAACCGGCTCGTATCGCGATTTGTTGCTGAACCCCGCCGATCCCTTCGTGACGGCGTTCATCAATGCGCAGCGCACATTGCCGGACGCGGCCGAGGTCGCGTGAGACGGGCGGCGGCCGCGGGATTGCTTCTCGCTGCGCTGAGTATGCGGGTGGCCCCGCTGTTCGCGGCGGATCGGATCGTGGTCGGTTCGAAGGCCTTCACTGAAGGCTATGTGCTCGGGGAGATCGCAGCGCAAACCGTGGAGTCCGCAACGAATGCTCCCGTGACGCGCAAGTTGGGGATGGGCAGCACCGGGATTGTGTTCGAGGCGCTCAAGAGCGGTGCGATCGATGTGTATTCGGATTACACCGGAACTCTGACAGAAGCGATCCTGAAGCGGCCGGACCTGAAGTCCGTCGATGACATTCAGCGCGCGCTCTCGAGGATTGGTCTGGTGATGTCGGCGCCCTTGGGGTTTGACGACACCTATGCGTTGGCGGTGAAGGAGACGTTCGCGCGAGAGAATGACCTTGATTCGATCAGCGATCTGTCGAGGATTGAAGGGCGCGTTCGCGCCGCATTCAGCTATGAATTCATGGATCGCCAGGATGGATTCCAGGGCATGGTGGCCGCCTACAAGCTGCATCTGGCGCCGCAGCGAATCAATCGCATGGAGCACAGCCTCACGTTCCAGGCGATCGATGATGGCGCGGTGGACCTGATCGATCTGTACTCCACCGATGCCAAGATCGAGAAATCCAAACTGCGGGTGCTCAAGGACGATCGGGGTTACTTTCCGGTGTATCAGGCGGTATGGGTGGCGCGCAGCGCCTTTGTGGAGCAACACCCCCGTGCCTGGGCTGCACTTTTGAGCTTGCAAGGCGCCATCAGCGAGCGCGCCATGATCGACATGAATGCGCAGGCCGACATTCAGCACGTGAGCTTCGCAAAAATTGCGGCGCAATTTTTGGGCTCCGAGGCACCGCGCTCGCAGTCCTTGAAGAGCAATATTCTGCAGCGTACGCGCGAGCATTTGTGGCTGGTCGGCATCGCGCTGTTGTTCTCGGTGCTGGTTGGGATACCCCTCGGGCTCATCGCCGTGCGCTTTCACGCCGCAGGTCAGGGCATTCTCATCGCGAGTGCCCTCATTCAAACGATACCGTCGCTTGCGCTGCTGTGCTTTTTGATACCGCTGTTCGGCGTGGGCATGAAGCCGGCGTTGGCGGCGCTCTGTATGTACAGCTTGCTGCCGGTGGTGCTCAACACGTTTACCGGAATTCGCGGCGTTGATCCTAAGCATGTGGAAAATGCCCGCGCCTTTGGAATGACCGGCAGGCAGGTGCTGCTGCGTATCGTGCTGCCGCTGTCGAGTCCGACCATTCTCGCGGGGATCAAAACGGCAACCATCGTGAGCATCGGCACCGCCACCCTGGCGGCACTGGTGGGGGCCGGCGGGTACGGCGCGCCTATCGTGTCCGGGCTGTCGCTAAATGACGTGCCAACGATTCTCACCGGGGCCATTCCGGCGGCCCTGATGGCGCTCATCGCCTATGGCCTGTTTGAGATCATCGGGCTGGTGTTGATTCCCGCCGGGCTGCGTAAGCACAGCTAGCCACCGCTCGCACTGAGGCCCGCTGCCAGGCACCTTCGGTCGGCTGCCAAGGCCCGCGACCGAGCGCGTCCGCGCGGGCACCAGGTTTAGTTAAATCACGTGCCCGGGGCCTCGAAACGCGGCTATCCATAGGGTGGCGGAGCCTGAATGCGAAACGGAACTGCAATGTAAATAATAATGATTCGTGTTAGCATTGAATCGAATTCTGATTTTGGAATCGCAATGCTTGCATGCCGTAATCCTTCTGATGCCGCCTTGGGCGCCGCCGGCCTCGCCGTCGGTGCGTTCATTTCCGCCAACGCGCACGCCGACAGCACGACGGAGGCTGCCGAGGACAAGCTGCAAAGCATCGAAGTCACCGGTACGGCGATCCACACGTCCCAGGACATTTCGCAGTCCACGGACACCGTCAGCCAGAAGGAACTGGCGGAACAAAATCTGGCTCTCGTCCAAGATGCGTTGCGCAACGTGCCGGGCATTACCCTGAACTCCGGCGAGGGCGGCTCGCACGGCGACTCGGTGAACCTGCGCGGCCTGTCGATCCCGGACAGCTTTTTTTTGGACGGCGTGCGCGACATTGGCCAATACCAGCGCGATACCTTCAACACCGATTCCGTCGCGGTACTGTTGGGGCCCGCGTCGGCGGTGTTTGGCCGCGGCTCGACGTCCGGCGTCATCAACAGCATCAGCAAGCAGCCGACGCTGACACCTTATGCGGCGATCAGCGTTTCGGGCGGCCAGGCGAACTATTTCCGCGGCACGGGCGACTTCAATTTGCCCCTGAGCGCAACCGCGGCGGCGCGGGTTAGCTTGATGGACCAGAGCAATGGCGTGGTTGATCGCGATCAAGTGCACTATCACCGCTACGGCGTCGCGCCGACGTTGAGTCTGGGAATCGATACGCCGACCCGCCTGACGTTCAGCTACTTCAAGGAGGAAGAGAACAATCTGCCGGACTACGGCATTCCGTTCATCGACGGCGCGCCGGCACACGTGGAGCGCAGCAACTATTATTCGCTCGCCAACTACGACCGCACGCGTACCAACACCGATATCGGGACCATCCGTTTCGAGCACGACTTTTCGGACAGCGTCACTTTGAGCGACAGCCTACGCTACGCGAACTACGGCTTCGAATACTTGGTGACGGGACCTTTCCAGGGCAATGACTTCGTCGATCCGCCGCCGCCGGGTACGCCGTATTCCGATATCGATATTTCACGCGATCAACCGAGCAGCGCGGGCACCACGAGCTTGGCGATCAACCGCACCGACGTGACCGCGAAGTTCGACGTGGTTGGATTCGCCAATGCGCTCACGGGCGGCCTGGAGTTGAGCAAAGAGCAGTCCAATGTGAATCGGTTCCAAAACGGACTGGACGATATTCCTGCGACGCCGCTGCTCAATCCGGCGCCGTTTTTCTATCCGCCCACGCCGCTTATCCCGTATTCCAATCCGAAAGGCCGGGGTAGCGATGTCAGTGTCTATGCTCTCGACAGCATTGCCTTAGGGTCGAACTGGGATGTGGACGCCGGATTGCGTTGGGACCGCTTCAACTCGAGTTTTAGCGAAGTGTTCTCCGCAACGGGATTTGAGCGCACCGACACCTTCGTGAGCCCGCGCGTGGCGGTCATCTACAAGCCCGATGCGGCGCAAAGCTACTACTTATCCTACGGTACGTCGCAAAATCCCGTGATCGAGTATTTGATCGTGGCGCCTTCGGATCAGAGCTTGTCGCCTGAGAAGAACGACACCCTCGAACTCGGCGGCAAGATCAAGCTGCTCAACGGCGAGGCGCAGCTGACCGGCGCGCTGTTCGACACGCGCGTCTACAATGCGCGCATCTCGGATCCGGACGATCCGACCGTGCAGCAGATGCCCTTCGATCAGCACGTGCAAGGACTGGAGCTCGGCATCAGCGGCTATGTCACCGACATCTGGGAGGTGAATGCGAACTACACCCATTTGATCGACAAGATCACCGCCACCAGCGATCCTCTCTCGCAGGGCAAATATGCGCCCAACACACCGCATGATGCCGTCAATTTTTGGACCACGCTTGAACCCACGACCGCTTGGACGATCGGCGCAGGTTTTACCGGGGTGAGCCATCGCTACGCGGATACAGAAAACACCGCCGGCGTGCCCGGTTACGTGGTGTTCAACGCCATGACCTCTTACTCGGTCAATCAACATTTCAAGCTGCAGCTGAACTTGAACAACGTGACCGACAAGCTGTACTTCACCAGCATCTATTACGTGGATATCGCCGAGAATCACGCGCTGCCGGCCGCGGGCCGCACGCTCATCGGCACCGCGAGCTATCGCTTTTAGACGATGCCGCACCATGAGCAACCTATCGATCACCTCGCTCTTGGGTCAAATGGGTGCGCCGCGGCTCGAGGCGTTGTTCGCCCAAGATGCGCGGCGTGCCGCGGATTGGGTTTTCGCCGCGGCGCTTGAAGGACTGCCGCAGGCGCAAGTGTGCTACGGCCGGATGCTGCTCGAAGGGACCGGAGTGACGAAGGATCCTGCGCAGGCACTGAAATGGTTTCGACGCGCAGCCCTGAACGACGATGCCGATGCCATCAATATGGTAGGACGCTGCCTGGACAACGGCTGGGGCACGGCGGAGGACGCGGTGGGGGCTGCGCAGCACTTCCAGCGGGCCGCGGATCTCGGGCACGCGTGGGCGCAATACAACCTGGGCCACATGTATCTGGACGGGCGCGGCTTTGAGCGCGATCGAACACTCGCCTATCTTTACTATTTGAAGGCCGCCGAGCAGCAGCATGAGCGCGCGATGAACTTGCTGGGCCGCTGCTGCGAAGAGGGCTGGGGCACGCCGCGCAACTTGGATGCGGCGGCCGACTGGTACCGGCGGTCGGCCGAGGCCGGCTATTTTCGGGGCCAGTACAACTGGGGCAGCTTGTTGCTGAGGGCGGGCCGCTTCGAAGAATCGGCCGCGTGGTTCGAGCGCGCCGCGGCCGGCGGCACAGCGGCCATGCGCCGGGCCGTTGCGGAAGTGATCGCGCGAGCCGGCGCGCCGCGGGCACTACAGAATCTCGCCACGCGTCTCAAAGCCGCCCGCCCAAGTCCGGCCGGCGCGCCCGCCGCCGCGCCCACCGTCGCCTCGACCGCTCCTTAAGGTGCGGGTGTCCGGATGTTCTTACGCATTACGAAAATACTGAGCGAGGAGCAACTGGCCACGCTGCGCGCCTCGCTCAACAGCGAAAATGCGCCATGGGTGGATGGGCGCGTGACGGCCGGGCACCAGGGCGCACCGGTGAAGCACAATCAACAGCTCGAGGAGGCCAGTCCCATGGCGCGCGAGCTGGGCAATTTCATTCTGGCGCAGCTCGAGCGCAACGCGCTGTTCATCAGTGCGGTACTGCCCAACAAGGTCTATCCGCCGATGTTCAATCGCTACGGCGAGGGAATGCATTTCGGCACGCATGTCGATGGGTCGGTGCGCATGATCCCCAGCAGTCCGCAGAAATTGCGCACCGACCTGTCGGCGACGTTGTTCCTCGCGGAGCCGCAGAGCTACGACGGCGGCGAGCTGGTGGTGGAAAGCGATTTCGGCAACCAGAGCGCAAAATTCGCGGCGGGAGATCTGATCGTTTACTCCTCGACCTTGCGGCATCGCGTGAATGCCATCACGCGCGGCGAGCGCCTTGCGAGCGTGTTTTGGATTCAGAGCCTGATCCGCGAGGACGCGCGGCGAGCGCAACTATTCGAACTCGACGGCACCATCCAGCGCCTGACTCAAACGGGGGCTGACCCGGAATCGCTGGTGCGCCTGACGGCGCACTATCACGGACTGCTCAAGGCTTGGACTGAAATCTGAGTGCATCGAGAGGTGGCGCGCGAAGGGACGCGCTCCGTGACCGGGCGCGATCTGGCATCCGACAGGCTATTCCCGTGACCCGGACGGAAATTTCAATTGCCGCATGACGGCCTGAAAGCGCGGCTCCTTGCGCAACGGATCCATCAGCGGATCGGTTTTCAGATATTCCACTCCCGGATCGCGAACGCGCATCGCGTTATCGATCCCTTCAAGCGCCTTGGAGGTATCGCCCCACTGTGCGTAGATTTCGGCGTACTGGTACGCCGCGCCGTCACCGAGCGAGGCATTTAATTTTGCAAAAACACCTTCGGCATCGGCCTGCCTGCCGAGCTTGTGGTACGTGATCGAGAGGCATTGCTGGCTCTGCCAATAGTCCGGCTTGATCTCACAGGAGGAGCGGGCGAGTTCGAAGTCGCCCAACGCATAGTAGGCGAGTCCCCGGCTCACCAGCGCTTCGGGATCCTCGGGGTCCAGAAGGAGCGCATCCTGAGACACGCCGATGGACTCCTTGTACATACGTGACCAGTAAAGAGCCTGACTGAGGCTGATATGGCTGTTGCCATTGAGCGGGTCCAGCACCACCGCGCGACGCGCGGCGGCAAGTCCCGCGTCGGTGCGGCCCATGAGAACGGCGAAGTAACCGTAGGCCCGCAACACCCCCGCATTACCCGGCGCGAGTGCCAGCGCCCGCTCGTACTCCTCAGTTGCCCGAGCGAAATCCAGCAGTCCGTTCTCGAGATGAACGGCCAGTGCCAGGTGGCCTTCGGCCAGGTCCGGGGTAAGGGCAATTGCTTTGCGCGCGTCGGACTGGGCTTGGTCGTAACTCTCGCGAATGGCCGGTCCTGACGCTTCACCAGCATAGGCACTCAGCGCTATCGAGCGGTTGGCATACGCAAGTGCGTAGTTTGGATCCAGCCCGATCGCCACCGTGTAGGCGGCGATCGCCGTTTGGAAATCCTTGTCGCTGTGTCCTTCAAGCTGAGCCTTTCGGCCACGCAGGTACGCATCGAATGCCGCGGAGTTGCGCGTCCCGCCGAGCTCGATCTTCGTCACCTCGGCCGCCAGCAGGCTCACTTTGAGGGCGCCGGCAACCGCGCCGGCAATTTCAGTCTCGAGCTTCAAGACATCACCCAAGTCCCGGTCGTAGGTGTGGGACCAAAGGTGAAATCCTGTGATCGCGTCGATCAGCTGTGCGGTGATGCGCAGCGTGTTCCCAGAGCGACGCAGACTCCCTTCGAGTACCGCGCCGACATTGAGCTTGCGAGCGATTGTCGCGATGTCGGTATCCTTCCCCTTGAACGAGAAAGCCGATGTGCGCGCGGCGACTTGAAGCTCATTGACCTCACACAGGGAATTCAGCAGCTCCTCGGTGAGCCCATCCGAGAGATATTCCTGCTCCTTATCTCCGCTCATGTTCACGAACGGCAGCACCGCGATGGAGTGGGGCGGTGGCGCGAAGACTGCCGCGGCTGCGGGCTTGGCGGTCCAGGGCTTCTCGATGAGGAAATATGCGCCCATCGCGGCGAGCGCCACGATCGCGAGCGCTATCGGTATCAGGCGCGGATACTTTGCCGAAGCCACTGCTGCGGGCCGCCAGGCTCCCAGAGGCGGCTGGCCGGACACCCCCGAGAGGAGCTGCCGAATGCGCGTGACGAACTCGGGCGACGTCTCTCCCGCCGGTAAGCGCGTCCATTGCACCTCCCGGAACTTGTCGGGCACGTGTTCCTCGTCCTCTCCCGTCTCGTCGATGACCACCGGTACCAAGAATGCTTTGTGCGCAGTGATGAGATGCGATCGATCGACCGCCAGCTTCCATTCGAGCCGGAAGTATCCTTCCGCGCGCTGATGCGTGTGTTTGGAGATAACGGGGACGAACAGCGCGCAGGCCTTGATCTGCCGGCGGATTGACTGGTCCCAAACGTCACCGCCCCGCAACTCGCTCTGGTCGTACCAGACCTCGATTCCGGCGGCTCGCAGCGTGTTATAGATTCGGGCTGCGGCCTCGGCATCCTGCGACGCGTAACTCAGGAACACCGTCTGCGCCGGCGTGATCGCCGCCCTAGGCGACTCCTCCCCCATGCTCGGCCTCTTGTTCTAATGCGGGCCGCGTCAGAATGCCCTTAACCGGCGGTTCAGGCAAATCCGCCTACGGCGAATGTCCGCTTTCTGATTGAACAAAATCTCTTGGGCTGAATCTGCGGGCGTTCCTAAGCGTCGAACCCTGGCGGCTTTTCCGTCGCCACGCCCAACCCCCGCTCCAAAGCGAGTCCGACTCGGCCGACGGTGCCCTCGTCGAAAAGGCGTCCGATCAGCGTCACCCCGTGCGGTACGCGGCGCGGCGGATTGAACTTCGGCAGCGGACTCTTTGGGTCCGGCGCCCAATCGCTGCGCGCCTCGGAGACTTCGACAAACCCCGCACGAAGCGTCAGCGAAGGGTGTCCCGTGGCGTTCGTGATGACCAATATTTCGTCTTGCAGCGAGGGCACGAGCAGCAAATCTACCTGAGAAAAGACCCGCGCCATTTCGATTGCCACTTTGCGCCGCAGTCGATCGCACTGAACGTAATCGACCGCTGAGAGAAATCGAGATTGCCGAAAGATATTCGGCCACGCATCGGGAACCTGCATCTTGAGCTGATTCACGCCGCCGCTTAAGGTCAACTCTTCGAAGGCCGCAGCGGCCTCGGCGAACAGAATCACGTTCAGAGAATCATACGGCCAATCGGGGATCGACACCTCGGTGGCGATTGCCCCCAGCTTTCGAAAGGTGTCGAGCGCGGCACGGTCCACATCGGTGGCCTGCTTCATCCACGCAGGAAAATAGCCGATGCGCAATCCTGTGATCGGCGCACCCGCGTCATAATCCAGGGTGCTCGGTACGGAAGCCACGTCTGCCTTGTCCGGCCCGGAGATGGCTTGCAATACCAAGAGGGTATCTTCAACGCTGCGCGCCATAGGTCCTAACTTATCGAGCGACCAGCACAGCGTCATCGCACCCGTGCGCGGTACCCGGCCATACGTGGGCCGCAATCCGGTGACGCCGCAACGCATGCTCGGCGCGACGATGCTGCCGCCGGTCTCGCTGCCCACGGCAAAGCCGACGAGACCCGCAGCCGTGGCGGCGCCTGGGCCGGCGCTTGATCCGGAAGATCCTTCCTCGAGCAACCACGGATTCATGGTCTGGCCGCCGAACCAGATATCGTTGAGCGCCAGCGCTCCTAAGCTCAGCTTGGCGACGAGCACGGCCCCAGCCTCGTGCAGGCGCCGAACCACCGTGGCATCCGCGGCAGGTTTGCGATTCCTGAAGGGTTCCGCGCCATAAGTGGTCGCAATGCCCGCCGTGTCGAGCAAGTCCTTGGCGCCCCAGGGGATACCATGCAACGGTCCGCGATATTTTCCGGCCGCAATCTCGGCATCGGCGGCTTTTGCCTGCTTGAGCGCCAGCTCAGGCGTCAACGTGATGACACACCGAAGCTTTGGATCGTAGCGCTGCAATCGCGTCAGATAGATTTGAGTGAGCCGCTCTGAAGTGAGTTGCCGGGTCTCGATCCAGTGCGACAGTTGGCCCACGGACGCAAATGCAATGTCTGAATCGCGAGCAGGCAGAGGCCCCTCCCCGGTCTTGCTGCGGACAAATCGATTTCGGCCGCGATCCGGCCCGTATTGACCGGGTTCCCAACGCGATGCCGGCGCAAGTGCCGCCTCCAGCTGGATCTTTTTAGGCCCGGTGCGCCGCTCATACAGCGGGGCCATGGCAGCTCGCCAACTGCCGGCAGCGTCACGAGATTCCTGCGCGGTCAATTGGACCTGCATCAATTTCTCCGCTTCCAGGAATGTGGCAGCGGAAACTTCCGGCCCGACGGGCGGCGACGTGGCGAATGCCGACGGCGCACCAGGGGGCGGCGCGTTGGCGGGGGCGGCGCTCTGCGCTTCGGCTGCTTGCACGCCAAGTGTGGCGCCGACCACACCGAGGGAGGCGTTGGCGAGAAAACATCTGCGTGAGTTTTTCAATGGATCCCCCAATTTGCGGTTCATTCGAGGCAAATGAAAGCTCAGTTAAGTTCTTCCGCGACTTGTCCCAAGCGCTCTTTACCGAAAAACATTTCAGCGCCGACGAAGAAGGTCGGGATGCCGAAGGCGCCGCGCGCCGCGGCTGCGCTCGTGTTGGCGGCGAGTTCGGCCTTGACGTCCGGGTCCTGCGCGGCCTCGAGGATGGCCTTGGCGTCAAGACCCGCCGCGTTCAGGACCGCAGCGACCACCGCAGGGTCGTCCATCTTTTGACCCTCTTCCCACATGGCCTTGAGGACGGTTTCGAGATACACATCGCCAACGTTTAAGCGCCGGGCGGCCAGCAAGCCGCGCATGATCAGGAGCGTATTGACGGGAAAGTGCGGATTGAAGCGAAACGCGCGGAGGCCGTGCTTATCGATGAAGCGCTGTGTTTCGAGGCGCTCGTATTCGAGTTTTCCCTTCACCTGACCGAAGGCAATCATTGGGGCCTGGTTCCCCGTCAGCTTGAAGAGTCCGCCCAGCAGACAGGGAATGAGATTCACTTGCGCGTTGCCGCGCGCCGCAGTGCCGGGCAGGACCTGCCATGCGAGATAGGCGTTCGGGCTGCCGAAGTCGAAAATAAAATCGATCGTTTTGCTCATGAGTCGGCGTTCACCAGTGTTCCGTCCAGGGACGCAGATCCAGCTCGTGTGTCCACGCCGAGCGTGGTTGTCCATGCAGCCAGACGTAGTTGGCGGCGATCTGGTCGGGCTTCAGGATCCGGTCATCGGATAATAAGGCTTCCACATCGGTGCGATTGGAGCGCGTAAACACGCCGTCGATGGCGCCATCCACCACGACATGGGCCACGTGAATGCCCTTGGGGGCGAGCTCGCGCGCGGCACTCTGTGCAATCGCGCGCAGCCCGGCTTTGGCTGCCGCGAAGGCGGCGAATCCTTCGCGTCCACGCAGCGAGGCGGTTGCGCCGGTGAACAGAATCGAGCCGCGGCCGCGCGGACCCATCACGCGCGCGGCTTCGCGTCCCGCGAGGAAGCCTGCGAAACAGGCCATCTCCCAAACTTTGGTGAAAACTCGCGCGGTCGTCTCAACGAGGCCGAAGCGTACATTCGCGCCGATGTTGAAGACCACGACTTCGAGCGGCCCGATCCGCGCTTCGATGTCATCGAACAGTGCGATGACATCGGCTTCGGTGCGCGCATCGACGCCAAACGAGTGCGCGATGCCGCCCTGAGCGCGGATATCGGTTGCCAACGCCTCCAGCTGGTCGACGTTGCGGGCGCGCCGGGTGATGCAGACCGGATGGCCGTCCCGCGAAAACGCTTTGGCGATGGCGCTTCCTAGCCCATCGCCCGCGCCGATGACGAGACAAACGCCCTTGGAGTTGCTAGCTTTCTGCACGGCTCAATGATATCGAAAGCGACCGGCTTGCAGAGGCGGATTATGATGGGTGTGTCGGGATCACAGGAGATCTGATTTGCTGAAGGCGCGCTGGGCGAGGGCATCGCTGCTGGGAACCCTGTTGCTCGCGGCAGAGCTGTTTGCGGCGGCATCCTTCGCCGCCGTTGGTTATCAACAGGTCACCATACCCGATCGCGACGGTAAGTCGATGCAGGCGGGCATTTGGTATCCCAGCAACACGCAGCCTTTGGCGCATCCCTTGGGGATGTTTACCCAAGAGGTGGCGCTGAATGGCCCCATCGCCGGCCAAGGTTTGCCCCTGATTCTGATTTCGCACGGGACGGGCGGGTCCTTGTCCAGCCACATCGACACCGCCAATGCCTTGGCGCGTGCCGGATTCGTGGTGGCCGCAATTACACATATCGGCGATAACCCGCAAGATCAAAGCTATGTCGGCAATCGGATCGATCTGATAGACCGGCCGCGGCAGGTTGAGGCGGCGCTCGATTGGTTGCTGTCGTCGTGGCCGGGCCGCCTGAACTTAAATCCACGGCGTGTCGGGATATTCGGCTTTTCGCTCGGCGGTTTCACGAGCCTGGTGTTGATCGGCGGCACGCCGGAAACGGCGCGGATGGCGCAGCTGTGCGATTCGAAGCCGGATGCGCCTGAATGCGCATTCATCAAGAATGCACACGGCGATCAGTTGAGTCCCAGCGCTGAATCTCCCCTTTGGACTCACGATGCGCGCATCAAGGCGGCGGTCATCGCGGCACCCGCGGCCGGCTACTTGTTCGGACCTGGGGATCTACGCGAGGTGAGCGTGCCGATTCAACTGTGGCGCGCGGAAAACGACAGCCACGCGCCGGACGCCTGGAACGGCGCGGTGATCCGCGACAATCTCAAGGTCCATCCGGATTCCCGCCTCGTCCAAGGCGCCGATCACTTTGTGTTTCTGGCGCCCTGCAGCGAGGCCTTGGCCGGCGCCGCGGCACAAATTTGCCAGGACCCGGCAGGGGTCGACCGTGGCGCATTTCACCGAGTGTTCAATCAATCGGTAGTGGATTTTTTTACTACTAGGCTGAGAGAGCGCTAACGTCGCGGCGCGGTGACCCGCGTCGGAGGCCGACTTCTGAGCCAGCGCTGTTCGCCTCTATTGGACGACCGCTCAATTGGCGATGCCGCACATGGCACTCGCCCATAATCTTGATATGATTCCGCCACGGTCGGGGCTGTTAACTCGTCACAACAATAACCTCCGCGCCGGGCTCACATCGCAGACATAGTGCCTCCGTATCCATAGGCTCATTTGCGTGTCAGGAGAGTTGCGTGAAGGACATCACAGGGTTGAACAGCGTAGGAGCTGCCTCTGACGCGAGCGCTGCGGCAGGCGCGCGCGGCCTTCCCGAAGCTCAGCGCTGGGCGCGCGAAGTATTGCGTCGCGGGGTTCTTGAATTGCTCTATCTCGGCTCGAACCTCGCGATTGCAGGCGGCGGTGTGTTGTGGCTGTATCAATTGCTGACGCGCCATCCAGCACACAAAACCGGACTGATTGCGGCGGCGGCAGTGGGGATCAGTTTATTTGCCTACCATTTCGCCCGCTGGCGCGCGAGCGCGACCATGTCGCGCCAGGTCGAAAAACTGACCGCCGCGTTGATCGTTACGCTCAGCATAGCGCTGGTGTGGGGCGGGATATGTTGTGCATTCATATTTGGGGCGCTCCGGTGGTTTAGCGCGACGGGAACGGTGACGTGGATCAGCGGCGCAGGGGCGGGGCTTTGCGGTTTCGTCTACATCGTGGCCGGCGAGTGGAGCGACTTGCGCGCTTGTTTGGCCCTTCCCGCGGCGGACAAGCGAAACCGCCAATCGGACGAAAGCCTGGCGTGACGCAGGCTTCGCGGCGGTTGCGAATTGCTCGCATTGGATCGTGCGCAGCCGCCCTCACAATGACATAACGTTTTATAAGCTGCGACGAGCAGCATAAATTTGCAGTGACGGCGTTGCGGCGATTCGAAGATCGCAGGAGCATCGTTTAGGGATTAAGGGTGCGTTGAGATAGGGGTGCTGAATGCAACGCAGCAGTAACAGTCCGGTGATGAGGTGGGCCTCGAGTCCACTTGCTACGCTGCCAGGTCTCGGGTGGCGGCAGCACATGTCGAAAATTGCGGCAGAAGTCCTGCCTGTTCGAGCGCCACGCCGCACACGGCGCGTTTCAAGATAGTCAATTGGCGACTTGATCGGCACTTTGCTTGTGGATCCGGGCGATTTATCCAAACGCCCGCAAAAAAAGTCAATGCAATGGAGGGGATCGTATGAAGTCCATGGTTTTCATTTTGATCGCGCAGCTACACTCGGGCGGTGCCCAGACCGTCGCAGCGTATCCGAGCCTGGAGCAGTGCCGGGATGCGCTCAAGGTAGCAACCACAAATGTTGCCGCGGACTACACCTGCGCAGCGACGCCTCTGGAAGGTCGATGGTCGCAGAAGGATTCGCGCTTCGTGATGGTGCGGCAATAGGTCGCGACCCGGCGAGCACAGGCTGCCGTCTAACACCCGAGCAGCAAAGACCCATGCCTCGGGGATTGTGATGGGATGGGGGATCCTGATCGTACGTAACGCGTGCGCCGTCGCCCAAGTGATAAGGAACGTCCGTAAAGCAGCCGCACGGTCTATGTGGAACTTGAAGAGATGACACCTGGAGACCCGGCCTGGTAACTTGTACGTTAAGTCGGTTTTATGGGGTGCCAGACGCAGGAGGCATGCATGCATTATCTGCTTTTCTACGAGTTCGTCCCTGACTACGCTGCGCGTCGCGCACCGTTTCGAACTGCGCACCTATTGGCGGCCTGGAAAGCGCAGGAGCGGGGGGAGCTTATTCTTGCCGGGGCTTATGACAATCCGGTAGATGGCGCCGCGCTCTTGTTTCGATGCGACTCAAGTGCCGTACCCGAACGCTTCGTCGCGTCGGACCCCTACGTGATCGGGGGTCTTGTAACGCGATGGTATATTCGCGAGTGGACTACGGTGGTTGGGAAGGACGCCACAAGCCCAGTGCGGCCTTAGCCCATTACGCTCGAACTTTTGCGGCCAGCGCTTGGCGTTCATGTTCTTTCAGGTCCCAGTGCCAGTCGTGGCACTCCGCATAGGCGCGAATGGGCGTGCCCCGGTCGAGGGATTCCTTAATTTCCGTGACGCTCAGGGCGCAAGTCCATTCGGTATCGCAGATCGGACATTTAACGGGGAATTTGAGTAGGCGTTCGGTCATATGATCGCTCCTTCACGCGATTGCGGTTTTGTCTCGGCGCAAGAAATCTGTCATGGCGACAAACAAACATTGCGGGGTCAGGCATGCCACCCAGTGTTATGTCAACTTGGAGCGCCTTTCTGCTAGCCTTCAATGAAAAGCGAGAAGAGTGCATATTTTATGCATCGTTTCGGTTAATTAATTGGACGCAGCCGTGACAACCATATCAGTACGCCACAAGCCCGCCGACCTCCTCCGGCTCGGACTCTACACCACGCTTCGCAGGACGTCGTTGAAATGGACGTTGCTTGCTGTTGCGCTGGTTGTCTTCGGGATCAATCTGAATGAGCACGATTCTCCACTGGATGCGTTCAGCATGTTCGCAATCTTGGTTACGGCCGCAATTTTTACCGCCGGCGCGTTGGTCTTTATGCTTGCACTGGTCCTGCTATCTACGCTGGCCCGGAATCGACGGGGCTCTCCTGCTGCGGAAGTTCAAGCGTACTCCCTCATGGATGCCGGGCTATCTCGGCAGTCTGCCACTTCGGAGACACTGATTAAGTGGGGTGGTGCGCGGTCCTTACACAAGAACAAGAGCGCCATCTATGTTGGGGTTTCTGCGACGTCATACTTCATTTTGCCGCGTCGCTCGTTCGCGGATGACCAAGAGTACGAGTCGTTCTGGGAATCGATACAGAGACTGGCGCCTCATAAAGTCCGGTGCAGTAGTTACTGAATTCCCGCGACCAACGTGAGCTCGCTGGTCCGGCCGTTGATGGTAGCTTGCCAAGAGTCGCCGACCTTGTGTGCTGCCCAGGCGTTGCATAATGGATTGGGAAGTCCAGGCACCGGGGTATTGTAGGTTCGGCAGATCTCACCCTTGTCGTTCAGCGCCCATGTGAAGGCCCAATCCTGCTCAGGGCGTCAGTGTCGCCGCGATGCGGCGTACTTCGTCCGGCGTGTGCTCGCCCGCCAGCGGCGTTCCCGGCATCAAATATTTGCCCATGTCGGGCCCGCCGACGACGACCGGTTCGAACCCTGCCTCGCGGACCAGCCGCGAAGCGGTTTCAATGGCCTTCTTATCGCCGGCGATCGGCATGCCGATCTTGCCGGGATCTTCGTGTGCGCTGGCCATGCGTGCTGCGGCTACCGCGTTGAATGCACGAACGACGAGTGCACCCGGCAGCAGGTGCGCGTCGAAGAGGCCGGCACCTTCTGCGCGCGCCTGACCGGCGATTTCGCCGTCGCGCTGCGGGAAAGGATTGCTCGCGTTGATGACGACTTTTCCTTTGAGCGAATTGCCGAAGCCCTTTGTGAGCTCGGGAAAAGCGCTATAGGGAACCGCAAGCAGGATTACTTGCCCGAACGCAGCGGCCTCCTGCGGTGTACCTGCGCGCGCATTTGCTCCAACCTCCGCAGCCAGTTTCTTGTCGTTCTCGAGATTACGCGATGAGAACATCACTTCATTTCCAGCCTTGGCCCAAACGCCGCCCAGTGCGCTTCCAACATGACCGGATCCGATGATGCCGATCTTCATCTTCTGGCCGTCGGCTGCCTTGACCAAGCTCGCTGTGATCGGCAGGACGCTGAGTGCGGCGGCCGCACCGGTCCCCTTGAGCAAGTCCCTCCGACTAAAGGTAAGAGTGCCGCGCATTTTATCTGGACCTCCAAATCGGTAGCAGTAGCTATTCGACGCCAAAGATATGCCTATTTTTCGCCGTGTCTATAGTTTTGGTTGAACCCAAGCCCCGGAATTCCTAGTCGATTCGGTATACGACGTGACAAGCGGAACAGGTGCCGCCCAGCGCTGCGAGAGACCGCCATGCGGCCGCGGGGTCCTTGCTGCGTGAAGCCGCTCTGGCGGCGATGACGAAGGCGCGCGCCGCACTGTGCATCTCGTCAAACATCGCCCGCACTTCGGGCGGAGGCGGCGGCGGCAGCATCGCGGCACGTTCGGAGTCTTCCTTCGTAAACAACAACTCGCGGCAATATTCGACCGTACCCGGGGCAAGCCCAAAGTTGGTTTCGGCGGCAGCGGCAGCGGCTTCAAACTCACCGTTCGAAAGGTGCTGCATTGATTCGGTAAGCGACCGGAGATGGCCTCGCATCAGGCATTTCCAGTTCTGTCGCCGCGCTTCGGCGAGCGCAATGGGCAAACGCGGATCGCGCGCGGCGCTCAAAGCGGGGATCGGTTGAACTTGAGCGAGCACCCCGCAGGGCACGAGCAGGCAGACCGCAACCAAAATAATTGGCTTTCGCGCCCGGCGCCCCGCGCGCGCACCTGTTGCATCCAACTCCAACAGACGATCAAAACTCGGCTTCATCGGACCCTGCTCCCAAAGCGCCGCTTCGTTATTCGAGATTCGGATGTTGCGAATGGCCGCCTAAGGTCGGCACAGTTATACACCCAACGTCGGATCTTGCCTGTTTACAGACTTACTCGAGCGAATGATGCCTCGGGATCGCAGTCGGCCAGGAGCAGAAGTCAGCAGGATGCGCTTAAGCCAGGGCAGAATGCTCAGCCGCCGACTCGGTTTGTTCTGCTGTCCTTGTTCGGTTGGCGTGCGCATCGATCTTGAGCAACGCCAGCGATTTTCGCAATTGCTGACGCTCGGCAAAAGTCGCGGTCCAGTAGCGGTCGTGGCAGTTACTGTGGAGGCGCAGACTTTGGCCGGAGAGCAAGCCGCTCGCGATCACGGCGATGGGCATTTCTGAGACTGACTCGAGCGCGCAGTCGGGGCAGGTAACTGAAAAATGGAGAGTAGGTTCTAGCATGTCATTCCTTTGGCATGGTCGGACGAGGTGACTATAACTGCAGCCTTGGGTTCTGGGTACTAGGAAAATGCAAAAAATCAAAATTCCGTTCTGCTTGGAAACATTGCGGTGCAGTGTTTGCACGCGGCGCACTAGGGCGGAGCGTAGGTCGGCGAAGTCCGCACCGCGCTTGGGCGTCCAGCTCCTAGATATCTGATATTCGGAAGCTGTCGGACCATTTTCAGTTGTTCAAGTCGGCGTCGCGCGTCGAGCGCTTCGCAGCTCCGAGCGCCGCCTTTCCGACGATTTTGCGCGCGGCGCACTATATTCTTGTGCGCGTGAAACGCGGTTCGGGCTTCCGAGCTATTGTCCGAGCCGTGTTGGATAGACTCCGATTGCGGGAGTTGGATCGACCAGCAGCCAGACTCGGGCGCGTCGGACCATGAAGTAGCCCCTCACGGCGTTCGGGTCGCTTCGCAGGCCCTTGCGAAGATCGTTGGCGGTATCCGTAACGACGAACCCGGCTGCATCGCCCATGGCAATCCAGTGGTCTGCCGCAATGCCCGGAGGTGCTTCGGGGGTGCCGAGGCCGCGGGCGTAGGGAATCGCTGCAATGGCAATGGCGCCGAGGAGTAAGAAGCTGAGTAGTTTGTTCATGAATTGGCATCCCTTTAAGTAGAACAAATCCCGATATGAGACTGATCGGAGTAAGCCGGAGTTCCGTTGCTCGATTGACACTTTGATCGATCGAAGTAAGGCCCGGGGGATTGGGCGCGCGCCGACGCCGTGTTCGGCAGTGCTTGTGGTGTAATGGCTGTGGCGAAATTTTCCGATGGCAGGCAAACCGATGCGGATAGAGCACGTCGCGATTTGGACTACCGATCTCGCTCGGTGCAAGCACTTCTACACAGCGTATTTTGGCGCCACCGCGGGTCCGGCTTACCGGAATCCCAGCAAGGGATTCGAGTCCTGCTTTCTTAGCTTCGGCGACGGGGCACGCTTGGAAGCGATGACCACAACATCGCTGTCATTGGTGCAAGCGCCCCCTGGAGCTCAGCGGCTGGGTCTTACGCATCTCGCGATACGCGTGGGTTCGGAACAAGTTGTCGATGAACTCACCCGGCGTCTGCGCAAAGACGGCATCGCGGTTATCGATGGCCCACGGCGTACCGGCGACGGCTACTACGAGAGCGTTATACTCGACCCGGACGGCAACCGCATTGAGATTTGCGCTTAACCGATAAACCTGACAATCGCCATGGGGGGCCGCGCGCGTCGTCTTCGTGGGAGCGGATCGAATTGGGAGGTTCGATATGATGGGAATTGCGGGTCGCCACATTCTTTCTGCGGCCCTCTGCCTTGCGTTCTCATCCCAAATCCCCGCGCAACAACAGTCCCGCGCTGACCAGGCAGCTCTGGTCGTCACACATGTCACGGTGATCGATGCAACCGGGGCACCGGCCCGGCCCGACACAACCGTCGTGGTTACCGGAGACCGCATCTCGATCATCGGCGGCGCCGCGCATACCGTCATTCCAAAGGCCGCTCGGGTGATTGATGGAACCGGAAAGTTTCTGATCCCCGGCCTGTGGGACATGCATGTTCATTTGGACTACAAAGACTATCTACCGCTGTTCATCGCAAATGGCGTCACCGGTGTCCGAGTGATGTGGGGCGATCCCGAACACCACGCGTGGCGCAGGCAGAGCGAGGCCGGAAGTCTGCTCGCTCCGCGCATGAAGATTGGAAGCGCCATTGTGGATGGACCGATTCCCTACTGGCGTGGCTCGATTTCCGTGACGAATGAAACGCAGGCGCGGCAGGTTGTGGCGGACGCGAAGCGCCTGGGTGCGGATTTCGTGAAGATTTATCAATGGCTCCCGCACGATCTCTATCTGGACATTGCCGACGAATCGAAGAAGCAAGGAATCCCGTTCGAGGGTCATTTGCCGGTCACCGTCACCGCAGAAGAGGGCTCTCGCGCCGGTCAGAAAAGTTTTGAGCATCTGGTTGGTGTGCTGCCGGCCTGCTCGACTCGCAGCGAAGACCTGTTCAAAGCCGCACAGGCGGATTTCCCAACGGCCACGCAGTCAAAGGGCAAATTTGAGGAGCTGCATGACACGCCTTCCGGACAAGAGATGCTGGAAACCTATAGCCACAAGAAAGCCGTCGCGCTTTCCGCCGTATTCAAGAGCAATGGAACCTGGCAGTGTCCAACCCTGGTCCTCTTGCGCATGTTCGGGTATGGGGACGATCGGGCGTTTCTTGACGATCCACGATTGAAGTACATGCCGCGCCGCATGCGAGAGTCCTGGGATCCGGCACAGTTGGATGGCGCACGCACGCCGCAGGACTTCGCATACAGCAGAAAGGAATTTCAAAGAGATCTGCAGGTAGTCGGCATCATGGAGAAGTCCGGAGTGGGAATTCTCGCGGGCACGGACTCGCAGAACCCCTATACCTTCTATGGCTTCAGTCTGCACGACGAGTTGGGATTGCTCGTGCAGGCCGGTCTTTCACCCATGCAGGCTTTGCAGGCCGCGACCCTCAATCCAGCGATGTTCTTTCGTATGGAAAAGGACTTCGGCACGATTCAGACGGGAAAAGTCGCCGACCTCGTGTTGCTCGATGCCAATCCTCTCGAGGCGATCAGCAATACTAAAAAGATCGACGCCGTCATCTACCGAGGGACGCTGTATTCCAGGGCCGCGCTGGATGAGATGCTGGCCAGAGTCGAGGCGCTCGCCGCCAGGCAGCTTATTGGCGCCGTCTTGTTCAAGACAATTCAAAACAAGGGCATCGAAGCGGCAATCCGGCAGTATCGTGATTTGATGGCGGCACAACCCGAAGCCTACGACACTAGCGAGGAAGAGTTCATTGGGCTTGGTTATCAGCTGATCCGGCAGAAGGGATACAAAGAGGCAATTGAGATATTCAAGTTGAGCGTGGAGGTCTATCCCGCGTCCTATAACACGTATGACAGTCTTGCCGAGGCTTACATGGACAACGGTGACAGAGATCTCGCCATCGAGAACTACAAAGCGTCGTTGCAATTGAATCCAAACAGCGCTCATGGAATCGAAATGCTGAGGAAGTTGCAAGCCACGCCCTCGGGTATTCGGTAACGGACGGCGCGCATGCGGGGCGCAGCGAACTCCCGTAGAACGCGCAGCGTCGCGGCGCGAATCGGCAATGCGAGACTGACCACGCCGATCACAGGTAAGATACGTCTGAGCAACCCGGCGATGCCGTCTTATCCGTAGAGTCCTACTCTAATCACACGGGGTCGACTCGATGGCACCCGGCGGCATGCGGCGCGCTTAAAAGTTCAGTCCGTGCAACGCACGATACATTACAGGTGGATACTTGACTAACCCTTCAGCAGACGCCGGCAACGTATCCCCGGACAATGTCGTCGCTCCCGTGGCCGCTGACACCGTGGAACGCAACCGGCTCGTCATCAATCTGCTCCTGGTCGCCACGTTTGTTGTGATTCTCAACGAGACATTCATGGCGGTGGCCATCCCGCGGCTCATGCGCGACCTTAATGTCACGGCCGGCGCCGTGCAGTGGTTGACCACAGCGTTTCTCCTCACCGTGTCGGTGGTCATACCGGTCACGGGATTTTTGCTACAGAGGATGAACACGCGGCCGATCTTTGTCCTCGCAATGTCATTGTTCACGCTAGGTACGCTAATCGCCACGCTGGCCTCCAACCTCGGAGTGCTGATCCTCGCGCGCATCATTCAGGCGTCCGGGACTGCGATCATGATGCCGCTGCTGATGACCACGGTGATGACATTGGCGCCGCCGGAAACACGGGGCAAGACGATGGGCTTTATTTCCACTGTCATCTCGGTGGCGCCCGCCATCGGCCCGACCATCTCCGGCATCATCCTCAACTATCTTAGCTGGCGCTGGATGTTCGTCTTGGTGCTGCCCATCTCGCTCGGGGCACTGGCGCTGGGTGCGCGCCGCATTCAGAACGTCACCACGCCGCACCGGGCGCCGCTCGATGCGGTCTCGGTAGTTCTGTCGGGTTTCGCGTTCGGCGGCCTCGTCTACGGGCTCAGTCATATTGGTGTGCCGGCGACGCCGGGAATGCTGCCGACCGGCATCTGGATTGCGGTTGGCGCTGTGTTCTTGGGTGTATTCATCATGCGGCAGATATCGCTGCAGGCAAAGGGCTACCCGCTGCTCGACCTGCGCACCTTTGACTCGCGTAATTTCACCGTGTCGGTGCTGCTGATGGCAATCATGATGATGGCGCTGTTCGGCACCATTATCCTGCTGCCGATCTATCTGCAGAATGTGCTCGCGCTCAGTACCCTGCAAACCGGATTGTTGCTGCTGCCGGGAGGTCTGCTGATGGGGTTGCTGGGCCCCCATGTCGGACGCGTATATGACAAAGTCGGGCCGATCAGACTGATGGTTCCGGGCGTCATCGTCGTTAGCAGTGTGCTATGGGCGATGACACTGCTCAGTCCGAGCACCCGGGTGGGTTATATCCTCGCCGGACATGTGGTGATGAGCGTCGGCTTTGCTTGCCTATTTACGCCACTATTTACCGTTAGTTTGTCGTCCGTGAAGCCCAGCCTTTATTCGCACGGCAGCGCGGTCATCGGCACCATTCAGCAGGTCGCCGGTGCGGCCGGAGTCGCGCTGTTCGTGGCATTGATGTCGGCACGGACCACGACGCTGGCTTCGCAAGGACTCGCGCCCATCGACGCGCTGTCGGGCGGCATCCGGGTCGGCTTTCTGTGTGGTGCCATCATCTCGCTGTTCGCGGTCGCGTGCGTTTTTTTCGTGCAAAAGCCTGCCCGACCGCCGGACGTAAGCCGGTGACGATCGTGCGGGAGTATTTACTGCCGACACGACGCGACTTGGGTTTCCGAAGTGATCCATGAACGCATTGAACGCGAAAGCGCTCGTCTCACTCGTGGTCTTGCTGGTGATCATGGCTGCGCTAATCTTCCTTCCCGCCGGAACCTTCAAGTTTTGGCAGGCGTGGGTCTTTCTCGCGGTCTATTTTGGATCGTCTTTCGCCATCACGCTTTATCTGATGAAGAACGACCCAAAGCTTCTGCAAAGACGCATGCGCGGAGGTCCCACCGCCGAGAGACAGCTGACTCAAAAGATCATCATGTCCCTCACGTCGCTGGGATTTATCGCGCTGCTCGTTGTGCCTGCGCTAGATCATCGCTTCGGTTGGTCTCATGTGCCCCCCGCCGTTGAACTGGGCGCAAACGCAATCGTCGCGCTGGGATTTCTGGGTGTCTTACGGGTATTTAAGGAAAACACTTATACGTCTTCCACCATTGAGCTCAGTGGCGACCAACGCGTCATCTCGACCGGGCCATACGCACTCGTACGACATCCCATGTACGCCTCTGCTTTGGCAATGCTCATCGGTATCCCGATAGCGCTCGGCTCCTTTTTCGGCTTGCTTGTTTTCGCCGCCATCAGCGGCGCATTGATATGGCGACTGCTCGAAGAAGAACGGTTCCTGGCTGCGAATCTACCTGGTTACACGGAGTATCAAAAGAAGGGCCCGAAGCGCTTGCTACCGGGCGTTTGGTAGAGCAGGTGTGGCAATCCTCGGCAGGCAAATTCGCGTCGCTTTTTCGTTCATCGGACGCTCCAGCAATTTATGCGACAAGTGCGGATGCCGCCTAAGCGGGTTGTTCTGCATGCCGCAGCGTGCGGTTGGCATGCGTATCCATCTTCAGTACGGCCAGAGATTTTCGTAGCTGCTCGCGCTCGGTGAAGGTCGCGGTCCAGTAGCGGTCGTGGCAGCGACTGTGGAGGCGCAAACCCTTGCCGGAGAGCAACCCGCTGGCGATCACGGCAATGGGCAGTTCAGAGACAGACTCCAGTGCACAGTCGGGACAGGTCACGGAAAATTTGAGGGTAGGTTCTGGCATGTCACTTCCGTTGGCATGGGTCGGATGGACAAACTATAACCGCGCCTCAGGATCTGGGCACTAAGCAAATGCAAAGAAATAAAAAGTTCCGTTCTGGAAATAAAAACCATGGGCATGTGGGTGGTCGTTTCTTCGGTGGACGCACTGGCGTGGAGCGGCCGGTGACGAAGGCCGCACTTCAGTGGGGCGTCCGCGTCAGTCGTAGCACCGATCGGCAGTCCCAAGGCATGCTCGCTGGCTATGGTGGCGTCGACAGAACCAAAAAACCAGGCCGCTCGCCGCCGGCGTGTTGCCCTTGATCCGGACACCTAGACGATCATCGCACCAGATGCCGGATCAAGGTCAATGAACTGATCGCTCCTCAGCCGGTGGCCTGCTGATCGCAGGACACCTGTGTGTTCCAATCCGCAAAGCTGCCGACGGGATTCTGTTCCCACGCCCAGACATGCATTTCGTAAAATGCGGGTAAGCCGTAGCGATTCGGGAATGCAACGTAGTTCATCAAATGCCCTTCCAATACGGGGGCGGCGGTGCTCCCTTGCGGAATCTGGGTTTGCCACACGCTGGCAAGAATGATGAATTCCACCCCGACCAGGCGAAAGGAACCGTTCGGTTGCGGTTCATAGATCAGCGCTTCGGGTTCGGTTGCGTTGAGAGTCCCGGCTGTGATTCGCGACCCCAATACAAAGTGCACTCCCATCGCGCCGAAATCCGGACCACTGACGCAGGGCGTGGCCTGTGCGAAACCGGCGGCGAGCGCCGCATTGATGTCCTTGAATTGCGCCGTCGCTTTGCGAACCTTGTTAACCAGCGGCGAATTTTGATCGGCAGCGCTCATCGTCATGACGTGCGGTGGAGCCTCTCCGGCGAGGGCTATGAAAGGAATGGATAATGACAACATAGTCAGCATCAAGCGGCCTGTAATCTTCATCGATGATCTCCCTTGGGAATGGTTTTAAGGCTTAAGGACCGAGAACTCATTTGTAGAAGTACGGATCCAGGACACGAACCTCGGTGATTTGCGTGATTGGCAATTGGCTGCGAACGGCGGCGCGCCGCACCGCCTCGGGTGTCGGTCCGTCGTAAAGACAGAAGGTGCGTTTGCGGTCGGGCGTTACGTAGGAGTGCAGCCAGGTGACCCCGTCTTCCGCGTTGCTATCGATGACGTTTCGACATAATTGGGCGCCGCTTTCGTCCAGCGGGATGTGAAGACCGTCTGGGAACTCTCTTTCGATCAAATACCTGGACATATGGAATCTCCCGTGCAGACCAACCGGCGGAAATGATGGTTTGCCGGAGAGATCGGCGAATCAGCGGATCTACCCAATTTGGAGGAGTCGCATACCCACATTGCCGCGGGGAATGACGCTCCCCCGATACTCGCTTTGCGTGCACGGCGGCGATCGGTTACAACCTCGCTCACGATCCTCGCCGGAGACTGCATTTTCGATGGAGTTACTCGAGCGCAAGCAATGTCTGGCCGACCTGGCTGATTGGCTGCGGCGAGCGCTCGAGGGCGCGGGGTGCATTACGTTGCTTGGCGCGGAAGCGGGAATCGGCAAGACGGCACTTCTGCAGGAATTCGCCAAGGCACCGCTCGGTGCGCGGGTGCTCTGGGGCGGCTGCGATGCGCTGTTCGCGCCCCGGCCGCTCGGACCGCTATACGACATTGCACGTCAGGCACGGGGCGAACTCCTGGCCACGATGAACAGCAATGCAAGTCGAGAAGTCATTTTTGCGGCGGCCCTCTCTGAACTGGAGCGCACGCCGACCCTTCTCGTCTTCGAAGATATGCATTGGGCGGACGAAGCCACGCTCGACCTCCTCAAGTATCTAGGAAGGCGCATTCAGCGCGCACGCGCAATGCTCGCCGTTAGCTATCGCGATGATGAGGTCGGGCCACGCCATCCATTGCGGTTCGTCATTGGGGATTTGCCGCGGGCCGCCACACACAGACTGTCGCTTCTACCCCTGTCGGAGCCGTCGGTCGCTCAGCTTGCACGCCGGGCCGGCCGACCGTCGGCGGGACTGTATCGCATCACGGGCGGCAATCCGTTTTTCGTCACCGAAGCGCTCGCGTCCCTGGTGGACACCGTGCCGGTCAGCGTGCGCGACGCAGTTCTGGCGCGCGCCATGCGATTGACCCCGGACGCACGCAAAATCGCGGAGCTTGCCTGCGTGGTTCCCGGCAAGACCGAATCCTGGTTGCTTCGGCAGACCGTTGCGTTCGATGAGGCCGCCATCGAAGGCTGCCTGAGCATCGGCATGGTGCGATCGGATGACGGCGCGCTTAGCTTCAGGCACGAACTCGCACGGCGCGCGTTTGAAGACTCTTTGTCGCAGCCGCACCGGCAGCTGCTTCACGCAAAAGTTTTCGCAGCTCTCTCCCCGCGGCCACATATCTCTGCGGCGCGCCTCGCACACCATGCGGCCGGTGCACGCAACGCAGCTGCGGTACTGCAATTCGCGCCGCTGGCGGCCTTGCAGGCGGCCTCGGTGGGTTCTCACCGCGAGGCTGTCTCGCTGTATGAGGTTGCACTGCGGTATGCGCAAGAGATCGAGCCCGACGAGCGCGCACGGCTCCATGAACGATTGTCCTACGAATGCTATTTGACCGGTCAGCACGAGCGTGCGATCCAAGCGCGCCGTGCGGCGCTCGAGATCTGGCGCGTGTTGGGCGAGCGCATGCGCGCGGGCGATGCGCTGCAGTGGCTGTCCCGTTTAAGCTGGTTCTTCGAACGGCGCGCTGACGCTGACCGCTATGCCGCGGAGGCGGTGGCGACCCTCGAATCGCTGCCGCACAGTCCCGAACTGGCGCTGGCATACAGCAATCGCGCGCAGCTCGATATGGAAATTCACGCATTGGAATCCGGCATCAGCTTTGCGCGGCGCGCCATCGCGCTGGCGGAACCGTGCGCAGAGAAAGCGATACTCTGCGATGCATTGAGTACCCTGGGCACGATCCGCCTCATTGCCGGCGACACGTCGGGATTCGCCGATCTCGAGCGGGCTTTGCATCTCGCGCTCGACCATGATCTCCAGGAGCAAGTGGCCAGAGCCTATACGGATCTGTCCGCCATGGCCGTTTCCTGCCGACATTATGACCAGGCATCTCGTTGGTTCAGCGAAGGGCTGGCCTATTGCGAAAAACGCGATCTGGATGGTCTGCGGCGTTACATGCTCATGTATCGTGCACGCAAAAATTTCGAGCAAGGCGACTGGCCGGCCGCGAGCGAAGACGCAGAGGCCGTGCTGCGCGATCCGCTGAGCACACCAATCACGACCATTCCCGCGCTGCGCACGCTGGGCCACATCCGAATTCGCCGCGGCGACCCGCAGGCGGAGGCCGCACTCGACCAGGCATGGGCGCTCGGCGGCGTCGTACAGGAGTTGCAGCGCATCGGCACACTGGCCGCCATTCGCGCCGAGGCCGCATGGCTCGCCGGCGATCGCGAGGGCGTTCTTAACGCGGTCAAGCCCGCGTATGAACTGGTGTGTCAGCGGCGCGATCCGCGCATGAAGGGTGAGCTCGCAAGTTGGTTGTGGCGGATTGGCGTTCTCGAGGGCCTGCCGGCGGACATTGCAGATCCTTACGCACAAGAGATTTCCGGCGATTGGCGTGGCGCAGCGTCCGCGTGGAAGAGCCTCGGCTGTCCCTATGAGTACGCCTGCCTCCTGGCGTGGCACGGCATCGAAACGGAACAGCGCGAGGCGCTGGAAATCCTCGAACGGCTCGGCGCGGCCCCGGCTGCACTGGCGCTGCGTAAACGGATGCGCGCAGAAGGGATTCGGGCCGTTCCGCGCGGCATGAGGGTCTCAACCCGCAGCAATCGGTTGGGCTTGACGCGTCGCGAGGCGGAAATTCTGACGCTGGTGTCCCAAGGCATGCGCAATTCTACGATCGCCAAGCGCCTATTCCTTTCGACCAGGACGGTGGATCGTCATGTGTCGGCGATCCTGTCCAAGCTGGGGGTGCAATCACGCGGCGAAGCGGTCGCCATGGCCGGCAAGGGACTCGGCGCGGCCGATTAACGGCGCCCGCAGCGGTCTTCTCCCCCGCGGCGACTTCATCAAGTCGTCAGGCACGCGGGATCGAATACGTATCCGCCGCGCAGCCACGCAGCGACTTCCGCGGCGAAAGGGTTTGACTCCTGCGTTTCGTATCGGTGAAGCAGGCCGCGTAGAGTATCGGCGTCGAGTTGGGCGAGCCCCTTGTTCTGCATCAGATCGATGTCCGCGAGCAGATGCTCTGCGATGAGGGGACCGCAGAGCTCCCGGCAAATTGACGGCAAGAAGTCGGCGCCAGGCCCTTGGGTGAGAATATTCTGAAATCCGCGCAGCGCGATCCGCGAGAGATGCGGCTGGTTCATCGGGTTGATCGCGATCCCCGCGACGTGATCCGCGGGCAGGTTCCACGCGCCGGCCGCGGGGTCGAGAAACAAGAAATTCGTGCGTGTTCTTGAGTCATTGGCGATGGAGTTGTCCCAGATGAAGGGCTTGCGACCGATGTCCGCTGCGACCTGCGCCAGATGCAGCGCCGAGTAACCTTGGGAAATGATCTTCTCGCCGGTCCAAAAGAAATCAACGCGAGCGTCCACGACTCGGCCGAGATCCCGCAGATAGTTCTTGGGCGGCGAACCGAATTCGCGCGCGAGTAGCGGATCATGGGAATAGTAGGTAGGACAGATGATGTAGCGGGCAGCCCCGCTCCAGTCGCAGATGTCGGAGATCACGTTCGCCTGAATCTCAGCGAGGCCGTCGATGTCGCCGCGCATGTCGTCGAACAAGATGCACAGGATATCCACGCCAATGTGGTCAATCTGCGCCACTTTGGCGCGCAGTGATGCCTGTGCGCCGGCGTCGTAGTTACGATAAATCTCAAAAGGCGTGAGGCCGATGCCAAAGGCAATACCGCTCTCTCGGCAGCGTGCACTGAGCCGCGACAGGTGTTGCAGCGTCTCCAAAGGGATTGGCTCGCGCCATTGCCGGCGAAGGGAGGACTCGGACTTGGGCGCGTAGATATAGAACTGGTATCCGCAGTTGCGCAGGAAATCCGCACCGGTCATGCGCGCTTCCCAGTTCCAGGGCTTCCCAAAGAAGCCCTCGATCACGCCTGCCGTGATGTCGAGGTTGTTTTGCTTCAGGTCCACCATTTGGGTCTAGACTAACAAACAAACCCAGTAGGCAGCATTGACCCGGGAGCATTGCGATGAGCCAGAAGAATCGTCAATTCGTACTCGATCAACTACCCAAAGGAAAACTGGCGACCGAGCATTTCCGTCTCACGGAAGCGCCGGTTCCATCGCCGGGTGAGGGGGAGGTTCTATTGCGCGTACGCTACGTGTCGTTGGACGCAGCGAATCGGGCCTGGATGTTGGGGCCGACCTATCGCGCCGCGTTGAAAGCCGGTGACGTGATGGCGGGTGGCGCGCTGGCCGAGGTCGTTGAGAGCCGCAGCGGCGCACTCAAGCCGGGCGACCTCATATTTGGCGATACCGGCTGGCGAGAATATGCGGTGCTGCCCGCAACCACTGTCATGAAGGTGATGCCGCGTGAACCACTCAGTTACGCCGTGAGCGTTTATGGCATCGCGGGGCTTACGGCCTATTTCGGTCTGCTCGAATGCGGTCGACCCAAGGCGGGGGAGACGGTTGTGGTCTCCGCGGCGGCCGGTTCTGTCGGCTCGATCGTCGGGCAAATTGCACGCATCAAGGGCTGCCGAGTGGTCGGCATCGCCGGCGGCACGGAGAAAACCAATCTCCTGACCTCGCAATTGGGATTCGACGCAGCGGTCGACTACAAGCGCTTTGTTGGAAAGCCCTTGGAGTTCTATCAGGCGCTGCAGGCCGCCTGTGGGGGTGGTATCGATGTCTATTTCGATAACGTCGGGGGTGAGACCTTGGACGCCTGCCTATTTGGCATGAAAGAACACGGCCGCATCGCGGCTTGTGGCGCCGTATCGCGTTATGACGGAGCACCGCCCTATGGTGTGCAAGGCACGCCGATGATTGTCTCAAAACGCGTGACGATACGCGGATTCATTGTCACCGACTTTTTCAGCCAAGCGCCACAGGCGCTGTCAGATCTGGAAGGATGGGTGCGCAGCGGCCGGCTGAAGGTGCTGGAGGACATTGTCGATGGATTTGAGAACTTACCGGCGGCGCTGGTTGGACTTCTCGCCGGCGACAATGTTGGCAAGCGCATGGTCAAGGTGACCTGACCCGGGTTCGGCAGAAGGGAAACCGCCGCCGACTGAGTTCAGTCCGCGTCCCAATGTTCGACAATCACGGCGTTCTCGACGCGAAACATGTCGAACTGCAGCACCAAGTGATGCTTGCCGTGGTCATCCGTGCCGCTTTGGCGATTGAAGATAACTACGATGTCATTGTCGCCGACGACACGCAGAATTTCACGTTTGTAGTCGCTCGGCGGCTGCTTCGCGAAGTTGGTCCGAAACAGATCCATGAAGGCCTTGCGACCCGAGGGCATATTGCCGCTGTGCTGAATGTATTCGGGGCTCAGGAATCGCGGGGCGGCATCGACGTTTCGGCCGATCAAGACGCTGGTATAGAAATCCGTCACGAGGGCTTTGTTGCGCGCGGTCAAGGCCTCGTCCGCAAATGCCGTGGAAATCGCAGCGAGAAATAGACACATCGTTACCAGACAGCCAATCATTCTGTTGGGCGAACTCATGCTCCATACCTCTTTAATCGCGCGGGCGCATCGCGGTCGGGCGAATCGAATCATTTGACGCCGGCGTTTGTCTTGAATCTATTTGCAGTTCCGCCAGGCGCGGGGCGCACTGCCGGTGAGATATCTCACCGAGCGGGTCATATGTGCTTGATCCGCAAACCCCAGGCGGGCGGCGATATCGACCAGCGGTTCGCCGCTCGTGCGGATGGCTTGCCAGGCGCGCCGCGCGCGAGCTGCGGCTCTGAATGCCGACGGTGAGACGCCAAAGACCGACTCAAAGCCTCGCGATACAGTCCAAGGCGCAATGCCTTGTTCGTGGCTCCATGCCGTCAAGTTCAAGGCCGTGTTGCGGCTCAGCTCCGCGGCAAGCCGCTCGGGCCAGTCGCGAAATCGCGGTTGTTTCATTTGCGTTATTTGCAGCAAAAGCACCGCTGCACTCGCAGGGTTGCACTCCGCCTCGCGCGCGATCGAGTCCGGGTCCGCCAACTGTCCTGCCCCCGACTGAAACTCTGAATCGGCGGGCAATGCGATGTGGAGAATGACGGCGCCCAGCGGCGAGCCTCGATTGCAGTGCGCTTCAAAGCGCTCGTGGAGAATGACATCTCCCTCGCGAACATCAAAGCGACCCGAATCACCCGACTCCTCATAGCCTCCCTTGAGTACCAGCGCCGCAAATGCGTATCCGTGCGAGTGACGGCCCGCGTTGCCGAAGCAAGGCACTACTTCTCTGCCGTTCATACGGGCGCAATCGTACCGCCGGGTGCTATTCGACACCACCGGCAAAAGGCGCGAGACTGCGTGCTGCGGAGGAGTCGGGCAACACGGGGATAGACCAATGAACAACGAGAAACCCGGAGCAGGGCAGACAGCACTGGTGACCGGGGCATCCATGGGGATCGGCGTGGATCTGGCGGAATGCTTTGCGAAGGAGGGTTACGATCTCATCCTGGCCGCTCGCAGCGCAGCGGCATTGCAGGAGGTCGCGGCTCGTCTGTCCGGAACCTACGCCATAAAAGCCAATGTATTTACTGTCGACTTGGCAGAACGCGGCGGAGGAACCCGCCTGGCCGACGCGATAAAGGCAGCGGCACTTGAGGTCGACGTTCTGGTCAACAACGCCGGATTTGGCAAGGCTGGAGCGTTCGCCGGCTCCGATATCGCTTTGCAGCTGGGCATGATCGACCTGAATGATCGCGCGCTGGTTGAATTGACCCATATTTATTGGCCGCAAATGCTCGCTCGCAGGCGCGGCGGCATTTTGAACGTCGCCTCCATGGCGGCCTTTGTGCCCGGCCCTTTCATGGCGATCTACTATGCGTCCAAGGCATTTGTCTTGTCGTTTTCCGAAGCACTGTGGGAGGAGGCACGCGATACGGGCGTGCATGTCAGTTGTCTGTGCCCCGGCGCGACCAAGAGCCAGTTTCGCGCGCGTGCGGGAACGGGTGCCACGCGGTTCGGCCAGACGGCCGCAGTCATGGAGTCCATGCCCGTGGCGGAAGCGGGCTACAAGGGCTTTCGCGAAAACCAACGCGTCGTCATTACCGGCAAGGGAAACCACCGCACCGCCAGGATGGTCCCATTCCTTCCGCGCGCGATGGTGCTGAAGATGGTGCGCAATATGCAGAGCCCGGCAGCGCCCTAAGCGAATGGCACGGACCCGCACGATTGTCTCATGGGCAGCCGCCGCCGCTCTGTGGGCGGGCGGCTCCGCCCTCGTCCTCCCGATATTCTTATCCGAAGGACGCGCCGACACCGCACGCGTGGTCTCCATCAAAGAGACTCGCGACTACCAAGACCCTGCGCTACTCAAGAAAGCCTGGGCGCTGCCCGTCGCGGCGGCCTACCAGGCCGACATCGAATTTCAGCACAATGGCAGTGTCTGCGGTCCCACGAGCCTGGCCGACGTACTGCACTCTCTCAAGCAACCGGGGAACCAAGAGAGCATTTTGCAAGACACAGGCTTCTCCACGGTGCTGGGGTACTTACCTGAAGGTCTCACACTCGATCAGCTCGCAGTGATCGCCCGGCAGAAGCTGCACAGAAAAGTCACTGTGCTGCGCGATTTGGATTTGGCCGCCTTCCGTGAACAACTGAGCCACGTGAATGACCCGTCGCGCCGCTATGTCATCAATTTCACCCGCGGCCCCCTGTTCGGCGCGGGCGGTGGCCATCACTCACCCGTCGCCGCGTATCTCGACCAGGAAGACTTGGTTCTCGTGCTCGACGTCAACAAGAACTACGGCCCCTGGCTGGTCAAGCCGGAGCGCCTGTTCGATGCGATGAACACGGTCGACGCCACCGCGCAGAAAAAGCGCGGATTGCTGCTCATTGAGTGACACATAAGGAAGGACCATGCCTGACCCGACGAGTTTCGCCGCGCGCATCGCAGCCCCCGCCCAACATGCAGTCGCCACGGGTGATATTCCCGGGGTCGTGTGCCTCGTATGGCGGCACGGTGAGTTGCTCGAAATAGACGCGGTGGGCTTGCGCAATATCGAGGCGCGACTACCGGTCGAGCGCAACACGATCTTTCGTATCGCTTCCATGAGTAAGCCGGTGACGACGGCGGTCGCGATGATTTTGAAGGAGCGCGGCGTATTGCGGCTCGAGGATCCCATCACGAAGTGGGCGCCTGAATTTGCGGCGATGCAGGTGCTGCGCCGCCCCGATGGTCCTTTGCAGGACACCTATCCTGCGCCGCGCGCCATCACCATTGAGGATCTGATGACCCACCGCTCGGGTCTGGCATACAGTTTCACGGCGCGCGGTCCGCTCGCTCAGGCGATGCAAGAGCGCTTCGGATTCGAATTCGACAGCGCGCGCACGCCCGACGAATGGATGAAAACGCTGGCCTCGCTGCCCTTGAGCTATGCCCCCGGCGAGCGCTTCAATTACAGCCATTCGACCGATCTGCTCGGCGTCATCATCGGCCGCGCAACGGGCCTCGGTACGCGAGCAGCGATGCAGCAACTGCTGTTCGATCCCTTGAAGATGATCGACACCGATTTTTGGATTCCAGCGGAAAAGCGCGATCGCGCCTCGGTTCTCTACCGAACGGCGGCGCCCGGAGACTTCGTGCCGGCCGCTCTACCGGGCTTCACGGATCCAGCACCGCCGTCCTTCTGTGCCGGTGGACAAGGGCTGGTCTCCACCGCGGATGATTACCTTGCTTTCGCGCGCATGCTGCTGCAAGGCGGCGAGATAGACGGTACGCGGGTGCTTGCCGAGGACTCGATTCGCTTGATGACCACCAATCGATTGACGCCGGCGCAGCGTCGAAACCTGCAATTCGGCATTCCCTTCTTCATGGGCCAGGGGTTCGGCCTCGGACTGTCGGTAGTTGAAGATGCAAAAAGAAATTCCTGGATGGGCGCGGGAACCCCAGGCACGTTTGGTTGGCCGGGTCTTTTTGGAGGATGGTGGCAGGCTGACCCGTCGCAGCGGACGGTGATGGTGTGGCTGCAACAAACCATGCCCCAGGCTATTCCCGGGAGCGGCGCCAAGGGCGATTCGCGCATCTCGGAAACATTGCTGAGGTGGCTGTTCTCCTCGCCGCGCCTGCTGGCACTGATGAACAAAATGGCGCAGCGCTCCGGCAAGGCGCCGCGCATGCCGGGCGCTGCGGCTGTGCAGAATTTCCAGAAAGAGGCTTACGCGGCGCTGGCTTCGCGCCCGCGGGCTTAAGTTTGGCCCGTTCGAGACGATAACTGCTTTGGGGACTGGGGGACTTTTACGACCTGATCGAGATTCGTGAACAAATCGTGGGCGGTCCCAATCAGTTTGTGCCCCATCAGTCTCGGAGCAGTGATGTCGAGGAGTAGCAGTAATCCGGAGCAATCGAAAGCGCTCCTGATCCCACGGGCGTCGCGCGTTGCTGTCGCGATGCTGCTGATTTTGGTGAGCTTCTCGGCGCAGGCTTTGGATCCTTCCTTGAAGCTGAGCCAGTACGTCCTCGACAACTGGCAAATCCTGCAAGGATTGCCGCAGAGCTCCGCGCAAACCATTGCCCGAACTCCCGATGGCTATCTTTGGGTGGGTACTCAGGAAGGCCTGGCGCGATTTGACGGCGTGCGCTTCGTTGTATTCGATCACGCCAATGAGCCGGCCATTCCTGACAAGCACATCTCCGTGCTGCATGTCGACGCTGCCGGCCGCCTGTGGATCGGCACCCGCGCAGGCATTGCGCTCTACGAGCAAGGTCACATGAAGGCGTTGAGCGTCGCGCCGGCCCTGGCTCAGGCCTATGTGCGCGATATCGTGGAGGGCAAGCAGGGCCGCATTTGGGTGGGCACCGAGAGCGGCCTGTTCGGTATCGGCGCGGGAACTGCCGTATCAATCGATTCGACCAGCGGGCTGCCGGACAGCCGAATTCGCGCATTGCTGGCAGATCGTGACGGTGCTCTCTGGATCGGCACGGCGGCAGGTGCGCGCCGCTTCGATGGCAGTCGCTTCGAGGACCTGAACTTCGGTGGCGCCGCCACCGAACAAATTTCGGCCTTGCATCAGGACATCCAGGGCACGGTTTGGCTGGGAACCGATAACGGATCGCTTTACCGCTACGCGCAAGGCCGCTTTGCGGTGGCAGCCGGTGCGGGGCAATTGGGTTCCATCGTCCGAGCCTTGACCAGCGATCGCGACGGAAACTTGTGGATTGCGACGCATGGGGGCGGCCTCGTGCGTTGGCGCGACGGAAACTTCAGCGTGCTCGGCACCAATCAGTTTGCCTCGAGCGAGCTGCGTGCGCTGCTGGAGGATGAGGAAGGAAGTCTCTGGGTCGGCAGCTATGGGGAAGGATTGCTGCGGCTTCGCGACGGCAAATTCATGTCTGCAGGCGAGCCCGAAGGACTGCAAGGCAATTTGACCTGGACCATCACGCCGCGCAGCAGCGGTGGCCTGTGGGTCGGGTCGGAGGGCGGGCTCAGCAGCTATGCCGAGGGATCATTTCAGCATATCGCGGCGCCGAAGGGGCAGGACAATGTTCGGGTGCGCGCGATTGTCGAGGATCAGGCCCATGCCCTGTGGGTCGGCACCCAAGGAGCGGGCGCCTATCGAATCGATCAACACGGGACCACCGTGTTCGATCAGTCGCATGGACTCGCCGGAAACTCGGTCATCGCTCTGCTCGAGGATCGACAACGACGAATCTGGATCGGCAGCAATCAAGGGCTCGATCTCCTTGATCAAGGAGTTATCCGCTCGCAGCAGGCGTTGCTGCCCGGCTCGAACCGAAGCGCGGTGCACTTACTCTACGAGGATTTGCGCGGCAGGCTTTGGGTCGGCACCGAAACGCGCGGCTTGTACCTCGTGGGTCCCGACGGAACGCAGCATTTTGGCGCGGCGGATGGCTTGCCGAGCGATTATGTCGTCGCCATCCATGAAGATGAACGCGGCACCATATGGCTCGGCACAACGGACGGACTGGCGGTGTGGCGCGGCGGCAAAATAATTTCACTGGTGCAGTTCGGCGGTCCGCTGCGCGAAACCATTCTTCAGGTCTTGGAAGACCGGTCGCACCGCTTCTGGATGACGACCAACAAGGGATTGGTGTCCGTGCCGCGCGCCGATCTCGATGCGTTGGTCGACGGCGCGAAGCTCAGTCCGGACTTCAAGCTCTACGATAGTCTCGCCGACGGCCTGCGCAGCGCGGAGTTCTCCGGCGGCAACACCTCGCCGGGCTGCCGCACCTCGGATGGCATGCTATGGTTTCCGGGCATTCGCGGAATCGTGAGAGTTGATCCCGAACATATTCCGCTCGATTCCGTGGCGCCGCTCGTGCAGATCGAACGGGTTTCGGTTGATGGGGTGCCCCTGAACCTGGGTGGCGAGATAAACGTCAAGCCGGGCCAGGAAAAGTGGGAATTTCAGTACACGGCCTCGAGTTTGGTCGTGCCCGAGCGTACCCGATTCAAGTACAGACTCGCTGGGTTTGACAAGGGTTGGATCGACGCCGGCAACCGAAGAACCGCCTACTACACGCATCTGCCGCCCGGCAGATATACCTTTCAAGTCACGGCCGCGAATAGTGATGGCGTCGAAAGCACCCGCGGCGCCGAGCTTCGCTTCAGGCTGGAGCCGCGCTTTTTTCAGACCTGGTGGTTTCGGCTACTGGTTGTCTTGAGCATTCTCGCCGCGGCCGCGGCACTGTACCGGCTTCGCGTCGGGCACTTGAGAAGGTTGGCCGCGGAGTTGGCGCAGCAAGTCGCGCACCGAACCCAGGACCTCGAGCGGGCGAACGCGGATCTGCTGCAAGCGAAAGATCGGGCGGAACTCGCCGTGGTGGCGAAATCGCAGTTCCTCGCCAACATGAGCCACGAAATTCGCACGCCGATGAACGGCGTGATCGGCATGTCCGAGCTGCTGCTGGATACGCGTCTTGACCGGACGCAGCGCGATTATACGGAAACCATCCGCGCCAGTGCCGGCGGTCTGTTGACCATCATCAACGACATCCTCGATTTCTCCAAGATCGAAGCGGGCAAGGTTGAGCTGGAACAAATCGATATGGACTTGTGCGCCATTGTCGATGATGTCGCCCATTTGCTCTCCGTACAGGCGCACGCCAAGAAACTCGAGTTGATCACGAACATCGATCCCCTGCTTCCCACTTACGTGATTGGGGATCCGGGCAGGCTGCGGCAGATCTTGCTGAATCTCGGCGCCAATGCCCTAAAATTCACCAGCAGCGGCGAGATCTCGATCGGCCTGCGGCTGGCCGGGGCCGATGCACAGGGATGCGTGATTCGCTGCGAAGTGAGTGATACCGGTATCGGCATCCCCGCGCATCGGGTCGGGGCGCTTTTCCAGCCATTCTCGCAAATCGACGCGTCAACGACCCGGCACTTCGGCGGCACCGGTCTCGGGCTTTCGATCGTGCGCCGCCTGGTTGAACTGATGCAGGGCGAAGTTGGGGTCGACAGCAAAGAGGGTGCAGGCTCGACATTCTGGTTCACCGCCCGGTTCGGTAAATCCACTTCCCAGCGCGCGACGACACACTCCGACCTGGAAATACTCAATAATCGCCGGGCCCTCATCGTCGATGACAATGCCACGAATCGAAAGGTATTGCGCCTGCAGCTTGCGCGGCTCGGCATCGAATCGCGCAGCGTCGATTCCGCCAAGGCGGCGCTCAAGGAACTCACAGAGAGTTTCAAGCGAGGAGAAAATTTCGATCTCGCGGTGCTCGACTACATGATGCCGGAATGCGACGGCTTGGAGCTGGCGCGGCAAATCGTTGCCGATGGGCGCTTCGCGGCGATGCGCCTGGTGCTGCTCACCTCGGCCCATGCCGTTCGTACCGGCGGCGACATTGCGGCCCTGGGATTTTCCGCGTACGTATTGAAACCCGTCTCCAACCGCGAACTGCACGAAACCCTGCACCGAGTCATGTCCACGCAATCGCCGCAACTATTCGGCAGCACGCAGAGTATTGTCATTGCCGTGCCGGCGGCAGATTCGCTCAACGCCGGCCATGTCCTCTTGGCCGACGACAATCGCGTCAACCAGAAGGTGGCGCTGGGTGCATTGCAAAGAATGGGCCTCAAAGTCGAAGTCGCAAACAATGGCGCAGAGGCGGTGGCCGCCTGGGGGGCTCAAAATTTCGACCTGATCCTGATGGATTGTCAAATGCCGGTCATGGATGGCTATCAAGCCTCTCGTGAGATCCGCTCGCGCGAGGCGGGCGGCAGTCGAGTTCCGATCATTGCGCTCACCGCCGATGCCATGAAGGGAACCGAACAGCTATGCCGCGATTCCGGCATGGACGACTATCTCACCAAGCCGATTGATCGCGACCGGCTAAGCGAAGTGATCAACCGCTATCTGACGCGCTCTGAGAAACCCCAGACCGAGTCTGTTGATACCGCGGTTGAGCCCCGGCTTGAGGCCTCGGTTGAGCCCGTCGATTGGCAGCGTCTCATGCTCACCGCGGACAATGATCGCGACTTTGCCGGCGAGCTCGTCCAGCTCTTCATTGAGTCGGGTGATTCGGTGCTCAAGGATATCAGGGACGCGCTCGAGCGCGGCGATATGGCGGCTTTGGGACGCGCGGCTCACTCGCTCAAAGGCTCGAGCGCAAATATGTGCGCCGGCCCCGCGTCTGAGGCCGCTGCGCGCCTCGAGGCCGCGGCCCGCGCGGGCGCCGCCGAGGATCTTGTCAAACTCGAATTGCAGCTGCGCTCGGAGACTCGCCGGGCCATGGAATATCTGCAGGCTCGCACCGGATGAGCGCTCTTTAAGTGCTTGGCGATTGCGTGCGAGTCAACCCGGCGTGCGTCACCACCTCGATGAGACGCTGCGGATTCACGGGCTTCAGCAAGTAGTCATGCACATCTAGGTCGCGGATATCGGCGGGCAGTTGATCCATCGGGAAGGAGGTCAGCATTGCGACCACGATGTTCTTGGTCGCGTGGTCTTCGCGCAATCTTTGCAGAAACTCGATTCCGCCAACTCGCGGCATCTTTAAATCCAGCAGAATCAGTTTTGGCAGTGCCCGGTCACGATCGGAGAACCGGCCTTGGTGAAATATGAAGTCGAGCGCTTCAACACCATCCGAGAGGCGCAATATCTTTTGGGTGGCGCCAATGCTGCGCAATGCCCGCACTGTCAGTTCGGCATCGGAAAGATTGTCTTCAACCAGGAGGATCTCGACTTTGTCCCATTTGTCCAAGGCCGCTCCTGTCTGCCCGAATCGCGAACCTTTCTGCATTCAAGCCTTGCTGCCGCGAAGCCGCCACAACAAGAACGCGTAGGTATCGGCCGCTTCCCGGTCCTGCTGTGCGCGGGTGGAACCGATGCCGTGACCCGCATCGTAGTCGACGCGCAGCAATATGGGTTTCCCCGAGGTGCTCGCGGCCTGCAGCCGCGCCGTCATTTTCGCCAGGTGAAACGGCGCGACGCGCGGATCGGTGACACCCGTGGTGAGCAGCACGGCGGGATACGCAGTGCCATCTTTCACCGACTGGTAGCTGTCGATCATTTTGAGCGCCTTGTAGCCGGCGGGATCCGCGATGGCGCCCCATTCGGGTTCTTCGCCGTAGCCGTTTTGCTCGACCACGTAGCGCAGCGGATTGGACCAGCCGACGCCGTCGATCACCGCGGCGAACAGGTCGGGGCGTTCGGTCATCGCGCGTCCCACGGTGATGCCGCCGGCGGAGCGGCCGCCGATCGCAAGGTGCTCCGATGAGGTGTATTTTTTGGCGATGAGTTCTTCGCAGACGGCGATGAGATCGCGCCAGGTGTTGGGCTTGTTGGCGAGCTGCCCGGCCTTATGCCATTCGCGGCCGTACTCGCCGCCGCCGCGGACATCGGCATAACCGACGATGGCGCCGGCGTCCACCAACGCCAGCGTGCGTCCGGCAAAAGTCGGCGTGTAGGCTGACAGACCGTACGAGCCATAGGCCGAGATCCAAGTTGGGTTGCTGCCGTCCTGCTTCATGCCTTTGCGATAAATCAGGGTGTAGGGAATCTTGACGCCGTCCTTCGCCATGGCGAAGAAACGCTTGGCCTCGTAGGCGCTGACATCGATCGCGGGCTTGGGCGTGATCCCGGTGTCGGCAAGATGACCGGCCAGGTCCACCGACCAAATGCCCGCGGGGTTGAGCCAGCCTTGAAACGATAACAAGCCGCCGTCCTCAGTCGGCGCGGTGAACACGGCGCCGATCGTGCCGTCGAAGGGAAGAGCGATGTCGACGACTTTGCCGTCATGACCCAAGCGCTGCAGGCGGTTGACGCCGCCGTCCATGATCTTCAAATAAATACCGTCGCGGGCGCGCACCGTGTTTTCGATGACCAGCGTGGCGTGTTGAGGAACGACGACCGTGCCGTTCGCAATGCTCGGCGCAGCCGCGGAAGTTTTGACGATGCGCCCGCGCGGCGAGCCTTTGTTGACCAGCAGGTACAAGTCGTTGCCATCGAGTTCAAGATCCGTGACTTCGTCCTCGAAGCCGGCGAATGAAATCCATTTGGCCTTTCCGGCCACGGCATCGCTCAGCGGTGCGATGAAGCAGCGGCCCTCGGGTCTGACGTCGGCGAGCTGCAGGATGGCGTAACGTGAGCCTTGGGACGTGAGGATGGCTGGGGCCTGGATCTTGTCGTACTCCACCCCGGCGACCAAGCCGCGCTTCATCAGGATCGGATCGGACTTTGGGTCGGTGCCGAGCTTGTGGAAGCGCGCTTGCGCATCCAAGTAGCGCTCCGGCGTGGCCACCGCGCCGGTGAGCTGCGTATAGAAAAATCCACTGGCGTCATCCAGCCATTGCGGATTGGCGCCTTCGGTATTGGGAATGGTCTCCGGGAGATTTTTGCCGTCGGCGACGGTGAGAATGTGCAGCAGAGAATCTTCGCTGCCGTCCTTCGACAGGCCGTATACCACGTACTTACCGTCGGGCGAGGCGCGCCACCAGTCGAGCGACACGTGGCTCTTGGCGCTGCTCTGAGCAGTGGGATCGACCAGCACGCGATCCGGACCGTTGAGCCCTTGGCGCACGAACAGCTTGAAGTTGTCGGCGCCCAAGGGGCGCTGCTGGATGAAGGTCAGGCCGCCGGCGCGCTGCACGCGCGCGGTCGCCACGGCTTCGCCGGAGAGCTGCTCGATACGCTTGAGCAGCGCCGCGCGGCCGGGCAGGGCATCGATGATGGCGCGGGTGTGGTCGTTCTGTCCTCTCAAAAATGGCAGCCAGTCAGGATCCTTGCTGTTTTCCATCCAACGGTAAGGATCGCTCACCGTTTCACCGAAGTAGGTGTCCTTCACCACTTCGACCCGGGCGACCGGCGCCGGCGGAACCGCCGCTTTCGAGGCGGTGGCGGTAGCGGTTGCCAAGAGCTTCAACGGCAGCAGCGATAGCGACAGGGCGCCGGTGCTGCCGGCGAGAAAGGTGCGGCGGTCGAGATCCATTTTCATGTTTAGTCACTCTCTATATATCGTTCGGGTCTTTGTCCCGGCCCTAAGGCCGCGCCGCCAGGATGGCGTCGAGGCGCGCAGGTTCGGCGCTGTCGCGCTCGAGGTGGGGATAGCGCAATCCGTCGTGATAATCCAGCTTCGCGACCATGTAGCGATCACCGGTCTTGACGATCAGTTCGATCGGCGCTTGGGTGCCATGCGCCGCGCGGATGGCGTCCTTCAGTACATCGGCGTCATAGGCAATGCCGTTGATGGCGAGAATTTGCGCGCCTTCGGTGAGCTTGGCCAGATAAGCCGGGCTGTCCCAGATGACCTGCGTGAGCATGCCGTCCATGCCGCCGTCCTTGTCGTCGATCTCGATGCCGATCGAGTTCAGCAGGTCGATGCGCTTGCGCTGATCCTCGGTCGTGGACTGATAGTCGCTCGGTTTGTCGGTGTACACGAGCTTGTAGCCGCCGCGGTGAAAGCCGTCCTCCGGCACGGCTTTGCCGATGGCGTCCAGGCGCTGGCGCAGGAAGGCGGACCAGTCATTGGGCTCGACGGCATTCAGCGCTTTCACGACGTCCTCAAAGGTGTAGGTCACCACGGTGAAGCTGCCGTCATTGATGCCGAAGAAGGCGCGGGCAAAATCATCGAGCGAGCGGGCGCCCTTGGAATGTTCGCGTATCCAGGTGTCTGCATCCAGCCAGACCAGTGCCGCCTCGTCGTAATAGTCCTCGAAGCGTTGCCAGTCGCCCCAGGACTGCGGACGGCGCGGATTGATGATTTCATCGTTGGTCGTGTCCTGCAGAGGGCGCCATTGGCGCCCCTTTTGAACTTCATAATGCGCCGCGGTGATCGCGAACTGATCGAGGGCTTGTTGCGGCGTGCGCAACCCCGATCGTGCGGCCAGCACCTGACCCCAGTACTGAGTTTGTCCTTCATAGACCCAGAGCAGACTGTCCTGCATGGGTACGTTGTAGTTCGGCGTCCAGAGATCCGCGGGGCGGCGGAATTTGCCGTTCCACGAATGCGTGAATTCGTGCGGCAGTAAATCCCGCGCGAATGCTTCCTTGTCCCACTTGGTGAAGGATTCCGGATCGCTGCCGTCCTCGCTCGATTGATGATGCTCGAGTCCGTTCTGTTGAATCTGGTCGCTCAACGAGTACAAGAAATCGTAGTGGCTGTAGTGATGCGAGCCGTAGAGCTTGTAGGCCTGCCGCACCAAGTTGCGGTAAGCCTCGAGGTGTTCGGGCTTCACCGCCAGGTTCTCGGGCCGGTCGGCAAACAGGTCCATGTGCACGGCAACCGCCGCGCCCGGATCCAGATCGAGCTTGGAGGCGTACCGTCCCGCGTACACCGGACTGTCGATGAGCGTTTCCAGCGTGGTGCGCTTGAAGTGCGTCTGCGTATGGTCGGTCGAGGCAGTCTCCAGGGCCGAGCCAAACTGCCAATCGACCGGCAACTGCAGTTGTACCTCAACCGGGATTTGCCGCGCGAAGTAGCCCGCGGGATAAAACACCAGCTCATTCCACTCGATCATGAGCAAATCCGGGCTCATTTCGAGCGCGCCGACCTTCAAGGTGGTGGGCGAGAGATAATCGAAGTCGATATCGACCGCGTGCGTGCCGGGCTTCAAGTTCAGGCGCAGCGCGAAGACGTCGACCGGGTCGCGCTTCCAGGTAACTGGTGCGCCATTGGCGTGGATTCGGATGCCGCCGAGCCGATCGATCGTACCTTCCGGCGCGTGGGTGCCGGGCAGCCACTTGGGATACAGCAGTACGGTGTCGGGGCTGACGCCACTCAAGGTTTCATGAACGTGCACGACGCGATGGCGGGTGTCGCTGGCATCGACCTTCAGCGAAATCTCGCCCGCATAGGCACGGTCCTTCGGCGCGGCGATGGGCGTGATGGGTGCGGTCGCGCTCGGGCCGGCGGTCTCGGGGGCGGACTGGACGGCGGCGGCGGCGAGGGCAAGACTCAAGACGACGCCAAGGGCGCTTTTGCAGGCTACGGTCCTCATGAGATCCTCTTTTTTGTAAGCGGCGTGCATCATACCAAGAGGAGTTCACCTAAAGCGCATGCCTGAGCTGCCGGACATATCCGCGTATCTAAACGCACTGCAGGCGCGCATCGTCGGCCAGCCCTTGCAGCGGGTGCGCTTGAACAGTCCCTTTTTGCTGCGCACGGCCACGCCGCCCATCTCCGAGGCGGCCGGCCATCAAGTCACGGAGTTGCGCCGGATCGGCAAGCGCTTGAGCTTTGGCCTCGACAATGGTTTGTGGCTGGTGCTGCATTTGATGATTGCGGGGCGACTGCATTGGCGCGCTCCCGGTGTAACGCTCAAGGGCCGCAATAATTTGGCGGCGTTCGATTTTCCCGATGGCACTTTGGTGCTCACCGAGGCGGGCACGAAGCGGCGCGCGTCGCTGCATGTGGTGAAGGGCGAAGAGGGACTGCGCTCCGTGGACCCCGGTGGTATCGAGGTGTTCGACAGCGACCTTGAGGCCTTTATCGCCGCGATGAGCGCGGAGAACCGCACGCTCAAGCGGGCGTTGACCGACCCGCGCATTTTGAGCGGCATCGGCAATGCCTATTCGGACGAGATTCTGCACGCGGCGCGGCTGTCGCCGATCACTTTGACTTCTAAGTTGTCGCCGGAGGAATGGGAGCGGCTGTTCGCGGCGACGCGTGGGACGTTACAGGTATGGATCGATCGGCTGGGAGCCGAGGCGGCCAAAGGGTTTCCGGAAAAGGTAACCGCGTTTCGCACAGACATGGCGGTGCACGGACGCTATGGGCGGCCGTGCCCGCGATGTGGTGAGCCGGTGCAGCGCATCCGCTACGCCGACAATGAAACGAATTATTGCGCCAAGTGCCAGACGGGCGGCAGGGTGCTCGCGGATCGGGCGTTGTCGAGATTGCTGGGGGCCGACTGGCCCCGCACCTTGGACGAGCTGGAGGCGCTGAAGCGACGGTGAATCTCGGTTAAGAGGCGTGCAGCGCGCTTCGCGGCCGGCGAGTCAGCGCGACTGATATTCTGCGCTGCGCGTCGTATTTCTGGTCCCCGGGACTGTGACGCGCTTCGCCGAGGAGAACCGCCGGTACACGTCAAATGGGCAGATGTACCAGGACTCCCCACAGCTTGCACGCAGCCTCTCAGGCACCGGCCGTTACGGTGCGCTGCTCGTCGCGCTGGTTTTTTTGACGGGTCCGGCATGGCTACGGGCGGATGCGCAGACCCCGCCCGACTTGATTCATTTCTGCTGGACCAATTGCTTCAGCTTGAGTTACGGCAATGGGTTCTATACGCGAACGGATGGCACGGACGAGACTTGGACAGTGGAACGATTCAGTTCCACGTCGGTCATCTTGCACCGTCATAGTGTCCCCGCGGCATGGAATGGCTTCAGTGCCGATGTGACTTACCAGGGTCAGGTGTCAAACGACCGCTTGATTGACATCACCGTGAGCGGCAGGACGGTGCCCGACATCAAAGTGGCGTGGGGCGCCGCACTCGACACGCTGCCGGGGAGCAATGCGGAGCGCGATCAGGGCAACGTAGCGCAAACGAAGCCGCAGGCGATCGCTGCGAGCCCACCGCCGCCGACTGAAATCGACTCCGCAGTGGATGTCGACATGCGTGCCGCCGACGCACCGCCACCCTTGCTGACCGAGGAGCAGGCGCCTTGCACCGGCGACGGATATCTTTGGACCCCAGGCTATTGGGCATGGGGCGGCGGCTACTACTGGGTGCCTGGAGCATGGGTACTCCCGCCGCGCGTCGGTCTGTTGTGGACCCCCGGCTACTGGGAATATTCAGGCGCCATCTTCGCCTTCCATCGCGGTTATTGGGGACCGCACATCGGCTTTTACGGCGGCGTCAACTACGGCTTCGGTTATCCCGGCGTCGGGTTCGTCGGTGGGCGTTGGGTCGGCAATAAAGTGAGCTATAACGGCGGCCCGGGCGGCATCATGGCCACCGCGACGGCAGAAGAAAGAGCAGCCGCAGCAGAGCCGCATATTCCGCCCACAGCATGGCAGCGCCAACACTTGCAACAGGCCGCCGGCAACCCAGCCCTCATGGCGCGTGCTAACGATCCGCATCGCGCTGAGACGCATGCCGCCGAGCGGCATGCCGCCGAGGGGCCTCCCGCCGCCGCGTTCAAGCCTAGAGCTGCGCCGTCCGGTGCGCCGCCGGCGCAAAGCAGCGCCGCTCGACCAGCGCACGCCGGCGCCGCGCCGGGTACGGTTGAGCACCCCAACCGTGTACATCACGCACCGACCACCCCCGCGAATGCCGCAACGCCAGCAACCGCGGCGAACCCCGAGGGCGCTGCTGTTCAGCCGCCCAAGCCGAAACCCTCAAGCGAAACCACGAAGCCCCAGCATCCTCCGAAGCGATAAGCGCAGCATTTTTTGTCCGACAGTGATCGCTGACACGGATCTCCGTGCCGCCTAGTGCGGATCGCGCCATTCGCTGAAGCCGCCACGGCGAAATTTGAGCGATTGTGGCTCCCCGCTCAATTGAGCGCCATCAACCTATTCACGGAGTAAATGCATGGAAACAAATTACATTTCACGCGATACCTATGGCATGTACAAGAATGTCGGACCGGGCCCGGGACCGGCGCTCATGGGAGCGGATACGCTCATCGGCAACGACGTCTACAACACAGCCAATGAAAGCTTGGGCACGATCAAGGAACTCATGATCGAAATGAGTTCCGGAAAAATCAGTTATGCCGTTCTCTCGTTCGGCGGCTTCTTGGGGATGGGCGATCGGCTATTCGCCGTTCCTTGGTCGGCGCTAAAACTGGATACGGCGAACAAGCGCTTTACCCTCAATGCCAGCAAGGAGCAGCTTAAGAACGCGCCCGGGTTCGACAAGGATCACTGGCCTGCCATGGCTGACAGCACCTGGGTAACCGATGTGCACAACTTTTATGGCGTCAAGTCGACCGGCCGATTCCAGTAGTCAGATTTCGTGGACCGAGAGGGCCGGCGATGTCGCTGGTCCTCTTGCCCCGCCCGATGGGCTTGCCTGAGGATGTGAGCAGAAGCGATGCGAGGTGATCGGGCAGCAGCTGCATGAGCGGCAAAATCTGTTCCACCGGTACGGGACGAGCGACCAGAAAACCCTGCAGGTAAATGGGCGCGAGCTCCGAAAGCAACGCCAGCTGCTCCCGGCATTCGATACCCTCAGCGGTCACTTCCAGCCCAATATCATGACAGAGCCCGACCAGAGATCTGGCGATCGCCGCCGAACGGGAGCTGGTATGAACGCTCGCGATCAACGCGCGATCCAGCTTCACGCGCGTCAAGGGCAGCTGCTCGAGCGAAGCCAGCGAGGAATAGCCGATACCGAAATCGTCGAGTGCGATGGATACGCCGTGGCTGCGCAATTGATGCAAGGCTGCAATGGTCGCTGCGCCGGTTTGCAGTACGTTTTCGGTAAGCTCGATCTCAATGCAGCGCGCCGGCAGTCGATGCTCGCGCAACAGCCCGGTAACGCGGTCGACAAAACGGGCATCGAGCAACTGGCGCGAGGAGAGGTTGATGGCGACGCGGGCCTCCGGCCACGCGCCGTGGTGCCATTGAGCCGCGGTTTCAATGGCGGTTCGCACTACCCAGTCATTGATTTCCAAGATGAGCCCCGACTCTTCGGCGATCGCCAAGAACTCGCCGGGCGGCGCGCATCGTCCATCGGGCAAGCGCCAGCGCAACAACGCTTCCACCACGTGCGTATTTAGCGTCGCGGCGTCGACCTCCGGCTGGAACACCAGCTCGAATTCATTCCGTTCCAAGGCGTAACGCAGTCCCTGCTCGATGGTGAACTTCGCGGAAGCCGCTTCCAATAGCGCCGGGCTAAAGACGACCAATTGGCTTCGTCCGAGAGCCTTCGCACGGAACAGTGCGGCGTCGGCGGCGCGCAGCAGCTCCTCGGCATCGCTGCCATGATCGGGATACATGCTGGCGCCCACGCTGATGCTGATCATGAGATGCCGGCCATCCACCGCGATCGGCGCCTGAAATGCCCGCACCAGATCCTGGCCCAATGAATTCACGGCTTGCGCATTCTTGAGCCCGCCGTACACGACCGTGAACTCATCGCCGCCGAGGCGCGCCGCAAATCCCGCGGCGTTCGTCGTTGCGAGTAATCTCGCGGCGATGGCGCTGAGCATGCGGTCACCGAAGGCATGGCCCAGGCTATCGTTGATGTTCTTGAAGTTGTCTAGATCCACGAAGAAGACGCCGACGTAGGCGGCACCCGCCGCGGCTCGCGCGACCGCCGCCTTCAGATGCTCGAATAACTGGCGCCGATTCGGCAATAGCGTGAGCGGGTCGTGGTCCGCCAGATGTCGCAATTCGCGTGTCCGCAGCTTCACTCTCGCTTCCAGCTGTTCCTGGTAGCTGCGCGCCGTCGCCTTCGCATCCGCCAATTGTTCGGCCATTAGATTGAAGGAAATGGCCAGGTCGTCCAACTCCCGGATACCTCCCCGCTTCACGCGGGCGCCGGTTTCCCCGCCGGCAATTTTGAGTGTCGCGGCACGAATTCGCCGCACGGGGCCAACGACGCTCGTCACGGTACGAATCGATATCCACAGCAGTATCGCGACCACTGCTGCGCTGAGCCAAAAAATCAGCCCGAAGCCCCTGGGTTTCTCATTCGACCTGGTCGTACGCTCCGTCGGGGCAACGGGTGAGGAGCGGATTTCCAGCAGCGGGACGGCTCTGCTCTTGCGCGCCGCGTCGCCGATATCCCGTTTGTCCTGGGCGCCGGTGCCGGCGCGCCGCACATCCGCGGCTGTCCCCGGCGGCGCGGCGGCCGTCACGCTCGTGATGAGACTCTGAGACATTTTCGCGAGACGAACTTCGGCTTCATGGCGTTTGGCGTCCATGAGAATAAGGCGGCCCTGCAGCGCCTCGAGGTCGGCCACATCGGCGCGCGACTGCTTGACCCACGTCTCGCCTTGCGAGCGAGTCAATGCAGCCTCATTGGTCGCAAGACTGAGCGCGAGCGCTGTTTCGCTGGTTGTCATGGGAACCAGGACATCGTGGTCGTATAAGCCGGAGGCAGGCAGGCCGGCAAATTCGCGGCGGATTTCGTCGAGGCTGGAATTCAAATCGACGAGCGTCTTGCGCGCGACGACGCGGCCAAAGATTTTCCAGGACCCGGCGAGCGACGCCTTGGTACGGGCATCCAGCGCGTCGAAGCGATCCCAAAATTCCTTCAGGACGTTGCGGCGTCCATCGGCCGCGCGCACAAGTTCATCCTTCTGAGCGCGAAATGCGGCGAAACGCGACAGCAGCCTTTCTCGGGAGTCGGTCGTGTCCGGGAGGGCGGCCGAGGTATAGAGCTGAGCTTCTCGATCCAGTTCCTGTGCGGCCGCCGCCAATTCGCCGTCGCTATTGGCATTGTGAATGTCCATGCGGTTGCGCACCGCATCCACGAAATGTTCGAGAGCAGCGACCAGTGATTTGGCGCTCGCTGTCTCGATTATGGGCGGTGGGGAAACGGATGCGAGTCGGGCGCCGGCGTCGCCAGGGGCCGGCAGCGCCGACGCCTCCACCGTGACAATGCGTGTGGTGCGGACGACAGAAATCTCATGCTCGATCAGCAAGTTTGCCGCAATCGCCAAGGCCACGACGGCGGCGAATGCCAGCCCTAGGTGCGCGCCAATGCCCCATCGCCAATTCAGTGAAAACGCGCGCAATCGCACGGGATTGATCGACTCCCCGGGGCCTCTGATGCACTGCAGCTTACTGAGAGGATTAAGGAAAAACTGAGATGGGACACTAGAAGTGCGGCAAAACGACTGCTTATGTACGTTGACGCACATAGATAAAGCTGCCATCCGAAGTCGAGTCAGCTAACGTAAGTTAAGTCGACTGAGAAATTTCCGGCCGGCGGCGCTGAGGATGACTTTGCCGGTTCCCGGCTCATGATCGATTAACCCGTCGATACAGGCGTCTTCCCAGATCGACAGCCGCGGACAGGAAGTGCGCCAGGTTTCCATAATCTCGGCGTAATCGCGCGGCCGCGCGGCGATCCATTCGAGCATCTGGCGAGTGAGGGCTTGCGTCGCGGTAGTCATGACTGCCTGGGCTGCATTTTACAGCGCGGGCGCGCGGCGGCACGAGCGCGAAGCAAATTCTGTGACACTCGGCGAATTCGGCCGTATATAGCTATATGACTCTTGAGCATGCGGCGTCAGGTCGGTTAACGGAGTTCATGGAGACCAACGAGCTGAACTGGGATGCCGTGTACGCTCATGAGGCCCCGCGCATCTACAACTATTTTCGCTTTCGATTGGGCCAGGACAGCGACGTCGAGGAACTGACCGCGCGGACGTTCGAGCGCGCGTGGCGCTCCCGGTCGCGCTACCGGCGCGATCTGGCAGGCTTCGCCACGTGGCTCTTTAAGATCGCGCAAAACATTGGAACGGACTACTTGCGTGCGCGGCGCGAGCATCTGCCGCTCGATGCAGCTCTCGAGGTGACGACGGACGTCACGCCGGAGCGGGACGCCGAACAACGATCCAATCTGAAGCGGCTTGCCCTGCTGTGCGCAGCGCTGCCGGAGCGCGAGCGCGAACTCGTTGCGCTCAAGTACGGCGCGGTGATCAACAACCGTGCGATCGCACAGCTTACCGGCTTAACCGAATCCAACGTCGGCACCATTCTGCATCGGGTGGTTCAGACGCTGCGGGATCAGTGGTGAGCCCATGAAGAACGAGCCAAACGATGATTTTCTGCAGCGCCTGCGCGCGGATCCGAGCAAGAAATTCCTGTCGACGCTGAAGGCGAACTTGGATCGGCAGGCGATCAGCCAGGTGAAGGCGCGGCGCACCTTGTTTCGCACGGCCATCTTGGCGGCGTTGATCGGCGGCTCCGCCGTTGCGGTTGCGTTCGCGGTGTTGCGAGGCTCGCCGGCCAGAACCGTGGTGCGCATGGCATCCATCGGCCCCGCGCAGCCCGCGGCCTCAAAGATGGCCGCGGAGCGCAGCGGCGGCGGCGCGCCGAAATCCATCGTGTCGCCGTCGCAGGGCGGCGTGCCGCCGCCACCGATGGTGCCGCCGGTGACTGCGGCGCCGGCCGAACCAGCCGCGCAACAATCCAGCGCATTATTTGTGGTCGCGGGCCCGACCGCGATCATTCTCAATGCCCAGGGCATTGCGCGGACGTGGATGCCGCCCGCTTCAAAGAAACAGCCGGAATTCAACTTGACCTCGAGTACTGAAGCGCTGGCGATGCTCTGCCATACACATCCGGGCACCACCGCCGCGGGTTCTGCCGACATTGCGGGTGCAAGCCGCCGCATCCTCCCGTCGGAACTCGAACACTGTAGATCCAACGGCGTTACGCATCTGGCGGAAATCCAATCGGGCTACGAGACGGTGGTACTGGCACGCAGCAAACTCTATGGCGCGCCGAAGCTCTCGGCGCGCGACATCTTTCTGGCGCTCGCCGCCGAAGTCCCTGATCCCAACCGGCCGCAAGGCCTGATCAAGAATCCCTACCGTACTTGGAGCGCCGTCGACAGCTCACTGCTGGAAGAAAGAATCGAAGTTCTAGGGCCGCCGTTGTCCTCAGCGACCGCGGCGGCGTTTCGGCAGACCCTCATGGAGGCCGGCTGCACGACCTTCCCCTGGCTGGCGGCGCTCAAACAAACGGACTCCCAGCGCTTCGAGAAGGTGTGCCGCACGCTGCGCGACGATGGCGTCTATCGTGAATGGAGCGGGCGACTGCAGGAACATCTCGAAACCTATCCCAACGCGTTGGCGTTATTCGACTACCGAGAAGCGGCGGCGAAGCCGGAAACGCTCGCGGCAGCGTCGATCGACGGGGTTGAACCCAACATCGACACGATCGTCGCGGAGAGCTACGCGGGTTCGCGCGCCATGTTTGTGTATGTGAATATCGAGCGCGTGCGTGGCAATCCCGCCATGTTCTCGTTCGTCGATGGATTCAGGAGATCCGTGGACGAATCCTGGTCGATCACAACGCTCGTGGCGCCGCCGCGCCAGGCAAACGCGCGCAAATACATGGCGCCGCTGCAAGAAATGAAATTCTGAAGTTAAGAGGAGGCGATGATGCGACAGGCTTATACGATTATGGCGATACTGAGTCTCGTAGGCGCATGCGGTGCAGCGGGCGCGCAAGAACACAGTGCCACCGCGCGCGGGGCCGCGGATAGCGTGGCGGAATCCGCAGGGCACGGCGAGGGCGTGCCGATCGAGCGCGTCATTGCGGCCGTGGCAAAGAAAACCGGTAAAAAATATCTCATTGATTCCAGAGTGCATGGCTATGTTGAGATCCTGGGCCAGGACACCGCGGCGGTCACCTACAGCGACCTGCTCTCCATCCTGCAGTTGAGCGGATATACGGCGATTGAAGGCGGCAACTACGTCAGTGTGGTGCCGCTGACGGATATGCGGGCGATGGCATTGCCGCTGGCCACGGCCAAGGAGAGCTATCCGGATGGAGAATTCGTGACGATGGTCATCACCATCAAGAACACGATGGCCGCCGCCTTGGTGCCTACTTTGCGGCCGCTGCTGCCAAGTTACGCGCATCTGAGCGCGATGCCTTGCACCAATCAATTGCTCCTGGTCGATAATTTTGCAAATGTGAAGCGCCTGGAAAAACTGATTGGGTCCATGGATGTCGGTGCGCCATTCGTGCCGCGTTCCTGCCAGGCAGAAGGAGGCCCTGCGCCGGGAAATGCTTCGTCCCATCCTTAGCCGCGCCCTCGAGGCCGGCATGCTTTGATGCAAAACGAAATGTTGGCGCAAGGCGTTCGCTATGCTTGGGGCCTTAAAGTCTTAAAGGCGCCCGACCGATGCGAAACGCTGCGTTAATGTTTGCACTGCCGCTGCTGATCGCCACTGCATTGCCTGCGACTCGCGCCGAGGCGCTCGGCACGTCTGATGCGAACGCCGCGCACCAGTATGTCTCGCCGTGGCGAACACCCTGGACCTACGAAGGGCCGAGGGGCAGCGATCATTGGGCGGAACTGGATTCCCAATACGCCGCGTGCAGCGGCAAGGAGCAGTCGCCCGTCGACATTCGGGAGACGCAGAAAGCCGATCTGCCCGCGTTGCGCTTCGAGTACAAGCCGGGCCTCATCCCGTATGTGACCAACAACGGCGCGACCATCCGGGTGAACTACGAGGCGCCGGGCAGCGGAGACTTTCTCATCGTCGGCGATACGCGCTATCAGTTGACGCAGTTCCATTTTCACCGCCCGAGCGAGGAGCGCATCCAAGGCAAGGCATACGATATGGTGCTGCACCTGATGCATCAATCGAGCGAGGGCAAGGTCGTCGGGGTGGCCGTGCTCTTGAGGGCGGGCAGGACCAACGCGACTGTCGCTAAGCTTTGGGCGCACATGCCACCGGCCGAGGGTGACGTGAAAGTGGATGGGCTGGAAGTCAATCCGTTGGACATGGTTCCTCTGAAGCGCGGCTATTACACCTACGTCGGCTCGCAAACCGCGCCGCCCTGCAGCGAAGGTGTCACCTGGTTCGTGCTGAAAACGCCGCTCGAGATTTCGGCGCAGCAGATCGAAGCGTTCGCCAAGCTGTATCCGCACGATGTGCGGCCACTGCAGCCGTTGAACGGCCGCATCGTCAAAGAGACGCGAGCGGACTAGATGCCTCCCGCGCCCCTGGCGGCGTTTGACTGGAGCCCCTATAGTCCCGAAATCGTGCTCTGATGGTTAAGGAAGCGGTATGGCGTGGAGGCTGAACGGATCGGTCACCCGAAGCGCCGCCTGCTGTATTTTCTTCGTATTCGCGCTCCTGGGGATGGCTCATGCGGGCAACCTCACGACGCAAGAGATCCTCCCCTCGGCCGCTGATCCGTCAATCACTCGCTTCAACGAGCCGAACGTGATCGTCTTCGATGAGGCAGCCCCGGCCGATTCGCCCCTGGTCGTCTTTCTGCCCGGCACCGACGGCAAGCCCCGCAGTGCCGGGCATTTGTTGCGCGTAGTCGCGGCGCAGGGTTACCGGGTGATCGGTCTGGAGTACAACGACGAGCCTGCGGTTGTCCAAGTGTGTCCGCGAAATCCAGACTCGTCCTGTTCCGCCAACTTTCGTGCGCACCGGATATTCGGTGGCAACGCCAGAAGCCCTGTCGAGAATACTCAGGCCGAAACCATCGTCAATCGACTGGTGAGCCTCTTGGGCTATTTGCAAGAACACGATTCGGCACAGCATTGGGACCGCTATTTGCTTGACGGTGAGCCAAATTGGAGCCGTATCGTCGTCTCCGGCCTATCGCAGGGCGCCGGCATGGCCGCCTACATTGCAAAGCACAAGCTGGTCGCCCGAGTCGTTCTATTCTCGAGTCCCTGGGACCATGTGCGCGCTTCACAACAACTGGCACCCTGGATCGGCGAGCCGAGCGCCACGCCTCCGGATCGCTGGTTCGCCGAGTATCATCGGCGCGAAAATACCGCGGCGCTGCTCGCGCGCGCCTACAAGGTCCTGCAAATCCCTGCGGACCACGTTTTGATATTCGATCTGGACCTGCCGAAGGATATGAAAACCAAGAGCGACAATCCCTACCACGTGAGCACGGTTCGAAACGCCGGCTATGAGTCCGAGTGGCAGTTCCTGTTCGGTAAATTTCCGTAGTGCCGCTCAACTGACCGCGAACGCCTGATCAATCTCCCAGCGTCGAGCCGCCATCCGCGACGATGAGTTGACCGGTCACAAAGCTTGCCGCTTGCGAGGCGAGAAACACCGCGACACCGGCGATGTCGACGGGTTGGCCGATTCGCCGCAGCGGCGCGCGCTCTTCCACATTCTTCAGAATGACCGGATTTGACCATAGCGCCTTGGCGAAGTCGGTTTTGACCAGCCCCGGCGCAATGGCATTGACGCGAATGCCCTTAGGACCTAACTCCAGCGCGAGGTTTCGCGCCAGCTGCGCCTCTGCGGCCTTGGAAATGCCGTAGGCGCCGAGCACGGCAGTAGCCCTGAATGCGCCAATGCTGGAGATGAGCATGATATTGCCGGAACCGCGCTCTGCCATATGTGGCGCGACGAGATTGACCAGCCACCAGCTGCTTTTCACATTGCTGATCATGATTTTGTCCCAGGCATCATCGTCCAGCTTGGTGAGCGAGCCATAGAACGGATTGACGGCCGCGTTACACACCAAGATGTCGATCCGACCCAGCTGCTCCAGGGTGGCCTTGACCAATCCTTCGACTTCCTCTTTGCGGCCGATATTGCAGGTCAGCGAGATGGCTTCGCCGCCACGCGCGCGGATTGCATCGCGAACCAGGTCGCAGGCTTCCAGCTTGCGCGATGAAATGACGACCTTGGCGCCGGCCGCCGACATCTCTTCGGCGATCGCCCTGCCGATACCGCGGGAAGATCCGGTGATGAGGGCGACCTGGCCGGAAAGATCGAAAAGCGGATTCGTCATAGAACTGCCCTTTGTGGATCGACCGATTCTACCCGGCTGCGACAATAATTCTTGCGTCCCGCATCCTTCGCGGCATCGAGCGACACTTACCTATCGACGCTCCAGTCTCGACGCGCGTCCGCCGTGCGGATTGCGGGAGGCGATTCCATGTTCACCAAGCACCGCGCAGTGTGGGGTCTGCGCTCCCCGGGTGGTGTCTTGCTGCTCGCAATGACCGGCTGCTCCGGCGGCAATCACGGCATGGATGCGCAGCCGATGGCCGCCAATCCGCCATCGATGATGTTGACCGCCGATTTCGATTCCATCCAAGCCAATATCTTTACCCCCCTATGCGCCGGTTGTCACGGCGGGGCCAATCCCGCCGAGAATCTAAATCTCGACGCCGCGCATAGCTACAACGATTTGGTCGATGTGCCCAGCACCGAAGAACCCACGCTCGATCGAGTGAAGCCCGGCGATCCGACGGATAGCTATTTGGTCATCCATATGCAGAAGGAAGGGGACGGCGCTCCGGCCAGCGACATCCCGTTTGTCATCCAATGGATTCAAGATGGCGCGCTGCCCGGCTCGCAGATGCCGATGAGCAGCGAATTCAAGGTTGCCGCGGTGGAACCTAATTCCGGCGACACGTTGGATGCGGCGCCTTCACGGATCGTCATTGGATTTACCCAAGAATTGGACGGCGGCGGCATGAACCCGGCAGCCGTGCGCCTGGAGCGAATCAATGACGCGGCCGAGGGCGGGACGCTGGTCATTCCAGTGAGCCTATCGATCCCGGCCCACAATGCGCGCGCCCTGCTCGTGACGCCCGCGGTAACTCTCCCGCCGGGACAATATCAAGTGGTGCTCAATATGGATTTAACCGCGGCCATCCGTTCGCAGAGCGGCGCGCCGCTCGACGTCGGAGCCGCCGGGATCGGCGAGCGCCTCGTGACTCGATTCAGTGTTGCAGCCGACTCGAGAGATTGAGAGCCGCGCGCGAACCGGTCAGAGCCGCGCGAACCGGTCTGAAGAATAGTTATGCGTGCGCCTGTGACGTCCAATGCGTGGCTGTCGCTGCGGTGTGCTGTGAATGCGCTTCACTCTGCGGTCAAACGACGGCCAGGTGTGCGGTTGATTCTTAATACCTCCAACACAAAAGCGTAACGAAGCGCCACTAGCTTGGGACCATCTTGAAGACGATTCCAAGGAGCACGCCGATGGAGAAGACAGACCGACGCACAGTCCTTCGAGCCATGGGAGCAGCGGCGTTCGGCGCCGCGTTTCCGGAATCGATCCTGCGTGCCTTGAGCATTGAGCCGAAGATCGTCACGGGTACGATCAAGGACGTGAAGCATATCGTCGTGCTGATGCAGGAGAATCGTTCGTTCGATCACTATCTGGGGTCGTTGCGCGGGGTGCGCGGCTTCGATGATCCGCGCGCGGTGACTCTGCCTTCGGGCAACTCGGTGTTCCAGCAGCCGAACGGCGCCGACACGCTGTTGCCGTTCCGCCCGCCGCAGCCCTTTCTGGGATACCAGTTCGTCCGCGACTTGCCGCACAACTGGTCGGATGCACACGGGGCTTGGAACGGCGGCAACAATGACAACTGGGTTGCGGCCAAAGGCAGCATCGAGACGATGACCTTCGTCGAACGCGGCGATATCCCGTTCCACTATGCGCTGGCCGACGCCTTCACGGTCTGCGACAACTATCATTGCTCGACCATGGCTCCGACCGACCCGAATCGCTATTACTTGTGGACCGGATGGGTCGGGCAGAACGGCACGCAGACCGACACGATCCAGCAACCTTTCTCCGGCGCGACGCCCGGGACTTTCACGCTCGCGGCGGGCCCCAGCACCGGCAACGGCGTGCTGCCGGGCGGCCCTGTGGTCAACAATGATGAGCAAGGCTATGACTGGTTGACCTATCCGGAACGGCTCGAGGCCGCCGGCGTCTCGTGGAAGTTTTATCAGGATGTGGGCTTGGGTCTCACGCCCGAACAATTCGAAGGTTTCACCGATAACCCGTTCATCGGAAATTTCGGCGACACATCGCCCCTGTATTTCCTGCAGTACCAGAACGCGCAGCCGGGCAGCGCGCTGTTCGACAAGGCCAGGACCGGCACCGATCTCTTCAACGGCGGTGCGTTCAACGGCGGCTCGCTGTTCCAGCAACTGCAAAGCGACGTCCTCAATAACGCGCTGCCGCAGGTGTCGTGGGTGGTGGCGCCGCAGGCCTATTGTGAGCATCCGACATTCCCGCCGAACTGGGGCGCCTGGTACATCTCGAATGTGCTCGATGCGCTGACCGCGAATCCGGAAGTGTGGGCCTCCACCGTGCTGATCGTGAATTTCGACGAGAACGACGGCTTCTTCGACCACCTGATCGCACCGACGCCGCCCACCAGCGCGGCCAACGGCGCATCGACGGTTGACACGGTGAATGAGCTCTATCCGGGCGTCCCGGGCGTCGCGAGCTTCGCGCCCGGTCCCTACGGCCTCGGCGCGCGCGTGCCGTGCTTCGTCGTCTCGCCCTGGAGCCGGGGTGGCTGGGCCTGCTCGCAGGTGTTCGATCACACGTCGGTCATCCAGTTCATCGAGAAGCGCTTCGGTGTGACCGAGACGCATATCACTCCGTGGCGGCGCGCGATTTGCGGCGATCTGACCGCGGCGCTCAACTTCAAGGTGGCCGATCCGCGACCACCGGAACTTCCCAACACCGACAGTTTCGTCAGCTTCGTTTCCGCCGGCGCACTGACGCCGGTGACCCACGCGACCATTGTGGCCGGCGCGCAGCCGGCGCCCAATATCCCGATCGCCGTGCCTACGGTTCAGACGATGCCCACGCAGGAGCCGGGGCAGCGCCTCGCGCGTGCGTTGCCGTATCGTTTGCAGGCCGATGCCAGCGTCAACCTCGCAGCGCAGACGGTGTCGATCGCATTCGAGAACACCGGCACGGTGGGCGCGTTCTTTCATGTGCGCAGCGCCCAAGGGGCCGAAAATAGTGGCAAGGGGACCGGCCCCTGGGGCTACACCGTCGATGCGGCCAAGCGCGTGCTGTCCGATCAATGGTCCCCGACCGCGGGAACGGTCTACGACTTATCGGTCTACGGCCCGAATGGCTTCTTCCGCCGCATGGCGGGCGGGTTGACCCCAACGTCTGCCAATCTCCAGGTTCAGGCATTCACCGAACTGGCAGGCGGTGCCATTGTTCTGATCATCGAGAATCTCGCGGCATGGCCGACGACGGTTAGCGTCGCCAATCAATACTCTAACCGCATGGAGCATTTCCCCCTGGCGCCTCGCGGCCGCGTCAGCGTGCCGGTGCTGATCGAAACCAGCTTCCGCTGGTACGATCTGTTGATCACCGACGGCAGCGACGCGAGCTTCGTGCGCCACTATGCCGGCCACGTTGAAAATGGCTTTGACAGTGTCAGCGATCCGCATATCGGTAAGAGCACCTGAAGCAGTTCTAATTCGCAGCGCCGTCCGATAGCTGGAGCTTCGTGAGCAACGCACCGAAGCGGGGGTCGCCTTTCAAACTGGCGAGAAGCGGATCCCAGGCGACGCCGTTGAGACCGCTGTCGCGCTGCAGGTAGGCCCGCTCCAACCACTCGAACGCCCTGTCCTTCTCGCCGCGCCAGGCGTAGATATCGGCGACTTGGTAGGCCATGTTGCCGGCATTCTTGGCGATCAGCTCTTTGAGCGCGGCCTGCGATTGTTTGTCGTGACCGCCGGCGTATTCGACCATGGCCACGCCCATGCGCCGATTCGCTTCGGTGCTTTGCTTCTGGAACTCGGCCTGCGCCTCGACCAGGCGGCCCTGCAGCAGGTCCAGCTGACCCAAGGCGAAATGTAATGAGTCGGCGGTGGGGCTGATGGCGAGTGCGCGCTCGATGGACTGGTGCGCGGCGGGGTAATCGTGGGTCGCGGTCTGGAACAAGCCGACGTTGGCCCAGGCGTAGCCGCTCAAGGGATCCAAGTCGATGGCCTTTTTCATGGCGGTGATGGCTTGAGGAATTTTGCCGAAGGCGGCGATCTGTGCGCCGTACAGGCTTTGCACTGCGCTCTCGCCGGGCGCGAGTGTGAGCGCCATTTCACTGTCGGCGCGCGCTCCGGCGAAATCCAGAGTCTCGAGCCGGAACTGCGCTCGCGCGCGGTAGGCGTCGACGAACTGCGGCGCCAGCCGCAGGGCTTTTTCGGCGGCATCGCGGGCCAGCGCGAAGCGGGCGGCGTCTTGGGTGGAGTTGGCGATGGCGGTCTCGGCGAAGGAAAGTCCGGCGTACGCGGCCGCGAAATTCGGATCGAGCGCGATGGCTCTGCGGTATGTAGCGATGGCGAGTTCGATGTCCTCCAAATTGCCGCGGCGGCGGAATTCCCGGGCGAGCAAGAATAGATTGTAGGCCTCCGGGCTATCGCTGCGATGCGGATCCGACCCTAAGGCCAGCAGTTTGAGCTTGAGAGATGCGACCACCGCGGCGGCGATGTCGTCCTGCACTTGAAAGATGTCCTTTACGTCGCGATCGTAAGACTGCGACCAGAGATGCACGCCGTCGTCGGTACGGATCAGCTGCGCGGTCACGCGAACCGTGTTGCCCGCACGGCGCACGCTGCCCTCGAGCACATGTGCGACGCCTAAGGTGCGGGCAATTTCCTTCAGTGAAACGTCCTGATTCCTGAAGTGAAACGAGGAAGTCCTCGCGATGACCTGCAAATCCTGAATTTGCGCCAGCAGCGTGATGAGTTCCTCCGACAGGCCGTCGGAAAAATAGCCTTGATCCTTTTTCTCGCTCATGTCCAGGAACGGCAATACCGCGATGGCTTTCTCGTTGATCGGCCGCGTGACATAGACCGACTTAGAATCGTCAAGCGCTTGATCGACGCGCCGCTCGACTTCGTAGGCCGCCATGGCAAGCACGAGAACCGCAGCGCCGGCGCCGATCGAAACGACGGTGCGGTTGCGGCGCAAAAATTTTCCGAGGCGATAGCCCAGGCGCGGCGGCTGCGCCGCGATCGGCTTGCCGTCGAGATAACGCTGCACATCGTCCGCCATGGCGGCGGCGGACGCATAGCGAGCTTGAGGCTCCTTCTCCAGGGATTTGAGCGCGATGCGGTCGATGTCGCCGCGCAGTTGCCGCGTCAGCTGCTCGTGCGTGACGCCGCGCGCGCCCCACGCTTCCTGCACGATCTGCGTGCTGGGCTTGCGCACTTCCGCGGCGGCGATGGCGTGTTCGAGGATGGCGCGCGAGGCGCCGGCATTCAAGCGATAAGGCCGATCGCCGGTGAGCAGCTCGAACAGCACCACGCCCAATGAATAGATATCGCTTTTCGCGGTGACCGGATCGCCGCGGATCAGTTCGGGGCTGGAGTAAATCGGCGTGAGCGCGTGACCGTAAACCGTGGTGAGGGGTGTCTTGCCGGCAACTTCCCCGTCATCGAGCAGCGTGGCCACGCCGAAGTCGAGCAGCCGCACCTGGCCTCCGAGGGTGACGAGAATATTCGAGGGCTTAAGATCGCGGTGGATGACTTGTCGCTCATGCGCGTACTGCACCGCCTCCAGCACCTGCAAGAACAGCCGCAGCCGCGCGCGGATGTCGAGCCGCTGCGCGTCGCACCAGTCGGTGAGCAATTCGCCCTGCACGTACTCCATCGACAAGTAGGGCAAGCCCGCGGCGTCGATGCCGGCGTCGTACAGGCGCGCAATATGCGGATGCTCCAAACTGGCGAGAATGTTGCGCTCGCGGAAGAAGCGTTGTTCCAGATCGTGGCGCACGCGCGTCAGGGAGGGGAGTTTCAAGGCGACTTCGCGGTTGAAGGCGCCGTCAGCGCGTTTCGCGAGCCACACTTCGGCCATGCCGCCGGCGCCTATGAGGCGTATCAACTCATACGGACCGACGCGCTCGCCGGGCTGAAGTCCGGTGGGCTCGACGCGGCCGGCGTGCTCGTCGGCGGATTCAAGAAAGGTGGCGAAGTTCCTGCCGTCGGTCGACTGATGGAATTCCGGCAGCAATGCCTGGCACAGCGGGGCAAACAGGTCCTGGTACTCGGCCGGCAGCGCATCGAGCCAGCGACGCCGCCCCGCGTCGTCCAAGGGCAGCGACTCGTCGAGCAGACGGCTCATCAGTGTGATTTGGGAGGCGCTTAGCCGCATTGGTATCCCGTAAACCTAAGGCTTCGGCTTTGCGGGAATTGTCGCATGCCGCGAGGACCGGACGGCAACCCGCGGCGGCGGTTTTGGGCGTGGTGCGGCGCGCTGAGAGGCCAACCTTGGCTTTTGGCGCGGCCGGGGGGCTGGCTTCAATGGAGGCTGCGCCACTAAACTATCGGCGCTATTCCAGTGCAATAGGCAGAAAGTCCACTGTGTTACATCAGGGGCGTGCACGACAGTCTGCCGTGGGGTGCGCGCGTCCTTAATGCGAATGAATGAGGGATAAACTTATGGCAAAGGTTTTCATCTTTGCCTTCCTGGTGATGGTTGCGGGCTGTACCGACCTCAAACCCATGGAAGCGCGAATGGCGGATTTGCAGGAGCAGGTCACTAAACTGCAGGCTGACCTCGCGAAATCCTCGAGCACCGCGGCCGCGGCCAACAAGGCGACTGCGGCGTCTGCGGCGGCCGCTTCCGGCGCCGCGAACAAGGCTTTGTCGATCGGCGAGTCGAATACCGCCGCCATCGACGCGCTCAATGCGAAGATTGATCAGATGTTCAAACGGCGTCCGGATTAGCCGCTGCTTTCAGTTCCCGGGATTTCGCGACGAAGTGTCTGAGCAGGGTGAGTAGACTCGCCGGAATACTTCTTTCTTTTTTGTGGTCTGGAGGTCATTTCGGCAGATTGCATTCTGAGCGCTCCCTCAACCGGGGTGCAGCCGAACCGCAAACGAGTTCGGCACGGAGATTAAAACCCGAGCCATGGTCTAAGGTGGCGAAGCGCGGCTCCTCATTGACCTGCGGAGAAGCAGAGCTGA
>Ga0209169_10000011_pt1 | contig 100769 bp, 83 predicted proteins | sample HubBroMetageWRM4_FD_188346 | JGI IMG/M metagenome (GOLD analysis project Ga0209169, IMG submission 188346) | Warmed soil microbial communities from the Hubbard Brook experimental Forest, New Hampshire - Hubbard Brook CCASE Soil Metagenome WRM 4... | ecosystem: Environmental > Terrestrial >...
GGGGGGGGGGGGGGGGGGGGGGGGGGGGGGGGGTACCAAACCCAGTACCAACGAAAATCGCCAACTAGAAGTGCTCCCGCAGGTCGCCGAATCGATCGACTACCAGCAGACGTTGCGCGATCGGAGCGGTCGCAAGTTCCTCATGCTCCAGAATCCACGTGTTGCCATGCGGAATGAAGACGGCGTGCAGACCCGCGGCCAGCGCGGGATTGATGTCCGACTTCGGGCTGTTCCCGACCATCCACGTTGCATCCGCCGCAAGCGCGTATTTGGCGACGGCCGAGCGGTAAGTCGATTCGTTCTTCTCGGCTACGATCTCAACCGCGGAAAAATATTCGCTCAACCCCGAGCGCGCAACTTTTCCTGACTGCTCGGCAGGATTTCCCTTGGTCATCATAATCAGGTGGTGGTATTCGCCGAGATATCGAAGTGTTTCCGGCACGCCGGGAAGAACTTCGATTGGATGATCAGCGATTTGAGAAGCGAAGTTGCAAATGCGCTCGTGCAACTCCGGCGTGACCGGGTCAACCGAAAGCTTCTCAAAGGTTGAGACCAGCGAATGCGTGAAGCTGTGCAAGCCGTAGCCGTGTGTGACGATGGATTCTCGCTCCACGTCGTTCAGCACCTGGCGAACCATTTCGGGCGAGTATTCGCGATGGTTTAAAAAGGAAATGAACTTGGCGATCGCCCGTTCGAAATAGATATTATTTTCCCAGAGCGTGTCATCGGCATCGATGAACAAGGTCTGGGCGCCATTCTCTCCTCGCATGTATTTATCATAACGGCTCAAAGTGGATTATTGCGCTTTGATAGACTTGTATTCCTATGCACAACAGTCGTATTGAAAGCTTTTTAGCGCGCTGTTTTATGTATTTTTTCAGGCAACACGGGCCGATATTAGCTTTTCTGCTTCTAATGTCTCTATTCGCCGCAACGCAACAGAACAAGAAATTGATGACAGGTTCGGCGGCGAAAGGTGGCGCGCCGGCGAATTTGAAGGTCGTGGCTGATCTTCCACAGCGCTTGGCAAAGTTTCGACGCGTTCAAATGCCGCTCCGGACAACGGGTCTCAGCGCCCGCGAGCAGCAACTCGTTCGCAAGCTAGTCGAGGCCTGTGGCTATCTTGAAAGTATCTACTGGCGGCAGAGCGACCCCGATGGACTGACTCTGTACCAATCTTTGGCATCGAGTCAGAATCTCCGCGATGTGCAGCTGCGACGCTATCTATGGATTAATGCGTCGCGCTTCGATCTGCTGGATCAGGAAAAACCATTTGTAGGAACGGAAACCATGCCGCCGGGCCGCGGCTTCTATCCTGCGAAACTGACGCGCGATCAGGTGGAACAATACGTACAACAGCATCTGGATCAGAAGGCATCGATCTACGATCAGTTCACGATCGTGCGCTGGCATCAGGCAAAGCTGGACGCCGTTCCCTACCACATCGCATTTCGGGCTTTTCTCGAGCCGGCGGCGAAAGCTCTCCGAGCCGCGGCCGCGCTCAGCGACGATCCTGCATTCGCAAAGTTTCTCCGGCTTCGCGCCGATGCTTTGCTCAGCGATGACTATTTCGCGAGCGATATTGCCTGGCTGGAGTTAAAGAATCCCAAATTCGACATCATTTTTGCGCCGTACGAAACCTACCTGGACGGACTGCTGGGTGTTAAAGGTTCATATGGCGCAGCCGTGCTGGTGCGCAACGAGCGTGAGAGCAAGAAGCTCGAATTGTTTCAAGAATATGTCCCGCAGATTCAAGACGCGCTGCCGCTCGCAGCAGAAGATCGACCGTCGAAACATGGACTGGAAACACCAATGGAAGTGATGGACGCTCCATTTCGAGTGGGAGATCTAACACACGGATATCAGGCGGTAGCTGATAATCTGCCGAACGATCCGCGGGTTCATGAGCAAAAGGGCAGCAAGAAACTTTTCTTCAAGAATTTCATGGACGCCCGAGTGAATTATATTATTTTGCCCGTCGCCCGTAAGTTGATGGAGCCCGATCAGGCCGCCAAAGTTTCCGGCGAAGGTTATCTTCAGACCACGATCATGCACGAAATCTGTCACGGGTTAGGACCGGCATATTCGCGAACTTCGACAGGTCAATCGGCGGTCAAAGTCGATATTCGAGAGGCAATCGGTCCAGCATTCGGCGGGTTGGAAGAGGCGAAAGCTGACGTCACCGGGATGTTCGCTTTGAAATGGCTGGTGGATCACAACGTGCTTCCGAAAGAAAAGCTGGAAGAATATTACGCATCGTACATCGGTGGAGTGTTTCGTACGGTTCGCTTCGGCACGGCTGAAGCGCACGGTCAAGCAGAGATGATGGAGTTCAATTATCTCTCCGAGCGTGGTGCGATTAGTCGCAATGCAAGTGGTAGATACGCTATTGACTACGAGAAGATGCCGAGCGCACTGGCTGATCTGGCCAAGGAATTACTAGAGATTGAAGCCACGGGAGACCGCTCGCGCGCGGAAAATTGGTTCAAAAAGTATGGCACGATGCCTGAGGAATTGAAGGCGTCACTGCAAGCAGCCTCGGATGTTCCAGTGGATATTGATCCGGTGTTTTCGTTTGCAGAGAAGGTGCGGTGAATAGCCTCACACCCACTCCACGCGAGGAATCTGCGGAATGATGCCCGCCTTGTGTCCCATATCGAGCAATCGGCGAACGGCTTCGCGTCCGTCGTCTCCGTAGTCGAGGGTTCGTTCGTTGACGTACATGCCAACGAATTTGTCGGCTAGCTGGGCATCAAGGTCACGGGCAAACTGCATCGCGTAAGCGAGTGCTTCATCGCGATGATCGATGGCGTATTGGATGCTCTCGCGCAACGCCTGCGTAACGCTGATCATTGTTTCGTGTCCAAGCGAGCGGCGGATGGCGTTTCCGCCGAGCGGCAGCGGCAATCCCGTGACTTTCTGCCACCACCTGCCGAGATCGACCACACGATGCAGCCCGGACTTGTCGTAAGTGAGTTGGCCTTCATGGATAATGAGACCGGCTTCGTGTTTGCCTTCGAGGATCTGCGGAATGATTTGATCGAAGGGGACGACTTCCACTTCGATACCAGGTGCAAATAGTTCGAGCGCCAGGTAGGCAGTCGTGAGTTTGCCTGGTACCGCGATTTTCTTGCCTTTGATATCGTCCTGAGTAAAAGGACGCGTCGAAACCAGCATGGGACCGTAACCGTCGCCCACGCTGCCGCCGCACGACATTAGTGCGTAGTTTTCCTGAATATAAGGAAAGGCATGGAAAGAAATCGCGGTCACGTCGTAAACGCCTTCTTGTGCCTGACGATTCAGTGTCTCGATATCGCAAAGGGTGTGGCTGAACTTGAGTCCGGGCACACGAACTTTGTTTGTGGCCAGACCGTAAAACATGAATGCGTCATCGGAGTCCGGGCTGTGAGCCACGGTGATTTCGCGAACTGGAGAAGATACTGTACTCATAAGATTCCGTAATCCTGTTCTAAGACATCCGTACTATCAACATTTGCACTCAAATCGAAGTACATACAACATCGCTAAGGCGATGCCCTGATACGACTCCTAGTTTCCAACTTCACGTCGCAGACACGACAGCGAGTTCCAACGTGCCGCGACTGCGGCGGCCATCAGCACTTTTATGACTTCTGCGAAAACGAACCAATAGAGACCGTACCTAATCGCCAAGGATGCCGAGTGAGTGAGCACTGCCAGCCAACTGAGTCCACCGGCGAAGAGGACAATTTCCGCAGCCAAGGCGGACAGCGCCGCCCAGCCGAAACCCCGCGAACTTCCTTTCGGACTTTTTTCCGAAGTTTGCACCGGTTCGCGCTCATTTATCCAGCCCGCGACGAAGGCGACGAGCGGATAGGCCATGAGAAATCCGCCGGTCGGGCCGAGTAGGTGAGCGATTCCGCTACTGAGAATTGCTGGACTAAACACGGGCAGCCCGAACGCGCCTTCGACGAGGTAGAGGGTCAGCGCGGCAAATCCGCGACGCGAACCGAGGAGCAAGCCAACGGTGAGAACTCCGAAATTTTGCAGTGTGAGCGGGACTGGCGTGAAGGGCAGCGGCACGGCCACTTGTGCGCACACCGCGACGAAGAGGCTGGCCGCGATCACAATGACCACCTGCTTCGCCCAATCTTTTCTCCAATCCGTTTCGCGACTTATGGCCTGGGTTGGCTGACCCAAGACTCGAGTATCTGCTCTCGACATGGCGTTCCTTTCATTTTCATTGCCGACCTTCTTACCGAGCAGATCCGCAGCCCAATTCTTGGTGGCCGATCAGCCCTCGGGTGACGAGTGGTCGAGGGAGTCAAGTTCCGCTCTGTGGGCGGCGGAACGCTTCATTTGCCGGCGTACCCGCACATAAATCGTGAGCGCAACCGACACGACGACCGCAACACTGACTCCCAGAATTAGAAACCACCAGAGCATCCGCACAACAGATCAAGGATAGCAGATGGGGGACGACAAACAATGTGCACGAGGATGAAGAAGAGGACTCGACCGCGGTCAGCCTTTCTTCGCTGACTTAGCCAAAGTCTTGCGCCGATTCTCAACATTCTTCAAGACGCGCTCCAGTCGCTTACGGGCAATCTTCGAGCCAGTGGCTACCTTCTCGATGTTGGCGAAGGCATCGGGGTTGTTGGTTTTCTCGCGGAATTCTTTAAGGAAAGGATAGACCTTGGCGAAAATGAAAAACATTTCACCGCAGCATCCTGGCTGCAGAAAAAGTTCTTCATTGAGTGCGCCATGCAACACGAGCGAGGCAGCCATATCCCAATAGCCGCCTACCTGGCGAATCCAGGCGTTTTCCTGGCTGGGAAATGCACTCGCAACCTTTATTAAGTCGTCAGCGCTTTGCGGCCAGAATTCTACCGTAAACCAATTTCTTGCTTTGCGCATCTCCGCTTCGCGGCGGAGATCGTAGAGTTTCAGAATCAACTGCGCATCATGTGCGGTCGCCTTTTTTGCCATATTGTTCGCCTCGCTAGATAGATAGTGTTCACGAAATTCAGCAGAAGTCTGATCCTTGTCAGGCTTTCGAAACGTCTGCGGCTGCTCCTTCGGCGGCACGCTCGTAATCGCACTCCTTATTTGGACATGCAATCACGGTTCCGTCTTTGCGGATTCGTTCCACCAGATACTCATGTCCGCAATCCGGACACTTTTGAGGGACAGGTTTCGCCGCCGAGGTGAACTTGCACTTCGGATAATTTCCGCAGCCGTAAAAAGTGTTGCCCTTGCGCGCGCGCTTTTCGACAAGTTCTCCCTCTTTGCACTCAGGACACCCCACCCCGATGAAGTTCTGCTTCACATATTTGCACTCGGGATATCCGCTACAGGAAGTAAACTCGCCGAAACGCCCGTGTCGCAAGATCAAGTTGCGCTTGCAGAGCGGGCAGGTTTCATCGAGAGGGATGTCGGGCACTTTCTTGCCTTGATCCAGCCGTCGAGTCGTTTTGCAATCGGGGTAGCCGGTGCAGGCCATGAACTGCCCGAAGCGTCCGCGTTTCAACACCATCACGCGTCCGCAGTTTTCGCAGTATTCCTCTTGTGCCGTCTCCTGCACGTCGGCTGTGTCGAGGTCGGGCAGGTTGATGGGATTCTCTTTGGTAAATTTGCAGGTATCTGGATTTTCCTTGTCGTATGTACTACAGGCGTAGAACGAACCGTGCTTGCCCCACTTGATGACCAGAGGCGCACCGCAGAGTTCACACTTTTCGTCGGTCGGCTTCTCCATACGCTTGATGTTTTCCATGTGCTTCTCGGCATAGCGGAGATCCTTCGCGAACTTTTTGTAAAACTCGACAAGCGCGTCATTGCCGGTCTGCTTGCCTTCTTCAATCTCGTCGAGTTCTTCTTCGAGACGGGCAGTGTATTGGAAGTCGAAAATATCTTTGAAGTTCTCTACCAGCAGGTCGGTAACAACGAGCCCAATCTCAGTGGGCACGAACTTGCCGCCGATCTTCTGCGCGTACATCCGCTCCTGGATGGTGCTAAGAATCGTCGCGTAGGTGGACGGCCTGCCAATACCGCGTTCTTCAAGCTCCTTCACCAGCGACGCTTCGTTGAAACGTGGAGGCGGCTCGGTGAAATGCTGCTCTGGAAGCAGCGACTTCAGCGTCAGCTTTTGTCCGGCTTCGAGTGGCGGGAGTTTGTGTTTCAGTTCTTCGTCTTCTTCGTCCTTGTTGTCCTTGGACTCTTCGTAGACCTTGAGGAAGCCGTCGAACTTCATCACCGATCCGGTCACGCGGAACCAGAACACGTCGCTACCAGACTTGGCATCGATGTCGACCGAAGTTTGATCGAATACGGCCGGGTTCATCTGCGAGGCTACGAAGCGCTGCCAGATCAGCTTATAAACCTTGAATTCGTCTTCCTGCAGATATTGTTTGACCTGATCGGGATGACGCATCGCCGAAGTCGGGCGAATGGCTTCGTGTGCTGCCTGCGCTTCTTTCTTCTCCTTATATGTATTGGGAGAACCGGGCAAATACGGAGCGCCATACTCATTGGTAATGTACTCGCGGACCTCGGTGATCGCCTCGGCTGAGACACGGGTCGAATCGGTTCGCATGTAGGTGATCAGGCCAACCAGCCCCTCGTCGCCGAGCTCGACACCTTCATATAGACGCTGCGCGATCATCATGGTGCGCTTCACGCTAAAGCGCAGTTTGCGCGAAGAATCCTGCTGTAGTTTGCTGGTCGTGAACGGCGGCGTGGCATTGCGGCGACGCTCTTTCTTCTCCGCTGAGCGAACGATCCAATCGGCCTTCTCCAATGCCTGACGAATTTGTTCTGCTTGTTCGCCATTTGTGACCTCGATCTTCTCTTCACCCTTGCCGAGGAAGCGGGCGTCGAAGGCCGGAGGCTTATTGGCGGCGAGATTGGCATCAATCGTCCAATATTCTTTTTTTTCGAAGGCCTTAATTTCGCGTTCGCGATCGACGATCAAGCGGAGCGCGACGGTCTGCACTCGTCCAGCGGACAGGCCGCGGCGGACTTTGTCCCACAATAAGGGAGATACCTGGTATCCCACGAGGCGGTCGAGCACGCGGCGAGTCTGCTGCGCGTCCACCAGATTGCGATCGATATCCCGGGGATGCTCGAAGGCAGCTTTGACGGCGCGTTGCGTAATTTCGTTAAAAGTCACCCGTCGAATGCGCGCGCCATCTCCGATGTCGTCGGTCTTTGGTTTCTTCTTACCTTTCTTTTTCTTGGTCGAGTCTTCGCCGAGTTCGTCGGCTAGATGGGCAGCGATGGCCTCGCCTTCGCGGTCGGGATCAGGTGCAAGGTAGATGTGATCGGCTGAGAGTGCCAGCTTTTTCAGCTTAGCCAGGACTTTCTCTTTGCCGGGAATGACAACGTACTCGGTTTCGAAATCGTTTTCGAGATCGACACCGAGGCTGCTCTTGGGCAGGTCTTTCACGTGGCCGTAAGAAGCATCGACCGTGAATCCCTTTCCCAAATATTTCTGGATAGTTTTCGCCTTAGCTGGCGATTCGACAATGACTAGACCTTTAGACAATGGTTCCTCAGTATGGCTGTAATGGAATTGAAGCTAGCACGAATTGGCAGAATGCAACAAGCAGCACTCTGCTACCAGTCGTCGGCTGCCAGTTAAATTTCTTCACTTTTTGCGTCAAAGGACGAGAGCTGATTACTGAGAACTAACGGCCGCCCTCAAAAGCTCTTCACAAAATTCTTCCCCGGCAACTGCCGTATCTTGCCGTTGAGTTCGAGTTCGAACAGCGCGGCAAAAATTTCAGAAGGCGACATTTCGTTCTCCAATAGCTCAACTAGCTGATCGATGTGCGTCGAGTCATCGGCCTTGAGCAACTTGAAAATCTTTTTTTCGTGGGGCGAGGTCGCCTCGTCCGGGAATAGAGATGCAGTTTCTGGTTCGGGAGATTCATTCTGCCTGGAACTGAGCGCAGCTTGAATCCCGGTCGGAAGCTCTTCCCATACATCTTCCCATGTAGCGACGAGCTTTGCTCCCTGCTTGATCAGCGTGTTCGGACCCCAGGAATTTTTATTGGTGACGTTGCCCGGGACCGCGTAAACATCGCGGTTTTGTTCGAGCGCAAGGCGTGAAGTGATGCGCGTGCCGCTGTATTCCGCGGCTTCGACCACCAGCACTCCAACCGACATGCCACTTATAATCCGGTTGCGGATAGGAAAATTTTGTGGAGTCGGTGGAGTTCCAACCGGAAACTCGGTGATTAGCGCGCCGCCGAGCGCAATGATTTGTTCGGTGAGACGAGTGTTTTCCTTGGGATACATGATGTCGATTCCGGTACCGAGCACAGCAACAGTTCTTCCCTTGGCAGCTATGGCTCCGCGGTGCGATGCGGTATCGATGCCGCGCGCTAATCCACTGATGATCACCAAGCCCCGAGCGGCGAGGTCAGTGGAGAGGCGTTCGGCCATGCCGGTGCCGTAGGGCGTGGGATGACGTGTTCCCACCATGGCGATACCGGGCTCGGCCAGTACCTCGACGTTCCCTTTTATGAAAAGAATCACCGGGGGATCGTAAATTTCCTTCAGCCGTGGTGGGTAATCGGGATCGCTAACGGCAACAACTTTGGCGCCCGCCTCGACCACTTTCGCGCATTCCTGTTGTGCGAGTTCGAGTGACTTTCCCGTAGCTAGTGATTGCGCGGAAACAGCGCGCATCCCGGTGGCTTCGAGTTCGGTCAGGCTAGCATGGAAGACGCGCTCGGCCGTGCCAAAGTGCTCGATCAGTTTCTTGATGCGTGACGGGCCTAATCCCTGGGTCAGGGACAGCGCGAGCCAGTAGACACCTTGCTGAGAAGCGGGTTTCGGGGCTGCAACCGCGAGGTTCGACATGTGGAATGACGCTAAGCCCTCGAGGCACCCCTGTCTATGACGGCGCGCACATTGCTTTTGGTATATTCGTAAAGTGATGAGCCGGTTAAAGATTTCGGCCATTTCCTACCTGAATACTGCGCCTCTTATGTGGGATTTTGAGGATGCCGAGGCAGGCGCGGGCAATAATTTCGACATTTCTTACACTATCCCCTCCTCCTGCGCCGAGGCTTTGCGCGCGGGGACGGCCGATATTGGCATCATTCCAGCCGCCGCTTATACTACGGTTCCGGATCTCGTCATTATTCCTGACGTGGCAATTGCGGCACGACGCGCGGTGCGGTCGATCCTCTTAGTTAGCAAGCAGCCTGTCGTTCCCGTGTCTGGTCCCGTATTAGATCCCGCGTCAGATCCTAGCTTAAAAGATAAATGGTTGACGCAAGTGCGCACCGTGGCGCTCGATACTTCTTCGATGACGTCGGTCGCATTAACGAAGATTCTGTTTGCTAAATGGCTGGGCGGAGCACGCGACTATGAACCGATGGCTCCGAATCTTGATGCCATGCTCACAGCCTGCGATGCTGCGTTGCTCATTGGAGACCCGGCTCTGCAAGTCGACCGTGCTCGCTACTTCACTCTCGATCTGGCGGAGGAATGGGTGGCACGCACGGGCAAGTCATTCGTCTTTGCTTTTTGGGCCATTCGCAAGCAGGCGCTTGCTGGACGAAATGGTGCCGCGATCGCAGAGGAGTTTAAGAAGTCACGCGATCATGGTCTCGCACCGAAACATCTCGAAGCCATCGCGCAGGAGTGGGCACCGCGCCTTGGCCTTACACTCGAAGTAGTTCGCCGCTATCTGACACAGAATATTCATTATTATCTCGATCCTCCTTGTCTGGAGGGGCTTAAGCTGTATTACCAGCTGGGTGCGGAAGTTGGTGCGCTTCCATTAGCACAAGAACTTCAGTTTATTTAAAAATTCAAGTGCACTGCGAAAAGCGACTCCATTAACACGCTCCGCACTTCTTAGCATGCTCCGCACTTCGCGACGATGAGAGTGATGTCGTCGTGCTGCTCGTGAGGGCTAAATCGCTGGACCTCCTCCACGATAGCTGTTAGCAAGTCCCGTGAAGATAATTGACGATGCCGCCGCAATGCTTCGGTCAACCGCTGCTCTCCAAATTCCTCGCCCGCCGCATTGAAGGACTCGGTGATGCCATCCGTATAAAGAGCGATAAGATCCCCTGCCGCCAACTGGCATTCCTCGACCGAGCAATCCCATTCCTTGAAGAGTCCCAGAACCGTGCAGGTAGAATTTAATCGTTCCAACCTATTGCTCTCGCGAAGCAAAAGCGGCGAGAGATGTCCACAATTGACGTACCGCAAACGTTGCGTCACGTCGTCATAGTCAGCGAAGAAGAGTGTGGCATAGGCATCGTCAGCAGTATTGTTGAAAAACAACTCGTTGACGGTACGCAATAGTCGTTGCGGCTCATGCGAAGCGATGGTGCATTGGCTGCGAAGATTAGCCTGCAGATTCGCCATCAAAAGAGCGCCGGCAATTCCCTTTCCGGCGATGTCGCCTAACACCAACCCGATCCGATCTTCAGACAGATTGAGGAAGTCGTAGTAGTCGCCGCCGACTTGCCGGGCCTGAATGCAGACGCCAGCATAATCAAGACTTTTAAGAGGCGGAAATATCTGTGGGAAGAGTCGCGCTTGTACCTGTTTAGCAATCTCCAGTTCGTGAGCGGCGCGGCGTTCAGATTCCAGTTTTTCCGCTGCAACTCGGCGCTCGACTTCTACCGCCTGTGTCATTTCGTCGAAGCTGACTAGTGCGAAAGAATTCCGATCGATATCTTCGAAGCGGGTGAATACTCCACCCCAGATTGGTGGCTGCTTCCCTAGCAGCAGTGATGGAACATTTGCAACCCCGTCAACTGCCTGTTGCTGATACTTGACACGTCTCAACCGCGGAACATGCCGAAATCGAACTCCACGTCGTCTCCATTGGCTATACATGGCCACAACATCTTCGGCAACAAAGGCAACGCCCGTAGGTTTGCCAATGAGCTTGTACTCATCCGAGTCTGGATCGGGGGCGATTAGAGTAAGAACTGCCGTACCGTGAGGAGGCGCAACACCAACCCAGCGCTGTCCTGTTTGAAGCCGCACATCAAAAGCCAGGCTGAACCCGAGTTGATCGACATAGAATCGCAAGCTCTGATCCTGGTCGTGGACGAAAACGTTGACTGCATGAACGCGGAGGTAGGGGTTCTCAGAGTGTAAAGGCGGAACGGGCGGATGAGCCTGACCGGACGGAGGAGAGCTGGGCATGGCGGCTATTATAAAATCACAAATCTTCGGCGGCCTTTAACATTCCAACTTTTAACGTTGCAACGGACGGGGCCAGAACCTGCTCTAATAGGGACGATGCCCCTGCTTGCGGTCGTCTTGCTAGCCTCGAAAAAAAGCGCCCTGCGATGGCTAATCCATCTCGGCGGTCCGAGCCTAATTTTGCTGGGTCTTGTCGACAACTCGGTCATCCCGCTGCCGGGTAGCACGGACGTGGTTACCATTCTGCTCGCCGCTCACCGTCGCGAACCGTGGTTCTACTACACGATCATGGCGACGGCAGGAGCCCTGCTCGGCGGCTTCCTTACTTATCGCATGGCCCGCAAAGGCGGCAAAGAAACGCTGGAAAAGAGATTCTCGAAGAAGAAGGTCAGCAAGGTCTATGCAATTTTTGAACGCTGGGGCTTCGCCGCAGTCGCGATCCCAGCGATACTTCCGCCGCCGTTTCCCATCGTCCCCATGTTGTTAGCTGCAGGTGCTATGCAGTACCCAACCCGGAAGTTTCTGACGGCTCTGGCCGTGGGGCGAGGCATTCGATTCATGATCCTGGCCTATCTCGGATACCACTACGGGCGTCACATCGTGACATTCTTTGATCAATATTATTGGCCCGTGCTTATCGCACTGATTGCGTTCTCGGTGCTGGGCGGACTGTATGGCTTGTACGAGTACAAACGTCGACATAGAGCGGAAAACCCTAAACCCGCTCGCCCGCGACCTCAGCCTCGCCGTCGGATGGCATAGATGAATTGGCCACGTCTCTCAGATATCCGTGTACTCCGGAACGTAGTCTTTAAACAGACCTGAACCCAAAGTGATCGTCCGCACCGGGACGCGATCCGCGTTCTTACTTGATCTGACCCATTCCCACGCAGAACCGATCTCCGGGCTTGTGAAATAACGCGTCTCAGCCTGAAGAACGGCGGTTCCAACAAGGACCACAGCCACCACTTCTTCCCATTTGTCAGCGCCGACCACCGCCATCCGGGCGATATGGTCGGTGTATTTTTGGAGGAAACGCATCTCGTTCCAACGCGCTTTCCAGTCCGCGCCCTCCATCTGCGAGAGATCGGCTAGTATCCCGATCGGACGCTCTTTCCGTTCTCGGATTACGAACTCAATTTGCGGCTCAAATTCCATGACTTCGTCGCTGGTAATTCTCCCAACAACTTTAAAGCCAATCGCCGATCCCTGGCTTTCTTTGAGTCTTTGAATCATGGCCGTATCTCCTTGATTGTTACGATTTATTGTTACGACAATTTATGACCGTTGATGTTAGCACTCCGAAACCATCCTTGTGGAAACTTGATTCAAACTCGCCTCTACAGCCTCTCACCAGCTAAAATAGCTATTACGTGGGGTGAAGAGGATGTCCCTGACCAAAGAGCAAGCTCTAGAGATGTTTCGGTCCGATGATCTCATCGGGATTGGCATGGAGGCGGATGCAGTTCGCCGCAAAATGCATCCCGAAGGCACCGTGACTTACATTATCGATCGCAATATCAATTACACCAATTTCTGCACGGAATATTGCACCTTCTGCGCGTTCTATCGTCCGTTAAAAGGACCGGCGGCGAAAGAAGGTTACATCCTCGACTATGACACAATCTACGAGAAGATTCGTGAGACGGTCGAACTTGGTGGCACGGGCGTCCTGATGCAGGGAGGGCTGCATCCCGATCTCAAGATCGACTGGCATGAGCGGATGCTAAGCGGAATCAAACAGCGTTTCCCGAAGATTCATTTGCATTGCTATTCCGCATCGGAAATTTTGGCGATTGCCGAGTACAGCAATCTCAGCCTCCGCGATACGATCGCGCGGCTGCGCGATGCTGGGTTGGATTCGATTCCCGGCGGTGGAGCTGAGATTCTTGATGACGAGGTACGCTACAAAATTGCGCGGCTAAAATGCCTCACCGCGGATTGGCTCGAAGTACATCGGACGGCGCATCAACTCGGCATGAGGACTACGGCGACGATGATGTTTGGGGTCGGCGAGTCGATCGAGCATCGGATTAATCACTTCCAGTGTCTTTACGATTTGCAGCAGGAGACTGGTGGTTTCACGGCGTTCATCCCGTGGAGCTTTCAGCCTACGAATACGGCGCTGGGCGGACGCCGATGGGATGAGGCTACGGCGGTTGAGTATCTGAAAGTTCTGGCGATTTCGCGGCTCTATCTTTCGAATTTCTTGAACGTGCAGTCCAGCTGGGTAACGCAGGGATTGAAAGTTTGCCAGATGGGGCTGCGTTTTGGCGGTAACGATGTGGGCTCGGTGATGCTGGAGGAGAATGTGGTTCGAGCCGCGGGCGTCAATAACTGCACCACCGAAGAAGAGTTGCGGCGCATCATACGGGATGCGGGATTCCGTCCGGCGCAGCGGGATACGTTGTACCGGCAATATTTTCTGAACTGATTTGACGCGCTTATTCGCCTTCGCCTGCCTGATACTCTGCGCCCTCCTGTCTGTGAGCGCGCAAGAGTCCGCGCCCGCGGCGAAAGAGTCCTCCATTGGCGGCACGATCATAAAAGAACCCGGCAGCCAGCCGCTCAAGAAAGTTCTCGTGCAGGTCGTTGCGGAAGACCAGAAACAGGGTGGAAACTACACCGCCTCAACCGACGCTGACGGGCGCTTCCACATAGAGAACGTGGCACCGGGCCGTTACCGGCTCTTCATCGAAAAAACCGGCTTTGTCGGAGTAAACGAACGCGGGCTGAAGTCTGACACCAACGTTTTCACGGTACAGGCTGGACGATCGGTGGAAGACCTTCTCTTTCGAATGCTACCCACGGCGGTCATCAGCGGCCGCATTACAGACGAAGATGGCGATCCAATGTCTGGCGTCCGAATACTTGCGCTGAAAAAAATACCGGGCAAGACCAAGCGCGAATCCGCCAGCACTGAAGCAACAAACGATCTAGGAGAATATCGTCTCTCAGGTTTGTTTCCCGGCCAGTATTGGATTTTGGTCGTGCCACCTCCCGACTTCCGCGACTACGAAAAGCAGCAGGACAAATCGCCGCAGGGGAAGTCGCAAGACAATAGTCAAGGTGAGGCCCAGTCCGATACCCGCTATCTTGCCACTTACTATCCCGGTACATACGATGCCGCGCAGGCCTCAGCTGTAACGCTCAAGGCGGCCGATGAAGTACCGGTCAACCTCACATTGGTGCCGTCTCGAACGTATCGAGTTCGCGGAATTGTAACTGGCGTCACGGCCAGCCAGAAGCCTACCGTGGAGTTGGTCTCCAAAACGGGCGATTCTTACCACGTTAATGAAATTGGGCCTGACGGCCAGTTCGAAGTCCGCGGAGTTGGTCCGGGATCATATGTGTTGAGGGCATCGGCCGCCACAGGAACGCAGCCACTAACCGCGCACCAGGATATCAACATAGTCGCCGCTGACGTTGATGGCGTAAAGCTTGCTCCCTTGCCTTCTTTTACGATCTCCGGTCACCTTCACATCGAAGGAGGCGTTGGAGATCCGACACAATACGTGGTTAATCTCCGCGCGGCCGAGCTACCGGAAGATCCCGGCCTTTTCATGTCCCAGGACTTTTTTGGAACGAATGCATCCGTGGATCGGCTTGGTAACTTCCAGTGGAAAGACGTAAACCCTGGCACCTATATCGTGCAAGTGGAAGGCGGCACTGGTCCGGGTAGCTTCTTTTTGAAATCGGTCACGCTGGGCGGGCGAGACATCGCAACCGGATTCACGGCCAGTGGATCGACGACCCTTGAGCTGACAGTGAGCTCTAAAGGAGGAGCGGTCGAGGGAGAAGTTATTGAAAAAGAAAAAGATGTGGATACCGACCATCCTGTAGCCAACGCCATGGTAGTTGCAGTTCCGGAAGAAAAATACCGCAAACTTTCCGACCATTTCAAGACCGGATCGACCGATCAGAAAGGACAGTTCACGATTACCGGCTTGACTCCCGGAAACTACACGCTATATGCCTGGGAGGATCTGGAAGATAACTTATGGTACGACACCGATTTTCTGAAATCCCAGGAAGCGAATGGCACGGCGGTGAAAGTGGCGGAAGGCTCCAATCAGAAGGTCGAGCTGAAGCTGAGTCCAGTGAGTGAGGAATGGCGCTAGTGCAACGTCTCAATCCGGTTCGACCAATCAGATATAATACTTGGACTGTCGTGTTTTTTTTGACGCATAGTTTTGTTGACTCATGGATTTGACATCGACTTCTCTCCCGCCCAATCTGGCAATGATTCTTGCCTCCAAGGGCTTGGGGCCTTACCTTCGCCAACATTTTCTGGATAAGACTTTCCAGGGGCTTTACCAGGTCAATGCTTTCGACTTGGCGCTACTGATTCCGTACTTCATTGTGTTGACCATCCTGGCAAGTTACGGCGCGCACCGCTACTGGATGGTCTACCTTTATTACAAGCATAAAAAGAACAAGACGACCGAACCCAGGGCTCGTTTCGACGACCTTCCGCGCGTCACCGTGCAGCTACCAATCTTTAATGAACAATATGTAGTGGATCGGCTACTCGACGCAGTGTGCCGACTCGAGTATCCGAAAGATAAGCTCGACATTCAGTTGCTCGATGACTCGACCGACGAAACCGTAGAGGTCGCGCGCATTCTGGTCGAACGCTATGCCGCACTGGGACATCCGGTCACATACATCCACCGTGAGAATCGTCAAGGCTTCAAAGCGGGCGCTTTGGAAGCAGGCTTGAAAACGGCAAAGGGAGAATTCATCGCGATCTTCGATGCCGATTTTGTTCCGCCACCTGACTTTCTGTTGAAGTGCATCGATCATTTTACCGACCCAAAGATTGGTATGGTGCAAACGCGATGGACGCACATCAACCGCCATTACTCGTTCCTAACCGAAGTCGAAGCCATTCTGCTAGACGGCCATTTCGTACTGGAACACTCGGCGCGCGCACGCACTGGTGTTTTTTTTAACTTCAATGGCACAGCCGGCATGTGGCGACGATGCGCCATTGACGAAGCTGGCGGCTGGGAGCATGACACGCTCACCGAAGACACCGACCTCTCCTATCGTGCGCAGCTCAAGGGCTGGAAATTCGTTTATCTGCAGGATGTCGAATGCCCCGCTGAGTTGCCGGTGGAGATGACCGCATTCAAGACGCAGCAGGCTCGGTGGGCGAAGGGTTTAATTCAGGTTTCTAAGAAAATACTTCCGCGGGTGCTCGCAAGCGATACGTCGCGACACGTAAAGATCGAAGCGTGCTATCACCTGACGGCGAATCTCAGTTATCCGCTAATGATCGTGCTCTCGGTTCTGCTGATGCCCGCCATGATCATTCGCTTTTATCAGGGATGGTTCCAGATGCTCTACATCGACCTTCCCTTGTTCATGGCTTCGACGTTTTCTATTTCCAGCTTTTATCTGGTTTCGCAGAAAGAGCTATTTCCGAAGAGCTGGCTGCGTTCGTTGCTCTACCTGCCACTCTTAATGGCTCTTGGCATCGGGCTGACAATCACGAATACACGCGCTGTTCTGGAAGCGCTGGTCGGCAAGCAGACCGCCTTTGCCCGTACTCCGAAGTACCGCGTCGAAACAAAGAAAGACAAAGTCTTCGCGGCCAAATACCGCAAGCGATTGGGATGGGTTCCGTGGATTGAACTCTTGATCGGAACTTATTTTGCGCTGGCAGTCTTTTACGCCATCGACAACGAGAATTACTTTACGGTTCCGTTTCTGCTGCTGTTTGTGATCGGCTACTGGTGCACGGGGCTGATGTCTCTGCTGCAAGGGAGATTTGCAGGACTCTCAGTGGGCTCGGAAACTCACAGCAAGCCGTTCCCCGTCGGCGTCTAGGAATTGAGATGTTGAGTCGTCGATTCGTTTTAGAACTTCGGACGGAAAAAATGGTTCAATGTCCTTCAGCGGGAAACTTGAAATCAACATTGACCGTGATCTCATTCTTTACCGGTTTCCCGTCGAGCTGATAGGGGTTGTACCGCCAGTGGTTTACCGCATCCACAGCGGATTGGGCAAGCACGGGCGAGCCGTCAACAACTCTCACATCGCCTACCTTTCCATCTTCCATGACCACCGCAGTCAGAACCACGGTGCCCTCCAATCGCAGAGCGCGGGCCTGTGCCGGATAAACCGGCGCAACCCGGTGCACAAGTTGACCGCCGGTGACGCCTTGCGACACCGGAACAGAGGGTCGGGGCAATGATGTTTTGGCAGAGAAACCTTCTCCGTCGACGGACTGGCTCGTTGAAGTGGTGGTAGCCGACGGCTCTGCCGCGACGCTCTTATCGGATTCCGAATCGTTATGCAATTCAGCAGGCGAATTCGGCGTACCGTTCGGAACGGCAACACTGGCAGCAACGTCAGCTAGCAGTGGCGATCGATTGACTTGAGATTGACTGGCCTTCTGTCTCGTGACTACGTCCACCTTTGAGGCCAACCGTACGGGGCTTCCAGCCGAAGGCTTTCCGCCGGATGGAGAGAGAACTTCGCCGCCAGGATTCGCTTTCCAGACCGGATCATTATCGGGGAACTCCCTGTCGGGACGATGTTTGTCCGGAGGGACAGCAGCCGCCATATTCGCAATCGACGACTCAACAGATGCCATGCTCGACGACATGGCGACGGGAGCCGCTATCGCGGCATGTGCTCTGCTGCTCGTCTCATCCGGGCCGCGCCAGCCCAACCAGATCATCAAAGCCAGGAGCGAAATTGCCACCAGCCCGATGGCGCCTAAAGCGAACGGCCGCGATCGAGTGCCTAGGAACGCGAGCGCCACATCCCCAACGCGATCCGAGGCTGGAAGAATGCCTGAAGGTTGAGGTTTCTCAACTAAAATCTTCGGCGCAGCGGACGATGCGCCGTGCGGTTGCGTCGCTCGCGCCCGCTCAGCTAGTGCCGCCAATTGCTGCAGAAGAACAATGTGCTGCTCTGTGAAGGCCGCTGGCTTGGTGGAGAAAACTTCAAGAATTCCATTGACCCCGCGCCAGCCTTGGATCGGCAAGACGGCGATCGAGCGCAAACCAAGGCTGCGGCAGACTTCCACGTCAACCAGCTGATCATTTTCTGTGTCGACACAGTTCTGAGTTTTGGCTGTGCGAAAACATTCGCCTGAAATTCCGGTCTCCGCACTTAACTGCGCACCGAGCGGAGGGGCTGTCTCACCACTACGCGCACGGCAAATCATCGCGCCCTCTTTCCACATTGCGAGAGCGGCTCCGGAAGCGCCCGTCAGCTGTCGGGCAGCATCGGTAATTGTCGCCAGCGTAGGGTCCAAACGCTGATCACCGGCTGCGATCAATCCTTTCAGGGCCGAAAGGGCTATGTTCTCGTGGGCACTTCTAGAAACGCCGGGTGGATCGCTGTCGCTGCGGGTGGAAAAAGCCGAGGGATGGTCGCTATCGGTTCCGAGTCTTTTCCACGAGCGAGACGGTCTAGATTGAGGCACAACCACGGATCACTCTCACTCTGTAAGTTTCCGGACAAATTCAGTCAAAACGCAAGCTGCGCGGGCGATTTGGCGGAAGTATGAGCCAATGCTGGACGCATGTCAAGCATACAGCAGGGCGCATGTCCTTCTGCGTGTTTCTCGAGGATTCCGAACGGTTTTTCTGGACGAATGCACGACCGTTCGCAACAAAACATCCGCAGCCAGGGCTAAATTCCTCGCACCAAACTAACTAACAATTGGGTCGTAGCGGCGATGCTAACCTGATTGGGCTCTGGTTTCTCGCATGTACCTCCGCAAGGGGCATTGCAAGGAGCCAATTTTAAAAAGATTGTTAGAACACTCGAAGCGTTGGCGGATTTGGGCCCCGAACTTACGGCGGACCGCGACTTCCGCCAAACCGCTCGAACCGTGCTGACCGCCATAATGGAAGCGGCGGGCGCGCGAGAAGCTGTTTTATTTTCGTTTAGCGAACGGCCTTCTGTGCTCACCTCGGTCGATGGCCAAGGATTTGCGCTGCTGCCAGAACCTTCCGTCATTCCCTTACTCCCCCGCCATATACATACCTTGACGGCCGCCGTCGGACCAGTACTGCTCAACAGTTCCACCTATGACGTTTTCTTGAGTTCCAGCGGCAACGTCGCGCCAGAACTATTTAAATGCATTTGTCCGCTGAAAGTTCGGGGAAAATTAGTCGGTGTAATAGCCCTCGGCCGTCGGCCCGGCGAAGCTTTGTACGAAGAAGACTCGTTGGAAGCCTTTCAAATGCTGAGCCATTACGTGGCGCTGGTCATCCAGAATCATACCCTCGGCCAGACGTTGGCACAGCGGGTTTCAGAAAACCTGCGGCTGCTGGCCTCCTTGCATGGCTTCTACGACAACGCGCTCGAAGCTTTCGCGACCGCGATCGACGTCAAACACGTCAACATTCATGGACATTCGCTACGTGTAGGTCGCTACGCCCAGGCAATCGGCGAGGCTCTGGGGATGGATCCGAGCGATGTGGCGCCGTTGCGCTCGGCGGGATATCTGCACGACATTGGTAAAGTTGCCGTCGACAAGCGGCTGTTTGAAAAAGCCTCTAAGCTCGACGCCGAGGAATATCGCGAGATGCGAGACCACACCACAGTCGGACATCAGATCGTCACCAACGTGCAGTTTCCCTGGCCGCAGATTCCGGAAATTGTGCGCTGGCATCATGAGCGCGGAGACGGATCGGGCTATCCCGATGGCTTGCATGGGGACGACATGCCGCAAGCTGTGCGCATCGTGGCCTTGGCAGATACCTTTGACGCCATGACCAGCGAACGTCCCTACCGTGAAAGACTCTCGATCGGAGCCGCCCTACAGGAGTTGATCCGGATGGCCCCGCAAAAATATGATGCCCATGCGCTACAGGCTCTACTGATCCAAGTGCGCCGGGATGCGATTGGAACCAACCGCATCCCGATGCTTGAACCTGACGTGATGAACCTTTCGGCCACGGACGTGGACCAACTGGCATCCACATTGCAGCATAGGATCAGCCAGGACAAGACTTTTCATACCTGAAGTTGGCACCCTCACGACGTGCAGAAGTGCACGTCCTCCGCAGCCAGCGAACGAAGTTTCCCCGGTGTAAAATCTAAGCCTAGTCCTCTTGTGCCTCGTCTCTTTTTCTGACCACGATGTAAACTTGGGACAGTCAGCGCAGTGTAACCATATGGGTGCTGATTTCATCTAAGTTGTTGAGTACGATTTGTTAGCCGATTTGCGAGGAGAGAATTGATGGCCGTCAGTGATCAGTCTGTCGCCACCGGTACGCAACTTGATCAGTTGTGTATCAATACGATTCGCACTCTTTCGATGGACGCGGTGCAGAAGGCGAACTCGGGCCATCCCGGGACGCCGATGGCGTTAGCTCCTGTCGCCTATTGTCTTTGGCAACAGTTTCTGAATTACGACCCGGAAGACCCTATCTGGCCGAACCGCGACCGCTTCATACTGTCCAATGGACATGCCTCCATGCTGTTGTATTCCTTGTTGCATCTGGCAGGAGTGAAAGATGTGAGTCCCGACGGCAAGATTCTTCCGACGCTCGCTGTTTCGCTCGATGAGATTAAGAATTTTCGACAATTGGGCAGCAAAACGCCAGGACATCCAGAATATGGATTAACCACAGGCGTCGAGACCACCACCGGCCCCCTTGGCCAGGGCGTCGCGAACAGCGTTGGTTTTGCCATCGCAGAACGCTGGCTGGCACAATATTTCAATCGTCCAGGATTCGACATCTTCAACTACAACATTTGGACGTTTTGTGGCGATGGCGACATGATGGAGGGAATTTCGTCGGAAGCGGCTTCGACAGCGGGACATCTCAAACTTTCAAACCTGTGTTGGATTTACGACAATAATCACATCACCATCGAAGGCAACACCGATCTCGCTTATGACGAAAATGTGCCCACCCGTTTTGCCGCGTATGGCTGGGATGTCCAACACGTTCACGATGCTAACGATCTGGTTGCGCTGGCCAACGCCTACACCCACGCCCTCAGCGTAAAGGATCGCCCCAAACTAATCATCGTCGACAGCCATATTGGATACGGTTCGCCAAACCGGCAGGACACAAAAGAAGCTCATGGCGAAGCGCTTGGCGAAGAAGAAATAAAGCTGACTAAGCGCTTCTATGGATGGCCTGAAGACGCCAAATTCCTGGTTCCCGAAGGTGTGCGCGGGAATTTTCGCGATGTGATCGGCAAGCGCGGGAAGCAACTAAGCAGCCAATGGCATACATTATTTAGCAAATACAGCGCACAATATCCAGATCTAGCCGCGCAGTACGAACGCATGCTAAAGCGGCAACCTGCCGAGGGATGGGACAAGGAGCTCCCGACATTTGCGCCCGATGCCAAGGGAGTCGCAACCCGGGATTCTTCTGCCAAGGTTCTCAATGCCATCGCAAAGAACGCCCCTTGGCTCATGGGCGGCTCCGCAGATTTGTACCCATCGACTAAAACGAGGCTCACATTCGACACCGCCGGAGACTTCGAAGCTGGCAACTACAATGCGCGCAACTTTCATTTCGGCATTCGCGAACACGCCATGGGCGCGATCGTAAACGGCATGGTGCTGTCGAAACTTCGCGCCTATGGTTCGACTTTTTTTATCTTCACTGACTACATGAAGATGCCGATCCGCCTTTCGGCGCTCATGGAAGTTCCCTCGATCTGGATCTTCACCCACGATTCCATCGGCGTAGGCGAAGATGGACCAACCCATCAGCCGATTGAACAATTGATCACTATGCGAGCGATCCCAGGGCTGATGACACTGCGTCCTGCCGATGCCAATGAGGTCATTGAGGCATGGAAGGTGATCATGAAGCTGCAGAAGGAACCGGTGGCGCTGGTTCTGACGCGGCAAGCCCTCCCCACCTTTGATCGCACCAAGTACGCGGCGGCAGCCGGTGTGGCACGCGGTGCCTATATTCTGGCCGACGCCGAAGATGCCAAGCCGCAAGTCATCCTGATGGCCACTGGGAGCGAAGTATATCTCTGCATCGAAGCGTACGAGAAACTTAAAGCGGAAGGCATCCGAGCACGGGTCGTCAGCATGCCTTCGTGGGACTTATTCGAACATCAGGACCAGAGTTACCGCGATCAAGTGCTTCCGCCCAACGTTACCGCGCGGGTCGCAGTCGAGATGGCTTCGACCATGGGATGGGCGCAATACACGGGGCTCAAAGGACGCATCATAGGCATGCACACTTTTGGGGCGTCCGCTCCGCTGAAAGATTTGCAGAAAAAGTTTGGCTTCACAACCGATGCCGTGATCCTGGCAGCGCGTGACGTGCTTGGCAAGTAATGACGACGTCGAAGTGAAAAGTTATGAAGTAACAGCTTATTAATGTCAGGCGGTTATTCTGCCACCTGATGCAGTGAGGAGATGTCATGAATCCAGTGGGCACGCTTGAAACCGCAAAGGCCACCAATCCTCTTGTCCAACTCCAGACTTTCGGCCAATCGATCTGGCTCGACTACATCCGCCGCGACCTGCTGAAGGACGGCGAACTGCAGCGCCTGATTACTGAAGACGGCCTGCGCGGAATGACTTCGAATCCTGCGATTTTCGAGAAGGCCATCGCCGGCTCGACCCAGTACCAGGATTTTCTGGATTCGCTCGCCGGTCGTGCTGACCTCGACGCCAAGGGCCGTTATGAGTTGCTAGCCATCCGCGATATTCAAGACGCGGCCGACTTGCTTCGTCCTGTGTATCAGAGCACTAAGAAGCGCGACGGTTACGTGAGTTTGGAAGTCTCTCCTTACCTCGCCCATGACACCGACGGCACTGTCGCCGAGGCGCGGCGGCTGTGGAAGACCGTGGCCCGCGACAATGTAATGATCAAGGTGCCGGGCACCGCCGAAGGTATTCCCGCAATCCGGCAACTGCTTAGCGAAGGCATCAACATCAACGTCACGCTCTTATTCGCGCAGGGAGTATATGAAGAAGTCGCCGCTGCGTTCATTGATGGCGTAGAGAAATTTGCCACCAGCGGAGGCGATGTGAGCAAGCTGGCGAGCGTAGCCAGCTTTTTCATCAGCCGCATCGATGTGCTGGTCGATTCGCTGGTGAGCGATCGACTGAAAAAGGAAACTGATGCGGCCCGCAAGGCAAAATTGCAAGGCATTCTCGGCAAGGTCGCGATCGCCAATGGCAAACTGACTTATGAAGCCTATGAGCGGATATTTTCTTCTCCGCGCTGGAAAGCGCTGGCGGCCAAGGGCGCTCAGACGCAGCGCGTGCTTTGGGCAAGCACCAGCACCAAGAATCCGAACTATCGTGATGTACTCTACATCGAAGAACTGATCGGACCTGATACCGTCAACACCGTTCCTCCCGCGACGCTTGATGCTTTTCGCGATCACGGCAAGCCGCGGCAAAGCCTGACCGAAGACATTGACGGCGCGCGGAAAACCATGGATGATCTGGCTGCAGTCGGCATCGTCATGAAAGATGTAACTGACAAATTGACGGTCGATGGCGTGAAGCTATTCGCCGACGCCTTCGACACACTCCTAGCCGCAGTCGAGAAGAACACCAAGCGATCAAGTTCATCCCAAGTCAACCAACAGAACGCAACTCTGCCGCCTGATCTTGACGGTGCTGTAAAAAAAAACCTTAACGACTGGCGGGCATCAGGAAAAGTAAGACGGCTCTGGCAAGGCGACGCCACGCTCTGGACTAACGAGGACGAAGCCAAGTGGCTGGGATGGCTCGGGATCGCTGACGTCCAAATCGCCGACATCGCCAAGCTGAAGGCGTTGGCAGATGAGGTCAAGAGCGCAGGATTCTCCGATATCCTGCTACTTGGCATGGGAGGATCGAGTCTCTGTCCGGAAGTGCTCTCGTTGACCTACCCGGAAGTTCCAGGCTTTCCGCGACTGCACATTCTTGACTCCACTGACCCGGCGCAAATCAGAACCATCGAAAGCAAAATCAACATTGCCAAGACGCTTTTCATCGTTTCCAGCAAATCCGGGAGTACGCTTGAGCCCAACATCTATAAACAATATTTTTTCGAGCGTGCGCAGCAAACGGTGGGCGCGGACAAAGCAGGTAGTCACTTTATTGCAATCACTGACCCCGGCTCGAAGATGCAGTTGGTCGCCGAGCGCGACCGCTTCCGCCACATTTTCTATGGTCTGCCATCCATCGGCGGACGTTACTCGGCACTCTCTAATTTCGGCATGGTTCCCGGCGCGGCAATGGGTCTTGATATCGGCAAGTTCCTCCAACGGACGAAGGAGATGGTCGAAGCCTGCAAAGCGGCCACTCCCGTGGAACAGAATCCGGGTGTGATGCTCGGCTTAATCCTCGGCACGGCGGCAAAACTTGGCCGCGACAAAGTTACGCTCATCACTTCGCCCGGAATTTCGGATCTCGGTGCGTGGCTTGAACAGCTGCTCGCGGAATCTACAGGCAAGCAGGGCAAAGGCATCATTCCGGTTGACCGCGAAACGCCGGGTGCGCCAGAGGTCTACGGAAACGACCGCGTCTTCGCCTATCTCCGTCTGGAGGCCGCGCCAGACGCCGCACAAGATACCAAGGTCGCCGCGCTGGAAAAAGCCGGGCAGCCTGTAGTTCGAATCGCGGTGTCCGATACTTATAGCCTGGGGCAGGAATTCTTCCGCTGGGAGATTGCGACTGCCGTCGCAGGCTCGATTATCGGAATCAATGCTTTTAATCAGCCTGACGTCGAGGCGAGCAAGATCGTAACCAAGAAACTCACCTCGGAGTACGAAAGCAAAGGCTCGCTTCCTCCCGAAAAACCGATTGTTGAAGAAGAGGGTTTTAAACTCTTCACCGACGAAATCAATGCCGCCGAACTCGCGAAGGCCGCGAGTGCAGGCCCTGCGTCCGACGGAGCGCTCAAGAACTATCTGCGCGCCCACCTCGCGCGTCTCGGTGCCGGCGACTATTTCGCTCTGCTTGGTTATGTCGAGATGAATGCCGAACACGAAGCTCTGATGCACAGTCTGCGAATGAACGTGCGCGATCGTAAGCGCGTGGCGACCGTCCTTGGCTTCGGTCCACGATTCTTGCACTCGACTGGACAGGCGTATAAAGGTGGACCCAACAGCGGAGTATTTCTCCAGGTTACTTGCGACGACGCTGAGGACTTGGCCGTCCCCGGACAGAAATACACCTTTGGCGTGGTCAAGGCGGCACAGGCTCGCGGAGATTTCCAAGTTCTTGCCGAACGCAAGCGCCGCGCATTGCGCGTGCACCTCGGCAGCGATGTCAAAGCAGGGCTCAGCAAGCTCGCAGAACTGGTAAAGCAAGTTGTGTAACAAATCGTGTGGTGACGGGACTCTGCCCCGTCCAATACCCAGCAAATTAAGGAGCTGCGATGCAACTGGGAATGGTAGGTTTGGGAAAGATGGGCGCCAACATGACGCGACGCCTGATGCGCGGCGGCCACACATTGGTCGTTTCAGATCTCAGCGCTGAAGCTGTTAAGGGACTCACTGGCGAAGGTGCGGTGGCATCTTCTTCGCTTGATGATCTGGTTGGTAAGCTGACCGCTCCGCGTGCAGCATGGATTATGGTGCCGTCGGGCGATCCCACGGAAAAAACGGTGCAGGCTCTGCTTAAGACGATGCAGCCCGGCGACACGATCATCGACGGGGGCAACTCCTATTTCAAAGATGATGTTCGCCGCGCGAAAATCTGTGCTGCCAAGGGCGTGCACTACGTTGATGTCGGCACTAGCGGCGGTGTCTGGGGAATAGATCGGGGCTATTGCATGATGATTGGAGGGCCGAAAGAAGTTGTCCAGCGTCTTGACCCCATCTTCAAAACACTCGCTCCCGGACGCGGAGACGTGCCTCGTACTCCTGGGCGCGAGAAACTTAGCGGCGCTTCCGCAGGTACTTCAGAAGAAGGCTATCTTTACTGCGGCCCCAACGGCGCGGGACACTTCGTCAAGATGGTTCACAACGGCATTGAGTACGGAATCATGCAGGCCTACGCCGAGGGCTTTGACATCTTCAAGAACGCGACCAGCAAAGATCTTCCCGAAGATATCCGCTACGATCTGAACCTGCCTGATGTTGCCGAGGTCTGGCGGCGCGGCAGCGTGATCAGTTCGTGGTTGCTGGACCTGACGGCGATGGCGCTAGTAGAGAATCCTACGCTCTCCGAATACAGCGGTTATGTGGAGGATTCCGGTGAAGGTCGTTGGACGATTCAGGCAGCGCTCGAAGAAGCGGTTCCGGCCGAAGTGCTGACGGCTGCGCTTTACACCCGTTTCCGCTCACGGCAGGAGCATACATTCGCGGAAAAAATGCTCTCCGCCATGCGACAGAAATTCGGCGGGCACATCGAACTCAAGCCGCCTGCGAAGACGAAGTAATCACGAGGAGATGATGGCTCAAACAGAAATTCTGCCAGCAACAATCAAGCCGCGAGTTGGCCGCACGGCAGATCCGTGTGTCATGGTCATCTTCGGTTTTTCCGGTGATTTGACGCGCCGTAAGCTGATTCCTGCTCTCTACAATCTTGCCAGCCAGCAACTGCTATCGCGTGAGTTCGCAGTGATCGGAGTGGGGCGAACTCCGATGAGCGATGAGGATGCGCGGAAAAAGCTCACCGAAGATTTTAAGAAATTTGCCACCGGCGCCGTCGATCCCGATTTATGGGACTGGTTTATGCAGCGCATAAGTTATCTGAGTGGAGATTTCGACGATTCCGCTACTTACGACAAGTTGAAAGAAACGCTCGTTCGGGTAGATAAGGACCATAACGCCCACGGCAATTACTTTTTTTATCTCGCAACTTCGCCTAACTATTTCGGTGACATCGTCGAACGGATTTCGAAAGTTGGCTTGATGCATGAAGAGAATGGTCATTGGCGGCGCGTGATTGTCGAAAAGCCGTTTGGCCACGATCTCGATTCTGCCAAAACTTTGAACCAACAGCTTCTAAAAGTTGCTTCGGAATGCCAGATCTACCGCATCGATCATTACCTGGGAAAAGAAACTGTCCAAAACATTTTGGCGCTCCGTTTTGCAAATGGCATCTTCGAGCCCATCTGGAATCGCCGTTATATTGATCACGTGCAGATTTCTGTCGCCGAAACCGTTGGCGTTGAAAAACGCGGAGGCTACTATGACGGAGCCGGCGCCCTGCGCGACATGGTCCCGAACCACATCATGCAGCTCATTACTCTGACCGCGATGGAGCCTCCGATCTCCTTCGAGGCGAATGCGGTGCGCGATGAGCAAGCCAAGATCCTGCATGCTGTCCAGCCATTTAGTGACGAGGACGTGCTCAGCAAAACCGTTCGCGGGCAATACGGCGAAGGCATCATGGACGGAGAGCGCGTGCCTGCGTATCGTTCCGAAGAGGGCGTTCCACCGGACTCGCGCACCGAAACCTTTGTCGCCATGCGCTTGTTGATCGACAACTGGCGCTGGGCGGGAGTTCCCTTCTACCTTCGCACTGGCAAGCGCCTGCCTGGACGCAACACGCATGTCGTGATTCAGTTCCGGCGAGCTCCCTTCATGCTGTTTCGTGAGACACAGGTTGAAAACATGATGCCCAACCAGCTAGTGCTTCACATCCAGCCGGAAGAAGGAATCTCTCTACGCTTCGCTGCCAAGACTCCTGGTCCTGCTATGCAGCTCGGCGAAGTCAATATGGACTTCGCTTATGCCGACTATTTCGGCCTCACTCCGTCGACTGGCTACGAACGCTTGTTGCATGACTGCATGATTGGCGACGCCACGCTTTTTCAACGGGCTGACATGGTCGAAGCGGGCTGGAGCATCGTTAATCCGGTGCTCGATGTGTGGAAGGCGCTGCCGCCGCGTAATTTCCCCAACTATCCGGCTGGAACCTGGGGTCCGAAAGAGTCTGACGAACTAATGGAACGCGATGGTCGACGCTGGAGAAATTTCGAACAATGATGGGAACATCGATAATTCCAAGAATGATTCTCGCAGGAGACATTGGTGGAACCCACGCACGCCTGACCTACTATCGACCGGATCAAGCTAACGGTAGCTGCCGTTTTGTTGCTGTCCATGAAAATGTTTTTGCGAGCCGGGAATTTCGCGGGCTCGATGAAATCGTAGTCAAGTTTATATCCGAAACTGGTACTCGTCCGACGATCGCGAGTTTCGGGATTGCTGGTCCGGTGCGTAACGGACGCGTTGAAACTTCCAATCTTCCGTGGGTAGTCGAATCGACGCGCCTGGCTCAGGAATTGCAACTTGATTCGGTCAGCATCATTAACGATCTCGAGGCGCAGGCTTGGGGAATCCAGTGCCTGGAACCATCTGATACCGTTGCTCTCAATCAAATTAATACGCAAGTGCATAAGCAGGCTCCTGCTGGCAATCAAGCTGTAGTCGCGGCTGGAACGGGCTTGGGAGAAGCTGGCATTATCCGCGATGGACAGGGCCAACACATTTACGCTTGCGAAGGCGGACACTGCGATTTCGCTCCGCGCAACGAACTGGAGATTGAACTTCTCCGCTACTTGCTCACTCGCTTCGGACACGTCAGCTATGAACGCATCGTTTCCGGACCTGGTCTGGTAAACGTGTATCTGTTTCTCAAGGACACGCATCGTGGCGAAGAGCCGCAATGGTTGCGCGACGAAATCGCAAACGGCGATCCGGCAGCGGCGATCTCGCGAGCTGCGGTTTCTGCCAAAGCTCCTCTTGCAGAGCAGGCTCTGGGTTTGTGGATCTCGATTTACGGCGCCGAAGCGGGCAACATGGCGCTCAAAGTTCTGGCAACGGGCGGCGTTTTTCTGGCGGGAGGAATCGCGCCGAAAATTTTGCCCAAGCTCTCGGGACCACTGTTTATGCAGGCTTTTCTCAGCAAAGGACGCATGCAGCCACTGCTTGAAGCTATTCCGGTACACGTGATTACCAACGAAAAAGTCGGGCTGTTGGGAGCGGCTTGCTACGGCGCCTCTCTCGCTGACCGCAACGCGAACGAAATTACAAATAAAGCTACGAATAAAGTTCCTGCGAACAGCGTGGTGTAGAGCTATGCCTTCTACTCGAACCATCGAAATCGTGGCTACTGCGGCCGATCTTTTTCATGCTGCCGCGGAAGAGTTCGTAAGCGTGGCTCGCGCCGCCATCGGCGCTCAGGGACGCTTCACGGTTGCGCTCTCCGGGGGCTCTACTCCAAAGGCTCTCTATTCCCTGCTGGCTACTAATTACGCCGACTTTGTCTGGAACCGCGTCTTCCTGTTTTTCGGCGACGAACGGCATGTCCCGCCAACCGACGCCGAAAGCAACTATCGGATGGTGAAGGAATCGTTGCTCAGCAAGATTTCAATTCCTGCCGAAAATGTTTTTCGCGTACACGCTGAGAATCCCGATGCCGCCGCTGCGGCTTTAGAGTATGAAACCCAGATGCGGCGCTTCTTTGAACTCAAAGCTGGAGAGTTTCCGCGCTTCGACCTGATTCTGCTGGGCATGGGTCCTGATGGCCACACCGCTTCCCTGTTTCCCGATTCGGCGGCGCTCGACGAACAGTCGCGCCTGGTGGTCGCCAATTGGGTTGCGAAGTTTAATACTCACCGCATCACTTTTACTTTCCCGGTGCTCGATCGCGCGGCGGAGGTGATGTTCCTGGCTAGTGGTCCCGATAAAGCCGACATGCTGCATACGGTTCTCGAAGGCAAGAACACTCCGCCACTTCCCTCGCAACGAGTGCAGCCCTCGGACGGAAAATTGTTGTGGCTGCTCGACGAAGCTGCCGCCGCCAAACTGACTCGCTGAAGGACGCCTCATCTCATCGTCATCGTCATCGTCATCCCTATCCCTGCTCTGTTTTTGATTACTGCTTTTGATTATCAATCTGAGGGTGTTAGCTGGTTGGCATCGGGTACCCCCACCCCCCTCGTCTAATGGAATCTTGGGGTTAGGAGGAAATTTTTGCTTGGGTCTTTGAATCTAAATGAGTTATGGGTAGAGTCTTTGAAAACAGAGGAGTTAGCTGGTTTTTTCGCATTTTCTGGAGGTTTTCGACGGCGAGCCGCAGCCGGCCGATGGTCCCGAATTCACGTTTTTTTCGTGTTGTCTTCATGTTGTCAGAGAGCGCGACAAGTGGACTGGGAGAGTTTCGAGGGGCGCACACTTCTGGCCTGCCACAGGTCGATCTCCATTGTCGCCGGTGGATGGTGAGGTGTCTGTGATGGGTGGACCGGGCGTTTGTGACGAATAAGGCCAGCTTAGGATGTATTGGAATTCGCCGCAGGTGGAAATGTGTGACGACTAGTTTTCTAATCCCAGACGCGGGAGTGAACTGACGATTTTTACGGTTTCGAGACTGACGGTGATGACTTGTCCGACGAGGCGGAGGATGTACTGCGGATCGTCGGCGCGATTCGGATCATTGGGGCTACTCCACTCAGGATGACATTTTCAATAGGTGGGCGGAGGCTTGGAACCTGCACTTCACAAAACAAAGAATGGGCCCGCTCACGGCTTAGAAGCAAAGGCAGCGGACAGGAATGTCCGCTCTACACGGGTCGATTAGGCGGCTCTACTGCGCCAGTCGCCTATTTCTTTTAGGCCTTCTCCGAGAGCGTGCTCGAAGAGGCGGACTTTGTGGCGGGCATGTTCGAATTCGTGGATGTCGGCCCAGACTTCCGCTTCCCATGATCTCTCGTGGGCCGCGCTCTCGCCGCAACTGGCACAGCGGGTATGAAAGGTCACGCCTTCTTTCGGCGCGTTGGGAACATCCTGCAGTTCGATAAAAACGCAGCGTACTTCCTCAATCTCTTCATTGGGACCGAGAATGTGCTCGTAGCGCAGAAGGTATCCGAAACCTAGTTTGCGGGCTTCGAGCTCGGCTTCTTCGCGGGTATGGAAAGGTCCGTATTCGGCGCGAAGCTGCTCGGTTGAGTCGCAGGCCATCCAGAAAATGTCCTTGTAAGTCATACCTACCTCAGTCTCGATCTGAACTGATGGAACGCTGAACCGATGAGATCTGAACTGATTTAAGTTCTGAACGGCTGGAGCAGATCGAACGGGTCCGGGAGTAACCAAGCAATTTGATTACCGGGATTGCGGTAGCTATTGGGTTTTCCGGGACGGTAATTTCGGCTTGAGGAAGGGCTGTTATTCCATTGAAACTATGACGCTTAGGACGGGCGTTCCCACAAACCGTCGCGGTCCGTGGGAATGACCGTCCAATTCAGCAATGTGAAATCTGTTTCCGTCCCTAAGCAATCGGATGGGAGCATGTCCTGAAATTCTCAGCGAAATTTTCAGCGAACGCCCGCCTTTGTTCTCACATCCGTCTGAGCGACACCTTCCTCACCTGCCGCAATATTCCACCCCACCTCACCGGGTGACAGCCCGTTCCCCAGTTGCACATGCCAGTTCGCTCCCCCATGCCCAGCTACATAGAGGGCGAGTTCGAGCCGGGTCCACACTCCCAGCTTGTCGAAGGCGGTGCGCAGGTAATTCTTCACCACCTGCTCGCTCGTTCTTAGCACGCCGGCAATATCCTTATTAGTAAGACCCTGCCAGACCAGGGTTGCGACCTGTACTTCTTTGGCGGTCAGCCGATCACGGGGTTGCATGATTGCACCTGCTCCTTGATGAACATCGCGGTCGCGAGTTTCACGCGCTTCCGGCCTTCTTTAATGCCAGCGCGCAGAAATAGTGTGCGCAGGTGTTGTTTGACCGTTCGCGGGCTGATATTCAGATGACCCGCGATTTCTTTGTTGCTGCAACCCTGTACCAGCAGTCGCAAGACTTGTTGGTCTCGGGGAGTGATTTTTATATCGTTGAGGTTAATCATGGTATTTCGTCGGCTCCTTCAGTTCAGTCTTGGGGTCGCGCCCCATGACGACCAGAGCAACCCGTTCGCCACATCTTCGCCCCTGGTGCGCTCCTTTGAAACCACAGAGTTACGTCTCTGCCGCCCACTTTTGTTGCCGTTCGTTAGCTGATTCTCATGATTCGTTCCGAATTGGCGTTCCCAATCAGGAATCGATCCCAAAACATCCTCCGTTTTCTCTCGTTTTCAGGCAGCCCAAACTGCACTACAATTAGTGGTAGTCTGGGCGGTTTCTCTCTCCCGCGATAACCATGTCTTCAAGCCGGACCAATCTGACGCGGACTCACCTGACGCTCGACGAGCAATCCTTTCAGGGCCTGCTGTCCGCCGCTTTCACTATCCAGGAACACAACGACCGCCGGAAGGTCGCTCGGCAGACCGAAGCGGAACCGGAGGCTCGTCGTGAACCTAGGCGTCTCGAACCCGAAGTGAACACTCTCTGCCCACATTGTGGAGCTGCGAAGGCCGCCGAAGCAGCGCGCTGCCAAAGCTGTGGGCTTGACGAGTTTCGTCCCGGCGAACGAATGCAGCGTAACTGGGCCTCGATGTGGCTGATGAGCCAAGAACAGGGACTGTGGCGTCCGAGCGATGTTGATGACGGCACCGCACAAGAGCCGAGGCAAGAGGGCATGCCGCTCGTCCAAGCCACGCCGAGGCCAGCCACTGAAGCGTCAATCGAAGCTGCGAGCAATGGGTTTCTCACTGGACCGGATGTGGCGAAAGATGTTGTAAGAAACACGACCTCGCCAGAAAGAAGAGAGGCGGTTCAGCAACAACCAGCTACCAAGTCGCGGACCCGATCGGTAAGTAAGCCTGCTATCGTTGATCCGGCGCTTGACTATCCGCAGCTCGACTATCGCCGGTATGACGAAGAGCTCCCAAAGCGCAAATGGCCGATCAAGGCGGCCAAAGACCTCACAGTAGAGCATCCAACCGAGGAAGATTCAACACGAAGAGACTCCGACCTAGCTGTTCAGTCATTGGAATTGGTGGCGACTCAGGATTCGCGCTCGAGATATTCTTACTTAGTTGCAGCTAACTCGCATGAGGATGACGCTTACGCAATCGACGCCACTTCGACGGAGTTAACGCTCAGCTCAACCAACGCCACCAGTGCAACGTCTCTGCTGCATCGCTTCGCCGACCTGCGAGTAACACTGCGCTTCCACCGCGCTGACCTGTATCTAGGCATAGCTGTCTTCGTGGCCTTCGTGGCCCTGCTATGGCCAGCTGCCGCGTCGCCGCGGAAAGCAACTCTCAGCCCGTGGGGCCGGGCTCTGGTGGCGCTAGGTATTGCCGAGGCTCCCGCACCAGCTGTCGTGCATTTTCAGGGAGATCCGTCCATTGAGGTCTGGGTCGACCCGCACACGGCCCTTTATTATTGTCCGGGCGAAGAGCCGTACGGGAAGACTGCCGACGGTCGCTTTAGCAGCCAGCGCGAAGCACAAATGGATCGCTTCGAATCAGCCAGCCGTAGTGCCTGCGAGTAAGTTATTCGTCTGCGTGGCCTCCTCTTTAGCAGCGCAATCGACTGCTTTACATAGAACACTCAGCCTTGACATGTTAAGCTGGCTCCCGGTTAGCGTAACTCCCAACGTACTTTACTAACGATTATCTGTGGGCCAAGAGTAGTTAGAGGTGAAATGTTGCTATCCGACCTTTGGAGAACCATCCATCGCCCCGCCGAAGCGCATCATCGACGTTTTTCGCTCTCGCTGAAATCGTTGCGAAATTCTCTGCCGATGACGGCGTTATTTCTTCTCTGCCTGATGGGGCCGACAAGACTGCACGCGGAGACGATTTCCGGCACCATCCTGGATCCATCGGGCGCCGTCATTGCCAGCGCGAGGATCGAGATCACTGGGGAAAATCTGGCCCAGGCAGTTATCCTTTCGTCGGACGGTCAGGGAAAATTTGTGTCCACCGATCTGAAACCCGGCAAGTATTCGATCAAGGTGACGCGCGATGGTTTCGAACCCCTGATAAAGACTGTCGATTTGCAAGGAGCGGTTCAAATCCAGCTTACGCTCGCCATCGCCCAGCAGCAGGTGAGCGTTTCCGTCACCGGAAAGAGTCAGGGATTTGTCAATTCCGACGCACTCTACCGGCAACTACGCGGGATTGGGCTAGGCGAAACGTTTCGCCTCGACAATTTCACCTTGAGTTGGGACGCGGCAACTTTCCAGTTTCAGAAAGGGACTGTGACGCTATTGGACCCAGTGGACGGGGTCGTGACAGGCGCGATATTCGTCGGGGAAGGCCATTTCAATCTCAAAGCCGTAACTCCTCTAGACGCGCGCGAACTGAGCAGGCGCATCGGTGCTGAGGAGGTCAACGAAGATTTTACCGAAGTGGTTTTCCGATTCACCAGAGGAGCCTGGTCGAAATTCGTTCCGGGGTTGGGAGGGCATCTGGGGACGGCTCCTCCGGAGACGGCAACAGTATTTAGCCACTGGCGGGAAAAGATGCGACAACGCCGCGAGCATGCATTGAGTTTTACTCAGTTCTTATTCGAGGGTGAGACCATGGACAACGTCGACGCCGATCTTATGGCGGCTCTCTACAATCCTTTGCATCCGGAATTTTTTAACGCCTACATCCGCGGTACGAAACACAAGGATCTGCGTTTTTTTGTCAGAGCGAGGGTCGGGGCACTGCCTCAGCTTGATTCGCCGGAGGAGGTCGCTCTCATCAACTACGATCCCGAAGGGATGGATGATGGTATCTGGTACCTGGCGCATTTGAAATCTGAATACGTGGACCGCACCGCGAGCTCAAGTCAGGACCGTCGCCTGTTTGCTACGCACCATTACAAAATCGAGACCGTGATCTCCAAGAACGATCATCTGTTCGGTATCGCCACGATAACCTTCGAGCCACTCGTGGCCGGTGAGAGGGTCCTCAAGTTTGGATTGTTGCCGAATCTTCGGGTCACGCGCGTCACAGACGAACAAGGACAGGATCTCTATTGGGTTCAGGAGAGTAAAAAAGAGGACGGCTCGTTTTACGCCATCCTTCCCCAAGCGCCCGAAGCGGGCAAAGCACACTCCATTACGGTTGAGTATGCGGGCGACAAGGTCCTCGAAGAGGCTGGCGAAGGAAGTTTCTATGTGGGCGCGCGAACTTCATGGTATCCAAACCTCAATGGGTTTGGCGAGCGAGCGCTTTACGATCTGACTTTTAAGGTCCCTCATCGATACAAGGTCATCAGCGTTGGAAGATTACAAGCAGAGTCGACGGAACAAGACTTTGCGGTTACGCACTGGGTAACTCCCATTCCGGTTGCGGTCGCCGGCTTCAACTATGGGGACTATAAGAGAGTCGATTTACCCGATGAGAAAACCGGCTATAAGATCTCAGGCTATTACTTGACTGAGTTACCTGACTCGCTGCGCCGTTTTAGCGTTTTGCGGTCTATGGCTCCGAGCGCCATGACAAAGTATGCATTGGAGCAGACACGGGCGCAGTTGCAACTGTGCACTTTTTTCTTCGGCAGAAGTCCTTATGACGACATCTACATCACTGAGCAGCCCAATTTCGCATTTGGACAGTCATGGCCAAACCTGGTCTATCTTCCCATTTCCGCGTATATGGACTCAACTCAGAGATGGATGCTGTTTGGACACATCGACAACAAATTCACTGGTTTCGTGCAGGAGGTAACACCTCACGAAGTCGCCCACCAATGGTGGGGCCATGCCGTGGGCTGGGCTTCGTATCACGATCAATGGCTCTCGGAGGGATTTGCCGAATTCTCCGCCGGCCTGTTTCTGCAGCAGGCGGTGGGAAAAGACTGGCGAAAGGACTACATCGATTTTTGGGAACGCTTGCGGCTCCGTATTCTGGAGAAGAATAATTATGGCATAGCTCCGGACGATGCTGGCCCTCTTTGGATGGGCATGCGACTGATATCGCCGCGTTCAGAAAGTGCTTATCAACAAGTGACTTATGCCAAAGGCGCTTACGTTCTGCAAATGCTGCGCTCGATCATGTACAGCCCCGACGACCAGGACAAGGCGTTTATTGCCATGATGCATGACTTTGTGGAGAGTCACCGCGAGCGTTCCGCCAGCACTGAGTCCTTCAAGGCGATTGCTGAAAAACACATGAGCAAAATGATGGATCTAAGGGGAAACGGCCGTTTGGACTGGTTCTTTAACGAATGGGTTTACGGCACTCAAGTGCCGCGCTACCACTTTGAGTATCAGCTCTCGCCTGCGGACGGCGGCAAGATGAAGTTACACATGACCATTTCTCAGAGCGAGGTCGATGAGCACTTTGCCATGCTGGTTCCGATATTTGCCGATTTTGGCAATGGCATGGTGCGTATCGGCCAAGTCGGGATTGGCGGCAACGCCACACGCAATGTCGATGTCCTGCTGCCCAGCCAACCGAAGAAAGTCGCCCTGAATGCATACAAGGAAATCCTGGAACGCTGAGTGGCGCACGGCGCGGGCTTCCAGCTTCTGCAAGCGGCCGGCGAGTACACTCACACTCGGTGGCCCGGTCACTTTCATCTGTTGATCAGCGAGCCGCAGGAGGGGGATCCATCGAAAGTGATGCAGGCGGTGAAGCAACGATTTGCGCAGCGGGTTTTGCGGCGTGTGTGCCAGAAGCGCAATGGGAACCAAACTTCGCTGTGGAGCCTGGTCCCGGTGCACCTTTGGCAGGCACGCTTCTATGATTTCAACGTGTGGACTGAACGCAAGCGGGTGGAGAAGCTTCGTTATATGCATCGCAATCCCGTGAAGCGCGGGTTGGTAGCGGAACCGGAGCAGTGGCCGTGGAGCAGTTTTCGGGATTACTTTACAGGGGCAGACGGGGAAGGTCCAGGTGAATGACACCAGCGTGATGAAGATGCAGCTAAGAAAACCGGCAGCATGAGCGGTGGCAGCACCCGCCCCTTGCAAAAAACGCAAGGATCGGGCCATCCAAAATCCCGGGCTATACTTTGGTGGCTAAAGGTGGGGCACCCGCCAGATTACCTATTCGGGCTGCCAAACCGGCACGACTTGAGGCTAGCAAGAGATGCTCCAAACTGCCTATTGGATTGTGTGTTTATCGTTGGTCGCAACGGCGTGTATCGGTCTCGGCTATCTCATGCTCTGCGATCCCGCGAGATATGTACACCTTTGGAATTGGCACGCGCAAAAAACTGGCTCCGCGAAACGTCTTTCGGTTGAAAGATATTCACGGATTGATTATCGTGCCGGAGGACTAGTCCTGCTTCTGTTCGGAATAGCCATGATATTTATGGAAGTGAGAGTCCTCTTGTCGGGACGCTGAAGGACTTTTCTTCTCGGGCACGCCGATCTTGACCTGTCCACTCCTTTCGTTCACGTAGGGAGTACGACAACTTTCATCCGTTCTATCTCCGTTTGAGACGGGAGGGCGAGACCTGATCCCCTCTTTCCGAACACAAGTGAGTATGATTTCAGATTGCGGAAGGGGCGGGCGGGTGGCCCGGTCATTTATCGACCGAATATGTCGGAGGGCGGCCTGCTCCTTGCGTTTTTTGCAAGGGGCGGGTGTGAGCGCCGTTACATCTTTCGCGGGTGATCCGGTCTATTCGATAAAATCCCCAGAGTGTAGCGGATGGGGGAATCCCACCCTTGCGCAAAAGGACTCGCAAGGATGGGCCAACCCTATACTCGGTACCCGCGGCTGTCATCAGGACGACGCGATGGGGAACATGAGGTCCTTCGCTTCGCTCAGGATGACAACCTTAGGTTCGTTGGATGACTACCTAGATTCGTTGGCTGAGAACTAGAAGCTGCATCAGGCTTGATAAACCTGCTCGTGCTGGCGCGCTTCGTACCATAGCGCCAGTTCGACCCGGTTCCACAACCCCAGTTTGTCGTAGATCAAACGCAGATAATTTTTTACTACGTGTTCGGTGGTACCTAGAGAATCGGCGATCTCCCGGTTCTTGCAGCCCTCGGCTACGCGTTGAATAATTAGTTGCTCGCGTTCACTCGGTCCGCGGTGGTTTGCTGTCTCTCCAACCATAGTTGTCTCCTATAAAGCAAAGTCGCGAGCTTTACCCGCTTGATGCCACCCTTGATTCCGAACCGCAGAAAAAGGCGGTTGAAATGTGCTTTGACGGTGCGCTCGGCAATGTTCAGATCGCGAGCGATTTCTGAGTTGTCGCATCCCTGGAGAAGCAAATCGATGATTTGTCGTTCCCTTGGCCCCACTTGACTAAACTGTTCTTCCATAAACTTCGCACCTCACCGATGCACCTTGGCCGCCGCAAGTGGCTGAACGGTCAAGTCCCTCGGCACATCTGGATTCGGGTCTTTGCGTCTCATTTTGCATTCTCGCGGCCAAATCCAGGGTTTTGGTGTTAACTAAGTGTGAAAACCTTGTAGGCGCTGTTTTTTCTTTGGAAAATGGCGATTACCAAAGTCACGAAGAGTGCATCGAGGAGGGAGATGATTGGCAGTTTTGCTCAGTTTCTAGGGTGAATCACTTAGTATAAAGTTCCGTAGTACCTGCCTTCCAAACAACATATTTACACGGAAGTGCACGTAGAAGTGCATCCACAGGCTTCGGCCTCCGGTCACATATAATGAACTGTGGACTTCAAGCTGGTAAGCAGCTACAAACCTCAAGGCGATCAGGCGAAAGCCATCGAAGCGCTCACGCGAGGAGTGTTTGATCGCGAGCAGCATCAGGTTTTGCTGGGCGTAACGGGATCGGGTAAAACCTACACCGCCGCCAAAGTGATTGAGGCTGCTAATCGTCCGGCGCTGGTGATGGCGCACAACAAAACGCTCGCGGCTCAGCTCTACCACGAATTCAAGACATTCTTCCCACACAACGCGGTCGAATATTTCGTCTCCTACTACGACTATTACCAGCCCGAGGCTTATGTGCCGGCGGCGGATCTTTATATTGAAAAAGAGTCGACCATTAACGATGAACTGGACAAGTTGCGGCTATCCGCGACGCGGTCATTATTTGAGCGGCGGGATTGTTTGATTGTAGCTTCCGTGAGTTGCATTTACGGGTTGGGATCTCCCGAGGCTTATTACGGGATGATGCTGTTTCTAGAAAAAGGACAGAAGATCAAGCGTGGGGACATCACCCGCAAACTGGTCGATATTCTTTATGAGCGGACGGAGGGGGATTTTCGGCGCGGGACGTTTCGGGTGCGTGGGGATGTGATCGAGATTTATCCGACCTATGATGACAATGCTTATCGGATTGAGATGTTTGGGGATGAGGTTGAATCGCTGTCGCAGATCGATCCTTTATTTGGGACGGTCAAGCAGCGTTACATGCGGCTGCCGATTTATCCCAAGACTCACTATGTGATGAAGGAAGAGACACGGGCTTCGGCGGTGGCATCGATCAAAGCTGAACTGGCCTGGTGGGAAGTGGAGCTCGAGAAGCAGGGGCGGCCAGTGGAGTCGCAGCGCATTCATCAACGCGTGATGTATGACCTGGAAATGATCAAGGCTATGGGCTATTGCCATGGCATCGAAAATTATTCGCGGCACTTTACTGGTCGGATGCCGGGGGAGCCTCCACCAACTTTGCTGGATTATTTCCCGCGCGACTATCTGATGTTTATTGATGAATCGCATCAGACGGTTCCGCAACTGCATGGCATGTATCATGGCGACCGTTCGCGGAAGCAGACACTGGTCGAGTATGGATTTCGAATGCCTTCGGCATTGGACAATCGTCCGCTGACTTTTGAAGAATTCGAGCATCGCACGAATCAGCTCATTTATGTTTCGGCCACGCCTGGACCTTATGAGCTTACTAAGTCGGCTGGTGTGGTCGTGGAACAGATCATCAGGCCTACTGGGCTGATTGATCCTCCGGTCGAGATTCGGCCGGTTAAGGGACAGATTGACGATTTGCTGCATATGATCCGCGACCGGGTGGCTCGCAACGAGCGCGTACTGGTGACTACTCTCACTAAGCGCATGTCGGAAGACTTGGCGGAGTATTACAGCGAAGTGGGCGTGAAGTGCCGTTACATGCACTCCGAAATTGAGACGCTGGAGCGGGTGAAAATTTTGCGCGATTTGCGCAAAGGAGAATTTGATGTACTGATCGGCATCAATCTTCTGCGCGAGGGGCTTGATCTGCCGGAAGTATCGTTAGTGGCGATTCTCGACGCCGATAAGGAAGGGTTCCTACGCTCGGCTGGTTCTCTGATCCAGACCATTGGACGCTGCGCTCGCAATTTGAACGGGCGGGCGATTCTCTATGCGGATCGCATGACCGACTCCATGAAGAAGGCGTTGGATGAAACGAACCGGCGGCGCGCGATTCAGGAAGCTTATAACTTAGAGAATGGGATCACGCCTGAATCAATTATTCGGCCACTGGACATGACGCTGGTCGCGATTGTGGGCGCCGACTATGCCGATTTGACCTCCTCGGATGTTGATGGAATTCCGGAGCTGAAATCGCAGGAGGAGTTGGACGCTTATATTGCGAAGTTGGAAAGTGATATGCGGGAGGCAGCGAAGCGGTTTGAATTTGAGAAGGCGGCCAAGCTGCGGGATACGATTAAGGAACTACGTACTAAGGAATTTTTGTTCGCGTAACGAGAATCCGCCTCCACCAACGTGAGGCTAGCAACGTCAAACTTGGGTCGTCAGATATCGGGTCGCGGCCGATTCGAGGCGACGGGCGACCGCCGCTGAGATTGGTTGGCTGGTATTCGCTTCATAATAGCTAAAGGCCGGACAGGGGTTGACTTCGAAACAGAAGACCTCGTCGTCCGGAGTTACTTTAAGATCGATCCCTGCAAACTCAAGACCGAGCACGCGCGAGAGCCGCAGACACTTTTCGGTCAATTCGGAGGATAGCCTTACGTCGCGCAACTCGGCGGGCTCACCTGATTGGCGCGCCGCATACCTGTAATCGGTGGCATCACTGCGTACTGCGGCGGCGAAGGCTTCGTCTCCGATAGTATGCACTCGCAGGTTGGTTCCTTCCACGAATGCCTGAAATTGCGTTGGGCACCAGCGAATGCGTTCCAGTCTCTGTTCGTCTTCATCGTTGAGCTCTTGGACAATCGAGCGCACGGCGCTGATTGACTTGTAGATAATGCGTCCACGCCTGGCACGAAACTCGCGAACTAGTTCCGGATCGTTAGTAATCAGGGTTTCGGGGACGAAGAAACCTTGTTCGCGTATCAACTGAGCCTGATAGGGTTTCGAGGAATTGCTCGCCATCGGGGCGCAGCGATTGATGACGAGGGCGGAGGCAATTTCCATCCAGCGCACGAGAGTGTCGTGGAAGGAACGGCAATATTTGCGCAAGGCCGAATCCGGAGGCTCTTGGGATAATTCTGGCAGGAAACGATCATCCATCATCCTCGGATAAATGGCTGTAAAATCTTGCAATTTGTAAGTTCGCTCGCCAATGCGCAACTCTCCGTTGACCTCTTTGTGGCTGACTTCAAACCAAATTTCGCAGTTCGCAAATTCGCGCTGATTGAACATGAGGAACGGAACGCCCACTTCTTCGAGGCGAGAAGTTACCATTCGCAAAGGTGATTCCGACGGGATGCCGCAGACGAGGATCACGCGGGTTCTCCTTGAGTTAAGGCCTTGGCCAAACGCTGAAGCAGTGGCACGCCGCCGACGGAGAGGTCAGGACATGGCGTTGCGTTGGCGAAGGTCCACTCGCCGTTTTCGTCGGCATAAAGTCCCATTCCCAACATTTCAGTTTCGGACGCGTCAGCAAGTTTTGCGCAGGCACTGAGAGTGGGTTCGGGCAGTTGTGCACCAAAAACCTCACCGCGGAACACGATCACGTTCAGCATCGTGGCGCCTTGAGGAACTAGCGGACGATAACACTTTTCTGGTGCGTCGTGAGCGCTATGACGATAAGGCGCTATCGGCAGGCCCGAGTGACTGGCGCGGTATGCCCACTCGGAGGGGTGATACCAAGATCCACATAAACCGATTGGCGTCGGCCGATTAATAACTACACCGGGAAGTCCCTTTATCCAACTTAGATAGAATGCTTGCAGTTCTGCCTGGGCGTACTCCTTGTCTGACACAGCAGCGCGCTCGGTTATTCCTGGCGCTGGCGCCAGCAACCGATTGACCGCTCCGCGAATTCGCGAACTGCACAAGGTGCGACGGTCGGGCAAAACTATCTTCAGGTGCGTGCCACCGCTATCCAATCGATGTTCCCAGAGACTGCCATAAGCTAGCGACTCGGCCAATATGAGTTCTAGAGGAGCAACACCCAGCCGTCTGAGACCTTCATAAGCCCATAATCCCGACGGATCAGAGGAAGAACACAATATCAGCCACATTTGCGTTTGCTCCAAAGAAAGGGCAGGCGCAAGACCTGCCCTTATCCGAGATTAGCCCTTACCTTTTTGTTGAGGGCTCAGCCTTGGGATCAGCCGGCTTGTTTGCTCCGGCTGCGCCCGGCTTTGCCGCGTCGGGCTCCTGCTTAAGCGCACCTTGGGTAAGGTCGGGCCGCAGATTCTCTGGGATGAAATGCAGCAATTGTGATACTGCCGATTCGAGAGCAGTAAGCCGCTGCTCAACCGGACCACCCGGGTAAGTGCCACCCGGTATTCCCTCGTACTCGGCTTTTTCATGTTTGAATTCTTTGATCTCGATCTTGATTTCTTTGATCTCGTTCTTCAGGTGTTTTCCTTCGTGCACGTACTCTTTGATCTCGATCTTTTCCTTGTGAGGAATTTTTTCAACAATGTACTTCTCCGGCAACTTTGGGGCGCCGTGCGAGGCCGCCGCCGCAAATTGTGGATAAGCAACGTGGGCCTCTCCGTGGTCCTTGTGCGTCTTGTAGATATCTTGGATCTCCCCATGATCCTTGTGCGTCTTATCGAGCATTTGTCCCTTGCCGTCGGGTTCGTACTTGCCTTCTGAGTCTTTACAATCTTTGCCTTCTTTTTCTTTGCTCTCTTTGTATTCCTTTTCGTGCTTCTCGCCTTTTTCGGGTTTCCCGGGTTTCTCTCTCTCGGTGAACTTTTCTACGATTTGTTTTTCTTCGAACTGCTTCGAGGGCATGTTGGTTCCTCCTTCTGCCGGTATAGCCTGCAATGGGAATCAGGCGGAAGTTACCTTTTGACTTCCACATTGATAGTGAGACCAAAAGAGGAAACGTTTCAGTTTCGGATGGCGAAGGCTTTCTTGGTTGTCAGGGGGCCTTATTTCAAAAACTCGCCCGGACCTGTGAGTCCGGCTACCGCCGCTCTTACCTCGCCCGGCCAGTCCACCATAGGACCTTGCCCACGATCCTCCATTCGGAACCAGGGGTTACGGGAACGGAGCCGTACTCTCTGTGATCCGATACTAGAGCGTCGGTGTGATCGAAGCGAATCAAGCGCGAGACCAACAATCCTTTTTCTCTATGGGACGCTACTACGATCTGGCCAACCAGTTTGTCATTTTCTACACTGGAAGTATCGATGGCGATGATGTAGCCATCGAGGATGAGGGGCGACATGGAATTGCCTTTGACTCGCAGGCAGAGAGTGGATTCGGGATTCGGGCACCACTCAATGGGCGCGGCCAACATGGAATCGGCCGGGACTTCCGCCAGATCGACATTGTCTCCTTCATGGCCTAACGTGGCAGCATGGACGGGAAGGAGTGGAACGGCGACCAGACTGGCCTTCTTAAGCGAGTTGGTGGTTTTGCCTCCGGCGCGCACGAAGTGTACTTGGGAAATTCTGCTTTCAGCAAAGCGACGGCGAACTGCGGGCAATACGCGGGTGACATCTGAAAGCCGCAGACCAGCACGCTTCCAGAAGAACCAGCAAAGCGGATCGCCTGCCAGGTTGCCCAGGCGGATATACATTGCTCCGGAGGGCTCAGCCACTCCACGCTCCCAACGAGAGATTGCCATGGCAGAGCCGCCTAATTTAGCTCCGAAGTCAGCCTGGCTCAGTTGCCGACTGCGGCGGAGCCCCTCAATTTTTAGCGACCAATCGGGGGGAACGATTTTGGCTTTTCGACGCATGTGCCTGCAATAAAAACTTGCAATAACAAATAAGAACGTATTTTGAAAACCTTACCCTTTAGCTGGCCTCGAACAAATCCTGGATACTTCCGCAAAGCGACTCCAGACTCTCTGATTTTGACTTGACCGCGGCGACGCCCACAGCTAATGCCTGCCGTTCGACGTGTGCGTCACAGAAGGTTGTGAACATCAGGATTGGCACTTTAGGCAGCAATCGCTGAAGTTCTCGGGCAGCTTCGAAACCATTCATGACGGGCATGGAAAGATCCAGAAGAATGAGGTCGGGACGGAGCCTTAAAGCTTGATCGATACCTTCGCGACCGTTCTCAGCTTCGCCGCAGATTTTCCAATCGGTACGTTGTTCGAGTGATGTTCGCAGGCTGCTTCGGACGGTTCGGCTGTCGTCGACGATCAGAATGGTTTTCAGACATTGCCTGATTTCTTCCGCTCTTTTGCTGTAATTCTCTTCCAGTAATTGTCCGACCGAAGCAACCCAACTGCAATACTGTCAACACTGTACGCTAGCGTACCATTTTCCTTCCAAAGTGGGAATAAATTATTTGTTTAACGGATACGGCTAGTATTGATCGTTAGACATCCATGAGGTAAGGTGAAGATGTCTCTTCTAGCAATTTCCGGCGGCCTCGTGCCGAGACCTGCGAAATCGGACACCGCACGCCGGAGCCGCTATGGCTAAAACAATGTCTGGTTTCTCTGCCGGCTTCACCCCGAAGCCATCTGTCCTTCCCCGCAATTTGATGCGCAATGAAATCCTGCTAGGTTTGCCGCGCAAAGAGCGCGATTTAGTATTTCCAGAACTGGAAGCAATCGAGTTGAAGGCACATGAACTGCTAAACGAGGTGGGAGAGCCGATTCGCTATTGCTACTTTCCGGACAGTGGAATGGTTTCCATTCTAAGCGTGATGGGGGATGGAAAAAGTGTAGAGGTCGGCGTCACCGGCAAGGAAGGCTTTGTCGGTTTGCCTCTGGTAGTGGGCTTGCATACGAGCGCGACCCGCGCCTTGGTGCAGATCGCGGGCCATGCATTTCGCATGCGTGCCACCGATCTGGAAAAGATGCTTCCCAAATGCCCTCAATTGGAAAGGATGTTGAATCGCTACTCTCAATTGCTGGGATTGCAGGCAACTCAGGTTGCGGCGTGCAATCGGTTGCACGAAGTCAATCAGCGATTGGCGCGTTGGCTGCTGATGAGCCAGGACCGAATCGACGGAGATATTGTCCCTCTGACCCAGGAATTTCTCGCACATATGCTGGGAACCCGACGGGCAAGTGTCACGGTCGCGGCAGGAACGCTGCAAAAAGCCGGGCTCATCCACTACACACGCGGGGCAGTAACGATTGCGAGTCGCTCCAAACTGGAAGCAGCAGCCTGCGAATGCTACGAGATCATGACGCAGCAATACCGCAACTGGCAGAAAGAATTGGAGTGATTGTTTCTCGATGCACAGGACTTCTTACCAGCGTATTTCCCGCCTCCAACAACTAAATTCCTCTCTTGCGGCAATTAAATCGTAATTTGTTTAGTCAATTTATCGGTTGACGAACTTACCCCTTCAAGCGTAGGTTGACTTCTATTTTTCGACGGCATTCTGGATGACGACTGACTTGATCGGCGTCCGATAAGGAGAAGTCATGATTTGTCCACGATGCGGCGCTCCACTCGCAGATGGCAGTCTGTTTTGCGATCGCTGTGGGGCTTCGACCGCAGTTCAGCCGACGGCGAGTCAGCCAGCGACTCAGGCAACGGTCGTCATGCCACAGGCAGCGCTGCCGACGGAACCGGAGAAAACCAGCGGAAAAGCACTGGGCAGCTTGATTACTGGAATTTTCGGTTTGCTCTTATTCCCTGCCGCCATCGTGGCAATTGTCCTGGGGCACATCTCGCGGTCGGAAATTCGCCGAAGCAATGGTCGTTTGAAGGGTGACGGTATGGCGTTGGGCGGACTGATTCTCGGATATTTGGGGATTGCGTTCATCCCTCTGATTTTGATCGTCGCAGCGATCGTAATTCCTAATGTGCTGCGTGCTCGGATTGCAGCCAACGAGTCCTCGGCTTTCCGAGCCGTAAGACACATCACCACGGCCGAAGTTACCTATTATCTGGCTAACCCAGGAGAGGGCTATACGTGCAGACTTTCCGATCTGGCCGGTAACGAGCGTATCTCATCGGTCGCCAAAGCGCGACTCATCGACGATACACTCGCCTCGGGCACAAAGTATGGCTACCAATTTGTCCTTCAGAATTGTGTCAGGCCTGAGAAGGGTGAAGGCTCATATCAGGTCGTAGCTTATCCGGTGGCTCGCGATCAGACGGGAGTGAAGGCATTCTGTTCTGACGAGACCGGAGCTGTAAGATTCGATACTAACGGCTCGCCCGATGAGTGCCTGGCTCATGGGGAGCCGATGCGGTGAAATCGTAAGACTAAAGTCGAGTCAGTGATCGATATAATCAGCGATCGACGCAGCCCGGTGACTAATGGAAACTTTATTTCCGCGTGGTCAGCGTGCGCCAGCAACAGCGGACATTGCTTTCTTTCCTGACTCGCGAGCGACGACTGTAAGTTCCTTTTCGAGCGAGTAAAGACGTTGAAAAACTTCGTGCATGCGCAGCGCCATGTTGCGTATGGTGTCGACTTGCGCTAACACGTTAGCGGGTAGCCCGGGCTCGAGCACGAGAAGTTCGGCATTGCCGAGAACGGTGGTGAGCGCGTTATTGACGTTGGTGCGCATCTCGACCATGTAGCGTCCAAGCGTGGCTTCGGCTTGGGCGGCGGCGCAGGTTTTCTCCGCTTGACGGGCATGAGACTCGGACTGAACACGGCGCAGAATTTCCCTTCCGAGCAAGCCCGCAATCGCAGGCCAGATGCCGGGCTCGCGACGTAACTCGAGCACTGCGGCGTGGATGTTGTAGAAATCCAGCGACGGGTCGGAGTGAATGAGGATTGCCGGCTTGCCGGCGGCGAGCAGCGACTGTTTCAGATCTTTGTTGAGACGTTTATTCAAGCGACTGCGTTTGTCTTTTCTCTTTTCGTCGTTCTTGCCATCTTGCTTCTTCTCATCTTGTTTGTCCACTTGCTTGTCGACGAAGGCAGCGTCGGCAATCGCGAGATCATAGTGAAAGTTCTGCAGATCGCGCGAGAAACCCTCATCGAGAATGACAAAGTCGGGTCCATTCGAACGAGGCAAAGGGTCGTGCGGCCAGTTCGCGGTAATTTCGCGCGAGAATGCTGGATCGCTGGCAAGGATCAGGACCGTCGGGCGATTAACGTTCATAGTTATAACTGAAGCTAATTTCTGAGGTCGCTTTGTTCTGACCTCGCTTTCTAGTTGGGTCGATTGGTATTTTGGGGGAAATGGGGAGACGGGGCAAGCCCCGTCTCTGCCAAAAGTTACTTTTTTGCGGTGCCGCTGGATTTCGCGGCCGCTGCAGCGTTAGCAGCCTGCGGATTCTTGCGCGCTCCGTTCTGGAGGGCGTCATCGACCGCGGCGCGAAGATCGACTAACATGCGCAGCGGCTGTCCTGAAGAATATTCAGCGTGAAACATTACCTTCCAGGACTGGCAGATCATGCGCAGACGCGCGATCGGTTCGTCGGCGGAGAACTGGGCGCGCCGGCAATCGATGGTCGCGACGCCGCGGCGCTCGAGTTCACGCAGGCCATCCTGAATGGCGTTGAGGTCGTCGTGCATAAGACGGAAGAATGTACGCCGGATCAGGAAGCTGAAACGGGCAAAGGCAATCATTGCCGAAGGCTCGAAATAGCGGGCGGCGGCCTGCGTTTTGAGTTTGCGTCCTTGCTCGAGAATGCCGCTGTGTAATAGCTCGCTGAGGCGGCGGCAACGGGCTGCCGATTGCAGAATGGTCTCCAGGGAGGTCAACCACGTGGGAAGCGTCGGCTCTTGCGGGCCGAGAACCGGTTCCAGTACCTGGGCGACGTAATCGAGATCGAGGTCAGCATCTTCGAGGCCAGAAGGGGCGCACAACGAAAAATACTGGACGAGCAGGAAGTCAGTCTTGTCGCGGTCGCTGGTCGCTTTAGCAGCCTTCTTCATGTGATGGATAAGAAGATGGCGAAGCACGGCTTCGTTGGCCAGAGGCGTGGTCTGGAGAAATTGGCGCAACTGGTGCACCTGGATATGGGTGTCGACCTGATCAAACCAGGCAGAGGCTTGTTCGACCGACTCGGGCGAAGGTGAAAATTCTTCGTCGACGGGGCAGGTGGAAACCTCAATCACAAATTCGCGCACCAGGGCAGCATACATAGGTTGCAGGGCGGTAAATGTTATTCCCTGGTCTTCGACGGAAGCTTGGGTAAATGGGGTCATGATTTCACAATCCAGTTAGGAACAGTTTGTAGGAAGCGGACAGCAACCGCAGTCCTTTCGGTGTGATATTGAACCGCGACCACGGAGGCCTCAGCGCGCAGCGAGCCGTCATTACTTTCGAGGAGAACGCGATCGGCAAATTCCAGAGGATGATCGACAACAAAAAGGACTTCGCGCGGCGTGCCAAACTCGATGACAGTGTCTTGAAAGAAGACATTTTCGTTTTCGGCCAGGTGGGCGCATCCATCGCCATTGCCGCTACCATTGCTATTGCTGCTATTGCCATTTCCGTTCGTGTTGCCATTGGCATGAGACCGGCTAAGCCTGATAGGGATCCGCACCGGCGTGGCCTCGGGAAAGAATTTCGCCAAGCGGCTAATGATGTCTGATTCGAGAGCGCGAGCGGTTGCCTGGTTGGGCACGAAGACCTCAATCCCGGGGGAGCGTGAGCAAAAGGCAAGTCTCCTCATCTTCCCGGTTTGAAAGTGCTGCGAGGAGACTGGCTCTGCTTTATCGGGATTCTGTGGTGCATCCTCCTAGCCAAAAACGTGAAGGCCATGCACCTAAGAGCAAGTGAGAGTGGCACAAGCAGTTAGGAGAAGCAGCCGGGGAGTCAGGGCGGAGCAACTCTCCGTCGTGAGGAGAATACGTCTCAGAATGAAACAGGTGTCTCATTTTCGACGGAATGGACGAAACCGTCGTTTGCGCGCTTCGATCGTGGGGAACGGGCGAGGACGCTCGCTGCTACATTTTGCATTGCTTATTGCAAAGTAGTTGATTGGGAAGAATTTTCCTGGGCTCCTGCTCCTATGTTGTAGCGCTTTAGTTTGCGGTAGAGAGTGGCTCGGCTTATGCCCAGCATTTTACCGGCTAGAGCTTTGTCTCCTTTGACTTGGGAGAAGACTCGCTCGATGGTGGCTCGCTCTATATCTTCCAGATCGGTCGCTCGGGCGAAAAGTTCTTGCGACGTTGTCGGCTGGATATGATCATCCGCGTTAGCGATTGCTGGCGGAAGGTCGTTGACTTCGATGATGCGTTGATCGCCTAGCGCCACGGCACGTTCCAGGCAATTTTCCAGTTCGCGGACATTGCCGGGCCAATCATAGGCGAGCATGGCTTTCATGGCTGTACCTGAGACTTGGACGCTGCGTCCTGGAGCTAGCCGGTCGAGGAACCACGCGGCCAAGATGGGGATATCGGAACGGCGCTCGCGCAGAGGCGGCAGAGAAATCGTGACCACATTAAGCCGGAAATAGAGATCTTTGCGGAAAGTTCCCTTCTTATATTCAGTGTCAAGGTCACGATTAGTGGCGGCCATGATTCGCACATCCACTTTGACTTTTTGATTGCTGCCTACGGGGCGAACTTCTTTCTCCTGAAGAAAACGCAGGAGCTTGGCTTGCATTTCGAGCGGGAGTTCGCCGACTTCGTCTAGAAAAATTGTGCCGGAATCGGCAGATTGCAAGAGACCTTCTTTGGAACGGAGCGCGCCGGTGAAGGCTCCTTTTTCATAACCGAAGAGTTCGCTTTCGATCAGCGTGGGAACAAGCGACCCGCAGTCTACGGCTACAAAGGGACGGCTGGCCATGGTGCCGCGGAAGTGCAGAGCGCGGGCTACGAGCTCCTTGCCGGTTCCGCTTTCGCCGGAGATCAAGACTGGAGTGCGCGTGTCTTTTAAACGTGAGATCAGACGCAAGACATTTTGAATGCCGGTGGAATTGCCGATGATGCCGTGGACCGCGGTTTCGGTTTCGGAGCGTTCGCGGAGGTAGAGATTTTCTTCGACGAGGCGAACTTTGTCTGCCATGCGACGAAGAAACAGGCGCAATTCATCGAGCGGGGCGAAAGGCTTAGAAATGTAATCGTAGGCGCCTAGCTTCATGGCTTGGACTGCTGTTTCGACCGATCCGTGGCCGGTCATAACGGCGACTTCGATGCGGGGGTGGGCGCGCTTGACCTGCTCCAGAAATTCGATTCCCGACATACGTGGCATGACCATGTCGGTGAGCACCATGTGCACGGGCTGTTCTTCGAGCAGGGTTAGGGCGGCGTCCCCGCTCTCGGCCTCGAGGCAGATGAATCCTAGCGATTCGCCAACAGTGATGCAGAGGCGGCGGATGGTCTGCTCGTCGTCGACGATCAATAGGCGGATGCGGAAATCTTGTATAGGCAAAGTCTCCGTTGATAAAGTCGGCTTCGGTAAAGTCTCAGTCATGAAGCAGCCCTGCCCAAGGTCTGTTCGACCACAGAAATAAAATCATGGACGCGAAACGGCTTTTCCACGCAGGGAGCGCCAGTTCGTCGCAAGGTGGCAGCGGTTTCCTCGTTAGCGATATCGCCGGTGATAAAAACGACTTTCGAGGCTAGTTCGGGCTTATGCGCGGCGATCCAGGCGTAGACCTGCGCGCCATCAACGCCTCCGGGGGTGCGCATGTCGGAGATTACACCGTGAAAATTTCCGTCGGCTAGCAAGCGCAGGGCATCGGCGCCGGATTCAGTGGGCACGACGACGTATCCATGGCCCTCCAGGACGGCGCGCACTAGGGCCATCACGGCTGGTTCATCTTCAATTAGAAGAACTGGGGCGCAAGCTGATTTTGCTCCTGTTCCCGTTCCTATTCCTGCTTGGGTCATTTCGGATGTACTCCTGCAGCCGCTCCGAAGGATGCTGTTTCAGATGCTATTGGGAGCCGAACGGTAAACGTTGCTCCTTCGGAATCGAGGTTGTTTTGACACACAATTTCTCCGCCATGTTCGCGGACGATGCCATAGCAAATACTTAAACCCAAACCGGTTCCCTTGCCTACATCTTTGGTAGTGAAAAATGGATCGAAGATGCGTTCGGGATCGGCGATGCCCATACCGTTGTCACGAAATGAAATTTCAACAAACGTGGCGGCACTGGCGCTTCTGATCTCGATGCGCGCGGCGCGGGCCGTTTCGCGGACGGCATCGTAGGCATTGTTCAAAATGTTGAGAAATACCTGCTGGAGCTGGTGAGAATCTCCGACGACTTCAGGGAGCGATTCGTCGAGCAGTTCGACCACCTGAATGCCGTGACTGATGAAATCGTAAGAACGCAAATGCACGGTGCGTTGCAGGATGTTGTTGAGCTGAACTGGCCGACGCTGTGGCGGCATCTGGCGGGCGAAGCTGAGCAGGTTCTGCACAATCTGCTTGGTTCGCTGAGCCTCCTGCAAAATCACGCGCAGATCGCGGCGCGCGCTTTCGGGGAGCTCGGGGTTTTCCATCAAGAGGTCGGTGAATCCGAGGATGGCGGTTAACGGATTATTGACTTCGTGTGCGACGCCGGAGACGAGTTGTCCCACAGCAGCCATTTTTTCGGCGTGTACAAGCTTGGCGCGCAGCATGGCGGAGTCGGTAACGTCGGTCATGACTACGACGATGCTACTGACGCGGCTATCTTCACCATTGATAGGGCTGAGATTGACGGAGAACTGGCTGCTGACGCCGTCGCCACGAACCAAGGGTAGATCGAAGTTGTCGACTTGCTGGCCGCGGGCCACGGCGGCCAGCGCGTCGCGGATAGCGGCACGACGCGGTGGAGCACAGAGATCGGGCAAGGGATGCCCGAGGATCTGGCTCTGCTGAAAACCGAGGCCGCTCCAGCGACGGTTGGCGTAACTGATTACTCCTTCGGTGTCGGTCACCAGAATCAGACTTTGCGTGTGGCTGAGAATTTTGCCGGAGAAGTCACGCTCTTTCTGCAGATCGGTTTGCGATTGGTGGAGGCCGGAAACGTCGAGCATTAAGCCACGGTGCTGTAGCACATTGCCTGCCTGATCGCGCATGGCGAAGCAATTCATGAATACGTGGACGGGCGATCCGTCCTTGCGACGCAAAACTTCCTCGTGATTGTGCATTTCGCCACCGCGTTTGAGCAGTTCCGCAAGTTCCTGCCGCCGCTCCGGGGAAAAATAAACCTGGGTGGGAATGTCGAGCTGAAGGACCTCGTCGCGGCTGCTATAGCCGAGAATGCGAACCATGGCGTCGTTGACTTCAACGAAGCGACCCTGAGGCGTGGACACGTAAATTCCTTCCTGAATATTGTCGAAGAGTTCACGATAACGGCGCTCGGCTTCACGCCGGTCAGTGATGTCCTTGAGCACGTGGACGGTCTGTAACTGGGCGCTGGCCGCGGCATGAATACGCGAGGTTGAAATCAGGTAGGCGCGTTCGAGAACAGGATGAACGTATTCATCGAGACCCTCTCCGGTGCGGCAGAAGGGACAGGAGTGCGGCGACGCTCCGGTGGAAAGTACGTCTAGCGCACGCATATTGATGCCGACCAGTTGATCAGGCGCGATTCCGACGAAATCGGCCAGAGTGCGATTGACGCGGAGAATGTTGTGCTGCTCGTCGTGGACGACGATGAAATCGCTGATGGCGTCGAATATTTCCAGCCAGTGGCGATTCGCCTGTTGCATGCGGGTGAACAGGCAGGCATTCTCGAGCGCGATGCTGGCATGGCCGGCGATGGCACGAAGCAACTGATGATCTTCGATGGCGGGCGGCGAGCCGCGGTCGGCGAGACAAAGAACGCCGACGAGTTCTCCCGACGAGCCAGCAAGCCGGACCAGGGTGCAATCGGTCCATCCCAGAGTCGCGGTCAAGGAACTCCCCAGAATTTCGTTGGCTGGAGCAAAGGCGACATCGTCTCGGTATTTCGGTAAGGCCGCACTGAGGGCCTGATTGAAACGGCGGAGGAGCTGCTTGTCTTTTATTTCGGCGACACTAATTTCAGACAAACCGATTTCAGAGCCGATCTCGGAGGCACTGATTTCAGAAGCACCGCACATCAGGATGGTATTGATTTCCGCTGCCTGGAAAAGGCTGAGGGCCACGGAGCGGCCTCCGAGCAACGCAGCCGCACGCAGAGCGAAGTTGCGGGTGAACTCGGGCAAGTGCAGAACGTTATTCAGTTCGAGCGCGAGCGTGACTAGGGCCTCGGCGCGGCGACGGTGCTCCTCGGATTGGTGCAGATTACGGGTGAGTTCGAGAGCGATGGCAACTTGCGCAGCGAGCGCGCGGGCGCGGCGGACATCTTCGTCATTAATCGGCCCGGACTCGATACGGTCGAGCACTCCGAACATTCCGAGCACGTCGCCGTTCGAGCCAAGCAGGGGTACGGCGAGGAGTTGACCGATATTGAAGGCGGCGACGAAATCCAAATTCGCACCCGGAGTTTTGGAGGCGTCTTCGGTAAAGAACACGTTTTTCTTTTTGAGCGCGAGAGTCGCGACGCCATCGTAGAGCGGGATATCGACGGGCCGGGCAATGCCGTTCTCCACTCCCCAGCGAATATGGAAAGTGGCGTCTTCAAGGAGGCCGATGAAGCAACGCTTGAAACCGAGGAAGCTCGCCGCTCGGACGACCGAGGTCTGCATGAACTCGTCGAGTTTACCCGCGGAACCAAGTTCGAAAGAGATCTCGAGAATTTCGTGAAGTTCGTGAGCCTGGGCGCGCGCCATGCCGTATAACTCTGCATTGGCGATGGCGACTGCGCCAAAACCAGCGAGGGCTGAAACCAAGGTCTTATCTTCGTGGTTGAATGGGTCGGCGGCACGAGGGTAGACGAGAATCGCGCCGTGCGAGCGCGAAGTGCGAAAGGGCGCTGCGATGAGGACGCCAGGGGGTGAATTTTCTCCAAAATGTGAGGCGCCATCGATACTAACGGTAATGCGCTCTCCGGCGGCTACGGCGCGTGTGGCGATCTCAAGCGCTGAACGGAGGTCGTTCTTCTCAAAACGCGAACGGATGGCAAATGCAAGACTAGCAGCCTCCGTCGAGACTGCCTGCAACTGGAAAAGTTTTTCCTGTTGAACAAAGACCAGCACGGCGGGCGAATGCAATAGCACACGCAGACGGTCGGCGATGTTCTCCATCACGGCAGCGGTATCGGGCAAACCGTGGAGCGCGGTCGCCACTTCTACCAGAATACTGGCGCGGCGGTGCTCTTCGCGGGAGAGTTGATTCAGACGGAGAGCCTCGATTGCGGTTCCGAGCTGTGCCGCTAGGATCGTGGCTTTCGCTACGTCATCATCATCAAACTCCGCGCCGGGCGCACTGTGCAGGAAAGTGATTGCACCGACGACTTCTCCTGAAACCAGCAAAGGCGCGGCCATCGCAGAATGCGCGTGGCATTCTGCCAGCCAGGGGTAGCGGGCTGCCTCCACTTGATCGACGAAAAAGGCGCGCCGCTTTTGAACTGCATCTATGGCGATGGACGCATCGCCGGGGTGCCAGCGGACGCCACGAAAAGACCGCGTCCAAACCTGATCGGCATCAGACTCTGTTCCGGTAAGTTCACCGTCGGCAGAACGCGTCCAAAAGTACGCGCCGCTGGCATGGAAAAAAGTTCGAGTGAGAGCACAAAAGGAACGAATGAGCTGGCTGGAATCATTGCTTTGAAAAGCAGCGCGGGAAAGCTCTAAGAGCAGTTTTTGGAAGGTCTCTTCAGACTGAGACGCTTCGGTGGACCCCGAGTTTCCATTGTGGCTTGTCAGCGCAGACCCTCCGGTCGGCTAAGCGGTTGAAAACAATTGGATTACATTTAAAAACTACGCTTGATTCTCAAATTGAGTCAAGGGAATACGATCGGTGGTGCCGAGTTGTGAAACGCCACCAAAGTGATACGTGTGTCTCATTTGTGGAATTCAAGAGACAGAGAAGATCGGTTTTATGCGGGAGCGTGACGGGTGCGGAGTGCTGCAAGTGAAAAGGACGCTAAGGATCGGTCCTTCATCGTCTTGCGGGAGCCCTGTAAAGCACCAAAGTAATGCACGAATAGAACTTTTGGTATGCGCTGGAGTGGTCTTTGCTCGAATATTGGCAAATACACAGAAACGAGGGAGGGATCGTGTCTTTTCAAGGCCTGAATCGGATGTTCGCTGTAAGTCTCCTAGTGGTAGGCGGATGGATGGCGATCAGTGCTCCGCATGCAACGGGACAGGAACAAATCGATCGGAAGGTAAAGAGCAAAGTAGCGCCGGTGTATCCAGATCTAGCGAAGCGCATGAACATCACCGGTGTGGTTAAGGTCCAAATCACGGTTGCTGCCAACGGATCAGTCAAGGAGGCAAAAGTGATGGGGGGACATCCGGTGTTGGCGGGTGCGGCATTAGACGCGGTCAAGAAGTGGCGCTTCGAAACGGGTCCGGACGGATCAACGGGGATTGTGGAATTTCACTTTGATCCGACCCAGTAGAGTTGGGGCGCGCGTAAAGCGCTGGCTGAGGGAGGTTTGAGTATGACTATCAAGAAAAAGCTATACGTGAGTTTCGGCATCATTCTGACGACGGTCATGGTGCTTCTGGCCATCAATCTGATCGCTGTGCAGCGCGAGCATGAGGCCAAGGCTGCGGCGCAACAGTCGATCGACATGACGGAGGTGACTTCGTCGGTCCGGTTCCAGATGATGCAAAATCGGCTTCACCTACAGAACTATCTGCTGAGCGGAGACACGCGAGATGTGGAGAAAATGACGGACGGCGAGCGTCAGTTGAATGACGGGCTCCGCCATGCCCAGGAACTCGCAAGTTCGGCACAACAGCGTAGTAGTCTGGAAAAGGTGCAGGGGTTGGAACAAACCTGGGGCACTGACTTCGCCAACCCACTGGTAGACAAACGCCGCGCGGTGGACGGCGGCAACGCGACGGTGGCGGAACTACAGATTTTCTATCTGCAAAAGGACCCAAACTCGTGGGTCTCGCATTCCAGCGATGTTCTGGACGATGTCGACCGAGAAAACCATCAACTGCTGGATCAGCGGCGTCATTCCGACGACTCGGCGGCCCAGTGGACGATTCTGATGTCGGTGTTTAGCACTCTGATCGCTTTGGGCCTGGGCGTCATCATTGCTTACAGAACTGCCTCCGGAATCACTGGTCCGCTGACGCGGCTGATTCACGTGGCTGATCAGATCGGCCAGTCGGGAGATCTGGAACACAATATTGACATTCACGGCAAGGATGAGATCGGACAGCTGGCCAGGACTTTCGAGTCCATGGTCAAGTACCTGAAGGAAATGGCTGCGGTTTCAGAAGCGATTGCCGGGGGCAACCTGTCGGTCGAAGTGCATCCGCGCTCGGCCAACGATACCTTGGCGAACGCGTTCACGCGCATGGTCGAAGGCCTACGGGGACTGGTGCGCAACGTGCGCGATGCTGCTTCTCAGGTGGCGAGCGCGTCCTCTCAAGTAGCGAGCGCTTCCGACGAATCGGCCAGAAACAGCTTGCAGACTTCGTCGGCTATCGACGAAGTGACCAGCACCATGCATGAAATGAGCGTCAATGTGCAGAACATGGTGAAGAGCACGCAGACACAGGCGTCGAGTGTAAGCGAGACCTCGGCCTCAATCGATCAGATGGTGACCTCGATCCAGCGGGTTGCGGACACGGCGAAGGTTCTGCTCGACATTTCAAATCGTTCACGGGAAGAGGTGCACAGCGGGATCGGCACCATGGAGAAGGCAACTGATGGCTTAAACCGGATCAACACGACGATCCGCTCGTCGGGCGACATCATCGACGCGCTCGGCACACGCGCCGACAACATCGGCAAGATTGTCGAAGTGATCGACGATCTGGCTGAGCAAACTAACCTGTTGGCTCTGAATGCTGCCATCGAAGCGGCGCGAGCCGGCGAACACGGTCTCGGATTCGCTGTAGTTGCAGATGAAGTGCGCAAGCTGGCGGAAAAATCGGCGCAATCAACCAAGGAAATTTCCGAATTGATCGAGAGCATACAGAAGGAAGCGCGCAAAGCTGTCGATAACATGGAGAAGAGCACGACCATTGTAAACGAAGGGCTGAATCTCGGTCAGGAATTGAACGCCGCGCTGCGAAAGATCTCGAACGTGGTGACCGAGGTTTACAAGTTCGCGCAAGAGATCGGCGCCGCCACCAATGAGCAGTCACACGGGTCGTCACAAATTGCACGTGCTACTACGCGTTTGAACGAAATCACGCACGAAATCAATTCAGCGGTGGAAGAACAGGCTTCAGGAGCGCAGGCCGTGGTGCAGGCCATGGAACGCATGCGTGAACTGGTGCAGTCTTCGACATCCGGTTCGACTGAGTTGGCAGCATCATCGGATCAGATGTCAAAAATGTCACGAGGTCTATTGGATTCGATGGACCGTTTTGCGCTGCGAAATGACCGGACGAACGACAACGCGCAGGCATTCGGGAATGGGGCCCGCGGCGCGGCGGCAGGATCTCGTTGAGGAATTCCATTTATGAGTAAGGAAACGCACATTGTTGGATTCCGTGTGGGCCGCGAGACCTACGGCGTGCCGATTAAGTCATTGCATGAGATCGTTCGTGTGCCGGAGATTACAGCGGTGCCGGACGCGCCCGACTATCTGGAAGGCGTAATTAACCTGCGCGGGAAGATTGTGTCGGTCGTTGATCTGAGGAAACGTTTTGGGAAAGCAGCTGCCGGACTCGACCGGCGCAGCCGCATCCTGGTGGTGGAACATAAGGGACGGCTGGTGGGCATGATTGTCGATTCAGCATCGGAGGTCCTGAAGATTCCCGAGAGCGAAATCGAAACCGCACCCATCATGATGCAGGAAGGCGGATTGGATTGTGTGATCGGCCTGGGCAAGTACCAGGGACGACTGATCATCCTGCTGGATATCGGTAAAGTATTGTCGGCGCGCGAAATTCAAAACGTGCCGGCGGAAGACAAACAGGCAGCAGCGGTTAGCGGCAGCAGGGCGGGGACGAAAAGCGCCTCGGCAGGGAAATAGCACGCAGAACCGAGCCCACATGAACCCAAGCGATATGCCCGCACTCACCGAAGCAGAATTGAAGCTCCTGCAGACTCTGGTCTACCAGGAGTGCGGTATGCACTTTGACGATCGTCGCACCCCTTTCCTGCAAGACCGCTTGCAGCGCCGCTTGAAAGAGTGCCACCTGGATTCGTTCTACAGTTACTATCGCCTACTGATCAGCCAACAGGGCAAACAAGAATTGTCGTGTCTGCTGGAAAATCTCACGGTCAACGAAACCAGCTTCTTCCGCAATAAGGCACAGCTGGACCTGTTTCAGAAGGACGTGATGGACGATCTTCTGCGGCGCAAGCAGGAGCGCCGGGACTACAGCGTGAGAATCTGGAGCGCGGGCTGTTCGACGGGACAAGAACCTTACACCATGGCCATGCAGGTATCCGATGCATTGTCCTATCACTATTTGCGCAATCCTCTGCCCGCCGAAGCGCCCCTTCCGAAACCGCTGGTGCCGCCGCCTTGGCGAGTAGAGATCCTGGCCAGCGACATCAACTACTCGGTTCTGCGCACCGCGCAAGAGGGCTCTTATAGCGAGCATCAGATGGCGGGGGTCGACTACGGCTATCGCCTGCGTTATTTCGACAAAGTGGGCGACCGCTATGCCATAAAGAAGAACGTCAAAGAGCTGGTGCACTTCGATTTTCACAACTTGAAAACGGAGTATCTGCCCCAGCGTAATGACATTATTTTCTGCCGCAACGTAATGATGTATTTCGACGAAGCCGAGCAAAAACGGCTGGTCGAGAAGTTCTACCGTTGCTTGAACCCCAAAGGCTATCTATTTGTCGGTCATGCCGAAAGCCTGCTCGGACTGACGAACAATTTCCAGATGGTGCATCGCAACAGCGGCACCGCGTACCAACGAGTAGAGGTGAAGATGTGACCGTTCCCCCCGAGGACCGGATGAGCGAACTGCGCCAGTTATTTTTCGAAAGCGCAGGGGAGCTCGTCCAGAAGTTGAACGACGAAGCGATGCAACTGGAGAAGTCGCCGGGCGACGCGGAAACTGCGCGCAGCCTGCGGCGGACGGTGCATACGCTGAAGGGAGACTCTGCGGCCTGCGGCTTCCGCGAGCTCAGCGAACTTTCACACGAATTTGAGGACGTCTTATCGCTGGAGAACACTGTGGCAGCATCGTCGGTTCCCGAGATCGCGTTGCGGGCGGCCGACGTGTTTGCGGCTTTGCTAGAGTCATACCGGAACGGAACAAAGCTTCCGAGTATCCAGTCTTTGCGCGCGGATATTGCGCGTCTAGCACAGGCTCCGAAGGGCGGCTCGGCCAAGGCCAAAGGCAACAAGACGAAAAAACCAGCCGCCGCGAAAACCAGCCGGTGGTCAGAATACGAACAACTGGCAATCACACGGGCGACGATAGAAGGTAAGCGGGTTCATCACGTGGTGGTACAGGTAGACCCACAATGCCTCATGCCGATTGCCGCGCGGCAGATGATCCAGCTAGCGCTTGCGGAACTGGGTGAGGTGCTGGCTCTCTATCCGCTCGAAGGCAGTATCGAGACGATAGACCGCATCGAAGCGGCTCTAGCATCGAACAAAAGCGCCGAGCAAATCCGAGTCAAGTGCAGTATCCCAACCATCGCGCTGAACGCAAAAGTCAGTCCGCTGCGCGTTCAATTTGCGCCACCCAGCGCTTCGCCGGTTTCCGTTGCTGAGGTTGAAGGCAAGGGTGGGGTTGAGGACAAAGGTAAAGACAAAGACAAGAACGCTAACCACGATGACGTGGCGGCGTCAGCCGTTTCCGAGGCCGCTGCCATCGAAACCCCATCAACCGGGGAAACCTCGGTCGCTCCCGCCGTCTCGGCTGGTCCCGATAACGTGCTGCGCGTGGACGCCGAAAGAATCGACAGCGTACTGAATCTGGTCGGCGAACTGATCCTGGCAAAATCGATGTTACAGCAGACGTTGATGGAGTTTGGGCAACGCTTTCCGAAGGACGCATTGCGGGGAAAATTCTCCGACGTCATGGCATTCCAAGGACGCGTCTTGAACGATCTGCAGCACTCGGTCATGAAAATCCGCATGGTGCCTGTCGATCAGCTCTTCCGGCGGTTCCCGCGCATTGTGCGCGATGTGGGACGTCAGAGCGGGAAAGAAGTTGAGCTGATCGTCAGGGGCGGACAGACCGATCTGGACAAGAGCATATTGGATGCAATCGCCGAACCGCTCACCCACTTGGTGCGAAACGCCATCGGCCACGGCATCGAGACGGCGGAGGAACGGGTTCGCGCCGGCAAGCGACCACAAGGGACATTGCGGCTGGCCGCATATCACCAGGGAAATCAAGTGGTCATCGAGGTCTCCGATGACGGCGCCGGGATCGATGCGGAAAAAGTTCGTAAGCGCGCTCTGTCTCAGGGCCTGCTGAACGCTGAGCGGGCCGCCCGAATGACCGAGTCGGAGACGCTGGATCTGATTCTGCAACCAGGATTCTCCACGGCGGAAGAAATTACTGAGCTTTCCGGCCGCGGCGTGGGGCTGGACGTAGTCCAGAGCGTGCTGGGGCGACTGAAGGGAACGGTGCAGATCGAGACCGCTCCGGGACGGGGAACGACTTTCCGGCTGCGGCTGCCGCTGACGCTGGCTATTATTCGAGCCTTGCTGTTCCGGGTGGATCAGCGGCTCTACGCTTTGCCGCTAAATGCGGTGGCAGAGATCGCGCGCACAGTAGAAGAAGAGATTCATCAGGTAGAGCATTATGACGTACTGCAATTGCGCAATGATGTGCTCCCGCTGCTGCGCCTGGGCACGAAGCCTGCGAGCGGGCCGGAGACGGCACGTCGCAAGATCTTCGTGCTGGTAATCAATAGCGGAGACCGCAAGTTCGGTGTGATGGTCGATGGGTTGGAGGGTGAAGACGAGCTCGTCATCAAGGCCATCGATGACCAGTCAATCACGACCGACCTGGTTAGTGGCGCTTCGATTCTAGGCGATGGACGGGTAGTTTTGATCCTGAACATGATTGCGCTCATGGAGCGATTCACGCGTGGACGAGCCGATGTGTCGAGCGGAAGTATGTCGGGTCTGCTATCGAGCGCGATGCCGGTATCGACCAAGGTAGGTGGAATGTCGACGCATGGGATGCAGGCGCGCGGCACAGCAGGGGGTCAAGCATGAAAAAGCCTCTCCGAGTGCTGGTAGTGGATGATTCAGCTTTGATGCGCAAGCTGATTCCCAATATCCTCGAAAGGGACAGCTCCATCGAGGTTGTGGGTACGGCGATGGACGGCCGTTTTGCCCTGAAGAAAATTGAGGAACTGTCGCCGCAAGTGATAACCCTCGATCTCGAGATGCCCGGGCTCAACGGGATCGATACTTTGAAAGAAATTATGCGGCGCTGGCGGCTCCCGGTAATCGTGGTGAGCTCACATAGCACGGCTGGCGCTTCGATCACACTGAAGGCGCTCGCGCTGGGCGCGTTTGATTTCGTAGCCAAGCCAAAAGATGTTTCCGCACGTATGCCGGAAATTGCCGAAGAGTTGATCAAGAAGATTCAGGCAGCGGCGCAGAGCGCGGGCGTACAAGCGCAGTTCCTGCCGGGCGAAACACCTGGTCAGCAGCCAAGCAAACTACAGCCCGTGGTACCGACGCGCATCATCGCCATCGGCGTTTCCACCGGCGGTCCGAACGCGCTGCAATACCTGTTTTCGCAATTGCCGGTGGAATTTTCCGGCAGCATTTTAGTTGTGCAGCATATGCCGGATGGCTTCACGGAATTATTCGCGAAAAGATTAGACGAGTGCTGTCCGATTCGAGTGAAAGAAGCGCAATCCGGTGACTTGCTGGTGGCCGGGCGAGCACTGATTTGTCCGGGGAACCGACACATGAAAGTGAAAAAATTGCCTCTTGGTAATGTGGCGATACTGGGGGAAGACGCTCCAGTGAACGGGCATCGTCCTTCTGTGGATGTGCTATTCCACAGCGTTGCGCAAGTTTTTGGTGCGCAAGCCATGGCTGTTTTGATGACGGGCATGGGAGAAGATGGGGCATTTGGGCTGGGGGAGATCCGAGCAGCAGGGGGATTCACAGTGGCGCAGAGCCAGGAAACATGCGTAGTTTTCGGCATGCCCAAGGCAGCCATTGAACGGGGATTCGCGATGCGTATCGCGAACCTGCAGGATATACCTGGCATTTTGCAGGGGCAATGCGCACCTGAACGGGGCCGGGGCGATGGCAATCGCGGGGACAGCGGCCGAGCAGACAGCAGTGAAAGCAAACGGGCGACCGGTGCCGGAAGTAACTAGAGTAACTAGGGTTATCTACCGAAAGTACGTAGAACGTGATTAAGTGATAGATGTGGAGGAGTGTCATGGAAAAGTTTGCGCCCGTAAAACGGAGCGAAGATGGACAACCGGTGCGCTATCTGATCGTGGATGACTCCGTGTTTGCCCGCAAGAACCTGGCCCGTATGGTTGAAACATTCGGCGGACAGGTGATCGGCGAGGCCGGTGACGGAGTTTCTGCCATCGCTGAATATGAACGGCTCACGCCCGACATCGTTCTGATGGATATCACCATGCCGCAGATGGAAGGTATTGAAGCGGCGGAAAAGATTGTGCGCGACCATCCGAGTGCTCGCATCGTAATGGTCTCGTCGGTCGGCTACCAGGAAAACATCGTCGCTGCGTTGCAGCGCGGTGCCCGCCACTTTGTGCAGAAACCGGTGAAGCCGGAAGTTCTGTATGAGGTCATCAAGTATGTAATGCGTGACGACGGGACGACAGCCCGTGGCGCCGGAGCCGGGGCATAGTCAATGCGGATGGACCTGATTCAGCCGTTCATTAATTCGGCCGACGCCGTTCTGGCGCAGGCGCTGCAATCGCCTATTTCCATCGAGACCCTGAGCATGGAAGAAGAGGCGTACCGGCGTAAAGGGATCGCTGCGGAAGTAGCGCTCACCGGCGAAATCGAAGGACGGATCATTTTTGATGCAGACCTCGCAGCCGCGGTACAGCTCGCCAGCCGCCTAGCCGGCGTTGAAGTGTCCGAGACCAACGAAGAGTTGGTTCGCGAGGCCGTCTGCGAGTTGGCCAACCAAATCATTGGCAACGCTGTTACTACGCTCAACGATCAGGGATTTCACTTCCATGTTCGTCCGCCGACCCAGCATACTTCGGAGCAAGGAAGCAGGAGTAGTGAAGATACCGAAGCCCTGGTTATGGGTTTCAATACCTCCAGCGGAAACGTATTCATGAATGTGGCCTTGCGTCACCACCGCCGCCAGACGTTGGAACGCTCTGCCGTTGCGGGATAAAGAGATCGGTCGTTGGTCGTTAGTCGTTGGTCGTTAGTCGCTCTAGGTTGGAACTCATTTCGGCAATAACTGCCGTATTCTGCACCATCAATCAAATTGTCATTCTGAGCGCAGCGAGGATGACACGACTTGCGCCTATGGACCGGCGAGCAGGAAAACTGGATTCTGCGGCGGGTTCTGCCCATTGTTCCCCACGACCGTACGCGAACTGACCGGGGCTGGCAGATTCAAGCCATAGGTTTCGCTTGAAGTATCGATGATATTGACCATCCCTCCATCGCAGCTGGATAAGTACACGCGAGTACTGTCGCCGCCGGCGGCCATCATAATGCGGAAGCGCGGAGCATTTGGAGACTGCAACGGCGAGCAGAACGCGTCATAGGCAGCAAAGCCGGGGATTGCAATCGCGGGAGTCTCGACAGCGTTATTCACAGTGTTAATTACCGTCACCTGCGGGCAGATGTACTCGATGTTATTGACTGCGTCCTCGTAGTAGCTTCCTACATAAGCTCGGGTGCCATCTGGCAACGCAGCCACATCGACCGTATTCAGGGTCGCAGCCGCAGTCGCCGAACAAGGATCCGACGCACTCCTACTGGAAGGTGGAATCTCGGCAATCGTGAAATCGGCGATCGTTGACGGGGCCGATTGAGAAACATCCACCATCGCCACCTGACTGCCCCCGGGAATATATAGCCGATTGAGATTGGGGTCGTAAACCATTCTTGTGGCATTGGGGACGCTAATTATCGGACTGGTCTGCGTGAGAGTGTCAGGCCCGGCCGTGGACGTGGTGTTAAGCCACTCGAGAGCTCCGTTCGCCTCCAGTGCGTACACCTGCTGACTGTCGGACCGCGCTAACAACCATATAGGCGCAGAAGAAGTGGCCGTGGGCGAGCCCACCCTCTGCGAAAAACCTAAAGTGTTGAACCCGCTAATGGTGCTGTCACCCTCGTTGGCTACGTATAACTTCTTGCCATCCGGAGTCTCCGACATGGCGATCGGGTTATGTCCAACCGGAATAGTGGTCACCAGGTTATTGCTGGTGGTGTTGACCACTTCGACCGATGGAACAACCGCAGCAGGGTTGGTGATGTCGGGTATGTAATTCGGAAGCAAGACATAGGCCTGGCTCGATTCCGTAGTAGCCACAAAGTTCGCGGCCGAACTCGCCGGAAGAGAGATGGTCGCGGTGCTGCTGATAACCGTGTTGCTGTAGCTTAGTTTGGTGATTGAAGGACAGACATTCAACACCGGATTAGGAGGCGTCTGTGTTATCAGACAACCACCATCGAGCGGCGGTGCGTATCCCGTCAGAGCTTGGTTTACGACAAGGACCTGGCTGGCGCTTTGCTGCACCGCGTGCACGGGAGTGATGCCGGTGTTAGCGATGCTGACATCCGTGTCACCGGAGACATCGATCACCATGGCTGTGCCGGCCAAGGGCACGAAGTTAGGGCAAGGGTTCAGCTGCTGAGAACACACTTCGTTGTAATTGAGCGACAACACGGTGTGGGACGCCTGCGGGTTCGGAAATACCGGTGGGTTCGGGATGATGATCGGGCGGAAAGTGTCGCCGCACCCGGTACAGATCAGATAAAAAAACAGCACGAACCCCAGCCAGAGAAACCTCTTCATTCAAACTCCATAGAAAAGTTAGTCTTACACGGAATCCGATATTGTATCGGGAACCGGGTCAAGAGGGGAAATCGGGAGACGCAACTCAGTCTGTCACGAGTTTTCTTCGCGTTGCTCTGATGAGAAGCACAGAAAGACTGCTTTGGTTGCCGGGCTGCTTCCTAATTTGTGGCACTGCACGCAAGAGACGCGGGTGGCAGTGTCTCTACCCTGTTCAGGCGCGACCGCGACGTGTTTTGGGCTGGTCTTTCGCTGGCATTTCTGCAACTTTTTCTGAGGCAGATGGCTTCTTCGTCTGCGCGAGGCTTTCTTTCAGCGCAGCCATCAAATCAACCACTGGAGCCAGTTTCTTCGGTTGCTCGACGGCCTGCACTTCCCCACCCTCCAGCTTGATTTCAATTAATTTCTTCAGATTTTCCTGGAAAGTATCGTGATATTTTTCCGGATCCCAATCGCCTGCCAGTGCTTCGATAAGCTGATGAGCAACTTTGATTTCGGCGTCTTTTATCTCGACATCGGGGGCGCCGAAAGACTCGACCTCGCGAACTTCTTCGGCATAATACATGGTGTGCAGCATCATTCCGCCTTTGTGCGGACGCAGGAAAACGGTGTATTCACGGTTGTGCATGGTGAGCTTGGCGATGGCGACAAACTCACTTTCTTCAAGCGCCTTGGTGAGTAGCGCATAGGGACGGCGTCCGGCTTCTTCTGGGACCATGTAGTAGGACGACTCGAAGTACACGGGATCGACTTCACTTGACTTCACAAATTCGAGGATCTCCATCGTCTTCGCTGTCTTTGGCTCGATCTTCTTGATTTCTTCCGGTTCGATGATGACATACTCATCTTTGCGGTACTCATAGCCCTTGACGATATCGCTGCGCTCGAGGACCTGGTTGTCGAGCGGACAAATGAGTTGTTGCTTGACCCGATGGTGGTCGGTGCGGTGAAGCTGATTGAAGGAAATGCCGCTGCTGCGCGCGCCGGAAAACAGACGCACCGGCATGGAGATTAATCCGAACGTAAGATATCCAGACCAGACTGATGCCGCCATTAGTTTCACTCCACGTAAAGACGAAGTAGAGACGAGGAATTCCTCGTCACAGCAAAAACGTCAGATGCCCAAAACTCGCCAAGCGTACAGAAGTGTAGCCTAAACGAATGCGGGTTGCAGCCGCCACATTACGGGGCGAATCCAAAGGCCAAGCACTACATGACGCGGTCTAATGCCGGCGGATACCGAATATAGTGTTATCGAAGGCGGATCGTGCATTTTCGAGCCGTCAGCCATCAGCTATCAGCTATCCGGGATATAAGGTCTACGTGAGACTCTACTGAGGACTTACGAACTGGGAGCTGACCGCGCCGAAATCTGTCCTAATTATGCTGAACCCTTATCTAGCGCATGGCTGGGCATCAACTCCGGAGCGGCTGGCGATCGCCGCTACAGTGACGCTGGGCTTCGCGGTGGCCGCTCGCTTTCTGCGTGGCGTCAACCGATCTGGAGCGCTGGCAGGAGCCATTGCCTGTTTCCTGCTTTTTGCCGGCGCCGGGCCAACGGCTTTCGCTACGCTTTCCGCACTCTTTTTAATGACTTGGGCGACCACGCGCCTGGGATATCGCCGCAAGCTGGCGCTCGGCGTAGCCGAACCGCGCGAGGGACGAAATGCAGGGCAAGTCCTGGCCAATCTGGCAATAGCTGCTCTTGGCTCGGTTATTTTCAGTGTACATGGAGACCGGATTTGGCTGGTCGCGGCACTAGCCGCTCTGTGCGAAGCTGCAACTGACACCGTGGCCAGCGAGATTGGCCAATACCGCAGCTCTGATGCGCGCATGATTACCACCTGGAACCGCGTTCCCGCTGGCACCGACGGCGGCATTACGATTTCCGGAAGTATCACGGGACTGGCAGCCGGCCTGATGATTGCATTTGTGGGAGCGATGGGCGGGATGATTCTTCCGTCACAGATTTGGATTCCGGTAGTGGCAGGATTCGCCGGAATGCTTATCGACAGCATTCTCGGCGCGACCTTGCAGCATCGTGGCTGGATCAGCAATCAGGCGGTGAATTTCTTCGCCACAGTAGCTGCGGCTGGGCTGGCTTATGTTGCCATGATATTGACGCAAGGTCCGTAGAGACACCCTACAGAGACAGCTTACATTGAAGGTAGCGCATGCAGGAGACGGGGCAAGCTCCGTCTCTACCAATCATTTTTGGAATCCGCCAGTGATTTACGATTTAGGTGCGCTGCTTGACTCGGTCCAGCAGCATGAAGACCAGAACACCTAGAAGCGCATTCGCGATGCCTGATAGAAATTCGTGCGGCCAACTCCATGCCATATGCAATCCCACCAGGCCGCGTGCGATCGTGAAGTAGACGACCTCATGCACTACATAAAAGAAGATCGTCAGCAGGAAGCGAGCGCCAGCGTTTTCTACGTCCAGCTTGATGCCTAGCGAAGAAGCGCCGAATCCCACCACTGTCAGCGAAATTCCGTAGAGCCCGATGGGTTGATGCGTCAGCGCGTCCTGCAGAATACCGATCAAGCCACCCGTCAGCAGGCCCGCCAGCGGACTGCGCCGAGCCGTCGCGAAGCCGATGGTAATCAGCAGCGGCAGGTCAAAAATCCGAACGAATGGGAGCCAAATCGGTAGGAACGCCTGCAAAAGCAGAGCTCCCAACAGAATGACCACCGTTGCCACCCAACTGAAGCGGTAAACCTCGACCTGCTCTCCCGATGTGTATGTAATCGCCACGTTAGCGCGGAGCACCCTCTACGACGGGTTGGGCGTTGGGTTCTTTTGTCGCATCTGCTGCTGCAGCCGGTTTTGTTGTCGAAGCCGAAGAATTCGTGGATAGAGGAGTGGCCGATTTGTGCGCCGTGGTCGCACCGCTGCCGATGGAGGCGTTTGAAGGCGCGGTTCTTGGCTTAACATCCGGGCCTACGATTGTTGGAGCGAGAGTCTTTGGTGTAGCAGTCGTCGGTGAGACAGTCTCAGGTGCAACCGACTTTGGCGTGACGATTCTCGGTGTGTCAGCACCCGGAGTGGCAGCTTTCTCGGCGTTTTCCGGTTTGGAAGGAACAGTCGGCAGTCGTTCGGCAAGGATGTCGACGGCGCGTGCTGCACCGGTTTTGTCGGGCTGCACTTGCCGTTCATCAATCTTCGTTACGACCAGCACTTCTTCCAGTTTGCTGAGATCGGCTGCTGGACTCACGCGAATATTGAGAAAGAGCTCGCTGCCGGGCGCAACCTTGGTCACCCGGCCCACTAAGAGCCCTTTGGGGAAAATGCTATCTCCTCCACTGGTCAGAACCTGTTCTCCAACTGGCACGATTTCATCGCTCATTACCTTCTCGAGCATCACTTCACCAGCCGCCGTACCGCGCACGATCCCCTGGGTCCGCGACTTCTCAAGGATCGCGCCCACTCCGCTGCTATGGTCGTTAATCAAGAGGACCTGTGAAACGGAGCGGTACACGTTGAGCACTTTGCCCACAACTCCATCAGCGGTGATGACCGCCATGTCGGATTTGATTCCGTCCTTCTCGCCCTTGTCGATGTAAACCAACCGCGACTGCTCGCTGCCGCTCGAACCAATGACCTGCGCCGCCATGGTCTGCGAAATATACTGCTCTTTGAAAGCAAGCAAAGCCTGCAGACGCCGTGCCTGGTCGGCGTCCTGACTCATTCGCACCTGCTCGAGATTCATGCGCTCGATCTGCTGCTTGAGACTGCGATTCTCGGCGCGCACACCGCGCAAGTAGAAGTAATTGTGCCAGATGTTGTTAGTGGAGGTTCGTGCCCAGACCAGCACCCTCTCGAAAGGAGTCACCGTGCCCACCGCCCAGATCCGGATCAGGCGTGTCGGCTCATTGTCGGTCGTCCGCCTGACCTGCACGGCCAAGCCGAGCACCTGGGCGAATAACACTCCGACCAGCACGATCAGGTTGCGGTAGCGTCCGAGGACGGATTCCATAACACCAGGTCTCAGGTCTCAGTTGTTAGGTCTCAGGCCTCAGGAATGAAATTGTCATCCTGAGCGAAGCAAAGGACCTGCTTTTCGCTCGTGGCTCGAAGCTTGCAGATTTACTCGATCGAAATCTTGCGCAGCAGCTTGAAGTCCGAGAGCATTTTGCCGGTGCCCAGCACCACACTGCACAGCGGATCATCGGCAATTGAAACCGGTAAGCCGGTTTCTTCGCGGATGCGCTTGTCGAGATTCTTGATCAGCGCACCTCCGCCAGTTAGAACGATGCCGCGGTCGCTGATGTCAGCGGAAAGTTCCGGCGGCGTACGTTCGAGCGCAACGCGAATTGCATTCATAATCGTGGAGACGCATTCACTAAGCGACTCCCGAATTTCGCTATCGTCTACTGTGATGGTTTTCGGCACGCCCTCAATCAAGTTGCGGCCTTTGATTTCCATGGTCAGCGGCTTGTCCAGCGGATACGCGGAGCCGATCTCCATCTTGATCTGCTCGGCGGTGCGTTCGCCCACCAGCAAATTATATTTCCGCTTCAGGTAGTTCATGATGGCCTCATCCATCTGATTACCGGCCATGCGCACGGAACGCGAATATACGATGCCGCTCAGCGAAATCACCGCGATGTCGGTAGTGCCTCCGCCGATGTCAACGACCATGTTGCCGCTGGGTTCAGTGATCGGCAAGCCCGCGCCGATGGCGGCCACCATGGCTTGCTCTACGAGATGTACTTCACTAGCCTTGGCACGATAGGCGGAATCCATAACCGCGCGTTTTTCCACCTGCGTAATTTCCGAAGGCACGCCTATCACGATCCGCGGATGCACCAGCATCTTGCGGTTGTGCGCCTTCTGAATGAAGTAGTTAAGCATCTTTTCTGTGACCTTGAAGTCGGCGATGACGCCGTCCTTCATGGGCTTGATGGCCACGATGTTGCCGGGCGTGCGCCCCAGCATTTCCTTGGCTTCTTTGCCAACGGCTTCCACTTCGTTGGTGTTCTTGTTTAATGCGACGATGGAGGGCTCGTTGACGACGATGCCTTTGCCGCGCGCATACACCAGGGTGTTCGCCGTTCCAAGATCGATGGCTAGGTCGCTCGAAAACATACTGAACAACGACCGGAGATTGTGCGAACGCGATGAGCCGTTATGAAAACCGTTGTTTGACATAGCAATACTTCTCTCTTCCGGGAATTCGTCTCGCCCCTGGAACCTGGGCCTTCGTCGGTTTCCGTGTGAGTCGTTTCTCCCCTAGCGTCTTCAATTGTACGTTTCTTCTATTCTACTTTGGATTGTTCAAGAGAACTGGTAGTCACTTGGGCACCGGTTGTTCCTGACATATTCCGAACATTATCCTAAACATTTTTCTGAACAGTGTTTCTCAACATTGTTCCTAACGTTGAAATCTTTTATTGAATCACCACTTTTTCCTGGTGCGTGTTCACGCCACCTTTCGAATTCTGCGCCGTGATCGTTACCACGTTTTCTCCATTCGGCAACGGCGGCGTGAAATAGTGGAATGAACCGTCGTCGGCGACCAACGGGACTTCCCTGCCGTTCACCATGACACGCGCCCCGACCTCGGTTTTTCCCGTAACTTCGATCACGTGTCCGTGCTGAATCAGAGGATCGATATCGAGCGACAGCTCGATTTTTTCTTTGCTCTTGACAATGATCGTAAAGCGATTTTTCTCGCTTTCCACTGATTCCTTGCCAGCCGCATCGTAAGATTGGATCGACCAATAATAGGCGCCTACAGGCAGGCCGGTCACAACTACGCTCTGCGCCTCCACTTTCCGATCCAGCAACAGCGACGAAAAATACGGATTGTGCGAAATGCGCAGCCGGTACCCGATGGCATTCGCTATAGGCGTCCAGGCAAATTCCACTTCCTTCGATTTCTCTCCGTCGTTGATGAAAACGGGCATCATGTTGCCCGGTGTAATCGGTGCTGGCGGCCCGATTTCCGTGGCCCGTTCCATGGTTTTTGATTCGTTTTGGAAACTTACCTTTTCCCAATTCGACAGGTGGACGACTTCCCCGTTGCGTTCGATGTCGCCGCTGCCTTTCTTGACCAGGATCTCGTGCTGGTTGTCTTTGGGGTTGTTGTGCACCATTGCCGACGAATCGGGAGCGAGCGAAGCCTTCGCACCCGCAACAATGACCTGCGACGTGGAACCTTGAACATAGGTCGCCGTCGTCAGATCAACCGTTCCGGTTGTGACCGCCACTGATACATTGGTTTGCTGTTGATCGTTGGCCGAGTTCTCCTCGATTACGATCAGAGAATCCTGTTTGACGGTGTAGTTGGTGCCGTCGTTAAAGACAATTTTAGCCATGCCTTCCGCGCCGGTTTGCACCACGTCGCCTTTTTCAAGAGGCACGTTATAGTCGGCATTAATCCAGCTATTGCCGTTGCCTTTTCTTACTCGGATCGTGCCGTCGAGCGCCGTGAAGTGCGCCTGTTGTGCGACCACGGCTGACGGTCCCTTGAGTGGAGGTGCGAGTCCTGCAACTTTTCCCAGCAAGACCGTGGACATTTTCCCGGCAGCCTTCACGGTCGAGTCCGTTAATTTCGGAAATGCCACGTGCATGACGAAACCAAAGATCAACACAACGCCAAGCAGCGCCAGAATCACGCTGCGATACGTCACCGTCTTCCAAGCAACGTAAACGCCCGGCTTTTGATTATTCGACACGAGTCCGTGCCAACCTCACTTAGAAATTCTGTGAATAAGGCGTATCTCTCACGCTGTGACCATCATATCCCCGCTAAGGTGGGTATTAATCTCTGGTCAGGGGGTGGAATGGTTACGAAAGTGACCAATGAACTCTGCCAAAATTCTGCCGTTTCAGGGCAAATAGGCCAAGTTGTCAAATCGGAGTTCTGCGCCCGCGGAGATGGCAAAATCAATCTGAGAGCACGGGGATCGCCAGTCTGTCCTAAGACGCTCTATTGTGCCAGGGCTTAGAGACATAGCAATCTTCCCGGTTTCGGCACAGCGGACCTGCAATGTCACCTCCGCAGTCCCTGAGTTATAGACATCGATACCCGCAAAAACCTGGGGATGACGAAACTGAAACGCCGCAATCTGCTTCGAAGTGACAAGGTTAAACGTTCCCAGCTTGCCGGAAGGGGTATGGATGGTCCAGGAATCGCCTGTCCACATAATGACCCCTGTCGGGTATTCTCCCCTCAAGATTGTCCCCGCCGGTTGATGGGGATCGTCGAAGTTAACGTAAAGAGGCATCGGATTGCCCCCCGTACCTCCGATGTAAATACTTCCCGATCGCCGGTGCCGAATTCGCAGCACGCGAGTGTTCGGATCAAACACGAATCCTTCTTGAGACAAGTCGGATCGTTTTGCCAGAAGGCGACCGCCCGCCGAGACCTTCGTGACGTCGAAGTCGAGGCGAAGCACGTCGATAGATTCTCGATCGAACGTCGAGTAGGTGACTGCACCTTGAGCGTACGAGATGTTCATCACCACGGAAGTTGAACCGAGCAGATGGGATTCTTTGGGCGGCGCCCACTCCGGAACTGCCCAGAGGCCATCCATCAGGCGCCTGGGGCCGTCGGCGAATTCGTCAGTAAACCACCACTGTTCGCTGAACGGGGCGTGAGCTTTGCCAGGAAGACCCTGAAAGTAAGTCACCCAATTAAACGAGCGAAGTGCCTCTTCTTTGTAACTCTTATCTCCGGTTCGCTCAAAGTACAACGCCTCGACGGCCGCGAGGCGTGCCGTGTGGCTGTCGCAACATTGGTTCGGTTTGTTGCAGCAGAAATTCACACCGTCGCCTTGCTCGGTAGTTACGGTCGCTCCGTGAACGCGATACTTCGGCCATTTGGGAGTCGTTTTCACCCACTCCATCAATTGCCTGGAGTGCGGCTGCCAGTTAGCGTCCTTCTCAGGATGTAATAGTAGGTACCGGGCCAGCTCCAGAGGAATCACATTGTTCATGTCGCCCATGGTCGGTGGGACATCCTCGAAATATCCCGCCCAGACATTGTTTTTTAGGGGATAAGATTCCAGCCAGTGCCATGCTGCCTGGCGCACTCTCGCATAGTCGGTCACCCGGCCTTGTTTCAGGCGAATCAATTCGTCAAACAGAGAGATAGGACCGAGGACGTTCGCCGAGTAAGGTCCCATGCCCTTGCCCTCGACGCGTCCATCTTTAGCAAAGCAACGCACCGGCCAAGGCGAGTGCAGTTCATCGCCCGGCTTGTAGTTCTTAACCAATTCGTCGGCGAAATGCGCGGCCGCGCGCAAATACTTCGTCTTGCCAGTCATCTCATAGAGACGCAGATACGCATAACCGTCCTCACCGATAACGTGCGGCTCGACGTAGTCCTCGCCGTGATTGCTCCAGCCGGTGTATTTTGCCGCTCCCGGATTGGCCGAGGGATAAGGCACGCCGGACCACAAATAGCCGTCTGGCGTAGTCCCGTTTTCCATCTCGTAGTCCACAAGGTCTTCGAGAGACGTCACGGTGCGTCGGTCTCCCGTGTACGGATAAAGATGCTCAACAAAACCTTCAAACATAGCTCGCAAATACGCAGTGGAGTTGGCCCAATTGCGATCGGGGATCATTTCGTAAGTGATCGGGTCGATCGCGAAACAGCAGTAAAAATATGGAAGACGTTGGCGATGAAATTGATCCAAGAGAATTGTCCACTGAGCAAGAAAATCGGAAGAGTAAGAATCTCCTACGGAGTCTGGAAAAGGCCACGGCAGCAGCTTTCCCTGCGCATCGAGTTGCACCGGACGGCCCGCAATCTCGGGTTCGTCGACTGTCGTGATGACCGGAAAAGGCTCCTGCGCCGGGATGGTCGCCGAAAGCATCGATAAATCAAGCAGCAACGTGACGAAAGCGAAAGCAAAATCCGTGCGCTTCATGAGGATTTGCAGTGACGACTGTGGATCATCTCATGATGCATATCGCGCCGCAATTGATTGAGGGCAACCCGTGTCTGCTTGCCCGTCTTCACCCCGGTTGTTAGCATGGAAGTTCGGCACTTTTCCCAGGAGGTTTCTCTGTTATGGCGACCGATACTTTGACCGATAGTATGACTAAGCCTGTGATCGACGGCGGCACGACCAAGACCAGGGTTTTCAAGAATTTCATTGACGGTGAGTGGGTCGAATCCGCCAGCGGACAGACTTTCGAGGACCGGAACCCGGCCGACACGCGCGAAGTTGTCGCCATCTTCCAGCGCTCGAATAAAGCTGATGTCGATGCCGCCGTGGACGCGGCCAAGCGTGCATTTGCTAAATGGCGTCTGGTGCCCGCCCCGCGCCGCGCCGAGATGGTTTTTCGCGCCGCCGAGATACTGACTGAGCGCAAAGAAGAACACGCCCGAGATATGACTCGCGAGATGGGCAAGGTACTGAAAGAAACGCGCGGCGACGTGCAGGAAGCTATCGACGCTGCCTACTACAATGCCGGCGAAGGCCGCCGCCTGTTCGGCCCTACAGTTCCTTCGGAGCTCCCTAACAAGTTTGCCATGGCAGTCCGCCAACCGATCGGTGTATGCGGCATGATCACGCCCTGGAATTTCCCCATGGCAATTTCTTCGTGGAAATTGCTGCCTGCCATCGTCTGCGGCAATGCCTGCGTGATCAAGCCCGCAGAGGATACTCCACTCTCGACCTTCAACCTGGTCCAAGCACTCACTGACGCGGGCGTGCCAAGCGGTGTCATCAATGTGATTGCAGGATACGGCCCCGAGGCCGGAGCGCCGTTGACTGAGAATCCAGCGGTGCGCGCCATCTCTTTTACTGGCTCTTCAGCAGTCGGCAGGATCATCGGCACTACGGCGGCTCGAAGCCTCAAGCCCTGTTCGCTTGAACTGGGCGGCAAGAATCCGATGATCGTGCTCGACGATGCGAACCTCGAACTCGCCGTCGAAGGCGGACTCTGGGGCGCATTCGGAACCACCGGACAGCGCTGCACCGCGACCAGCCGCATCATCGTGCAGAAGGGCGTATATCGAAAGTTCATCGATCACTTCATAGCCCGCGCCAAGCAGATCAAAGTCGGCAATGGGCTCGACGAAACGGTTGAGATGGGTCCGGCGGTGAACGAGAAACAGCTCAAGAATAGTTTGAATTACATCGAGATCGGAAAAGACGAAGGCGCCAAGCTCGTCACTGGCGGCAATCGCCTCGACAAGGGCGAATTCCAACATGGATGGTTCCTCGAGCCTACCGTGTTCATCGACGTCGATCCGAAGATGCGGATCGCACAGGAAGAAATCTTTGGGCCGGTAGTTTCGATCATTCCCTGCGAGGACCTCGAAGACGCCATCGCCATCGCCAATAACATTGAATACGGGTTGTCGTCGTCGCTCTACACCAAAGATGTCAACAAAGCGTTTGCCGCGATCCGCGATCTTGAGACGGGAATTACTTATATCAACGCGCCGACCATCGGCGCCGAAGTTCACCTTCCGTTCGGAGGCACGAAGGCGACCGGCAACGGCCATCGCGAAGGCGGAATTGGCGCGATTGATTTCTATTCGGAGTGGAAAGCAGTCTACGTCGACTACTCCGATACGTTGCAGAAAGCGCAGATCGACCGCGGAGAGTAAGGCAATCTATCGTCGAGACGCAAAGGGCGACGAGATTTTTTGGGGGAGATTGTTCCTCAGGTCTCGGTGTTGATTTGAATGTCTAACATGTCCATCATTCAGCTTCGAGAAATCACCCCCGCCAACCGTCTCGAGAACGTCCGTTACGCTATTCGCGACTTGGCATGCGTTGCCGAGGAGGTTGCTCGGCAGGGGTACAAGATTCTCCCCCTGAACATCGGCGACCCGCTCAACTTCGACTTCCAGACGCCCGCGCACATGATTGAAGCTGTCTATCAAGCAATGCGAGACGGCAAGAATGGATATTCAAGTTCTTCCGGCATCCCGCAAGCACTCGAGGCGATTCGCGGCGAGGCGGCGCGCAAGGGCATCACCAATATTCAGGATGTCTTCGTGACGTCGGGCGTCAGCGAGACAGTGGACATCTGCCTAGCCGCACTGCTCAATCCGGGGGACAACCTGCTGACTCCGTGCCCGGACTATCCGCTCTATTCTGCGGTTCTGGCCAAGATTGAAATTGGACTCAACGCGTATTACCTCAACGAAGACGACGGATGGCAGCCTGATCTCGACGACCTCAAGAAAAAAATCACGCCACGGACGCGCGGAATCGTGCTGATCAATCCTAACAATCCTACCGGCTCGGTTTGCACGCGCAAGATGCTCGAGCAAATTGCAGAACTAGCACGCCGTCATAACCTGATCATCTTCGCCGATGAGATTTACGACAAACTCATAATCGACGAAGGAACCGAAGATGACGCGCACATGGCAATGGCCGCGGTTGCACCCGATGTGCCCGTCATTACTTTTGGTGGAATGTCCAAAAACTACCTCGTTCCCGGATGGCGCATTGGATGGGGCATTGCCAGCGGCGAAGCTTCCGTCATCAAGCCCTATCTAGAAGGTGTGAACAAGTTGTTACGCGCGCGCCTCTGCGCCAACCATCCCGAACAGTACGCCATCAAGCCTGCGCTCGAAGGTCCACAAGATCACCTGATTGAGGTAAAGCGCAAACTACGTCGCCGCCGTGATCTGACCATGAAGTGGTGTGCCGAGACACCGCGCATAAGTTGTGTGGCACCTCGCGGAGCTTTCTACGCTTATCCCAGCATCGACATTCCCGAGGGCGACGACGTCTTCGTCACCGAACTGATTCGCCAAAAGCACGTGATGGTGGTGCACGGCTCCGGATTCGGCCAGCGTCCCGGAACAAAACATTTCCGTATTGTTTTCCTACCCGACGAAAAGACGCTGGCCGCTGCCTACGCTGCAATTGGCGATTTCATGCACGAGCGCTACGCATAGCAAGACCCCGACGACTAACTTCGACTCAGCCTTACGCGGCAAGTGAACCGGCCCGCGCTCCAACACTGCTATATGTTTGTTTGGGCCAACGCCTAGCTTGGGCGATGCAAATGATGTGAAGAATCAGGAATAAAGGAACACCGAAGGTCGGAATCAGACTGAGCGGTAGCACCAAATTAGGTGCGGTCGTGATCCCGTTCAGATTGGTAAGACCTTGCTGGCCGATGAATCGAGCCATGCCGCCGAGGCCGACTGCCGCAACCAGATCCGTGATTCCGAGCCACTGCCACAGGATGAAGCTGTTCCTGTGGCTCGGATTGGCCAGCTTCATGCCGACGATAATCGCGGTCACACCGATCGCGATGTCTCCCCAGCCGGATGGTAACGCGAAGATACCGGGCAGAATGTCGTATGTGTACAACACCAGAAACACGAAGCCCACTATCCTCCAGGCCTGGACAATCGTCAACGTTTGCGGGTTCAACGAGAGAACAAAATCGCGAAAAGATCTCGAGCTGCGATACCACAAAAAGAAAAGGAAAATCGGAATCACCACCGCCAGCAAGAGGGGAAGCGGTGGACGGCTCGGGTCGGTTCTAAACAGGTGCAACGCCGATGCCGAAAGTGAGAAGGTGAACCAGGCCACGATGAGCCCGGCAGTCAACTTTCCATAGGTCGCGTTTGTCACGATAAGGCTCCTTTTTCTGTAACAGCTTTGGTCACGTTATCGACTAATTGCGTGAGCGCATCCCATTGGCCTTCGCCGAGTTGCAGGTGCAACCGTGTTTGCACTCTTTCCCAGTGGGGGAGCGCTCGTCTGAGTTGAAGTTCGCCGGCTCTCGATAAGCGAAGGCGCCACTCGCGCCTGTCCGCGCCGCGCCGCTTGCCGATCCAGCCATGCCGACTCATGATTCTCAGCGTCCGGGTAAGAGTTGTGCTGTCCATAGCCAAGATTCGTCCCAGTTCTCCCTGAGTCAGCTCGCCAACGAATGAAAGTGTCTGCAATACGGTGAACTGCGTTGCGCGAAGCCCAACAAGGCGTAGTTCCTCTTCAAAAAATTGAGTGAGGGCCCTTGATGCCCGCCGCAAGCTAGCGCACATACACGGAAGTGGCGGCAAAGGAGATTCGTTCATGCTCTAATAGATGTATATACATATATATGGCGATTCACAAAATTTAAGAGGATAAATGAAAAGGTCACGACTCAGTAGATGCCCGGAATCAACGCTGGCACGTCGCGGGCATACACTTCAAACTTCGAGCCAAAGGCTTGCCTCAGCAAGCGTTCTTCACTTCGTATGCGTATGTAGGTTCCAACAGCAAACATCACGATCGCGATCAACAAGTTGAACCATCGACCCGCGGCCAATCCGGTAGCCACCAGCATTCCAAACATGCCCGTATAGATAGGATTTCTCACGAAGCGGTAAGGCCCGTCCTGAATGAGTTCATGGCCTTCGACCAGACGCGCAGCCAGAGCCCATTGCTTTCCCAAGCGCCGCGCGGCGGAATTTACCAGCCATACCGAAGCCAGCGCGATGGCCACCGTAAGCACTGCCAGGGCCCACTCCAACGCTCGCGACCCGGAGTGCGTTGGCGAGATCGCTTTTTGCCGCAGGGGATTCAGCCAAACGAAAAGGTAGGCTGCGCCTTGCAGGAACATTCCGGTGAGTGAAATCCAATCGCGTTTCGCTACCACAACTTTGGGCGGACGTTTCCGCAGCCAGAATGTAAGCGCGAACAGGCACCAGCACACGATGACTGCGTAGGACTCCACTTTCACGGCCAAATCGGTTACTTCCAAAACCGCCATTTCTTCGACCTTATTTCCACGTCCGTCGGTGTAGTCGGTGGAACCTTCGTAACTCTACATGGATACGTTGTATTTCCTATACTAGTTCCGACACTTCTTACGGGAAAATCCACTCATGCGTCGAATAATTCTGTCGTCATTTCTCGCGCTCTTGAGCACTATCGCCTTAGCGCAGAGCAACTCTCCGGAAGCTTTGTACGAGCGCGGAATGGACGCCATAACTGGTATTGGCCCGTCGCAGAATGATGCTCAGGGGGTGGACGATTTTCGGCGCTCCGCCGACCTCGGCTACGGACCCGCTCAAATCGCATTGGCTTACTATTACGAAACTGGGACCTTTCTCAAACGCGACCCGGCTCAGGCCGTCGACCTCGATCGCAAGGCGGCACAGCAAGGCGATCCGTTGGCGGGTTGGCTCGCAGGGAGACTCTACTTCCTGGGCAACGGAGTACCACGTGATCTCGATGCCGCTCGTAAATGGCTGAAACTAGCCGCCGACCAGAACAATGCTTACGGCGCCTATTATCTGGGTCGTCTGATGGCGGATCAAGACTTCACCAAGGCTCCGGCATTGTACAAGATCGCCGCCACTCAAGGACTGCCTCAGGCACAATACTTCTACGCCAAAACGCTGAAGGATGGACGCGGTATTCCGCAGGATCGATTCACTGCTTACGTCTGGTACACCATTGCCACCGACGCCGGTTATTCGGCTGCCGGCGTCGACCTTAACGAAATCGACGGAGGCCTCACCCCAGATCAGATCTCGCAAGCCAGAGCGAAAGCTCACGATATGGAACAAGTTGTAATCCGCGCCGTAACCGCGCGTGGATGCTCTGGGTGGGATGGAGAGTTTGACGAGTTCCCTACCGCGCCTCCACCGAAACTACAGCGCTTCTGCCACTAAGAAGCGAGAGCAAGAGCGTGAGGGTAGAGCGTGGGAACGAACGCCTCGCCCGTTCAAATCGATCGAGCTTAGCCTCGCCACGAACACCGCGTGCTAGACCATCTCGGTGCCCCAAAGATCATGCAGGTGCACGATCCCTCGCAACCGCCGATCGTTGGCCTCGATGCTGTCTACAACCACAAGGGACGTAATCTTCATCTCTTCCATGCGCGCCAGCGCTGTAGCTGCGAACTCCGTTGGCCCAATGGTCTTCGGAGTGCGTGTCATGCAATCCTGCGCCGTCAAATCGAGCGCGTCTTTGCCACGCTGCTCGAGCACGCGCCGGAGATCGCCGTCGCTGATCACTCCCAGCAACCGATCGCCCAATAAAGGATCGCCCTCGACCACGGCGGTCATCCCCAACTTCTTGCGCGACATTTCGTAAATCACGTCCGGCATCTTCGTCTGGGCCGTTACCCGCGGAACCGCGTCTCCCGAATGCATCAAAGATTCCACTCGCGCCAACCGTTTGCCCAGCTTGCCACCAGGATGCAGGTTGGCAAAATCTTCTTCCTTAAACCCGCGCTTTTCCGAAAGCGCCACCGCGAGAGCATCACCCAGGGCAAGCATGCAGGTGGTAGAAGCGGTTGGGGCCAGTCCCAGCGAACAAGCCTCCTCAGAAATCGAACAATCCAACGCCACGTCCGCTGCAGAAGCCAGAGTAGAACTCCGCGTAGAGAGCGCGCCTTCGCCCGATGTCTTTTTTGTAAATTCCATGGCGTCGCAGGTCATGCTGATAAGCGGAACCTGCAGCCGTTTGATCGTAGCCAGCAACCGCAAAATTTCTTCGGTCTCGCCGCTAGCCGAAAGCGCCAGCACAACATCGCCGCGCACGATCATCCCTAGATCGCCATGCAGCGCTTCCACTGGATGCAGGTAGAGCGCGGGCGATCCGGTCGAACTTAGCGTAGCCGCAATTTTGCGAGCGATCAGCCCGCTTTTTCCCATCCCAGTCACAACCACTCGTCCGCGGCAGTCGAACATCAGATCGAGCGCCCGCTCGAAGTCAGCAGCCATCGGGCCAGCCAGTCGATCCGCCAGTGTCTGCAATGCTTGCGCCTCGATGCGTACCACGTTTTCGCCTACGTGTTTCATGAAGGAGGAATGTTAGCAGAAGAGCGGAATAGCGGATCATCCCGACCCCGCGTCGCCGACGATCCACAACGACGCATCGCTGGGGAGAAGTTGTTATTGCACTTTATGTTTCGACTACAATCTTATTCGCTGCGCTTTTTCGTCATGATGATTGGCGCCGAGATTGCGCTTCCATAGACGGTGGCCGGCGGTCCTGACACCGGGCAACATGGCGCGATTGAATTCCCCGAATATACCCCAGTTAACGAGTTGGCGCCGAGCCCGAGCTGTGACGCGCTGACCGGTAGAGTCGCTCTAGACTCCGTGGCGCTGGTCGGCACCAGCGTCTGTTTTTTCAGCAGGGTTGAGCCCAGCATAAAATCCACGGTACCGCTCGGCACTCCGCCGCCACCGGGCTTGGCGGAAACCGTAACGGTGAGCGTGGTCGAGTGACCTGGCCGGAGAGTGTACTTCTCCGAACTCAGCTTCACAGTCAATGAATTGGCAATTGCGGCTCCCGTGTTTTGGTAGGCGCCAACGTCAATGTTCTCGCTATTTGTTCGAGGATTCCCAAGGAAGTCGGTGCTGCCATAGATGGAATCAGGCGAACTGCCATTGGGATCGCACCAGCCAACGCTGCACGAGAGGCTCGTACTTCCGGCACCGACGGCCGGCGAAGAAGGAATAGTGTCAAAATTTGGCGGAGTGTCGCCGAGATTTACGAACAGTGGATCCGCGTTCACGGAGTTGGCATCTTCGGTGCTGCGGCTCTGCCAATCGGCAAAATTCTTGAAGTTGCTCACATTCCCCCACCAGATTGACGTTCCCCCAACGTAACCCGCAGCCGAGTTGTAGAGGTTCCAATCAAGTGTCGCCGGTGGAGCAGGGTATGCCTGCGAAAAGCGTGCGTAGCTGAAGATCCAGGTATTGAACGCGCCGGCATAGACAATGTTGTTTTCGAAGATGTCTCCTTGTGCGCTGCCTACCTGGTTCTGAATCTGGAATTCGCCGGTGGATCCTCCTTCATGATAGTTACCCAGTTGGGTAGCGTTGTTGTACAGAGTGTTGTTGACGAAGACGTCGTGATAGCTGCTGCCTCCTCCGTTGCTATGGCCGCCGTTCTTAGTCGCGCGCGCATAGCCGCCGATGGAATTACCGCAGGCGTTGGCGTTGTAGAAAATATTGTTACGCACCGTCACATATCTGCCGTAACACGGGAATTCGCCTCTCGCGGCGGTTCCGGTATTGTCAGGACCAGACCATTCAGTGCCATTACTTTGGCAGACTTGATTTTCGCTCGTTGTCTCGATGCCGTAATCGACCTGTATGATCACGTTCCGCTCGACTGTGACATAAGCGCAGCCGTCACAGTAGAGTCCGTCAGCATCGTATCCGTTGCCCTCTCCCGGATTCGTGATCCCGCTGATGTTATAGACTGTGTTTCCGCTGATTTCCCCATACATCGCTTCGTCGTAGCCGACCGGACCGACGCCCTCGTATCCAATCGCGTCGATGCCGATGTTGTCATTATCGTGAACAAGGTTATTCGTGATTTTAAAGTGCGTCACATTTCCGTCGACGTTCACTGATTCGCTCTCGCCGGTCCTCAAGTCGTAGACCTCGTTTCCGCTGATCACCAATTGAGTGATGGGGGTCTTCGATGAGCCGTAAACCGCAATGCCGAAAGCGTTGCCGTTCGCTTCAACCTTAGTCGTGATATCGTGCACACGATTGTTCAAAATCTGGATGCCTGTGCCCGATCCCGTGATCCAAACGCCACTCGGAACATCGTTTTCGCTGCTGGTCGTGTAGTGTCGGATTTCGAATCCCTTGACGGTAATGTAGCTACGGCTTCCAACAATATTGATCAGACCTTGTGTGCCGTTTATTGGCACACCAGTCCCATCGATCACTGCGGTTTGCCCCGGATAACTCTGAAATGTGATCGGCGCCGAAGCTGTTCCAGACGATGGAAAGTTCACGGACTCCTTATAAACTCCTCCGAACACATATACCGTGCCCCCCGCCGAAACTGAATTCGCCGCATGCTGAATGGTTAACCAAGGCGAACCGATTGTGCCGGGATTGCTATCACTGCCCTTTTTCGACACAAAATAGGCAGCCCCAATTTGTGCGGCGAGCGACTGTGCCAGCATCAGGACAGCAGCCATCGCGATAACTGTGAAGATCGCGGCAGATGCAATATTTGCGTTCCGCGTAACCGATACATTATGTGGCATAAACTATGCTCCCCGGATTCGATCTATTACGAATAGTTACTTTTACTTTCGTTTGTTCCAACTGTCAAGGCGTCTTTTGCCACGTCAATCGGCGGTGTCGCCGTCTATCCGGAAGCCGCCGATTCCCGTCAGCATTGGATTCGAATCACGATTCATGCCACACTTCACCATAAGGATTTCAAATCAGGACGATACCAAGAGGTCGAATGAAAACGCGACTGAGAGGGAGCTTTACAATCACTATATGCGCACTGCTCATGGTCAACACCGCACTAGCTCAGGAGCCGGCAAAACAGGACAATAGCGCGAGCGTGGCCATTATCACGGCAGGTGATATCTCGGTCACCAAAGCGGACGGCAAGACCGCAGTGTCGATCAACTTCTCTTCCGGCAAAGCGAAAGCAGGCGACACCCGAATTACGATTACAGGTCCGTACTCTCTGGATGTGAACGGAGGCGTAAAGGAAGTTAAGGGCTCCGAGGGAATTGAACTGCATGTGCTGAGTCATGAGGAGTTGCGATTCGAAGCTCCGGAGATTGCTTCATGGGAGCAATCGCACAAATTTACTGAAAATTCTGCATGTATGAAGATTCCCAAATTCCCCGGATGTGGCAATCCAGTTTGCGACCAACCTGGCCATCCGGACGATCAATGCCGGTATAACAGCGATTCAGGCTGCTCCTGCGTGGCCCCAGGCGGCGGTCCATGCGCTGCGACGGCGGACCGTATGCAAGAGAAGAAGCCAAGACAAGACTGAGTTTGCGCTACTCTGAACCTATCCCGATTAACAACAGATTCGTCATGACCCAATCAGCAATCGTAAAAGAAAACATCGAACTGGCCGTCGCCGACGGCACACGTATGGCAGCTTATGTCGCGCGCCCAGAGCAAGGCGGCCCGCATCCTGGGCTGCTCGTGTTCCAGGAAGCATTTGGTGTGAACCACCACATCCGCAATGTGTGCGAGCGCTTTGCAGCTGACGGTTATGTCGCGATAGCTCCCGAGTTGTTTCATCGCACCGCGCCCCCAGGTTTTGAGGGCAGCTATACAGACTTTGCCGCCGTGATGCCGCACACCAAGGCGGTGACGCCAGAAACGGCGGAACTGGACATACGGTCGGCCTATAAGTGGCTGCGCTCGAATGGGCAGGCGAGGCCAAACGAAATCTCTAGCGTGGGATTCTGCATGGGTGGCCGCACTTCATTTCTTGCGAACAGCCTGGTTTCGCTGCGCGCGGCAGTATCGTTTTATGGAGGCGGAATCGCTCCCGGATTGCTGGACCGTGTAGCAAAGCTGCAAGCGCCAATATTGCTCATCTGGGGTGGATTGGACAAGCACATTACGCCCGAGCATCGGCAGGCTGTGACCGATGCTTTGAGCGCGCAGCAAAAGATTTATGTGAATGTAGAGTTCTCACGCGCCGACCACGGATTCTTCTGTGACGAACGCGCAGCGTATGAGCCGCACTCAGCACGGCAAGCGTGGGCGTTGACTCTGGAGTTTCTGCGCTCGTGAAGAAAAGCCTCGCGATCGGTTTCGCGGCGGCGGGCGCTCTCTCCATCGTCTCTCTGTTGTTGATAGAAACAGTGCCAGGAGCAGTCGGGCAAATATCGGACTCGGCCACCGAGCAAATCAAAAACACATCATCACCTACCTTCTATAAAGATGTGCTTCCGATACTCCAGGATAGATGCCAAAGTTGTCATCGCAACGGAGAAGCTGCGCCGATGCCGTTAATAACTTACGAGCAGACACGGCCCTGGGCGAGCCGAATCGCGGATGCAGTCGCAATGAAAATGATGCCGCCCTGGTTTGCCGACCCACGCTACGGACATTTTGCCAATGATCCGTCATTGACTGAGGAGCAGCTCTCGACAGTTACAGCGTGGGCGAAGGCTGGCGCGCCCGCTGGCGATCCGCACGATGCGCCCACGCTGCGAAAGTGGAGCACGGGCTGGAATATTCCACAGCCCGATCTGGCCGTGAAGATGCCCAAGCCAGCGCAAATTCCAGCACAAGGCGAAGTGGAATATACCTACGAAATTGTGCCCACGCATTTCACCGAGGACAAGTGGGTGCAGATGGCGGAGGTGCGACCTTCGAGCCCGGCTCATGTCCACCATGCAGTGGTTTATATTCGGCCTCCGGATTCGCCGTGGCTGCGGCATGCTCCCGTGGGAGAGCCGTTTACGGCTTCAACGCTGAGCGATCCCGACGAACGGCGACAGGCCCACGAAACTACCAGCGACCTGCTGTTGGTATATGCGCCGGGAAGCGCTCCGGATCGCTGGGCGGGCGGGATGGCAAAGTTCGTTCCTGCCGGGTCGGATCTCGTCTTTCAGATGCATTACACGACGAATGGGAAGGCAGCGAGCGACGAAACAAGCGTAGGACTGGTGTTCGCAAAGACTGCACCGAAGCAAAGAGTCATCACGCTGCAATTGAATAATCACGCTCTGCTGATTCCACCTGAGGCGGATGATTTTCGCGTGGAAGTGCAAGGGACGCTTCCCAATGATGCAACGCTGCTGAGTCTTTTTCCGCACATGCATTTACGTGGCAAGCGCTTTGAATACGATATTGTGCACGACGATGGAAGCATCGAAGTTTTATTGCGAGTGAATTATCACTTTCACTGGCAGTTGAGTTACAAGCTGGCCGAACCCCGGAAGTTGAAGGCGGGAACGAGATTGCGGGCGGTGGCCTGGTATGACAATTCAAGGAACAATCCGCACAATCCCGACCCGGAAAAGTTAGTAACCTGGGGCGACCAGACATCGCAAGAAATGATGGTGGGGTTTTTTGACGTGGCCGTGCCCTCGGGAATGGATAAGTGGCACTATTTCATACGCCACGACGAAGCGGCTAATGACCAAAATCAGAAGTGATCGTCTATCGGTCGTCCCGGATGTTCCAGCGCTCGCGCTTGAATCGCACGATCCCACGGACCACCCTGCCAGTTATCTTTCTTGTGATCGGTCCGAATCCACGGCGGCAACGTCATTAACAGACGCCGACTAAGCGAATGCAGATAAGGCTCGTAAAGGGCGCGAAGTTCCGTAAGCCGTTCGGGCTCGGCCGCGCTCTCGCCAACGGCAATTCCTAAAGAACTATCGGGAATAGCAGGTTGAGCAAATTTAAGGGTAACCCCGTTCCGGGCGAGGTCAGTGCGCAACCGGGATAGTTCCGATGCCGGGAGCCGACCTTCGTCATGCGGACTATATTGCGCGCCCACGACCTGCGCAAGATCGACGGCGGCGTGCCGTGCCATGGCGAAAGTGAGCTTCGCCTGGTCGGGATGTATGCCTTCAACACCGGTCATAATCAACGAAGTGACGTCGAGCATCGTGGCCAGTGCGCCCAGCCACGATTGATTGCCGTGCTGTGACCGGAAGAATACCAATACTGGATACGAAATGTGGCTCGCTAATAGATCGGCGCACCAGCGCTCCCAGTCGCGAAAAATATTGTCGAGCACGGTCTGGTCGGGACAGCAACCCAAACGACCAAGAAATTCAGCCGCGCTCGGCGGCGATCCGGCGCGCGCATCGAGCAGAGAAATCTCCACTTCGCGCGTGGCAAATGCACCATAAATCACGGGCAGATACCCAACCACGAGACCGAGGAACGCGAATCCGAGGCCCGACTCCATGACGGCAAGCGCGCGAGCTGCAGGATTATTGGGAGTGATGTCACCATAGCCCAACGTGAAGAATGTTTCGCCGCTGAGGTAGACCAATTTCCCGAACGTAATTTTTTCATTGCCCAGCGATACGTGTTCGCCCAACCCGTATTGCACACAGGCAAATCCAAAAATCAGCCCAGCCGCCCAAAAGCCAAGCAGGACGATCAGCGAGAGCGGTCCATAGTAGGCAAGGAAATTTTCACGACGGTTGGCAACCTTAATATGCGCTCCGGCACTGGTCCAGAAGCGCCACGTCTTTTTATAAAACAAAGACGCGATACGAAAACTCCGTCTAATCTTTCGTGGCAAGACCACAGTCTCAAACGCATCTATCAGGATGAGATAGATGAGGACAATGCCGGCAATCGATGCCCACCAATGCATAAACGATGAGAGTTCAGGAAAAGTTAAGATGAAGCGGAAATAGTAGCAGATTCACGAGGTGAAGACAGAGGATGGGCCGCTCGCTATTCAGCCAGCCTCTTTAAAATTACCTTGCCCAATTTCTGCGCTTCGCCGAAAGATTTCTGATACTCGACAAAGATCCGGTTCAGCTCCAGCGACTGGTCGGCAGAGAGTTTGTGGCGCAACATCATGTCGCGCACGTGTACAGGATTGGGCAAGGTAGCGTCTTCGATCAGCTCTTCAAGGGCAGTCGAGGGATTGTAGTGATACATGCATCTGATTGTAGCGCCGTGGATGGAATTTTGAACGCTATCGCTGGCCGGCTGCCGCTGCTCTCTCGTTTAGCCGCCGGCGGCTTTCTTGAGAGCTAACTCCTGCAGCCGAAGATCTACACTTTTTAGGTGGTTGACGCGACTCAGTACCGTTTCTACAGTGCCTGCTAAGCGATCGGAGCCCTTGTCGAGTTTTAAAGCGGACTTCTCGAAATAAGCGGCGGCGCCGTCGTTGACCAATTTTTCCTCGTTCTTCTGGGACAGGCTGGTCAGCACCACGACTGGAATGTGCTTGGTCGCTGGGTCTGCTTTAAGAGCCTTCAGAACTTCCGGACCGGAAATCTTTGGCAACATCATGTCAAGGAGGATGATATCCGGCAATTTGTCCTTGGCGACGCGCAAGGCTTCTTCGCCGTCGCTGGCAGTGCAAACCTGATAACCGGATTTCAATAAAGCGTGCTCATTCGCCATCCGAAGAAATTTGCTGTCGTCGACCAGCAGCACTTTACAGGTGACGGCCACAGGCACCTCGTCGCTACCAGATCCATCGGCGAAGAGACGAAAGACTTGAGTGCCTCCGTGGACGCCAAGCTTCTACAGTGTTTCCCCGATATGAGAGCCCGCGAATGTACGGTACCGTTCGTAGTGTCCTAGCGAGCCACGCAGCCGGATGGTCCGAAATTTGAAGATTCAGTTGTGATACTTCGAAAACGCCCTGAGCAAGCACTTCGGGCCATCTGGCGATTCTTAAGAAAAATAGCTGTCACATGGAAAGTGGCGGTCTTTGTTAGGCGGAAAGACACAAATGGACAACCTTCGGCTTCGCGAACTAACGCCAGAACCATCCGCCGATCTCGTCAAGTCCGCTATCACAAAAGTCTTGGAGATCGCCCAGAAACAAGGCATCACGGCCGACGATTTTGTTCACATGCTCGACTCTGGCATGCGAATAACAGATTTCTTGAAGGCGATGGAAGTGGAAGACGTTACAGGCGATGGGTGCTCCCGGTTTTCGATCGAAAATCGATCTCGAAGGAACTTCTCCTAAACACCTACGCGCAACCAAGCCATGTCACACTCAGCCTAGGGAGTGCTATGGGCCGTATCCAGTGCTTTCTTTACAGCCTGCAATTCTTTTAGCAAACCGCGCAAGTTTCTTGTATCCAGCGCGTTGGCGCCGTCGCTTTTTGCTCCCTTTGGATTATCGTGGACTTCCATAAATACGCCGTCCACTCCAGCCGCTACCGCAGCGCGCGACAACACGGGAATAAATTCAGGCTGGCCACCACTCACTGCTGGCTTATCGCCATTATCGGATGAACCGTTGTCAGGCGAGGATGACGGCAGTTGCACCGAATGAGTTGCGTCAAATACGACCGGCGCAAACTTGCGCATGATGGCCAGCGAGCGCATGTCCACCACCAGATTGTTATAGCCAAAACTCGATCCACGCTCGGTTACAAACACCTGGCTATTTCCGGCGTCACGGCATTTTTCTACCGCGTGCTTCATGTCCCAGGGCGAAACGAACTGCCCTTTCTTGATGTTCACGGGACGCCCACTCAGTGCGGCCGCCACGATCAGATCTGTCTGACGGCAGAGGAATGCGGGAATCTGCAGCACATCCACGACTTCGGCCACTGCGGCGACGTCCGCCACCTGATGGACATCGGTAAGCACAGGAATATGCACCTCATCTTTGACTTTTTTCAAAATGCGCAAGCCTTCCTTCAGCCCCGGCCCGCGAAAGCTGCGAATAGAAGTCCGGTTCGCCTTGTCATATGACGCTTTGAAGATGAATGGGAAATTCAGCGAACGCACCACGCCCTTGATAATCTCCGCCATACGCAGAGAGTGCTCTTCGCTTTCAATCACGCAGGGTCCGGCGATCAGGAACATGTCGCCAGCGCCCACGCGAACATTATCGATTTGGAACGACAAGGTCATCGAAGTATTGAATCATTGATGGATTGAGACATTGAATGATTCAATGAGTCAATCGTTCAATATCTCAATGATTTATCTTCTTCCCACTTTTTCCGGCCGGAGAAACAGCTCGACCTCCGCTGCGTCTTTCTGCATTTTCTTCTTCTGCCCGTGTTCGTAGGAGGCACCGATAAATGCCTTAAACAAGGGATGCGGCTCTAAGGGCTTCGATTTGAATTCCGGATGAAACTGGCACCCAATAAAATAAGGATGCCCCGGAATCTCGACCATCTCCACGTACGTGCCGTCAGGAGTCGAACCGGAGATGCGCAGCCCCGCCGCTACCATAGGCTCTTCGTACTCGCGGTTGAATTCGTAGCGGTGCCGGTGGCGCTCGCTGATCTCGGTCTGTCCATACACCTCGTACGCCAGTGTTCCCGACTCGATCTTGCAAGGCCACGCTCCGAGACGCATCGTACCGCCGAGTTCTTCCACTCCACGTAGCTCGCGCAGCTTGTAGATCACGCGATGCGGCGTTGCCGGATCGAATTCACTCGAGTTCGCGTCCGCCAATCCGCAGACATTGCGCGCAAATTCAATACAGGCTGTCTGCATTCCGAGACAGATTCCAAAATAGGGTACTTGTTTTTCGCGTGCATATTGAATCGCCTTCAGCATGCCTTCAATCCCGCGCTTGCCGAATCCACCAGGCACGAGCAATCCGTCGTACTCTTCCAACTGCGCTTCGTAACTCTTGTCTTCTTTACTTGCAGTCTCCAATCCTTCGGCTTCAATCCAATTCACTTCCAACTTCAGGTTGTGCGCCAAAGCGCCATGTACCAGCGCTTCTTTCAGCGACTTGTATGAATCCTCGTACTCCACATATTTTCCGACAATACCGATCCTGACCACATCTTTAGGGTTGTAGACCCGGTGGACCAGATCGTTCCACTTCGAAAGATCGCGATCTTTCGCCTCCAGGTGCAAACGCCGAAGAACCAACGTATCTACTTCTTCATGCGCGAAAACCACGGGAACCTCATAAATGGATGCGACATCCTTAGCTGTAATCACCGCTTCTTCTTCAACGTTGCAGAACAGCGCGATCTTCGATTTAATTTCTTTCGAAAGAAAGCGATCAGTGCGGCACAAAAGGATGTCCGGCTGAATTCCGACACTGAGCAACTCTTTGACCGAGTGCTGTGTCGGCTTGGTCTTCAATTCCTGTGCCGCTGCAATAAAAGGCACCAGCGTCACATGGACGAACAATGTATTATCGCGGCCCAACTCCTGCCTCATCTGTCGGATCGCTTCTATAAAAGGTAGCGATTCAATGTCGCCCACGGTGCCTCCAATTTCGATCAGCGCCACATCCACATCCTGCGCAACTTTTTTGGCCGCGGCCTTGATTTCGTTGGTGACGTGCGGAATCACCTGCACCGTCTTGCCTAGATAATCGCCGCGCCGCTCCTTGGCAATGATCTGCTCGTAGAGGCGCCCGGTAGTCCAGTTGTTATCGCGAGAAAGTTTGGCGTGGGTGAAGCGTTCGTAGTGACCAAGGTCGAGATCGGTCTCGGCGCCATCGTCGGTAACAAAAACTTCGCCATGCTGAAACGGCGACATCGTTCCCGGATCGACGTTCAGATACGGATCAAACTTCATCAAGTTGACTTTAAGGCCGCGGCTCTCAAGCAGGCATCCAATGGATGCCGCTGCCAATCCTTTGCCCAATGAAGAGACCACACCGCCGGTTACAAAGATGTACTTGGCCGACATCGCTTCCTCGCTTTAATTTTGTTTGGAAAATTGTGCGGGCTGGGGTGCACAATCAATTATGGCAGAACTTTTTCTGGAAGGGAATGTGAAAAAAGCGGCCGTCAACTGTCAGCTTTCAGCCATCAGTTCGAACCGAGGTGTTTAAATAGGCTCTCAAACACGCTGGGTACTTGTTTGTTCCATTGGTTCCAGTTGTGACCACCGGGAACGACGTGGAACTCGTAACGAAAATGTTGCTGCTCCAGCAACGTAGCGAAATTGCGGTTCGGGGGCAGTAATCCTTCTTGTTCACCACAACTTAGAAATAAGTACGGCGTTTTTGACGGATCTGCGGATCGCGCGATCACAAACGGATCACCGTTGCGTCGCGTCACAGTCCCCCATGATCCAAACATTGAAGTATAGTGACGCGATTGTTGAATCCTCTTGATCGAAAACGGACGGCTGGGGACATCGATTGCCGAACTAATTCCTCCGGCAAAAACAAACAGGTCAGGATGGCTCAGCGCGAGTTTAACCGCACCGTACCCACCCATGGAGACTCCGATGATCGCACGATCAGCCCTTCCCGTTGCCGCTGGAAACTTATTTTCAACCTCTTTAACGAGATCGCGCACGATGTAGTCCTCGTAGCGATCCTGTGGCGGCTCTCTCGCATTCACGTAATACGACTCATCGCCTTGCGGCATAACGAGGATCAAACCTCGCTCGGCGAATCTCGCCACGTCGGAGTAATTGGACCAGTCGCGAAAACTACCGTTTCCACCGTGCAGAAGGTAGACAACGGAGAGCTTTGTTCCCTTAGCGATCGTCGCCGGCAAAATGACCCTGTAGTGCATATCGCGGTTAAGCGCGGCGCTGTGAAACGTGACATCTCGCATCGCGACGTTTGGAGTAAGTTGTGGGCGATCAGGCTGTTCTTCACGTCGCTTTTTGTTGCACGCGGCCAGCAGCGGCAACATTGCGCAAAGACACACGATTATGAGGCGCAACCGACCGCTGACCATCGGAGGCTTAATCATATTCAACAATCTGCTTCCGATGATGCAAAAATTCAGATGCCGGGCAGTTCCCAGTTTTAGCCGTTCCGCTAAAATATCCCATGCCCGACAATCCCCTCTGGAGCGAAGGCGCTCAGGCCGACCGGCTGGCCGAGTTGACCGCCGACACCGCCGATCCCGCAAAAGAAATTCCGCTGCGCCGCGACGTCCGCTCGCTGGGCATTCTGCTTGGGCGTGTACTCGTCGAGCAGGAGGGCGAGAAATTTTTCGATGTGGTGGAGCAGTTGCGTCACCTTCTGATTCAGCATCGCGAACAGTACGCCTCTGCTGTCGCGCCAGAATTTAACGACAATCTGCTGGCTCGGGCCCGCGAAATCGTACGCGGCTTCTCGACCGAGGACGCTTATCGTATCACCAAAGCCTTCGCCATTTATTTCGAACTCACCAATCTCGCCGAAACTAATCACCGCAAGCGCCGACGCCGCGCGGCTCGCATGCTGAATGGAAAAACTCCGATTGACGGCTCATTCCGGGGCACGCTCGTCCGCATGAAATCTGCGGGAATTTCCGCTGATGACATGCTCGAAGCGCTGCGCAAGATCAAGGTAACGCCCGTCTTTACTGCGCATCCGACTGAGATCACGCGCCATACCATCCGTCTGAAACGGCGTCGAATTGCAGCCTACCTCGAGCATCTCGATCAGTTGCCGCTTCCGGATTCGGAAGCCCGCGAATATGAATCACTGGTTCTTGCCGAGATCACCGCGCTCTGGCAGACCGACGAGGTCCGCCTGAACAAGCCAACGGTGCGAGATGAGATTCACATGGGTCTCGACTACTTTCCCATGGTTCTGTTCGAAACTTTGCCACGCCTCTTTGCGGAACTCGAAGAATCGCTGCGCGATGTTTACGGAGCTTCGGACGACTTTCCCGGGCTGGTTTCTTTGGGACCTTTGTCTTTTGGATCATGGATCGGTGGCGACCGCGATGGCAACCCCTTCGTCACCGCCGATTCCACACGTGCTGCTCTCGGCATGGCACGCCACGTCATCATTGACCACTACATCGCCGAAACTACGCGCCTCATTGGGCAATTGAGCATGTCAACTCGCCGCATCGGCGTATCAGACGATCTCGTCCAACGCGTTCGCGAATACGAAAAGCAACTCGGCGAAAAATATTCCCGTTGGAAGCAGATCACGAACGCCGAACTTTACCGCCATTTCCTCGAATATCTGATCGCCCGTTTGCGCTTCAGCCGCAATTCATCGAAGCATGAACATGCCTACAAGTCGCCGCAACAATTTGCCGTAGACCTCACTCTCATCCGCGACAGCCTAAGCGCCAACCGTGGCCAGCGCTTGGCTGAACTGGTTTCTCCACTTCTCGATAAATTGCGCACCTTTGGCTTCCACCTACACGCGCTCGACATTCGCCAGCACTCCCGTGTGCAGTCCCAGGCGCTGGTGGAGTTGGCGTCTGCGGGCGGTCCGCCGTCAGCCACCACTCGCCTTCCGCAGGAGCGCTCCTCCGTGTCAATCGAACTTCTCGCGACATTTCGCGCCATCGCTGAGTTAAAGAAGACGCACTCCGCTGATGCGATCCGCAATTTTGTCATCAGCAACACTCAATCCGAACACGACATCTTCGCCGTAGTCCGCCTCGCCGCGCTCGGCGGCGTCTCTGTCGCAGCCAGCCAAGGCGACCCGGGCCTTATGCCTGTGCCGCTCTTCGAATCAATCGAAGCGCTGCGCTCCTCGCCGGCCATCATGCGCCGCGTGTGGAAGGCTCCCGAGTATAAGCCGCTGCTCGATTCCTGGGGGCGCACGTACGAAGTCATGCTCGGCTACTCCGACTCCAATAAAGACGGAGGCATGCTGACTAGCACATGGGAATTGCACAAAGCGCAGCATCAGCTACACGAAGCCGCACGCGAATGTGGAGTGGACCTGCGGCTCTTCCACGGGCGCGGCGGCACCGTCGGCCGCGGTGGAGGCCCCACACATGCCGCCATTCTCGCTCAGCCCGCCGGCGATTTCTCGGGCGAGATTTGCATTACCGAGCAAGGTGAAGTTCTCAGTTGGAAATATTCGGACCCCGTACTCGCCGAGTGGAATCTCGAAATCATGATCGCGGCCTGTCTCGAGGCGATAACCATGCCGACCAAAGCTTCATCCGAAACCAAGCAGCGCTGGGATGAGGCTATGGAAGCGCTGTCGGCTGATGCTTTCGCTTTTTATCGCAAACATATCGCCGAGAATTCCGAGGTGCTGGAATATTTCGAGCAGGCCACTCCTGTAAATGAACTGGAGTACGCGCGCATCGGCTCCCGCCCGGCGCGACGTACCGCGAGTAGAAGTCTGGAGGACCTGCGAGCCATCCCCTGGGTCTTCGGCTGGATGCAAAGCCGCCACGCCGTTCCTGCATGGTTTGGAGTCGGCTATGCCCTCGACCGGTTCTCTAAACGGAGTGCCGCACACGCCGAACTGCTGCGCGAAATGATGCGCGGCTTCCCACTGTTCGCCAGCCTGATTCGCAGCGTGGAAATCGCCATGGCCAAAGCTGACTTCGCTATCGCGCGGCTCTATGCAGATCTTGTAGCTGACACCGCGCTCCGCGACCGCGTCTTCGGAATGCTGCGCCAGGAATTCGAACGCACCAGCCGGCTCATTCTTGCCGTTACCGGCCAGCACGAATTATTAGAGAGGAATTCAGTCCTCTCCCGATCCGTGCGCTTGCGCAATCCGTACGTCGATCCCCTCAGCCTGATTCAGGTTGATCTGCTGCGCCGCAAACGCCTAGCCGCAACAGACCCATCCCTCGACTATGCCATCGGTGCCACCATGAACGGCATAGCCGCCGGCCTGCACAATACGGGATAGCCCGTCCCATCGGTCATTAGTGAAAGCGAGAAACAGCAAGTGGAGCGATGGGCGTCCCCGACCGTCCTTCCCAGAGCACTACTACTTTTCTGATTTAGGCAACCCGACCGTCCTGCATCTAATCTTCCGGAAGCAGCAGAAAAGACCGATAATGTTTCGCGGCATGAAATCATTCTTGAGCACGTCTTTAGACACGACGCGACGTCGCGCGGCATCGCTCGCGCTGCTGACTGCCACGCTGTTTTTCCTGAGCGTGGCACAGATTTCCCCGGCCCAGGTGCCCGCTCCAGATCAGCCGCAATCCCATCGCCTCCTTCTGAAGGATGGCACTTATCAAACCGTCTCTAAATACGAGATTCACGGCGATCGCGTCCGTTATTTCAGCGCCGAGCGTGGCGAATGGGAGGAGGTTCCGAAATCGCTGATCGACTGGGACGCAACCGACAAGTTTGAACAAGGCCGCCAACAGGACAAACTCGCTCCCGAGGCCGTAGAACTCGACAAGCAAATCGAAGCCGAACGCAAGGCTGAACAGTCTCGATCACCACAGGTCGCACCCGGTCTGCGCCTCCCCGACGAAGGTGGCATCTTCCTTCTCGACACCTTTGACAATCAGCCTCAGTTGACGGAATTGCAGCAATCCGGCGGCGACGTGGATAAGAATACGAAGACGAATATTTTGCGGGCTGCGATTAATCCGTTGGCCGGTGTCAAGCAAACGATTGAACTTCCGGAAGCGCACGCCAAAGTGCAATCGCATACGACCGTCCCGTCTGTCTACATCAACATCGACTCCAATGGCGGCGTACCTGCTACCGCTACCGTGCAGGCTAGCGGCGACCCTCCGCCGTTGCCGCTCTCCGAGCGTTTTAAGATTATTCGCGTCGACGTCAAGAACGGCAAACGAACTGCGGGAGCGATCAAGATCGCAGTTACAGGGAAGATGAAGACTGACGAACGCTTTGTCCCCACCACGATCACCATGATGACCGGAGGGTGGGTCAAGCTCACCCCCACCGAGTCTCTCGCGACTGGAGAATACGCCATCGCCGAGATGCTGGGGAAAGAAGCAATCAACCTTTATGTGTGGGATTTCGGCGTGAACCCCGCCGCGCCTGCGAATGCATTTACCTGGAAACCAGAAGCACCGGAAGCCCAGCCGAAAATGGATCAGCCGCCAGATCTAGAGAAACGCGACAAGCAGTAACGCAGACGGAAGGAAGCCAAGCTACGGATCCATCAGTCCGCGAGAGGCAACTCCAATATTGTCACGGGTCGAATTCTTGACCATATACATCATTTCGTCAGCCTGCCGGATAATATCCTGCGGTGTCTGCGCATCATTCGGAAAAGTTGCCAGACCCATGCTGGCACGAAGATTCAGATTCAATCCCTGTTCGCTGCAAAAAGTTCCCGCGCGTAAGGAATCCTGCAAACGTTTCGCCACCACCACCGCCTGATCCTTGGTAGTCTGCGGCAGCAGCACGACGAACTCGTCTCCACCGTAGCGGAAGGCAAAATCAATCAGCCGTAATTGCGCCTTGATCAGGTATCCGACTTCAGACAGCAACCTGCTCCCCACCAAGTGTCCATGGGTGTCGTTGACCTGCTTGAAGTGGTCAAGGTCAATGAAGATCACGCTGAAGGAGTAGCCGAACCGCGCCGACCTGTAAACCTCGGTCTCGAGCGTCTTGTGCAGATGTCGTGCATTGAACAGGCCGGTGCAATCGTCGGTGATCGTCAGTTCCTGAATCTTTTCGACCGCTTTCGCGTTTTCAATTGAAATCGCAGCGTAGTCGCACAAAGCCTGCAGGAAAAATAACTCCTGTTCGCTCAGACTCACACTTGCGTTGACCAGTTGGATGACGCCCAACACGCGATGCTTCGAGCGCAACGGCACGCATATAACGGACCGGGTCTGCAACCTCGTCATTTCATCCAACCGCGACGAGAAACGCGGATCACTCAGCACGTCGGGCACGATCAGCGCCTCCCCGTGTCTCGCCACCCAACCGGCGATTCCTTCCCCCACCTTCAACCGGGCCTTCGACAGCACTTCCGCCGCGGCTCCCACGGCGATCGCGAAGTAGAGTTCATCCTTTTCCTCATCCACCATCAGCAGCGACCAGGTGTCGGGACGGAAATATTCCGCCATCTTTTCCATGATGGTCTGCAGGATCGAATCCAGATTGAGCGAGGATGTTAATGCCTTGGCGACATCATGAAAGATGGTCAGCTCTGCCGACAGGCGAATTGGGGATGTGCCCGCTGCCTCTGCCATGGACTCCTCGGGAGGTTGAATAACAAATTATAGGTTTGATCGCGTTGCGGCGGCAACGAACGTCGGTAACCGGTACCTGTCAAGCCAACCCGCTGCTCCGTCAGGGCAGAATCAAGAGCGCAATTCCATTCAAATGGCTTGCCCCGCGTCAGATTCGCCGGAGCCAACGAAATTTTGGACAGAATCACGGCCGAAGAAAAATCTCCTCCTAAGCATTATGAATCAACTGGAAAGTGGTCGCAGACAACACCGCATTGACCGGTTTTAGACCTAACCATTAAGATTCCTCCAAAGTGAAGGCAAGAGTGAAAACGAAAGTGAACGCAAAGAGATTGAAGCGTGTAGCCGATGGGATTCTCCCCATGATCGCCGTCGATCGGAAAGCCGCGAAGGCTCTGCACCGGCAGATCTATGATGCCTATCGCACCGCAATCGTCGACGGAGGCTTACGCCCTCGCCAGCGGATTCCTTCAACCCGCGTGCTGGCATCCGAAATTGGCGTTTCGCGCTTTCCCGTTCTGAATGCCTACGCCCAACTTCTGGCCGAAGGCTATTTCGAGAGTAGTGTCGGCTCAGGAACTGTAGTGTCCAGTTCCCTTGCCGAGCCGATCACTTCAGGCGAGACGGTCGGTGCGCAACTCGCGACATCCCGCTCCGGACCGCGACCGGCCGCGCGACGCTCGTCGATCCTTCCCCATCGCGAACCTTCCCCATGGCTGCGGGGATGGGGAGCATTCAGCGTTGGGCAAGTGGCTTTTGATCAATTTCCCCTGCAGATTTGGTCGAGCCTGGTCGCGCGACGCTGCCGAAAAATGGATGCCAAGTCATTCCAGTACGGCGAACAGCTAGGCTCCAGGGCTCTCCGCGAGACCATCGCAAGCTATCTGAGAACTGCGCGCTCGCTCCGCTGCGAACCGGAGCAAATCATGATCGTGAGCGGCTCGCAGCAGGCACTCGAGATTTCCGCTCGCGTTCTTCTCGATCCTGGAAATCGCGTATGGGTAGAAGAGCCGGGTTATGGCCTGGCACGAGATGTTTTTACTCTTGGTGGCTGTCATCTCGTGCCTGTTCCGGTGGATAACGAAGGTTTGGAGGTTGCGGCCGGCATCAAGCGTTATCGCAGGGCGCGCGCTGCATTCGTTACGCCCTCTCATCAATTTCCGCTCGGCGTGACCATGAGTGCCTCGCGGCGCTTCCAACTACTGGAATGGGCTCAAAACACGGGATCTTGGATCATTGAGGATGACTATGACAGCGAGTATCGATATGAGAGCCTGCCGATTGCGTCTTTGCAGGGAGTTGATGCCAACGCTCGCGTGATCTATATCGGAACCCTCAGTAAGGTGCTGTTTCCTTCTGTGCGCCTGGGCTATATCGTCATTCCGTCGGACCTCGTCGACCGTTTCATAGCCATCCGACGAACCGTGGATATTTGCCCGCCGACCTTCTATCAGGAGGTGCTCACGGACTTTATTAATGAAGGACATTTCGCACGCCACATCCGGAGGATGAGGGTTCTCTACCGTGAGCGCAGAAGTGCCCTGGTAGATAGCATCAACAAGGAGCTTCAATCGATGGTCGAGGTGCTCGGCGACGAAGCTGGCATGCATCTGACGGTGGCGCTGCCGCACGGGAGCCGCGATGTGGAAATCGCCGAACAAGCCGCCCGCCAGAACTTTTGGATATGGCCTCTCTCTCCCTCTTATATAGACGAGGTGTCGCGCCCCGGATTCATTTTGGGTTTCGCCAGTACGCCATTGGTGGAGATTCCCCGCGCCGTTCGCAAGCTTCGTAACCTGCTCGCGTGATCCAGATTTCGCTTCACTGACGATGTTCTTAGGTAGCTTTCGCAGAGCAATTTTGGCTGAGATAGTCGGCGACAATCCACGCCGATGCAGCTATCGCCAGATTCTCCGCATTGCCGCCCCAATTCAGGAAACTATGAGGATCGGCAAAAGGCGCCGGCAACCATATCAGCAACCCGAAACCTACGATCATCACTGTAAGTAGTCGAGACGCTAGAAGGGCCGAATGTCCTGAGAGTAAAGCGATGGCTGCGAGTGCAAACAAAATCGTGGTTGTAATCGCCCAGAACATTTGTCCCGGAGGAATCCACTTGGGAACGAAAGCTGCCGTTCCAGAAAGATAGAAGAGTTGTTCTAGCGTGAAGGAAATAACACAGATTCCGAAAAAAATGTATCCAAGCCGAGCGATTTTCCCCGCTCGTACCGAATCTCTCCGATCAAAAGACGCATAAACGATCAGCGCTCCAGAAACCAGAGAAAATTGCTCGAAAAAATTGCCTAAGCGATCGTAAGCTGGTTTCTGAATGAAGAGCGGCAACCAGAGCAGCGCAAAAATGAAATAGATTGTACCCAGTGCTATAGCGCCGACCCGCGCTGTTCCAGGCCAGAGAATCGCTATGCCTCCAAGAATCTCGATCGCAGCGACGATGTACAGGAGAATCTCGCGGTGAGGAACATTCCCCAGAGGCCCAATCTGTTGCCAAATGTTGAAGTCATGCCAGACCAAGGCGAGGACGCCGAAGCCGATCGCCGCCAATCCATACACTTGACGTCCCATATAAGCTCTCATCTCGGCACCTGGCGCCCGGATCAGGGCGCACCGGACAAAGCAATCGCTTAGCAGTCAGATTGGATTCGTATGTAAGGAGATGTCCGCGCCGTCGAACGCGTAAATTCTCAGCTTGCGGGCTTCCGCAAAGCCACGCCGAGTAACTTGCCGGGCCCGGACTCTTGCACGAAGGCAACGATCCGAAGATTTTTGGGATCTGTACCGGGCTTGAGTTTCAACTGAACCGTTTCGTCGAAGCTCTTTCCCTTTGCCAGCTTTCCTACCTTCGTGATTTGCTGCACAACCGCAACGTGCGTCAGGTGTTTACCACCGTTTTCGCCCCGCAAGACTTGCGATTCGACGCGATCGAGAGCGACAGCCACAAAGACATCGGCGTTGTGCTTGTCGGAGTTGCCATCCGCTTCAATGCGCGTTCGAAGAATAGCTGGATTGCCGGCATCAACGCTTACCTCGCCGATGCGGACTGGAATTTTAGGCACCGCCGCAGCATCCTGAAAGACTTTGGCGAACTGTTGCGGATTATTTGCGCGGACTTCACTGGTTCCATCCACAATGATTTGCGGAGTGTACGGCTCCTTGAGCCCAAGGGAGTGTACATAATCTGCCTGGCGCTCAGTTAGTGCAGCCGAGGAGTTTGCGTCTTTCCAGCCATCGTGGTCCCAATAATCCACGTGCTCGCTGAGAACAATCAGTCGCGCGCCATTAATGGGCGGGGAGTTATCCATCTTTTCGAGGAGGGCATCTGCCGGAGGACAACTGGAACAACCCTCAGAGGTGAACAACTCAACCAGAATGGGATGAGTATCCGTGCTCGATGGCTCAGCGGTTGCGGTTTTATTTTCGACCTGCTGGGCACGCCCCTCGGCGGTAGGCGCCGTTTGCAGAAACAAGAGGCCGAAGAATAAAACCGCGCCCACTGATGTTCGTATTGATGACGATCGTATGGACGACGATCGTACTGAGCTGCATCGAGACAT
>Ga0209169_10000012_pt1 | contig 100375 bp, 80 predicted proteins | sample HubBroMetageWRM4_FD_188346 | JGI IMG/M metagenome (GOLD analysis project Ga0209169, IMG submission 188346) | Warmed soil microbial communities from the Hubbard Brook experimental Forest, New Hampshire - Hubbard Brook CCASE Soil Metagenome WRM 4... | ecosystem: Environmental > Terrestrial >...
TCCTTCTGCAGAGAATCCGTGTACTGGTGCCCGCCCACGCTGACGTCGCGCGGGAACAGCGGCGTCGTGCCTTTCACGATGTTGATGTTCATCACGCTGGCGCCCAGGTTCAAAAGCGCCACCACCTGGCCCGGCGCCGGCTGGTAGTTGTACTCGTAGCAGTTCTGCAGGGCCAGCGCATCGATGTCCACGATAGCCGGGGTACGTCCCGCCATCGAGAGTACGTTGGTGTAGTTCAAAATCTTGTCCTTCTTCACGGCTACCAGCAAAACGTCCATCTGCGGGCTGCCTGCTTCTTCCGACAGAATCTGGTAGTCCAGGCTCACATCCGCCAGATCGAAGGGAATGTGCTGCGCCGCTTCCTTCTCGATGGTCTCGGCCAGTTCCTGGTCGCTCATCGAGGGCAGCGAGATCTTCTTGACGATCACCGAGTGACCGCTCACCGCCGTCGCCACCGCCTTGGTCTTGATCAGGCAGTCGGCAAACAGCTTCGAGATCGCGCTCGAGACCGTTCCCGAGTCCACAATCATCGAATCGACCACAATGTCAGAGGACAGCGGTTCGAGGCCCAGGTGCGACACTTCAATCTGCCCGCCCTTCTTCTTCAACTCGACCGCCTTGATGCTGGAAGAGCCCACATCCAGACCTACTATCGTCTTCGATCCCATTCCAAACATGTGTGCCCGCCTTTGCTCGTGTGGCGCGGGCGCCCTCGCCCGCGACGATTTTGGTTTAACTCTGTCCGGCAGCCTTCGTTGCCGCCTTCGCCTTGTGCTTAGTCCCCGACTCCATCTGGCTCGACTTATCTTCCATCCACTGGTCCAGCTTCGATTTCTTGAAGCGCCAGCGGTTGCCCAGCTTGAACGCGGGAATCTTCTGTTCCCCTACGTACTTGTAAAGCGTGTCCGGACTCACTCCCAGATACTGCGATGCCTGGCGAATATTCATCACTTCTCGCGAGTCGGCCATGTTTCCCTTACCCTGTTCCTTGCCTCTCCACCAGAACCTTCCCCGCTCCGGCGTTTCCGGCCCACGGGGCTTGCCTTGAAACTCCTGCCCTCCAATGCCTGTCCGGGGGCTCTCGGTGTCCAGAGCATATATCAGCCCTGAAAAGCCTCAGGTCAGAGCGAATCTCCGTGTTTTTCGCGGTTTTATGCCCATTTCTTGGAATCCGCGGAAAACCCCTTTTGGAGCAATGTCTATATGTTGTGGTGTTTGTCGTTCGATATCCAATTAGCGGTAGTTTTGCGAAGGGGCGTCTCGGGTCACTCGCGAACTGGTAACTGAAGTACTAGAGACGGTACGGAAGTACTATGTCGCCCGCTCAAGTTGCTGCCTTAGCTGACTTTAACTTTCGCCGGGATGGACGCCAGGCGGCGTTACCCGTAGATGCCGCAAAACCTGGCCCATAACTGCCTGTAGACAACCGATTATGCGGACGCGGCCGATCAAGGACCGTCTATCGGAGAGATACCGCTCAAGCACAGTGTCATCGAGACCGTGCCTCAACCATGCCAAAACTACTGCACGTCGGAAACTTTACCGTTCAGAAAAGTCACCTTCAGATCTTTGTACACATAAATCATTTTCGTTCCCAGGTTGACGATCTTATCCGGCTTGCCCAGGGCAGCCTGCACCTGGTCCGGGGATTGCCCCTTTTCGACCGACACAGGCTCGGCCTGCGGCTGATCGGCCTGCGATTGACCCTGCGCGGCCGGCTGCGCCTGCGCTCCCTGTTGCTGCGCACCCTGATCTCCGCCCTGCTGCTGCTGATCTCCGCCCTGCTGGCCGCCTTGACTCTGTGCCGCGTCGTCGCTGCTGATTGAGAGTACCTGCCCGATCGTATCCTCCACCTGTCCCGCGCTCGCCGTCGCCAAAGTTCCTTTGGGGAACTGGAAAACTACATTCGCCTTGTTGTAAGTCGGAGGATCAGTTTTGTTACAGGTGTCGCAAGCCACGATGCCCAACGTGACCGTGTCTTTGGCAACATTCACATCGATTTTCATGGGATAGACTTTATCCCCAGTGGCAAACAGATGGGTCGTCTGTTCTTTGCCGAACTTCCCCATCAGCGATTTTCTTCCCATCAACGACAGGTTGTTGGGACCCTTGACCGTGCCGTTTTCATACTTGCTGGATAGAACATTGTTATCGCTGTACGGCACGCCCAGAACTCCACCTTTTTGGAAGGCCAGCAACGTACCCTTCTCTACCACCGAATATCCGCTCGTATCCGATCCCATTTTCACCAGCTTGTACTGCGCGGCCAGTTGCTCCTGCAAAGAAACCGCCTGGGCATGAGCCAGCCCCATCGGACAGATCGTGGCAGCCACGAGCACAATCCCCGGAATCAGGTCGCGGAATTTCTTCGACATCGTGAAGTCCTCCGTTCAGATCAGATCTAGACTCAGAGATGCAGAGTGAAGCGTTCTATCGCAGTCAGCTGTGCGCACCGTCGAGAAAAGTTGCCCGTGCCATTGCAGAAGGGAGCGTCGTCGTCCGACGCTCCCCGTACCGAATCATTGAACTACGAACCACGAACTGCGCTCCAGCCGCGGCCTGTTCTACTGCGTGCCGCCGCCTCCCGACGCAGCTTCCTGCTTAACCTGCTGCTCGGTTTGATCGGCCGCCGCCTGCTGGTCTTGCAGAGTTTTCGCCGCGCTGCTGTCCGGTGGCGGAGGAGCCACGGCCCCAGCCTGCGTGCCCGTATCAGGCGCCGCCGGCATACCGCCCGTCCCCTGCTTCTTCGCCATTTCGCTCATGCCATTCGTGATGTTCTCCTGGAAGTGGTTGTACATCTCTTGCAGGTCATCCACTTTCACGGCAACGGTTGATCCCGACGCACAATCGCCTTTCTTGGTCGCCGAGACGCTGGCATTCACGTTCTGGTCCGCATCCGGAGTGTCCGTCAGTCGCGTAATCACATCACCCGACGTCAGTGCACACTCCTGACCGTTGGCCACCACCGTCACATCGGAGGCCACCACAAAAGTGCGCTGTGCTGGATCGAGCGCCGGCGGCGGTTGGTTGCTCGTAGGCGCCGGAGCTGCCGAGGCAGCTTGTCCAGACGCTCCTTGCTGCGCTGCCTGTGACTGCTGCGCGGCCAACTGCGCCTTTATTTCCTGCGCAATCGCCTCCTTCACCTCCGGCGTTAACGCCACCGCACCCGAAGCCGCCGGTGCCGGAGCAGCATCTCCTCCGCCGCCAGCGCTGGCTTGCGCATCCGCTGCTACCGCGTCCGCATTGGCCTCAGCATTGGCTTCAGCCCGGGCAGCATAAGCCGCTTGCAACTGCTGCGCGATCAGGTAATCCGTCAGCCAGTAATACGGAGCCGCATACACCGGATAAGGATTCCACCAACCGCCATAGAATCCCCACCACGGTGATCCTCCCCAACCCCATGCTCCGATGCCCCAGTAAACCGGCGCTCCCCAAGGATGCCAGCCCCATCCATAAAATCCCGGATGGAACCAAACGCCTGGGTAGTAGCCGAAGTACGTGTGTCCGCCCCAGCCGTAGCCGCGATAGAGCCCGACGCTGTAGTGCCCGTTTATATAGGTGGTCCGCGAGTAGTAGGAAACCCCGCCCCGCGTCACGTAGGCGCGCTGCACATAACCGCCATGCCCGGTGGTTACAATGCGCGCTCCATTTCGTTCACTCACAACCGTGCGCCCACCGTGCAGCCCATTCTGAATGTGCATCCCATTGCGGTCGATCGAACGGACCGATCCATTAGCGCGGACGCTAGCCGTTCCTCCACCCCTCAGACTGACATTCCTCGTTCCTGCCGGCTGGCGCGCGCTGCCTACGCGATTGCCTGCGCCAATATTCCCACGGCCAGCCGCTGTGTTCGGCCGCGCCGCCGGCGTGGTCCCATGCCCTGCCGTCGTGTTGCCCCGGCTCATCGTCGTGTTTCCATGGCTAGCCGGCGTGGTCCCGTGGCTTCCCGTCGTGGTGTTTCCGCGGCTCATTGTTGTGTTTCCATGGTTTGCCGGCGTGGTCCCGCGGCTCGGAGTCGTATTCCCGTGGCTTCCCGTCGTGTTCCCGCGCGAAGGTGTCGAAGCATGCGACTGCGTTGCTGGACGCGAAGGCGCTTTAGCCGGCGCGCTCCTTTGCGGCGCAGCCTTAGGAGCAGATTCCTTCTTCTGGCCCCAGGCAAAAGCCGGAACCGCCATTAAGAGCACAACCACCAGCCATCTCTGCAACATATCTTCACCCCTCAAAATGCGATTCATTACCGCCTCCTGGCTAACCAGAACTTTTCACCGGCCCTCATTTTCCAAACACCACGCCCCATCCGAAGTTGCGGGTTCGTCCTTACTCTGTCTGCTCCAAAGGACAATATTCGCCGATTTCGCACACGTGGTTAAATTACTCTCCCAAGAACGGAGGGAAGGTCCGCAGGGCGCGCCTGACCCAGTTGCGGACGAGGCGCCACTAGCAGACCGTATCTTGGGGCGAAAAAACGTTACCAGAAGTTTGCCGCTTGCGCAATCATTCGATTTGCACCGGCATTGATTGTCATACTGAGCGAGCCGCGCGATGTGTCGCGCCCTTTGCGACACAACAACCGCGCGTTTGGCTCGCTTCCATTGAACCGACTGCTGCTGTAATCTACTTTCTTTCCACCGGGAGGAACCACGTGCGCTACCTCGATCGCCTGCAACCCCTCGCGCTCCTTGTCATGCGTCTCACTCTCGGTGCCGTCATGGTTGTCCACGGCTCCCACAAGGTTTTCGGAGGACTCCACCACCACGCCGACTTCGTCGCCAGCCTCGGGCTCCCAGCCTGGACCGCCTATCTTTCTTCCTTTGCCGAGTTCCTTGGCGGCCTGCTCGTCCTGCTCGGCCTGTTTACCCGGGTCGCTGCTCTTGCCATCTGCATCGATCTCTCCGTCGCTATCGCCAAGGTGCACATCCACAACGGACTGACGGGTAACAACGGATACGAATTCCCCCTCGCCCTCGCCACCCTCGCATTCGCCCTTATCTTCTTCGGCGGTGGCCCCATCGCCTTCGATCACATCAGAGCCCCCGGCGCCGGAGGCGGTAAGTCCAAGTAGGCCAACGCGCCAAATTTTCTGCTTCGCGCCGCAACTTATCGCAAGCTTCAGGGTTTGCAAACGGTTGCGGACCCATTCCAAAGGACAGGCCTCAAGAAACATCGCGGTTTGTGATTGCCTTGAGGTATCTTTACAAGCACCGGGTCCCAGTTGAAATCTGAGTTTGTCTGAAATTATGATGGATGGTGCTGCATCCTAACGATTTCGTGGATGCATCTTACCGCTTGCAACGAACTGATTTAGGAGGTTTCTCTTGAGAAAGTTAGCGATCATGGTACCGGTTTTTGCCTTTGCGTTCTTCGCCCAGTTTGCCTCGGCCCAAATGGCCTCGGACCAGCAGGGTGACTTCTTCATTGGCGGCGGCACGCTCGTGTCGTCCTCCTCTTCTTCCGACGGCGGCGCCAATCCCGCGGAAAAAGGCGGCGCCTACATCAACCTCGGCGGCGACGTCGTCCTTTTCGCCCATCGCCTCGGCTTTAACGTCGAAACTGCCTTCAGGGCTACGCAGGGTAGCTACATACCGGGAGAAGTGAACTACCGCCCCATCCTCACCGACTTCAACGGTCTCTGGCAGCCGCGTCTGGGTAAGAAACTTGGCCTCGATGTTATGGCTGGCATTGGCGCCGCTGACACTCGCTTCTACGCTCCAGGCCCCTCCACACCAGGTGTCGCTAACTATGAAAGCACCGATCACTTCATGGAGCACATCGGCGGCGGCGTCCGCTATTACGTCTGGAACCACTTGTTTGTGCGGCCAGAGATTCACTACTACCACATTCAAAACAACAGCAACAGCCTCTCGGATACCGGGTTCAACTTCAATTCCAACAACGTGCTCCGAGTCGGCGCCTCGATCGGCTTCACCCTCGGCGGCGGTTCTTAGGCCTTTGATCCGGCGGATGGTCGCGGGTTTTGGTATGCTGGGACGGCCGATTTCGGCACTCCGGAAAATGCTGCTGCCCCAGCCTTAGCGGCCGTTCCGCCGGGTTGCCACCAATCCGGCCGGTGCATCGCACTATCCCGAACGAACTGACATGGGGGCTGTATTGAGAAAATTTGCGCTGCTCGCATCAGTGTGTACCGTTCTGTGTGCTGGCTTCGCCTCTGCCCAAAAGCAAGGCGATGTCGTGGTCGGCGGTGGGATCCTCATGTCTTTCCCCTCCCCCAACGATCTCGTGACCTACAAGCCTTTGACTGAAACCGGCGGAACCTACCTCAGTCTCGGCGGGGACGTTATAGCCTTCGAGCATCGTCTCGGCATCAACTTTGAAACTTCCTGGAGGTACAAGCAGGGCAGCTATTACGGTTACGAAAATTTCCGCCCTTTTTTTACTGACGTTAATGCCCTCTACCAGCCCATGATAACCAAGAAGATTGGCCTCGACTTTCTAGCCGGCGTCGGTGTTGCCAGCAACCGCTTCGACATCCTCACCTCCTGTGGCATCCCCGGATGCACTAACTACACCAGTAGCAATCACTTCATGGAGGACATCGGCGCCGGCGTCCGCTATTACGTTTGGCACCATATTCCCCACGTCTTTGTGCGACCCGAGGCGCACTACTACCACATCCAGAACAATCTCGGGTTCAACACCGGCAACGTGTTTCGCATCGGAGCGTCGGTCGGATACACCATCGGCAAGTAACCCCGCCATGCTGTGATACCAGAAAAAAAAGGCAGCATCCGCGGACGCTGCCTTCGCTTTTTCACAAGCAGGATTTACGGCTCTTGCATGCAAATATCAGCTTCGTGGATCGCCGCGTCCAGATGCTCGATTGCCTTCATGCGGTGGCCGTGGAAATCGTGAGCCGCATCGTCCAGATGGTGCCGGGCGGCATGCATCGCCTCCAACGCCGCTCCGATCTCCGGATGAGGTGACATCGCTGGGGATACAGCCGCCGCCGGCGTTACCGCCGCCGCTGCTGCCCTTGGACCAGCCGCCCCTACTGGGAAGGCCAGGGTTAACAGGAGAGTTGCCGTGATCAACAGAGTCAAGAGCCCGATATTCTTCATGCGTTCCTCCTCGTCCGAATTCCGGCGCGGACGCCGCCGGTAAGATCAATGGCCACGGACCCCGCCTTGGCACGAGGACTCCCGCGACACCCGCACAGTATAGCCGCGCTTCGACGAAAACCCCCTGTGCATACGTTGACTCTTAAGGTGCTTCCTCACAAGTAGTCCCAAAACGGTCCTCGGTTGAGGCTAGGGGCGAGATTAATGCCCCTCCCTCTTTCGGTTTCGCCACCACAGCCACAACCCGCCCAACACAACCACAACGACAACCACCAGATCGAAGCGCCTCAAATCATGAGCCAGCCGCCCCCAATGTCCGCCAAACAAATATCCCGCGGTGCAAATCGCAGTCACCCAGACTGCGGCTCCCAGGAAATTGAATAGAAAAAACTTTCGCCACGGCATGTGAAGCGCCCCCGCCAGCAACGATGCCAGCACGCGCATGCCGAACAGAAACCGCGCCAGAAATACCGTAGCCGCTCCATACCGTTCAAACAGCCGATCGCCCCGCTCCACCGTTTCCGCCCGAATGGAGAAGACTTCCCGGTACCGTTCAATCAGCGGACGCCCACCATGCCGCCCCAAAGCAAAACCGAACTCTCCGCCCGCTGTGGAAGCTATCGTCCCAACCACAATGACCCAGAAAATCTGCAACTCATGTTGGGAATAAGCCAGAAAGCTGGCCAGCACCAGAATGGTCTCCCCCGGAAGAGGCACGCCGGCGCTTTCCAACAGCAACAACGCCGCCACGGCCCAGTAGCCATAGTGCACCACCGCCCCGCGCAGCAACTCGAAAATATGCTGTGTCATGATTTTCGTTTGTTAAAAGAACAAACTGTCATCCTGAGAGAGCGCGCCCTTCGCGCGAACGAAAGACCCGAGCGAGCCGCGCCTCCACGGAGCCTGCCCTGAGAGAGCGACAGCGACCGAAGGGCGCGTTTGGCTCGCTTCCTTATCGCGCTCCGGTCACGAATTCAATCAACGCCCGGTTAAACTCCTCCGCGCATTCCTCGTATGGCAGATGTCCAACGCCTGGGAAAACGATCGACGTGCAATTTGAAAAGTGTCTCGCCAACGGCGCCGCCGACGAAGCATAAACTGCGCCATCCTTGCCGCCCCACATCAAAAGCGTAGGAACACTCGCCAGCTTCGGCAGAGTCGCTTCCAGTTCGCGCAAGTCTTCGGTCCACGTGCGCACGATGCTCAGTGCATGCTCGAATAACCCCGGCTTGGCCAGCGGCGCCATATACCCTTCCAGAGTCCCCGGTGGAATGCGTCCGCGATCGCCATACATGCGAGCATGCCAATAAGGATAGGAAAACCGCATGTGCCCGCTCGTAAGCCGGAACAGCGCCGTCCCAAACTTGCTGCCGATAAACGGTGCCAGCCGCCGCCCATGCGCCGAATAAGGATTCACCGGCGCCACCAGCACCAGCCGCCGCACCCGCAAATCGGGACCAAGCTCAGCATTCCCGCGAAGGCACTCCGCAGCCGCCATCATCGCAACCGCTCCGCCATGCGAAGTCCCCAGCAAATCAAACGAAGAAATTCCCAGCCGCTCAGCGAACCGCAGCACCCGCTTCGCCGTCCCCCGCATGGAATGATCAAGCCCGGCAGGCCGATCCGAGAACCCCGCGCCCATCATGTCAGGCGCATAAACCGTAGCGTAAGGCGCCAAAGCCGGCATCGTAAATCGCCAGGAAAACGAATATCCCAGCAACCCATGCAGCAGAATCAGCGCCGGCCCGGACCCCGCGCGCAAGTACCGCATGCGCGCCCCATCGAGTTCCATCCAGCACTCTTCCACGCCCGCGCCCAGCGCCGGAACAAGGCCAGGTTCAAACTGAGTAAGAGTTTCCCGGCCTCCCCGCATCACAGCCAAATCTTCCAACTCCAAGGACAACTTTTCCCGCTCCACCCGACTCTATTTAAATGAACATCGCCTCTGTTCACTTCACTTGGGGAGCTCCGGCTCCCCGTTTTTCTGAAACCCAGTGACCAGTGATCAGTGGCTAGTGTCCAGCAAAGCGAAGTCGGTGCCACTGGCCACTGGCCACTGCTATGCCGCCTTCCGCGTCTTCCTCAACAGTTTCTTCAGCACCCGGATCCCCTTATCCACATGCTTCTCCTCCAACAAGTACGGAGGCAGAAATCTCACCACCGTATCCTGCGTCGAATTAAAAAGCACGCCCTCCGCCAAAGCCGCATCCACAATCGGCCGCGACGGAATCTCCAGATTGATCCCCTGCATAAATCCCCGCCCCCGCACTTCCCTGGCGGCCGGATTCTTTTCAGCAATCGCTTTCAGTTCCTGCTGCAGGTAAGCGCCAACCTTATTCACGTTCTCGAGCAGCTTCTCTTCTTCCACAATAGCGAGAAACTCCAAAGCAACCCGGCAAGCCAAGGGTCCGCCACCAAAAGTTGTTCCATGCTGCCCCGGCGAAATCGCGTTAGCAAATTCCTCCCGAGCCAGAAACGCCCCCAGCGGCAGCCCCGCCGCAATCGGCTTCGCAATCGCCACAATATCCGGAGTCACGCCAAAATTCTGAAACGCAAACATGGTCCCCGTACGCCCCAGCCCGCACTGGATCTCATCAAAGATCAAAGCCGCCTTGTGCCGGTCGGCGGCGGCCCGGCACTCCCGCAGAAATTCCACCGAACATTCATAAATTCCGCCCTCGCCAATAATCGGCTCCAGCACAATCGCGCAGGTATTGTCGTTAACCGCCGCCCGCAGCCCTTCAATGTCATTCTGCACAACAAAAGTCACGTCTTCGAGCATCGGCTCAAATCCCTTGCGATGCTTCTCCTGCCCAGTCAACGACAGCGCTCCGAACGTCCGCCCGTGATAAGACCCCTCGAGCGCCACCAGCCGCGACTTCCCCTCACCCCCGGCCCGATGCCCCGCCAGCCGTGCCAATTTGATCGACCCCTCAATCGCCTCAGTCCCGCTGTTCGAAAAAAACACCCGCGCATTTCCCAAAGACCCGCCAGCCAGGGCACACAACTTCTCCGCCAGCACCCCCTGATACTCGTGGTAATAAAGATTGGAGACGTGAATCAGCTTCCCCGCCTGCTCCCGGATCGTCTTCACGATCCGCGGATGCGCATGCCCCAACGCATTCACGCCTAAGCCAGAAACAAAATCAAGATAGCGCCGGTCCTCCAGGTCGTAAACAAACACGCCCTTCCCCCGCGTCAAACAAACGGGATACCGATTATAAGTCCCCAACAAATACCGCCGCTCCAACTCCGCAATTTGCTCAAGGGTTTTCATAGGAAGACTAGATTCTACAGGAAGACGAATTGAGCATATGCGGGGACGAAGAACCCTTGTGAAGAGCCCGGCGTTTCAACGCCGGGAAGAGAATAGAATTAGCCGATTGTTTCCCCGCCCGCTTCAACAACAACACCAGTCATCTCCGCGTGCCTGAAGTGAAGTATCACCTTCGACGCCTCGCGTACATTTAGCACCAGCGGAGGACGAAAGCAGCAGATACAGATCCCGCGTTTGTGCCGCACGCTCGGATAAACGATGCCTGCTGAACCGTTGGTCAGCAGTTGAAAACCCAACCTTTGCGACGCGGCGTAGCTGTTCGGATCTAAGCACCCCGCCAAATCTGGTTCTCCACGCAAATCGTGAAACTCGTGTCTGAAATCAGCAATATAGTCAATATAGGAAAAGGCCTCCTCCGATTTCCATCCGACTTCCTTCAGTTCCGCGGACCGATGAAAGGCCACTTCAATCTGGGCGGTTTCCATCTCGAAACCCGCATACCACGCTCCTCGTCCTGCTCCATTGAAGCGTCCTCCAAAAGGATTTGCGTGAGTGAACGTTGCGTTCACGATATGCGCGAGCCGAAAACCTGAAACCAATTCAATCGCGCTGATGCCAGGTAGGTTGCCGCTCTCCCCCAGCAATCGATCATTCGTCGCGCCCTCTAGTTCGGTAAGGTCGCTCAGCAGATCGTCGTCGCCTTGCGCGATCAGATCGAGGATTGGTCTGCCGCGGGCACTGTAACGATATGGAATAAGACGATGGGTGCCATCCCGCTCCACCTCGGTCAGTTTCGGGGATTTCATTTGCCGCCGCGACGCGCATCGAGGAGTTGCCGCACCCTCATCAGGGAAGGGATCCCGCCCCTCTTCACGTAATGGACAGGCGAGTCTCCTCCAAACATCGGATTCGTATTCGCAAGCTGCATCCAGGCATCGGCCAGCTTTTCGCCGTAAAGAATGTTAAGCGCCTTATAGATCCCGATCAAAAGCGAAATTCGCGTGAGCTGATCTTCGTCCAGTGTCTTGGCAGTTTTATTCTTCATGGCGTAGAAACTGCTGCTGGAAAGTCCACCGATTAACCCTCGGGTATCTTCATCGCGCAACTTCCAATGCGCGGCGATCCTAAGCAAGCCCTTGATAGCAGCCGGACTGAGCCGGGATCGATTTTCCCTGTTCGACAGATCGACAGCTGTATCCCACGAAAAGCCGACGACCGCTTGCTGAATAGTGACCATCCCAGACACTCCAATTATGGAGTAATATTACTACAATTATGGAGAGACAGCAAGTCCTAATACGGCCCCCTTCTCTACCGGAGAGCCCCATTTCTCGCGTCTTTTGCGAGAAACGGGGCTCTTCCACCAAAGGAACGCCGCAAACTCTATTTTCACCCGAAGCCCGAAAGCCGAAGCCGCCCTCAATAAAGCGGCCCCTCCCCCGGAGGCCGCGTCTTCCACCTCCGGTGCACCCACAACCACTGCTCCGGATACTTCCTCACATACTCTTCAATGATCGAAGTAAACTTCTGCGTGTTGGCCTTGATATCAGCCTCCAGATCGCCGGTGCGCACCAACTCCACCGCCGGATCAAACCGCAGCCGGTATTTCCCCAGCGCCGCATCCCAGATCGTAAACGTCGGCACCACAGCCGCATCAGTGCGCAAAGCAATCCGCGCCGGCCCCGCAGCCGTGCAAGCCGGGATCCCGAAAAAATCCACAAAGATCCCCTGCGGCGGAGTCATGTTCGTATCCATCAGCATCCCCACCACTTCCCCACCCTTCATCGCCGAAAGCAGCCCACGCACAAAATCATCCTTATCGACAGCTTTGTTGCCATGCATGGTCCGATAGCGAAGGATCAGATCGCCCAGATACACATTGTCCATGCCCCGCATGATCACGTGCATCCAGTGCCCATGCATCGACAAAACAAAAGAAGAAAGCTCCCATCCCCCAAAGTGTCCCGCAAACAAAAGCACGCCTTTGCCCCGAGCGTGCGCCCGCTCGTAATTCTCGAACCCGTCATACACCACAACCTGATCGACATTCCCCATCGTGTACTCAGGAAAGTGGCAGACCTCCGCCAATTGCCTTCCCAGCGAAGCAAATTCCCCGCGCAGAATCCGCGCCCGCTCCGCTTCACTTTTTTCTGGAAACACCATGGCGAGATTGCGCATGCCCACCTGCCGCAATCGCACGTGCAGAAGATAAATCACCCAGGCCAGGCCAATGCCGATCGATCGAGCCACCCGGCGCGGCAGAATACCCAGGATTTTGATGAACGGCCACGCTGCCGCGTACTCAAGTCGCTGCCGCATTAGGGGAGGCGGAACGGTAACCCGACAAAAATCATTTGTCAAACGGGAAGAAATTGAATTGTCATCCTGAGGCGGGCGCTTTTTGCCCGCCGAAGGACCCGGGCGAGCCGCGCGAAGCAGCCCGCCCTGAGCAAAGCCGAAGGGTCGCGTTCTTTGCGACGCAATACTCGCGCGTCCGGCTCGCTTCCTTATTTCGCACGGCATGAACTTTATAGCCGAAGCCCGATAGCCAAAGCCCGAAGCCCGCCTTATTTCGCCGCTTCCTGCGCCCACTTCGCCAGCGACGTCAAAAACGGACTCGCTCCCGCTGGCGGCGGAATCTCTCCAATCAGCGACGTCCGGAACGGAACCATGCGTCCATAAAACTCCCGCGTGCTGTCCTTGTCCTGCTTGATCACCGCCCCATTCAGACTGACGCCGGCAAACAGACCGCGGGCGCGCGAATAGGTCAGCACCTCCGCCCGCATCTTCCAATCAGTATTTCCCTCAGCATGACGTCCCACCGGACCCGCCGCCACCGAAGCGTCCGCTCCCAGCGCGAACTGGCTCGACAACAAATGCTTCATCCCGTCCTTATTCATAATCAGCATGACCAGATCAACCGCTTGCCCGCCGATCTGAAACCCAACGCTGCCACCCGTAACCACAAAAAATGCCGGAGTGCTCCATCCCGTCGGCGTGCGGCAACTCGCCAGCCCGCGGCCATACTTGGCGCCCACAATAAAGCCGCCCTTCAGCATCGACGGCACCACCGCCACGCACTCCGCCGCCCCCAACACCTCCTGCGGGATTCCCTTATCCGGCGCCCCCTGGATGTCGTTTAGCACATCGGCCGCCGCCTGCACCCGGTCCTGCGCCTTCGAGTCACTGGTTTGATCATCAGCCGCGACCGAAAACCTGCACAGACACACCACTACCATAAGCAGCAAGAGTTTTTTCATGGTTCCTCATTCACTCTAAAGATTCTCTGGGAGTAATGACTTGGATTGTAAATGAGGAGCCGAGGTTGTGTCAGGAACGCTTTTGACCACGGAGATAATTGCCTGAACTCAGCAAGAAGGAAACAACTCGAAGACAAAAAAATCGGGGCTGAAGGTGGTGACCCTAATCGCCACTCTCAACCCCGTCTCCCAGGTTCTGTGGTAGGTAGCGCGAGTATGCGTCGCACACGCTCTCCCTGACAAGATTACCGAAGTCACTGTCCCAACGTAACGAATTCTGACGCCCTCATCCCGAGCGTGGCCGCTCTTCAGGCGAAGCGAAGGAATCTCCCGCTCACTAGGTACTGGGTACTAGGTACTAGCTCTACTTAGCCGCCACCAGCGAGTGAGTAATCGCATGCACCGATAGCGCGATCCGGTTCTGCACGCCCACCTTGCGCATCAACTTCGCCACATGCGCCTTCACCGTGCGCTCCTCAATCCCCAACTGAGCGCCAATCTCTTTGTTGGAGCGTCCCGCCACCAGCATTTCCAGCACTTCTTTTTCGCGGTCCGTAAAGGTCACGCGGCCCGCCGGAAAAATCCGTCCGGGCGCCGACGACACTCGCTCAATGAACATCGAAAGCACCTTCCGCGGCGCCCACACCGATCCCTGACTTACAATCCGAATCGCCTGCGCAAATTCCGCCGGAGAAGCCGCCTCGTCCACATAGCCCTTGGCCCCGGAAGCAATCGCTTTAAGAATGGTTTCTTCGTCCACGCCCGATCCAGTCACAATAATGCGCAAATCCGGCCGCGTCGCCTTCAGGCTCGCCATCACGTCAAAAAGGTTTTGTCCGGATCGGTTCCCCAGCAGAATCAAGTCCACGTTCTGCAACGTGGAAATCTCAGGCAGGCCGGCGGAGATCAATTCGAACTCAGGCTCAGCGTCGAACAAGGCGCGGAATCCCACAAACCTCAGCGGGTCGCTCTCCACCACGGCAATTTTTATAATCGGTTTTCTCGCCACTGCTGCTTTCATAGTTTTCCCTATAGGGCGTAGTGTCGTAGCTAGAGCATAACGGCATTTGTCCCCTCTGCAAAGAGAAGTGACTGAAGTTAAATTACGGGAGTAACATGAAAAAGAAGGTCGAAAACCCGCCCTACAGCGGAGATTGGCCGGACAATGCTCGACGCCACCCGCGGAGAAGATTCAGCATGAAGAATAATTCCACTCGCTTCCTCGCCCTGATCGCCGGCCTCACCATCGCTGCGTCCGCTGTGTTCGCACAGGAGCCGGCCCCCGCCACGGCCGCCGCCAGCCCTCAGGCTCCAGCCAGTACCTATCAGCCCAAATTTGCCGGCGATCCTGCCCGCTCTGACTCCGAGGCCGCTGCCCTGGCCTACATGCGGGTCGTGATTCGCGCCCAGCGCCAGTTCAATAAGCAGTACGACCACTTCGCCACATCTCTCGCCGAACTCGTCCACTCCGGATCTTTCACCAAGCGCATGGTCGATCCCCACCGCGGCGACTACACCGTCAGCTTCGAGGGCCAGAAAGATAGCTTCATCCTCACCATGACCCCCAACCAGCTCGACGCCCAGCACCGCTCCTTCTATGCCGAAGACGACGGCAAAATCCACGCCGACGAAGAAAAACCAGCCGACGCAAAATCCCCCGTCGTTAAGTAACCCTTCTTAGTCTTGTCATCCTGAGCGAGGATTGTCCTTCGCGCCCCAAGCGCGAAGGACAACCGCAGTCGAAGGATCCCTAGCCCGTAACCGGCGTCAGCCTCGTGAGGCTTTCCGCAGGGCAATCCGAATCTGTCGGGCCCCTTCAACAGAAACTCGGTTTATGATGGGAGTGAGAAAAATCAATCCTACGGAGGAATCATGCCAGCAACCATCGGCGCCCCAGCACCCGAGTTCTCATTGAAGGATCAGGATCAGAAAGAAGTAAAGCTCAGCGACTACCGCGGCAAGAAGCGCGTGGTCCTGATCTTCTATCCGCTCGACTGGAGTCCGGTCTGCACCAAGGAACACACTTGCATCGTCAACGACAAGAAACAGTTTGAGCAACTTGACGCCCAGGTGCTCGGCCTCAGCGTGGACAGCGTGTGGTCGCACAAGGCCTACGCCGACAAGATGGGAATCCAATATCCGCTGCTAGCCGATTTCCAGCCTCGCGGCGCAGTCGCCGCCAAGTACGGCGTCTATCTCGAAGATAAAGGCATCACCGGCCGCGCCATCTCCATCATCGACCGCAACGGCAATCTGGTGTGGCACAAAAACTACGACATCCCAGTCGTCCCCGACATCGACGAAGTCTCGAAAGCCCTCGCCGGAGTGAAGTAACAACCAATCTGAAGCGGGTGCCCCGTCCTTGTCTTTCCGATTTTTGGAGAGACAGGGCGGGGATTTCGACTTCCTAAGTCCCCGGCTTAATCTCCGCCGCCTTCCCATCCCGATAAGTCACCACCAGCGGCTTCCCCCCGTTGGGATACCGCACCGTCTTCTCCTCCGACGTGTCGCCCGCATCCGGAACTCCCATTCCAATCGCAAAATCCGCCTGCAGTTCATTCATCCCCGGCTTCACTTCATGCTGCGTCACCGCCTGCCAAACGTCCGCGGACCAGTGCTTGTACAGGTCATGCGGATCTTCCACATAAAACATCTCGTCGGAATAAATCTTGTACTGCCCGTCGCTCTCAAATCCGATGGGAACCGCGAAGCTGTGCCCATCTTTCTCAAACGTAGCCACCACCTGCCTCCGCCCGCCCGGAGCGGCGACCGCGATCACATCCTTAATCTCCAGCCGCTCAATCGGCCCCAGCAATCCAGCGTCATGAGCGAAATCAACACTCTTCGCCACCGGGACATACCGGTAGTAGGTGTAGCGGTATCCTTCCTTCACCCAGACCGGCTGCAGCGTCAACTGCTTCGCCGACTTCAGATCAAATGGATACAGCTTCTTCGGCACCACATAGTAGTCAGCATTCGAGTAGCCGCCTTTCCGCGCCTGCTCCTGCTTCTGCGCCGCCACAAAATCCTCATGGCGCTCATAAAGGATGTATCCCGCGCGCACTCCCGCCACCACCACCGCCAACGCCAAAGCGATCTGAATCCTCTGCTTCGCCTCTTCACTCATCATGCAAGTGATTCCTTACCCCGTGAACCCCAGTGCCCTCTGTGTTAAAGATTTTAGGAAGCCAGCAAGCGCACAACCATCCTACGGTACACTAGACAGAAGGATTCCCCATGCCCAATGTCACCGAAGAAGATGTCATGAGCGCGCTGAGAAGCTGCTACGACCCCGAGATCCCCGTCAACATCGTCGACCTCGGCCTCATCTACAAAGTGAACTTCGCGCCAGTCCCCGCAGACACTCCGGAGCAAACCAGCCAGGACGTCGTCATCGACATGACCCTGACCGCGCAAGGCTGCCCCGAACACGTCAACATCAGCGCCCAGGTAAAGTCGCGGCTCGAGCAGTTGCCCGGAATCCGAAACGCCGCAGTCAACGTAGTCTGGACTCCGCCCTGGACCCCCGAGCGCCTAAGCCCCAACGCCAAAAAGCAACTCGGCATCGAGTAGCGAATAACGGCTTCGGCTTTCGGGCTCCGGCGAAACCCCTGGGTGGAGCCGACCGACGCCGCCCCGAAGTCATCAGAAGCCACAACTGTCAGAAGCCTTGGGACCGACCTGAAGCCCGAAAGCCGAAGCCCGAAGCCCGATCGCCGAAGCCCGCTCTACCCGCTAACTTCTTCCCAGGCGTTGTAAGCCGTCCGCCCGGCCGCGTCGGTAATTCGCCTGCCCGCGCGCGCCGCCATCTCCATCACCTGCATGCCGCGGTCAAAATAATCGGGCAGCGCCCGCCGCACCTTCTCAAAGCTCTCCGGAAACTCCGACGCCAGCACCGCCAACCCTACTCCAGTAGCCAGCACCCCCGCCGGATATTTCTTCTTCAAGAACAAAACCGTAGCCGTCCCAATCGAACCCGCCACCACCGCCTTCTTCCATCCTTCCATGTTCCCCCCCGAAACATCCGATTCGCGAACGATTATACGTCTTCAGCGATTGTGTAGGGACGAAGTGCAACTGTGTGGGGAGAGTGTGATTGTGTGGGGATGGCCGCCTCGGCCGTCCAGCCGAGCGCAGCGAGGCGCACTCAACAGCGGCAATGCTCTCCAGGCAGCTTCCGCCCCGTCCACAAGTTAACAATCTCTAACCCCCGCCCACCCTCATTACCTTCGCCGCCCCACCGACGTGCGCGCCATCCTCTTGCCAAACGACTACACTAAAATTGTGAAGCGACACTACACCATCGGACGCGTCAAGGGAGGCATGAGGTTCACCTGCACCCGTTGCGCCCACCACGTCAGCACCCTCGACTTCGACGCCCGTGACGGCAACCTCCGCACACAGGCCGCCACCGCCATCAATCAGCACGCCACCACCATCCACCACGAACCGGTAATGTTCTCTTCCCTCGACACCCAGCAACGCATCTGGCGCACCTGATTCATTACTCCCTACAACCCGTCATCATAAAAATTTGTCATTCCGAACGCGCCAAAGGCGCGAGAGGAAGCTGCTGTTTGCGTGTGGTGCCACAACTCAGCAACCATCGCATCGACCACGAACAACAACGGCAGCAACAACACCCCCGCCGCGCTGTCATCCTGAGCGAAGCAGTCGAAGGATCCCTTACCCGCATAAACTGTTGCCGGCATAGCGGGGGTCTACAACCGCCAAAACCGCCCGAGTGTGGACCACAACTCATGTAGAGACAGCCGCCTCGGCTGTCAGCGGAGCGAAGCAACGCAACCCCAGAACCGCCCCCGCAGGATTCCACAGCCACCCTGTGACATCTGACCTTGTCCGTCACTTCCAACTTGTACGATGATTAACTCCAAATATCTACTCGATCTTTGACAACAGAATAGAAAGCCCTAAGTACCATCAGGTCAATATTTTGCGGATAAGTCGTTTAGATCCAAGATTTTAGTCAGATTGCCCACAGATCAAGCACCTGCAAGTGATTGAGTCCAGGGAATTAAAGAGATTCGATCTGTGATTTTTTTGATCCAGAACCTAGCGCCGGAACCCAGTGGATGGGCAAGCGTCGCAAGCATCGGCAGCCGTAGAGATGGAAAGACGCGGACAAGAGTGTCCGCGCCACAAAAGCAACTCGGTACCAGCTGCTAGGTACTGGGTACCAGGTACTAATCGACAACAGCCTTATCAGCAATCAGCAACCCGCGGTCGATGATCTCAAACGCCTCGCGCATCTGCTGCTCGTTGATACATAGCGGAGGATTGGTGAAGAAAGTGTTCCAGCGAACGAAAGTGTACAGACCCTGTTCGCGGAAGAAGCGTCCCAGCGCAGCCATCTCCTCGGACGTGCCGTTGAACGGAGCCAGGGGCTGGCGCGTCTTGCGGCTGCGCACCAGTTCGACGATGCCGAACAGTCCAATCGAGCGCACCGCTCCCACGGACGGATGCTTCGCCTGCAACTCCGCTCCCAGCTCTTTCAGCAGCACGCCCATCTTTTTCGCGTTGTCGATCAGCCCGTCTTCTTCATACACGCGAATCGTGGCCAGCGCCGCCGCACACCCCATGGGATGACTGTTGTAAGTGAGTCCTCCATAGAAAACTTTGTCCTGAAAGTACTGCGCAATGTGATGCCGCATGCCGACTGCTCCGAGCGGCAGATAGCTCGAAGTCAATCCCTTAGCCATGCAAAGCAGGTCGGGAACAACCTTCCAGTGATCGACCGCGAACCACGCGCCAGTTCGGCCAAAACCGGACATCACTTCATCGGCAATCATCAATATGCCGTACTTGTCGCAGATCTTCCGAAGCCCCTCGAGATATCCGTCAGGGGGAACAAGAACGCCGTTGGTTCCGGTCACAGGCTCAAGGATGAACGCAGCGATGGTTTGCGGGCCTTCAAGTTGAATCGTCTCTTCAATCATCGCAAGCGACGATTCAGTCGGCTCCCATCCACGCTCGATGCCGTGATAAGGATCAAGCACGTGAACCACGCCCGGGATGCCCGGCTCCGCGGCCCAGCGCCGCGGATCGCCGGTAAGACTGATCGCTCCAGCGGTCGCGCCATGATAAGAGCGATAACGCGCGATGATCTTTTGGCGTCCAGTGAAGAAGCGCGCAATCTTGATGGCGTTCTCGTTGGCGTCAGCGCCGCCGTTGGTAAAGAAGAAGGTGTCGATGTCGCCTGGCGTAATTTCGGCAAGCTTCGCGCCAAGACGCGCACGGACTTCGGTAGCCATGAAGGGATTCGCGTAAACAAGCGTTGCCGACTGCTCGCTGATCGCCTGGATGACGCGCTGGTCGCCATGTCCGATGTTGACGGACATGAGCTGGCTGTTGAAATCGATGAAGCGCTTGCCTTCCGGCGTATAGAAATAGATCCCCTTGGCGCGAGCAACAGGAATGGGATCAACCTTCGATTGTGCGGACCACTCGTAGAGCGTATGCTTGCGCGCGAGATCGACGATTTCTTTGCCGGTCATGGTGGGCGTGGTGAGAGTTGTGGTCATTGGAATCCTTCAAGTTTTTATTGCCGCGGATTTTCACGGATCAACAACCTGCCGTATCCGCGTGAATCCGTGAAATCCGTGGCTAGAATTTGCGGCTGTGTTCTTTGGCCCAGCGCTCGACTACAACTTTCTTGTCGGTATAGAACTCGATGGCGTCGCGGCCCTGGCCGTGAAGGTCGCCGAAGAAGCTGTTCTTCCATCCACTGAACGGGAAGTAGGCCATGGGCGCGGCGACTCCGATGTTGATGCCGATGTTGCCCGCCGGCGCTTCGTAGCGGAAGCGGCGCGCGGCTGATCCACTCGACGTGAAGAGCGATGCTTGATTGCCGTAAGGGCTGCGCTCGAGGAACGCCAGAGCGTCGTCCATATCGTTGGCGTGGACCAGACTTAGGACGGGACCGAAGATCTCTGTGTCGGCGAGATCGCTGGTGGCAGGAACATTATCGAGGATGGTGGGCTTCACGAAGTTTCCGGATTCGTATTTCGGGATCTTCGAATTGCGGCCATCGAGCAGGATTTTCGCGCCCTGCTTTTCGCCGAGTCCGATCAGCGATTCGACGCGTTCTTTGCTTTGCGGCGTGATTACCGGGCCCATCTGAACGCCTTCGTCGAGGCCGTTGCCGACCTTGAGTTTGGAGGCAGCGTCGGCTATCGAGTCGCGAAAAGTTTTCTGGGCTTCGCCGATTGTGACCGCGACCGAGACGGCAAGACAGCGCTGGCCGGCGCATCCGAACGCGCTGTCGCTGATGATTTGCGTGGCCATCGGCATGTCGGCATCGGGGAGGACGATGACGTGGTTCTTGGCTCCGCCCTGGCATTGACAGCGCTTCCCTTTTTCACCGGAGCGCGCATAGATGTAGCGCGCGACTGGAGTCGATCCGACGAAACTGATGGCGCGGACTTTGGGGTGGTCGATGAGCGCGTCGACCACGGCTTTGCCGCCGTTGACGAGGTTCACGACACCTGTGGGAAGTCCCGTTTTTTCGATCAACTCGTAAATGTAGCGCATGGTGAGCGGGACGCGCTCGGATGGTTTGAGGATGAAGGTGTTGCCGGTGGCAATCGCGTAGGGCAGATACCAGAACGCGATCATGCCGGGGAAATTGAAGGGCACGATGGCGGCGGTGACGCCGAGAGGCTGGCGGATCATCATCTCGTCGATGCCGCGGGCTACATCTTCGAGATTGTAGCCTTGCATCATCATGGGGATGCCGCAGGCGACCTCGACGTTCTCGATGGCGCGGCGCATCTCGGCTTTGCCTTCGGTAAAGGTCTTGCCATTTTCCTGAGTGATGATGCGGGCGATCTCGTCGATGTGATCTTCGAGGAGCATTTTCAGCTTGAAGAGCGGCTGGATGCGGTCTTCGGGCGGAGTGCGGCGCCATTCGGGGAAGGCTGCGGCGGCGGCTTCAACGGCCTGATTGACTTCAGGGGCTTCGGCCATCGGAACTTGAGCGAGAATCTCGCCGGTAGCGGGGTTTACTACGTCGCGCCATTCGGAGGCTTGCGAATCGGTCCAGCGTCCGTTGATGTAGTTGGTGAGCTTGATGGTAGGAGGTGCGGCTACTGGCGTCATGGGATTGCCTCTGCTATCGCGAAGAGTTATTCAGATCATAACTGAGTTCGTGCGCGTGTTTCAGCCCGTCCCGATCTTGCGCGCGGCGATCTTGGCGTCATTAACGATCTGAGCCGTGAATTGCGCGAGTGTGTCGTCCCAACATGAACCCGTATTAGTCCCGAGAGTCCGATTGTCGGTCGAGGCAAATTCCACGGCGTAAGACACCTGGGTTCGTTTGCCGACCTGCTTCCATCCGACGTGAGAGGGATGGTCACGATCAACGTCCCTGGTTTCTTCCCACTACTCAGCTGGAAGTCAGAGGACGATTTGAACGCATTCTCCAGTTCGTCTCTGAGCCTATGAGTCAGGGCGTCATCGCCGCCGCACCATACCTCAACGAGTGTCGGCTTGACCCGATCCGCTTCCGCAGCGCATGTTGCTAGCGCTAAGGAAACGGCAATAATCGCCGATGGACGCGTCCAAGGTGAGCTCATTTGCAGACTCCGATGCCATTCCAAGCGTCTAAGACGAGTTCCTTCATCTCAAGTTTTACACCAACTGCGCGACTGCGCCTTTCTTGTTGCAGACCGTCGCCAGCGCAGACTCAATCACATCTAGGGCCTCGTCCATTTGCGCGTCGGTGACTACGAGCGGCATCAGCAGACGGATTACGCTGCCGTACGTGCCGGCTGTGATCAGGATTACGCCGTGCTCGTAACAGTATTGCGCGATCTGTTTGGTTTCCTCATCGGCTGGGGCACGAGTTTGGCGCGACCGCACGAGTTCGATGGCCTGCATCGCACCCAGGCCGCGCACATCGCCCAACAGTTCCCAGCGGGACTGCCATTGCGCGGCGCGGCGGCGGAAGCGATCGCCCAGCTGATTGGCGCGGGCGCAAAGATTTTCTGTTTCGATAATCTCCAGCACAGCAAGCGCAGCTTCGCATGCTGCAGGATTACCGCCAAAGGTCCCACCCAGAGTGCCAGGGCCGGTGGTGTCCATGATCTCGGCGCGGCCGGTGACGGCGGCCAGAGGCAGGCCTCCGCTTAGCGACTTGGCCATGGTGATTAGATCGGGTTCGAGGCCCAGGCGTTCGCAGGCGAACAGTGCTCCGGTGCGCGCGAAGCCGGTCTGAATCTCGTCTGCGATCAGAAGAATTCCGTGCTTGCGGCAAATCTCAGAGAGGATGGGGAAGAACTCAGGTGGAGGAGTGATGAATCCACCCTCGCCCATGATTGGCTCTACGATCACAGCGGCTACGGATTCAGCGGCAACCACACGTTTGAAAGCGTCTTCGATGTGGCGCGCGCAATGAATCTCGCAGGAAGGATACTGCAACGAATAGGAACAGCGATAGCAGTAGGCGAAGGGCACGCGGTAGACGTCGCCGGGGAAGGGCTCGAATCCAGCTTTATAAGGATGCGTTTTGCTGGTCGCGGCCATCGCCATGTAGGTGCGGCCGTGGAACGCATCTTCGAATGCGAGGATTGCGGGGCGTTTGGTATAGGCGCGAGCAATCTTGATGGCATTCTCGATGGCTTCAGCGCCAGAGTTGACCAGCACGGTCTTTTTGGCGAACCTGCCGGGCGTAATCGCATTCAGCCGCTCGGCCAGTGCGATGTAGCTCTCGTAGGGGAGCACATTGAAACTGGTGTGAAGGAAGCGGTCGAGTTGGCGCCGAATGGCCTCGACCACTCGCGGCGGACGGTGCCCCGTATTGAGGCAGCCGATACCGCCAGCGAAATCGATGAAACGATTGCCGTCGACATCCTCGATGACGGCGCCTTCGGCGTTGGCGACGAATACTGGCGTGGCGTGATATGCGCCGCGGACGACGGCAGCGTCACGGCGCCGCATCAAGTCTTGGGAGTGTGGGCCGGGAATTGGAGTAAGCAGTCGAATGGTTGACATCGTCAGTTCCTAGTGACCAGTGATCAGTGGCCAGTAAAATCGCTTTGCTTCGCTGGCCACTGGTCACTGACCACTGGCCACTTGTTCTTCAGTACCAGCCGATTGGAGCTTCGTTCAGATTGATGTAGACCTGCTTGGTTTCGAGATACTCTTCGATGCCCCAGGGGCCTAGTTCACGGCCGAAGCCGGATTGTTTGTAGCCGCCCCATGGGGCTTCTACATACGTTGGTTGCATGTGATTGACCCAGACCACACCTGCGCGCAGGGCTTTTACGGCTCGCAGGGCTTTAAAGATGTCGCGAGTCCAGACTGCGGCGGCTAATCCGTAGGGCGAGTCATTGGCGATTTTTAGCGCGTCTTTTTCATCTTCAAAAGGGATTACCGCCGCGACCGGGCCGAAGATTTCTTCGCGGGCAATGCGGGCGGAGTTCGTGACATCGGAGAAAATTGTGGGTTGGACGTAGTAACCCTTGCCGATTTTCTCGGGGCGTCCGCCGCCGGAAGTCAATTTGGCTTCTTTCTTGCCAATCTCGATGTAGGAGTTGACGCGGTCGTATTGTTCTTTGCTGACTAGCGGGCCCATCTTGGTTTCGCGGTCGAGGGGAGGACCTAGCTTGATCTTCTTGGCTTTCTCGGTCATCGCTTCGACGAACTTCTTGTAGATCGACTTCTGTACGAGGATGCGGCTTCCGGCGGAGCACACTTCCCCTTGATTGATGAAGACGCCGAAGAGAGCGCCGTCGATGGCGGCTTCGAAATCGGCGTCGGCAAAGAATATGTTGGGCGACTTGCCGCCGAGTTCGAGGGTGACCCGCTTCACCGTGTCAGCGGCCTGTTTGACGATGATTTTGCCGACGGCGGCGCTGCCGGTGAAGGCGATCTTGTTGACGTCGGGATGCTGGACTAAGGGAGCGCCGCAGGTTTCTCCGAAGCCGGTGACGATGTTGACCACGCCCGGGGGCAGGCCGCAGTCGCTGAAATAGTTGGCAAATTCGAGAGCGGTGAGCGGAGTTTGCTCGGCGGGCTTGAGGACGCAGGTGCAGCCCGCGGCTATGGCTGGAGCCAGCTTCCATGCGGCCATTAGAAGCGGATAGTTCCACGGAATGATTTGCCCAGCGATGCCGACAGGCTCCTTCAGCGAGAGGGACATCGCGTTGTCGGGAACGGGATTGACGTAGCCGACTACTTTGGTGGCGAGGCCGCCGTAGTATTCGAAGCAGGTGGCAGCGTCGTTGATGTCGAACTCGGCTTCCACGATGGGTTTGCCTGTGTTACGGCATTCGAGTTCGGCGAGGGCTGGGAGATTGGCGCGGATTTTTTCGCAGAGGCGGAAGAGGACACGGCCACGCTCCTGCGCGGTTGTGGTTGCCCATGGGCCTTCTTCGAATGCGGCTTTGGCGGCGGCTACGCCGCGGTTCACGTCGTCGGGGCCGGCGTCGGGGACCTGGGCGATTATTTCTTCGGTGGAGGGGTCATATACTGGAAAGGTTTTCGCGGATTTGCTCGCGACCCATTCGCCGTTGATGTACATCTGGTAGGTTTTTACTTCGGTTGTGACTCCGCCCGGCATTGGTTCCTCCTACGTGCCTCGGGGGCTAAAGCCCCAAATTTCCCAGCTCGTTAACGGCACGACTGAAGTCGTGCCCTGATACGAACCGGTCTCTGACCATCTGCGGCCATTCTGCAGCATCCGCAGCCATCCGCGAGCTTCGCTCGCTGGACAGCCGAGGGCGGCTGTCCCCACATTAATCAAACCCTGGGCGAGCTTCGCTTGCCGGGACCGCCGGTGCGGCTATCCCGACACTAACTTGCTGGCGCGTCTTCAGGCGGCCATAGACGAAGAAAAAGAACGCGGCCAGGCCTACGAAGAACAGCGTGCCGCCTACCATCCAAATCTCGTAGGACCATAATGATGTGATTTGTTGGGCAGGGAAAAATACTAACGCGATGCCGAGGATCGTGGTCAGGAGTCCGCTGGTTCCGGCCAGGAATAGCGTGGTCCGGCCATAGTGGCCGCGTGGAGCCGACTCCTTTATCGCGAACTTCACCAGCGCGCCGAACATGTAGACGAAGGGAACGAGATTCAGCACGACGGCTAGCGACAAAAGTTTCTGGAATGTTTCCTGAACGCCGGCGCCCGCGAGATTCAGGATCACAAGCACTGCGGAGACTATGCCCTGAACGATTAATGCGGCGTAGGGAGTGGCGAAGCGCGGATGAATGTTTCCGAGCCAGGAGGGCATGTAGGAATCGAGTCCGGCCACGAAGGGGATGCGGGCGCAGCCACCGATCCAGGCTGAACCGATGCCGGCGATGGCCAGGCTGAGCATGACGGCGAAGGGCACGGAGATCCAGTTGACGCCGACGCGGCCAGCCATGACGCTGACCGCTTGAACCACGCCTTGCAGCACGTTGACACTCTTGCCGACGGCGACCAGCAGAGTGAGCGTGGCTGCGACATAAAGTGTGCCCGAGATCAGGCCGCCCCAGGCAACGGCTCCGGGAAGAGTGCGGGCAGGGTCACGGATTTCGTCGCCCATGACGGACGCGAGCTCGAGACCGATTAGACCGAAGCAGATTACGCCGAAGGAATTGAGAACGAAGCGCGGGTTGGCGGGAATTTTGAAGTCAGCGGCAGTGATGGCGGTGCCGAAGCGTGAGCAGATGACCACACCCAGGCCGATCAGCACGGCGGCTGCGATGAAAGTCCCGATGGCGCCGAGGTTGTTGATCCATTTGCCGACGCCGAGACCGAGAATGTTCAGCAGGCTGAGCAACGCCAGCAGAGCCAGCGATACGATGAGCGCGAAGGGCTTGCTATCTGCGAGGGCTGCATGGCTTGGTCCCAGAATAAAAACTGAGACACCGACGAAGTACAACATGATCGTCGGGACGTAGAGCATGTTGTTGGTCCAGTAGCACCAACCGGAGAGAAATCCGTGGAAGTCGCCGAAAACTTCTTTCGCCCAGAGATAGACTCCGCCTTCGCCGGGATAGCGGTGGGCTAGCTCGATTACGGCGATGCCTTGCGGGAAGAAGAAGAGAAGAAGGGAGATGATCCAGAGCCAGATGGTGACGCCGCCGTTGGCCGCGATGGAGGGGACTACGTTCAGATTGAAGACGGCTACTACGAATAGGAGGACTAAGTCGCGGCGTCCTAGGGCGCGGATCAGGTGAGGCTGAGGGGCGGGTTGGGTGGTGGTGGACAAAAGTTCTCTTCGCTGGCTGCGGACAGCAGGTTCCTCACCGGGCTTTCAGCCCGGTTCGGAATGACAACAAATTTTCTCTCTGCATTACTACTCTCTAGTGCGCGGCTAGTGCCGGTTGGCCGATTCTCTCCTGTTGCGCTTTCGCTAGCGATGACGCTATGTCGTCGAACGCAGCCAGGTGCTTGTCGATGTCGGCCTCGGTGTGCTGGACGGAAATGGTCCATTGCTCGTCCCACCAATAAGGTTGCGGCATTACGCCGCGGTTGACCATGGCGAACCAGTAGTGGCGCCAGAGGTCGATATCGACGGTGGTCCAATCGCGGTAGTTGCGAATTTCTTTTGGGTAAAGCATCAATGCACCGTTGGCGCCGGCTTGGGCGATGTAGGCCTGCAGTCCTGCCTTCGCGATGGTCTTCCGATATCCATCAGCTAGTTTTTTACCGAGCTTGTCGACGTGAGCGTAGTTGTCGCGGGTCAGGACTTCGCGGAAAGTCGCGAGTCCAGCAGCCATCGAAACCGGATTCGTGTTGTAGGTGCCACCGTGGAAGACTTTGTGTTGAGAGATGAGGTCCATCACGGACTTGCTGGCACCGAATGCGGCGAGGGGGAGGCCTCCGCCGATCGATTTGGCGAGGCAGATCATGTCGGGATGAACGTTGAAGTATTCGCTGGCGCCGCCCCAGCCTAGTTTTGCGCCGGTTTTTACTTCGTCGAAGATGAGGAGCGCACCGTTTTTCGTGGCAATCTCGCGCAGACTCTGCAGGAAGCCGGGTTCCGGCATGCAGAGGCCGACGTTCATAAGGATCGGTTCGAGAATGATTGCTGCGATCTCGCCGGGATTTTCTTTGAAGCGGCGCTCGACGGTGGCGAGGTCGTTGAAGGTGGCGATCTTTACGTTCGCGATGGCAGATTTCGGCACGCCGAGTCCGCCGGGGACGGAGATGGGGTTGTCGATATCGCCGAAGTCGGGAGCGTGAGGTTTGACGCTGACCAGAGCGGAGTCGTGCAGTCCGTGGTAGGCGCCTTCGAATTTTATGATCTTGTCGCGACCGGTGGCGGCACGGGCTAAGCGAATGGCGTGCATGGTAGCTTCGGTGCCGCTGTTGCCGAAGCGGACCATTTCGACCGGAAAGCGGTCGCAGATTTCTTCGGCGAGTTCCCATTCCATGTCGTGAGGCATGCCGAACATGGTGCCGGTGGAAAGGCGTTTTTCGACGGCTTTCATTACGGCGGGATGGCAATGCCCGGCCATGAGCGCGCCGAACGTGAGGTTGTGGTCGATGTATTCGTTGCCGTCGAGGTCGCGGAACTTGCTGCCGCTGGCCTCTTTGACGAAGATGGGCCAGGGATCGTAGTGGCGATAGTTGCTGGCCACGCCGAGGGGAATGCGTTTGAGATTTTTCTGGTGGGCTTCGGCGGACTTGGGGGTGCGGCGCTCGAAAGTTGCGAGCTCCTTCTGCAGATCGGGATACATCGAATTTCTCCGGGGAACTCAGGCCGGCGGTTTCCTGGTAGAGCAGCGGGCCATTAGAATGCCGGGCCGGACGGGCCGTCCCGGGGTATTTCTTATTTTAATACTTAAAGCTAGAAAAAGAACTTTAAAGCAAATTGCACGAGCCGGGGATCGCCGGCCTGCGTGATCTTGCCAAATTCCGTGGGACCGTCGGAAAAGCCGCCGTCGGGGTTCGAGTAATTAGTTCGGTTGAAGACGTTGAAGATCTCCGCTCGGAACTGCAGGTATTTGGTCTCGCTCAGAGAGATCTTCTTATGAACTGAGAAGTCCCAATCGATAAGCCCTGGGCCGCAGCAGATGGTGCGTTGCGTGCCGTTGTTGAAGCTGCCGAGCGGCGGAACTGGAGCGCCTGGATCGGTTGCCTCAGTAGCAAAATCAGCGGGATTGAACCAATAACCGGGCGTGGTGAGCCCAAGGTTCGTGTAGGTTTTCCTTGGATCCAGCTTTTGGAAAGGCGCTATCAAACTTGGCGCTTCGGTGCCCAGGAAGAACAGGCTGTTAATCAGTTCCGTGTCGTCTTCGGTATTCAGACGGATGGGAAATCCGCTTTGAAACTGGGTGATGCCGGAGACCTCCCAATCATCGAGCACTCTGCCGGCAAATCCCGAGTACTTGCGAATGGGCAGTTCCCAGTCGTAGCTGACTACGAAGCGCTGCTTGGAATTGAACAGCGAAAGGCCGCGGCTGGCGCGGTAGTTGAATGGATCGAGGGTTTCCTCGAAGGTCGAGCCGTCATCGATCGACCGGCTGAAGGTGTAGGCGGCCTGAAATTGCAATCCGTGAGAGAAACGCTTCTGAAGCATCATCTCTAAAGCGTTGTAGTTGGAATTCGCGATGGTGTCTTCGGCGAAGATGTCAGTGAAGACGGGAGTGCCGTCCACGGGGCAACTTGCCCCTGTGAATGGGTTGCAATTAGGCGAGGAGTAAGGACGCAGGCCCACGAGCTCCATTCCATTAAGCGACGTTCCGGCCGGTATAACGGTTGGACCGTTCGGCCCGTAAGGAAGGTGGAACCCGCCCGCCGGAGCGACGTTTCCCGCGACAAAGTTGAACTCCTCGTCTTCGCCGGTAGGAGCGCAAGTCCCGGCACCCTGTACTGCGTTAATGTCCAGGCACGTCTGCGGGTCTGAGGGATTTATGTCGTGTGTAGCCAGCAAGCGGTGGCCCTGGGATCCGACATAGCCAATCTGGAACATCATGCTGTTGCTCAGCTCGCGCTGGATCGTCAGGTTGTACTGCGTGGTGTATTGCGAGCGCAGGTGAGGTCCAAATTCGCCGTAAAGAAGAATCGGGCGAAACAGAGATAGATCCGTGGGCTGGCCTTTGGGGGGAGTAATGATGCCATTGAAAGGATTCGGCGTCGGGATGCCGTTCCCAGGATTCAGCTGATTCACGAAGGGAGTGTTGAAGAAAGTGTCGGAGAGCGAGGAACTGCCGCCGAACGGAGGCTCGGCGCCGAACTGGGCCATTACCAGCTCTTCGATCGGGTTATAGAAAAGACCCCAACCAGCGCGAATGCTGGTTTTACCGTTGCCGCCGAACAGCTTAGCCAACGGCCCATCTGTAAAGTTGGGACTGTAGGCTATGCCGACGCGCGGGGCGAAAGACTTGTTATAGGTTGCAGTCATTCCGGCGGGAACGCCAGGATCACCCGGAACCACCAAGCCAGTGGGTTCCGAGCCAGTGTTAGCACAAGTGGGAGTCCCAACACCTAAGCTCTGCCAGTAAGCCGTGCTGGTCGTGATTCCGCAGGGATAGACCGTAGAGTTTTGTCCGGGCCGGAAGGTTTCCACGTGGCCGCTGATGTCGACTGGAGGAGGACTATATTCCCAACGCAGGCCGTAATTCAGGGTCAGGTTGGGCTTGATCTTCCAACTGTCCTGGGCGAAGGGATAGGCAGCGGTGCTGCGAACGTCCTCGCGCTGGCCAGAGCCTTGAACATAGACATCTGCCATTCCCAACAGGAACTCGGCATAATTGTCGCCGTCTAAGGGCAGGATCGAATTGGGGCCGGTGTTTTCGACTGTGTAATCACCATTGAGGTCGAAGTAGTAGTACTGATCGAAGCGTGAACGGCGGACATCGACGCCGAATTTGAAGGTATGGTTGCCCTTCACCCACGTGAGGCCATCGGACCACTGGAAGCTGTTTCCGACTTGGGGAAGAAAACCCTCCCAATTGTTGCCGATCTCGGCGCCGCCCGAAATATCGATGTAAGGAACTCCGGTCAGGTTTGAGGGCAGCCCCGGTGTAATGCCCAGCTTGGGCGATTGAGGAAAGTTCTGCTGGATGTAGGTGGAATCCGAGAGTCCGGTAAAGCAGTAAGGGGTGGCCGCTCCGGTGCAGGAGGACGTAACGGCGCCCGTAGACTGGGACTTCAGGAATCCGAGCTCACCCTCGCGCATGTAAGTAAAGTGGGCTTCGTTCACCACGGCGTTGTTGATGGTCCAGGTGTGAGTGAAGTTCCACTGCTGGAAGCGCTCATTATTGTAGTTTCCAAAACCTGGGACGTTGGCGCCCGCCTGCTCGAAAGTGTTGTAAGGCAGTAGTATCCGTTGATCGTCGAAGTAATAGTAAGCGGTGAGGTTCTGATGGTCATTGATCTTGTGATCGAAGCGGGCGGTAAACTGGTCCTCATTGTCGGTTCCCACCGGGATGGCTTGATATTGGTTGGTCCCGCTATTCGCCGTGGGAACGTATAGCTGAAGCATGTTAGCTGCTACGGGATCCTGGCACGCCACCGGAATGACGCCCGTGGGAAAAATTGCGTTCCATGCAACCCCTGGAGCTGGAGCCGTGCCACCAAGTGTCTGGATGGCGCTCGGACAAGAAACTCCGTTGGCGGACCTGCCGTTGAGAACCTGATATACCATGGCGTCGCCCGAGGAGATCCCGCCGGCTGTTGCGGCGGGGAAACCACCCGCGGCGGTGAAGTCCCCGCCGAATTCCCCGCTGGCGGGCGTGCTCCCTGATGCTGGCTGACCCGTAGGGACATTCACCAGCGGCCCCACCTGGCCGTCGCGGATGCGGCGTCCTTCATAGGAGAGGAAGAAGAAGGTGCGATCTTTCTTGACGGGTCCGCCGAATGTGCCACCGAACTGGTTCTGATTGAGCTGCGGGGTGGTCGGCTCGGCGTAGCCGCGTGAATCCAGAACTGTGTTGCGGAAGTATTCGTAGATGTTTCCGTGGAAGGTATTGCCTCCGGACTTGGTGATCACGTTGACGACGGAGCCGGAATTGCGGCCGTATTCAGCGTCGAAAGTATTGGTGATGACGCGAAACTCTTCGACGGCGTCGGGAGTGGGTTGGATGGTGGGAGTATTTACGAACTGGTCGTTGGCGTCGCCGCCGTTCACGCTGAAGTTGTTGGCGCGGGTGCGGCCGCCGTTGACGGAGACTGAACCGGGATCGTCGGAGCCAGCGAACAAGCTGCCGCTCGACCCGAGCTGAGCCTGCACACCCGGCTGAAGCTGCAAGAACTGATAGGTATCGCGAGTGTTCAGCGGCAATTCATTCACGGAGCGGTCGTTGATTACGGCGCCGAGTTGTGTGCTGGTGGTATCGACCTGGGGAGCTTCCGAAGTTACTTCAACGGTCTCCTGCGATCCGCCGATTTGCAGGGTGGAGTTGAGAGTCACCACCTGATTGACGTCGACGATCACGCTTTTCTGAACATTCTTCTTAAAGCCGGTGAGCTCAAACTGGACGGTGTAGGTGCCGGGCGCGACATCGACGAAGCTGAAATCGCCACTGTCGTTGGTGTTGGCGTCGCGACTGATGCCGGTGGCTTCGTTGGTGAGAATGACCTTGACGGCGGAGAGGACGGCACCGGTAGGATCGGCGACGCGGCCCATTACGCGTCCGCTGGCACCCTGGGCGGGAAGCAGCGTGGGGAGCAGAAGAGAGATCGCGACCAGGCAGACTGCTCGCAGACACATCGTTTTCAGACACTTCATGGTTGAGCGGGCTCGCTGTGACGGCATGGAACCTCCAGCCTGAAGAGAAGTTTTTCTTTGAAAGCTACGGCTTGTGTCCTGCTACAACCTTGCTATAATCCCGCAAGGTTAGAGAAGGGGAAGGCGCACTGTCAAGGATAAAAAAAGCGCTGCCTCACATAGAAAATTCTTATCGGCCGGCAGGCGATGAATTCACCCAGCTCGGAAGTTTATTTGAAGATCGGAGATGTGGCGCGGCGGGTGGGAGTGTCGCCGTCAGTGATCCGGTCGTGGGAGAGTCTGGGGCTGACGCGTCCGCGGCGCAGCGAGAGCAAGTACCGGCTGTATACGGCGGATGACGTCAAGCTGCTGAAGCGTGCGCGATTTCTGCGGAAGGTGCGGGGATTGAACGCGGCGGCGATTGTGGAGCTGCTGCGGCGGGAGGGGCGAGTGCGTCCGGCAGCGGACGGGAGTGGGGGAGCGATTGGATCGCACTTGCGGCAGTTGCGGGCGAAGCGGAAGCTGTCGCTGGCACAGGTGGCGAGAGCGGTCGGGATCTCGGTGGGATTCCTGAGCGCGCTGGAGCGGTCGCAGATGAGCGGGTCGGTGGGAACGCTGCGCAAGCTGGCGCGGTTTTACAAGACGAACATCCTGGATTTTTTTGATGCCACGGGCGCGAGCAGCCGGCAGGTACGGCCGGAACAAAGAAAGGTGCTGGAAGCCGGTCCGGGCGTGCGTATGGAGTTGCTGGCCTGGGGGAATACGACGGTGATGGAGCCGCATCTGTTTCGAGTGGCGCCGGAAGCCGGCAGTGGCGATTCCTACACGCATGACGGCGAAGAGTTCCTATACGTGTTGCGCGGAGAACTGGCGATCACGCTGGAGAAAAAAGAATTCCGGCTCAAGAAGGGTGACAGCTTTTATTTTGAGAGCGCGACTCCGCACCATTGGAAAAATCCCGGGCGGGCGGAAACCTGGGTGCTGTGGGTGAACACTCCGCCTACGTTCTAGCGGGGTACAGGAGGCACGATGAAGGCGCGACAGTCAGTTTTGCTGCTATTGCTGGCCGTGACCATGTTCAGCGGGTCGTGCACGAAGAAAACGCCGACGCTCAGCCTGCTGGTGTGGGAAGGTTATGCCGATCCTGCGTTCGTCAAGGCGTTTGAGGAGCAGCATCATTGCAAGGTTTCGGCGTCCTACATGGGGTCGAGCGATGAACTGGTGGCGAAACTGCGGGGCGGCAGCGCGGGAAATTATGACGTGATCTCGCCTTCGAGCGATGTGGCGACTTCGATCGCGTCGGCGGGACTGGCGGCGCCGCTGGATTTGTCGAAGATTCCGGGCTATGGGCAACTCTCTCCTCAGCTCACTTCCCTGCCGCTGGTGCGGGTGAAGGGACAAGTGTATGGAGTCCCGTTCATGTGGGGTCCGGACCCGATGATTTACGACACTACCGTTTTTGCGCAGGCTCCTGATAGCTGGAACGTCTTGTGGGATCCGAAATACAAGGGACGGATTTCAGTGTGGGACGACCTGTCGACGGTCTACATGGCGGCGCAGGTGCTGGGCTATGACAAGCCTGATCCATCGCAGCTATACAACCTGACCGATGAACAGCTTGAGGCGGTAAAGAAGAAGTTGCTGGAATTGAAACCGAATATCCGGAAGATGTGGTCGACGGGCGGGGAGCTGACGAATCTTTTTCAAAATCACGAAGTGGTCGCGGCCATGGGATGGCCGTTAATGACTAATCAGCTGCGCAAGATCAACTTTCCGGTGGGCGAGACGATTCCGAAGGAAAACACGACAGGGTGGATCGATCACCTGATGATCACGGCGGGGAGCGAGAACCAGGATCTCGCGTATGAGTTTCTCGAGTACATGATCGAGGCGCAGACCCAGAAGAAGGTGACGGACGTGACGGGATACACTCCGGCGAATCCGCAGGCAGCGCGATTGATGACGCCGGAGGAAGTGAACAGCCTGCATCTGGATGATGTCGACAACTACCAGAGGCGGCTTTATTTCTGGCAGAATGTGCCGCGGCGCGCTAAGTACAACGAGATCTGGAACGAAGTGAAGGCGGCGCAGTAGGGCGGGCTTCGGCTTTCGGGCCTTGGGCTTCGGCCTTCGAGAATCGGTGAGGGTGTTGGGACCGATGACTACTTCTGAGATTGCTATTACGAGGACGTCTGCGGCCGATGCTGTGGGTTTATCGTCTCTGCTTGGCATTCGCAATGTGGCCAAGCAGTTCGGCAAGAATGTCGTGTTGCGGGATATTTCTCTGGATGTGGCGGAAGGCGAATTTCTTACGATTCTGGGGGAGAGCGGCTCGGGCAAGACGACGCTGCTGCGGATTATCGCGGGGTTTGAGACCGCGAGCGCGGGCGAGGTGTGGATGGGCGAAGAGCGATTGGATCGCCAGCCGCCTTATCGTCGACGCGTGAACACGGTGTTCCAGCACTATGCGTTGTTTCCTCATCTCACCGTCGAGCAGAATGTGGCTTACGGGCTGCGCGTGGCGAAACGGCCCGAGGCGGAGATTGCATCCCGGGTGTCGGAAGCGCTGGAGAAGGTGAAGATGTCGGCGCACGCGAAGTCGAAGCCATCGAAAATCAGCGGGGGCCAGCAGCAGCGGATTGCGCTGGCGCGGGCGCTGGTGAACCGTCCGCGACTGCTGTTGCTGGACGAGCCGCTTTCGGCGCTGGATGCGAATTTGCGCCGGCAGATGCAAGTGGAGTTGAAATCGCTGCAACGCGAGGTGGGCATTTCGTTCATCTTCGTCACCCACGATCAGGAAGAAGCGATGGTGATGTCGGATCGGATTGCGCTGCTCCGGTCGGGCGAACTGGAGCAGGTGGCGACGCCCCGGGAAATTTATGGCCGACCGGCAACCGCGTATGCGGCGCAGTTTATTGGACACACGAACCTGCTGAAGGGCGAGGCGCGAGCTGGGGTGGTGCGCTGCGGTCTGTTGACCTGGGCGGCGGCGCTGCCGGATGGACCGGCTCTGTTTTCGCTTCGACCGGAGAATATCCGGCTGGCTCCGGAGGATTCGACGGCCGGCCGCGTGAGGGTTCGCGGAAAAGTCCGTCATCAGGCGTTTCATGGCGCGACGGAGTTGATTCGTGTGGAATGCGGCGACGGAATGGTGTTGGTGGTGCGGACTCCGGGCAGCGGCGGCGCGGTCAGCGACGTCGAACTGGAGTTTTCTCCCGCTGATGCTGTCCTGGTGCGTGAGTCTCCGGAAAGAATCTGATGTTTTCACGGGCATACAAAGCGGCGGTGACCCTGCCTCCACTGTTGTGGGTGACGGTGTTTCTGCTGGCACCGTATTTGCTGATGTTCTGCTACAGCTTCTGGTCGGTGTCGGCGTCGCAGACCATCGTGCATTCGTGGAACCTTGCCAACTACGGCCAGTTGCTACGGGTTGACGTTTATTGGCAGACACTGTTGCGGTCGATGTGGATTGCGGCGCGGGTGACGGTCTTCTCGCTGGTGCTGGGGTATCCGCTGGCGTATTTTCTTTCGTTTTATGCGGGAAGGAAGAAAGATCTGCTTTATCAGTTGGTGATCATTCCGCTGTGGGTCAGCTACCTGGTGCGGGCTTATGCGTGGAAGACGATTCTGGGTTCAGACGGCGTGCTGAATACTCTGCTGCAGTATGTGCACCTGACGAAGCATCCTCTGGAGTTTCTGCTTTACAGCCCTTTTGCAGTGGTGCTGACGCTGACGCACATCTACACGCCGTTTGCGTTTCTCCCGATCTATGCCGCGCTGGAGCATATTCCGCGCAATCTGGTGGAAGCGTCGCACGATCTGGGGGCAACTCCGGGGCAAACGTTCTGGAAGGTGATTCTTCCGCTCTCGATTCCGGGAGTTGTGGCGGGGGCAACTTTTGCCTTTGTGCTGAGCCTGGGTGATTTCTTGGCGCCGCTGCTGTTGGGTGGGCCGAGCGGGATCATGATTTCAAACATTGTGGTCAGCCTGTTTGGCGCGGCTTACAACTGGCCGCTGGGCGCGGCGATTTCGTTCTGCATGCTGCTGCTGGTGGTAACTCTGCTGGTTCTCTCAGAACGGCTGGAAAAGAAATGGAGTTTCTCGTGAGCGAGACAGGCTTCGGCGAAACCAGATTCGATTCCGGCTCACGCTGGCTGCTCTGCCATGCCGTTGCAGTATTCGCATTCCTCTATTTGCCGATTGCGGTTCTCATCCTTTATTCGTTCAACGGAGAAGGAGTGGGCGGATTTCCTCCGCATCATCTGACGCTCGACTGGTATCGCACTCTTTTCGCCGATGGGCCGATCTGGGATTCGGTGCTCAACAGCCTGCAGGTGGCACTGGCGGCGGTCGTGATCTCGCTGACGTTGGGCGTGCCTGCGGCGCTCGCGCTTGAGCGGGCGCAGTTTCCGGGGAAAGCCGTGTTCCGGCGATTAGTGCTGCTTCCGCTGATTCTACCCGGGATTATTACTGGACTTTCATTGGCGATGTTCTTCAAAGCGATGGGGACGAACACGAGCCTGCTGACGATTGTTCTGGGACATGGGACGGCGCTGATTTCCGTCGCTACCACCGAAGTATTCGCGGGCCTGCAGAAGCTTGACCGGGCGCAGGAAGAAGCGTCTCTCGATCTCGGCGCGAATTACTGGCAAACGTTCTGGCGGATCACCGTGCCGAACTTGAAGCTGCCGATTATCGGGGCGGCGTTGCTGATTTTTACGCTTTCGATGGATGAGATCGCGGTCAGTTTTTTTCTGATTGGGAGGGATAACACGTTGCCGCTGGAAATCTGGGGACGGCTGCGGCGGGGGATCACGCCGGAGATCAACGCGGTGTCGACCATCATCTTTGTGTTTTCTCTGGTGGCGATTGTGTTCTGGTACCGCTTGCGGGTGCGCGGAGAAGGCACGACATAGGGGGTCAACGTGAGTGCGAATCGCAGAGACTTCATCAAGTTTGTAGTGGCGGGAGCGGTGACGGCGGGATGTCCGATTGACCTTTCACTGGTCACGGCGCAGACGGCGGACTCGCAGAAGAGTCACGCTGCGGACGTGGACGGTGAGGACAACCGGATTTGTCACCAGGTGCGCGACAAGGGCAGCAACTTCTTCACGCGGCCCGCGGCTTCGGCGCGGCATGACGTCGTGATTGTCGGCGGGGGCGTGAGTGGACTGGCGGCCGCTTATCGACTGCAGAACCGTGATTTCCTCCTGCTGGAAAAAGAGCCGCACTGGGGCGGGAATGCGTATGCCATGGAGTATGAGGGCAGCACTTATGCCACAGGAGCTGCGTTTTTGGTGAAGGACGAGTACGCCTATAGTTTTGCCCAGGAAATTGGACTGCCGCTGCTGCCGATCGACAGCTCGGATGCCAGCATCATTCGAGGGGAGCTGATTCCAGACACATGGGGGGACGGGCTCGATAAGCTGCCTTATCCCGCGGCGGTGCGTGAGGGCTTTAAGAAATTCAAGAAGGAAATGCTCGCAATTGATGTGGAGAAGCGAAGCAAAGAACTCTACGAGAAGCCTTTTTCTGATTTCCTGAAGGGATATCCGGACGAACTCAAGCAGTGGTGGGACAACTTCGGACCTTCGAATTGGGGCGCAGCCAGCGAAGACACGGCCGCCGCGGTGGCCATCGAGGCGTTGCAGGAGATGGGCGGAGAGAGCCGAACTGACGATCGCTATACCTGGCCCGGAGGTTTGGGCGCGATCACGAAAAAACTGGCGGACATTCTCCAACCGAAATACAAGGACCGCATGCAAGCCGGCGCGACCATTGTGGCTGTGGTCCCGGGAAAAGAAGAAGTGCAGGTCACTTACATGCTGGGCGGTGAATTGAAAACAGTTGCGGCCAAGGCTGTGATTATGGCGACGCCGAAGTTCATCGCGCGGCGCATCGTCGATGGGTTGCCTGACAAGCAAAGCGATGCCATGCAGCAGATTCGCTATATTCCCTATCCTGTAGTGAATCTGATTTTTGACAAGCCAGTTTTCAATCACGGCTACGATACGTGGTGCCCGGGCAGTTCCTTTACTGACTTCATTGTTGCGGACTGGGTGATTCGCAAGCAAACCGGCTATCAGCAGAAGTTCAACATTCTCAGTTGCTACACACCGCTGAAAGAAGAGGAACGCAGCCATCTGTTGAACGAGACCGGGGCGCGCAGGATCGCCGCCAACGTGTTGAGCGACTTCCAGAAGCTGATGCCAAGTTTGAATGTTGATCCGGTCGAGGTGCACATCTACCGGCGAGGACATCCTTTGTATATGTCGACGCCGGGGTTGTACACGCAGGTGCAGCCGCTGGTGCGGCAACCCATGGATCGCGTCTTCTTCGCTAATACAGACTCCCAGGGTCCGGAATCAACTACGAATGAAGGGATCCTTGCGGCGCAGCGCGCGGTGAAGGAAGTGGAAGCGCGGCTGGCGGGGAAACCGATGCCGAAGGAGAAGGCTGCGATTGGCTGAACTGTTTATTTGAACGGTTATTGCTCTCTTTTCTTTATTTCAAGTCGAAGGTCACTCCCGGACGATTGTCTGCCGGCGAATCTGCACGTTACTGCGAGTAATCTCCTGAGAACCCCCCGCACATAGTAAAGTTATAGATGAGGCTTTGCAGCCGGGGACCGGCTGGGTAGGCCTGTCAATCCGATCCGTAAATAAAGGACAAACCATACTTTGAGTTTGAGCATTCGCAACATCGCCATCATCGCGCACGTGGACCACGGCAAGACCACGCTGGTCGACGCCATGCTGCAACAGAGCGGCACCTTTCGCTCCAACGAACACCACGTCGAGCGCGTGATGGATTCGAACGAACTGGAACGCGAGCGCGGCATCACCATCCTGGCCAAGAACACGGCCATCTTCTATCACGACGTGAAGATCAACATTGTCGACACGCCCGGCCACAGCGACTTTGGCGGCGAGGTGGAACGCGCTCTGAAGATGGTCGATGGAGTGATGCTGCTGGTCGATGCCAGCGAAGGTCCGCTGCCCCAGACGCGCTACGTGCTGACCAAAGCTCTGGAGGCGAACCTGCCGCCCATTGTGGTGATTAATAAGATCGACCGGCCAGACGCGCGTCCGCAGGAAGTACTCAACGAAATCTACGACCTGTTTATCGATCTGGACGCCAGAGAAGATCAGCTCGACTTTCCGATTCTCTACACCAATGCGAAGGAAGGGACGGCGTCGACCGATATCAAGGGCGGCGGCGAGAACCTGCAGCCTCTCTTCGAAGCGATTCTGAAAACCATCCCGCTGCCTCAGGGCGACCCGAAGGGGCCGCTACAGATTCTGGTGGCGAATCTCGATTACAGCGACTATCTCGGGCGTCTGGCGATCGCACGCGTGTTTAACGGCACGATGTACACAGGGGAAGACGTGGTGATCGCCAAGCTTGACGGCACGATGCAAAAGACCAAGATCACGAAACTGTTTTCTTTTGCCGGACTCAAGCGCACTGATATCACCGAAACCGTGTTGGGCGATATTGTCGCAGTCGCGGGCGTGGAGGGAATAACTATCGGCGAGACCATTACAGACGCGCTGAACCCTGCGCCGCTGCCGCCCATTGTGATCGACGAACCCACCATCGCGATGATGTTCACGGTAAACAATTCGCCGTTCGCCGGGCGCGAAGGAACTTACGTTACGTCGCGGAATCTGCGCGAGCGGCTGGCCAAAGAACTTCTCACCAATGTCTCCTTGCGCGTGGAGGACATGGAAACCACCGATTCGTTCAAAGTGTTGGGGCGCGGCGAGTTGCAACTTTCGATCACCATCGAGATGATGCGGCGCGAGGGCTACGAACTCATGGTGGGCAAGCCCGAAATCGTCACCAAACGCATCGACGGCAAGCTGATGGAACCGGTAGAACATCTCACCGTGGACGTGCCGGAAGGTTTCGTGGGCGTGGTGATGGAGCAGTTGGGCTCACGCAAAGGCGAAGTCACCAATATGCACAATCATGGCTACGGGCGTGTGCGCATCGAGTTTCGCGTGCCCAGCCGCGGCTTGATTGGCTTGCGCAGCCAGTTGCTCACTGACACGCGCGGCACCATTGTGATGAATTCGCTTTTCGATGGTTATACCGAGTGGCAGGGAGACATTCCGCACCGGCCCACGGGAGCTTTGATCGCGGATCGCGCTGGCACTTCCACAGCCTACGCGCTCTGGGGACTGCAAGAGCGTGGCGAGCTTTTCCTCGGCGCCGGGGTTGAGCTGTATGAGGGAATGATCGTTGGCGAGAACGCCAAGGATGACGATCTCGACGTAAACGCGGTCCGGGAAAAGAAGCTGACGAACATGCGGGCTTCAACGGCTGACGAGGCGATTCGTCTCGTGCCCTTCCGTTCTCTGAATCTGGAGCAGGCAATCGAATTCATTTCGGACGACGAATACGTCGAGATCACTCCCAAATCGCTGCGCTTGAGGAAGAAAGTTCTGCAATCGAATAAACGAAAAAAGAGAGCGATGGCCACGGTGGAGGAAGGCTCCTGATTAGGAAAGAGCTTTCTTGGCGCGAAAGCGCAGATCGGGAAGGGTACGACTTCAGCTCTTAGCCTGCCCTGAGGAAGCGAAGGGCGCCGTAAGGCAACTGAACGGATGCCTGCTTCAGCCGCTGGGGTGCGCAAAGAGCGGCGTGAACGCTGGAATCGTGATTTAAGTGGCGCGTGAACTCTTCATACTCTTTCTTTGTGCGACCATCGCCTTCCTCCTTGGAAAGGGTTATTACAAATCCTTTCGCAGTGGTGTCCTTACAATCAAAGCCCGCATCTGTCGCCGGGACAAGGAACCAATCAGTTACTGGATCGGCATGGCTGTAGGGCTTTTCGCATTTCTCGTCATGGTGTCAGCGACTGCGGTTATGGCGTTCCTGGTATGCGCTGGTCTATACGGGAATTCAAAGTAGCCCACTGCCAACACGCTGATTTAACCAGCCAGTTTGACAAACCTGCTATACTTCGTGCCGCATTCGACTGTACGCCAGCTCCGGTGCCGATTTTCAGGAAGGTGTCCCCGACCTGCCAGTCCGCCGCATCGAGCTTGCACTTCGACAGCTCAATGCAGAGGCTGACGCTTGAAGAATATTTTCGTGGGGAACTTGAGCTTTAACACATCGGAAGACGAACTGCGGACGATGTTTGAACCGTTCGGGCAAGTGGACCGGGTCAGCATCATGACCGACCGCGATACCGGGCGATCACGCGGGTTCGGCTTTGTGGAAATGGCCAGCAACGAGGACGGAGAAAAAGCCATTACGGCGTTGAATGGCACACAGGTGGGCGGACGCACGCTCAACGTAAACGAGGCGCGTCCCAAGACCGAGCACGCCGGAGGCGGCGGACGCGACCGGGGAGGCCGAGGCGGAGATCGCGGGGGAGACCGCGGCGGGCGGGGCGGTGGCGGCGGTGGGCGAGGCCGCTACTAGGATTTTCGACGGGCGCGGGCAATTATGCATCTGGGCGATGTGTTGCCGCCGCGCGTCCCAACGACTGCTCTTGAGCGGGCTTCTCGATCGCGTAGAACTGGCCGCGCAGAACTGGCATTGATGCTTTTCATTCCCGACATGTAAACTGAAGCTACTGGCGGGCGCCCGTAGCTCAGATGGATAGAGCGATTGCCTCCGGAGCAATAGGTCGGGAGTTCGAATCTCTCCGGGCGCACCATTTGAAAACAAAGCCACTTATGCGGGCTTCCGTCCAGGCGGGAATACTAAGACAATAGGTCAATCGGCACAAGCAGAATCATTGGGGATTCGCGCCCCACACCGCCCGCTTGCCACGCTCGGCAGACGCAGCGAAGCTAGAGTGCTAACAAGCCCTTCCAGTGCAAATTGTGTGGGAGAACACTTGCACTCCCGGCAACCGGCTTCTAAAGGGAGCTGTCCAAGGGGACGGCAGGACCGGTTAGACAGTCTCGTAACCGCAACGTGAGAGATAATTGGCCCCAGGGGGAGATGATGGAAACTCACAATCAGTGTCCGAAATGCAACGGCGAAATGAAGCAAGGGTTTATTCTCGACCACAAAGATTACGCATCTAGCGTTGTGGCGCAATGGCAGGCGGGCGAACCGCAGAAGTCTTTTTGGCGCGGAGTACAGTCTAAGGACGGTCCGCACTATGAGATCAAGGCTTATCGTTGCACGGGATGCGGCTATCTAGAGTCGTACGCGAAATAGAAAAAGGCCGGGATTACCGCGCCTAGCTTCTCCACTGCATGGTCGTTGGGTCCGGCCGCACGGTGGCAGACTTAATGCCAACCGGGAACGCCGGACCGGGAACCGCACTCGCCCCTCACGCTCCGGCATCCCCAGATTGGCGACGGCGATTATAGCGCGGGCCGCCGAACTACTGAAGGGCGCCCTCGCATTTCTGCGATTTTGGCCTAGGAAAAATTCCGCTTTCCAGCCAGACAATTCCAGTGACATTCTTGCTTATCCAGCAAAAACAGCACGATCAAATGCAACCGGCGTTGATACTTCCCCTTCGGCTTCCAGGTCACAAGCTGCCGGATCTGTTGCGCGGTGAATGTGGGCAGGACAAGCTGAGGTTCTTTTAGCCCCGGGATCTTCAGTGGTGATTCGGACCAACGGAGATAGGCGTTAATCGCTCGGATGGCACAGTTACAGCCGGTTGCTTTCCGCCCGCTCACAGACATCCGGATTACAGCCCCTTTCAATTCCTGCTGTGACGGGGACTCGGAATCCAGTCACTTTAGGCTGTGCCTGTACCACTCCACCGTTGACGGCGTGACGTTGTGAAGGTATTGACGCTCACGGATGAACTGCTCAAAACTCGGTTACATGATTCCTCCAGGCAATGGGTCAGATTTCGAGGAAAACCGCGAAACATTGGACTCTAGCTCAGATGGATAGAGCGATTGCCTCCGGAGCAATAGGTCGGGAGTTCGAATCTCTCCGGGCGCACCATTTTCCCTCTTTACCTTGGTCGTCTTCACCTGCTAGAGCCTCTGCACCTGATTAAATGCGGATCTCAAGTCGTAAAACAACTCTTCGTGAAAAATGGGCGCGGATTGCCAATTCATGAAGCATTCTTTGGGCTTGAGTCATCACTGCTTGCGAGTAAGGTGTACCCGCGGGTTTGTGTGGCAGATAGCAGCCCGTTTTCGGTCGGGGTTTGGGCGTCTTCAGTCGTATCCTGAGACCGCGGGAATCCTCTCAAATCACTTCGCTTGACGTACTCTGTTGCGACCCGTGGAGGGATTGAGTCATCCATTATCTTTGGGGATTTCGGCAACTTGAAGCCCGGCGTTCTGCGCCGAGTTCGGGGAATGGCGGCTATGGGTACAGACCCAATAATTGCGTCTCAAGGCGACAGCCAACGCTACAAGGCTGTGATGCGCATCGGTGAGGCGATCGCGGCTTGCCGTGAACCTAGAGAACTGGCCAGTACTCTCGCGGATGAAATTGGCGACTTTCTCCACTTCGACCTCCTCTACCTGGCTATATTCAAGGAAAACTCCAGCGAAATCGAATATCTCGTTTGGGGTAAGGGATCGTTGCCTTTCCCGGACCTGCCTATTGAGGATTGGCCGATGTGGCACGCCATGGCGAGCGAGGATCCACAGCATACGGCCGATTGGGATACCGAGGAGCGGTTTCCGCGATTCAAGGAGTGGGCCAAGAAAATGCGGCTCGGTTCGGGGGTCCGCGTACCGTTGACGACGCCGCATCGACGACTTGGTAGTTACGGAATCGGCCGCGACACCGTGAATCCATTCAGTGAGGAAGACGTATGCTTCCTGGCGCTGATTGGGCGTGTCGTCGCCTTCGCGCTGGATGACGGATTGAATCTCAGATCTGCGCAACAGCAGAATGAGCGGCTGAAGTTGCTTCTGAATCTGACGAGTCGAATCACGTCGAATCTTAAGCTTCGGGATCTGTTGCGCGCCATTGCCGCGAATATTCGCGAGGTCATGCATGGTGACTCGGCTGCCGTTTTACTGTTGGATTCAGCATCGGAGCAGTCCAGGCTCTTCGCCCTGGATTTTCCGCAGGGTAAAGGACTCATTCGAGAAGACGATACCGTTACCATATCCGGAGCCGGCAAACGCGCTCTCGAGACATTAAAGCCGGTGATTACTGAGAGGATCGGACCTGAGGACCTTCCTCCAGGGATCTACGAGAAAGTAATCGGCGAAGGCCTGAAGAGCTCCTGTGTTATCCCCCTGGTGAGTAGAGATCGAGCATTGGGATACCTGTCGCTTGCGCGCACCACCGAGGCTACCTTTGCGCCGGAGGACGTGGAATTCCTCGCTGAGGCTGCTGGGCAGGTTGCTATTGCGATCGAAAACGCGATGGCATATCACGAAATTTCGGAACTGAAAGACAAGCTCGCCCAGGAGAAGCTCTACCTGGAAGAAGAAATCCGCAGCGAGATGAGCTTCGAGAACATCATTGGGAACAGCCCAGCGTTAAAGCATGTCCTGGAACTCGTGGAAACCGTGGCTCCCATCGATTCTACCGTCCTGCTGCTAGGGGAGACCGGAACGGGAAAGGAGTTGATCGCCCGCGCTATTCACGTCCGCAGCCGGCGCGAAGATCGCACGTTTGTGAAGCTGAATTGCGCTGCCATTCCAACAGGGCTGCTGGAGAGCGAATTGTTTGGACACGAAAAAGGAGCTTTCACCGGCGCGATTACTCAAAAGATCGGGCGCATGGAACTGGCAGATCAAGGGACTCTGTTTCTGGATGAAGTGGGAGACATTCCGCTTGAAATTCAGCCGAAGCTGTTGCGGGCCTTACAAGAGCGCGAGTTCGAGCGACTGGGGAGCACGCATACGCGGAAGGTGAATGTTCGTCTGATAGCGGCGACCAATCGCGATCTACAGAAGATGATTGCCGATCGCGAATTCCGAAGTGATCTGTACTACCGCTTGCATGTATTTCCCATCCGCATACCGCCTCTGCGAGAACGGAAGGAAGACATTCCACAACTGGTAAGCTATTTTGTTCAGAAGTATGCCAAGCAAATGCAGAAGAGAATTGACTCAATTTCACCGGCTGTCATGAGAGGGCTTACGGCTTGGGAATGGCCGGGTAATATCCGTGAGCTGGAGAACTTCATTGAGCGGGCTGTGATCGTGACGCGTGGCAGGTCCCTGGATGCGCCTCTTGGAGAACTGCGGCGGACGAATACGGTAGAGTTAACGCGCCCCGGCCAGCAAAAACTCGAGCCAGCCGGAGAAAGAACAAACCCGCAAAGCGACAAAACCAGCATTCTTGAAGAGTATGAAAGAAGACAACGCGATGAGATTATTCGATCGCTCACCGCATGCAAGGGGCGCGTCGGTGGCGTGGATGGTGCTGCCGCCCGCGTGGGAGTGCACCGCACGACGTTCCTGGCTCGAATGAAGAAATTTGGGATCTATGCGAAGCAATACGCCGCTTGATCCGCAGCCCTCGTGTTACGCCTTGTAACCTACTCCCGTAGGTTTTGACAGTTTTGACCCTTTCAACTTCTTCGACCGCGGTTTTTCCAGTTCCGGGGTTCGCCTCCTGAAAATTCAATGACTTACGGCTCGGTGGGTTTGGCGTGCGCCTTGCCTTAGGCCTAGTAGGAAAACCAAATGTTCAAGATCTCGATGATTGATGACGCCAGGCGGCGGCGAATGATTGTGGAAGGGAAGCTGATGGCGCCCTGGGCGGCCGAGCTAAGAAGCGCTTGCGAAAAGGCAAGAGCAGACCTTCGTGGCCGCGAACTCGTCGTCGAGATGAAACATATCACGACAATCAGCCACGAGGGGGAGAACGTAATTCTCGAATTGATAAATGAGGGGACTAAATTCCGCTGCGACGGCCTGTTTGCCAGGCACGTAGTGAAAGATCTAACTCGCCGCGCCGGCAGGAATGTTGGCGAGGTGAAGAGGTGACTCAAGGGACTCTTATGCTGGCAAATTACGATCCCGATTGGAATGTCGAAGACCTAACCGATACAGAAATCTATGACGCGATTCGCTATCTTGAGCCGGACAGAAGCAGAGCAAATCGGCAGAAAGACGGCACCCCGACAACCTCGACCTTTGATAAAGGTACTGTGATCTGCATCTGTTTATACACTGCAGCGCTAGTTTGCTTAGTCTGCCTATGGTTCTACTCGGGGTGAAGGGCGCAGCTGGACGGTTCAGTCACGAAGTCTGGTTCTCTAAACGAGAGAAAGCGAGTCCGCGAGGATCAACACGACGCGCCGACACATGAGAAACATTTGTACTGTGTTCACCAAGAACGGCATTAACCGGCAGTCAGCGAAGTGCGGCATGCTTACGAAGTATTCTTCCCGGCACAAAGCCCGGGTTTGGACTGGAGGCCTACTGGTTGTCGCTGGCATCGCCGCAGTCAGCTTCGTTCTGACTTATCAGCCGGTGAAAATTGTGGGCAATAGTATGACTCCTCTGCTCTCCGATCGTGAAGCGATTGTTATAAACAGGCTTGTCTATCATTTCGAGCCGATTCATCGGGGCGATGTTGTGGTCTTCCATTATCCTCTCGACCCCACGCAGTCTTACATCAAACGGATTGTCGGCTTGCCCGGCGAGACTGTTCAGATCCAGCAAGGTTTGGTTTATGTGAACGGGAATTCGGTTCCTGAGCCTTACGTCCCATCACAATATGAGGATCTGGGCGACTTTGGGCCTATTCAAGTGCCCAGCGGCAGCTTTTTTGTTTTAGGCGACCGCCGCAACAGCTCAAATGATTCGAGAGTTTTCGGCACTGTCGCCAGGCGGTTGATTGAAGGCCGAGCAGCCTTCGCGTACTGGCCCATAGACCATTTTGGCTTGCTTTCGACGTTGGGGACCACACAGGCAAAGAGCAAATGAAACACGGTGTCAGTCCTCTTATGCAGCGGCCTTTGACGGGCCACATTGCGTTCGGTGCAATTTTTCGTGTTCGATCAATTCTTCAATTGAGCTCGCCAGAATCGAAAAACCGCAGACAACACATTTCGATTCGAGGAAAAAGACCTGGTTCTCGACGATGGGATTCCGAATAAAGTCGCGTTTTTTGAATTCCATAGGGCATACCTCTTACCGAATAACTAAGGCAATACATTTGCCAAAACCGATGGGGTAGCGATTGGTTTCCCCTCGACACTTTTCCAGCGTTTGGCTTCCTTCCGCCCATTTTCTGCCGAGTTTCGGCTGTCAAGAATGCTGACACTTTTGACCCTTTCAACAGTTCCGTGGTGAACCGCCCAAAAGATTCGTTGATTCGGCGTTACTTAGCATCGTTGGGTTCTGGTATGCGATTTGCATTTTGTGACATCGAGGCTGGTGAGCAGCTCGGTTAGCCAGCTCATTCTTCCGCAAAGAAAGGGCTTCTGAAATAGAAAGCGCGGTCGCGTGACTGACGCGCCTGAACTGGCGAGACGACTCTCGGACCACATCCCTTCAACCGAGCAGCGTCCCGATTCAGGTGCGCCAGTGACGCGATTGAAGCGGACTCAGTAACTCGATTGAGGGGAAACAATGATGAAGCAAATATCCGGAGCTTTAGTTAGCGCGGTGCTCCTGCTGAATGCCTTTGGCTGCGGCAATAGTAAGGTGCGGGCCGCGTCCCCACCTCGACCGCTGTTGGTCGAAGTGGCGCAGGTCATCCAGAAAGATGTGCCGGTTCAGGGCGAGTGGGTAGGAACGCTCGAAGGGTACGTCAATGCGCAGATTCAGCCTGAGGTGACCGGTTATCTGATTCGCCAGGATTATCGCGAAGGGGGACTTGTCAAAAAAGGTCAGCTCCTGTTTGAGATCGATCCGCGTCCGTTCCAAGCCGTGCTTGACCAAGCCAAAGGGCAATTGGCGCAGGCTGAGGCGCAGATGGCGAACGCCGAGCTGAACGTAAAGCGTGATGTTCCCGAAGCGCAAGCTCATGCCATTCCCCAGAGCCAGCTGGATACCGACACACAGGCGCTCCTCGCGGCGAAGGCCACCGTCGAAGCTGCCCAGGCGGCCGTAGAACAAGCAGCGATAAACCTTGGCTACACCAAGGTCACTTCCCTCATCGACGGAATCGCCGGCATCAACACCGTGCAGGTCGGCAACCTCGTGGGACCATCGGCCGTGCTCACTGCGGTGTCGCAGGTCAGTCCGATCAAAGTTTATTTCCCCATCAGCGAACAGGAATACCTGCGCATGGCGGACGGCGGCAGTCCGGGTAGCGTGGATTGGATGACTCACGCTTCGCGAATCGCGCTGCGTTTGACCCTGGCCGATGGGAGCACCTACCCGCATCCCGGCAAAATCATCTTCGCGGATCGGCAGGTAAACACGCAGACCGGAACCATTCAGATCGTGGGCGAGTTCCCCAACTCCAGAAATCTGTTGCGACCCGGCCAGTACGCGCGCGTTCAGGCGCCAACCGGAAATATTGAAGGGGCGCTCCTGGTGCCGCAGGCGGCAGTGAATCAGCAGCAAGGAACCTATCAGGTCGCTGTCGTCGGCTCCGATAACCGAGCCCAGCTCCGCACCGTGCAGGTCGGACAGACCGTGGGCACGCTTTGGGTGATCACCTCGGGCCTGAAGCCCGGAGAGCGCGTGATTGCCGTGGGAGCAGACAAAGTGAAGGAAGGCGGGCTGGTGAACCCGACTCCATACAAGAATACCGAGGAGCGCTGACAATGGCGAACTTTTTCATTCGAAGACCGATCGTCGCGATCGTGATTGCGATCCTTACGGTGATAGTCGGCGCGATCAGCATCGCAACTCTGCCGGTAGCGCAGTTCCCGCGGATTGCTCCGCCCGAGATCAGGCTGCAGGCAACCTATCCGGGCGCAGACGCGCAAACTCTGGAGCAAGCCGTTGCCACGCCCATCGAGCAGCAAGTCAGCGGCGTGGACAACATGTCCTACATGTACTCCCTGAACACCACCGCGAACCAGCAGACGACGTTGTTCGTCGATTTCGATCTCAAAACCGATCCCAACACGGATCTGCTGCTCACCCAGTCGCGCCAGCAACTAGCCAATGGGCAGTTGCCGCCCGAGGTGAACAATTACGGAATCAGCCTCAAGAAATCGACCACCGCTCCGCTCATGCTGATCGCTGTGGACTCGCCGAACGGGTCTCGTGATGCGACTTATCTGGCGAATTACGCCTACATTAACCTCAACGATCCGATCGGGCGCTTGTACGGCGTCGGCCAGACTCAGATCTTTGGCGCTGGACAGTATGCCATGCGGCTATGGGTGAAACCTGACCAGTTAGCCAAGCTGGGCATCACGGTCACGGACATCACTAACGCGCTTCAGGCCCAGAACACGGTGAATCCGGCAGGCCAGGTAGGTGGCGAGCCAGCGCTGAGTAACCAGCAATTCACCTATGCCGTGCTGGCTCAAGGCCGCCTCACTTCTCCGGAACAGTTCGGGAACGTCATCGTGCGCGAAACACCGAATGGGGGGACGGTTCGAGTCAGGGACGTGGCCCGAGTCGAGTTGGGTACGCAGGACTACAGCTTGAGCGGTCGCCTGAATGGCAAACCCAGCGCTGTTATCGCCGTCTACCAGTTGCCGGGAACCAATGCCGTTCAAACCGTGCAGGGTATCCGGAAGCTCCTGGATAAGATGAAGCCAAGCTTCCCACAGGACGTCGATTACACAGTTTCGCTCGACCAGACACTCCCGGTCACCGAAGGCATGAAGGAAATCCTCGAGACCCTCGTGATTGCTATCGTGCTGGTCATTCTTGTGGTGTATCTCTTCCTGCAAGACTGGCGCGCAACGCTGATCCCGATGCTGGCCGTGCCTGTCTCACTGATCGGCACATTCGTCGTGTTCCCGTTGTTTGGCTTTTCGATCAATACCCTTTCGATGTTCGGGTTGGTGCTCGCGATTGGCCTGGTGGTCGACGACGCCATCGTGGTGGTGGAAGGCATACAACACCACATCGAGGAGGGCCTGGCTCCCAAGGACGCGGCGCAAAAAGCCATGAGCGAACTTTCCGGGCCGGTCGTGGGTATTGCGCTGGTGTTGGCCTCGGTGTTCGTGCCGACCGCTTTCATTCCCGGCATCACCGGGCGGCTTTATCAGCAATTTGCCGTTACCATCGCCATTTCCGTGACTCTTTCGGCTTTTAATGCTTTGACGCTCAGCCCGGCGTTAGCGTCGCTGCTGCTCAAGCCAAAGAAGGAGACTCGCGGGCCGCTGGGGAAATTCTTTGCGTGGTTCAACAAATACTGGGACCGCTCGACCGACGACTTCGTTCGTTGGTCAGGTGACTTGATTCGAAAGTCCGCTGTGGTGATGGTGGGCCTTGTAGTCGCCGGCGTTCTAGCCTGGTTCTTTAGCAGTCATCTGCCTACCAGCTTCCTGCCTGATGAAGATCAGGGCTACCTCTACATCAATATGCAGTTGCCCAATTCAGCGTCCATGGAACGCACAGGCGATGCCGCCAGGCAGGTGGAGAAAATACTTGCAAACACGCCGGGAGTTCAGTACACCACGAGCGTCATCGGCTTTAGTTTGCTCAGCTTTGTCCGGACTTCCTATAACGCATTCTTCTTTGTGACTTTCAAGCCCTGGGAGGATCGCAAGACCCAGGCTGAAGAATTTCAAGCCATCAAGGCACATTTGAACCAGGAACTCCGGGGACTACCGGAAGGGACAGTTTTCGGTTTCTCCCCACCAGCCATACCCGGCGTCGGAACAGCCGGCGGCGTTACGTTCGTACTTGAAGACCGCGCCGGCAAAAATATCCAGTTTCTTTCGGATAATCTGGCCAAATTCATGGCGGCGGCTCGCAAGCGCCCCGAGATCGGCTCGATCTTCAGCACATTTATCCCGAGCGTGCCCCAGAAGTTCATCAACGTCGATAAGGACAAGGTATTGAAGCAAGGAGTGAGTTTGACGGATGTGTACAACACCATTCAAGCGTACATGGGTGGCTTGTTCGTCAACTACTACAACGATTTCGGCCGTACCTGGCAGGTGTACGTGGAGGCCGAAGCACCTTACCGGGCGACGACCGATGATCTCGGACAATTCTATGTCCGCAACAACCAAGGCCAGACGGTGCCGCTTACCGCGCTGGCAAACTTTGAGACCCGTCAGGGCCCTGAGTTCACCATGCGCTACAACGAGTACCGGTCGGCACAAATCAACGTAAGTGCAGCGCCCGGTTACAGCTCCGATCAGGCGACCGCAGCCCTGGAAGACGTTTTCAAGCAAACCATGCCCCGCGAGATGGGCTTCGACTACATCGGCATGTCCTACCAGGAGCAAAAGGCGCGCGAAGGAATATCGTCCTCGGTCATCTTCGGATTTTCGCTGCTGTTCGTTTTCCTGATTCTGGCGGCTCTCTATGAAAGCTGGACGGTACCTTTCAGTGTGCTGCTCAGCACGCCAGTCGCGGTATTCGGCGCCCTCGCTGCGCTCTGGCTGCGTCGCTTCGTAGTCGGCCTTTACCTGCCGCAGTACATGGTTCAAATCGAAAACGATGTCTATGCCCAGATTGGACTGGTAATGCTTATCGGCCTGGCTGCGAAAAACTCGATTCTGATCGTGGCCTTTGCCAAGGAGGATTTCGAGCGCGGCATGTCCCTTACGGACGCGGCGCTCTCAGCCGCGAGGCTTCGATTCCGGCCTCTCATGATGACCGCGCTCGCCTTTATTCTCGGCTGCGTGCCGCTCTGGACAGCTTCTGGAGCAGGCTCTGTAGCACGCCAGATCATGGGCACGGCCGTGATTGGAGGAATGATTGCCGAGACCTTCATCGGCAGATTCTTTGTTCCCGCGATTTTCTACGTCGTTGAGAAGGTCTCAGGCGCGGAACACCGGAGGGTAATGCCTCTCACTCCCGCCGCAGCGCCCGGTCAGGGGGATTAATATGAAGACAAGCAAACTGTTAGGAATTGCCGCTGTGTTGGCTCTGGAAGCTGGGTGCTTGATGGGGCCGAAATACAAGCGGCCGCCTGTGGATGTCCCGCAGGAATACCGCGCACCGGCTCCGCAGCAGGCCGCCCAGGCCTCGTCGCTGGGCAACGAGCAATGGTGGCAGGTCTATCAGGATCCAGTTCTGGTACAACTGATCCACACCGCCATTGCGCAGAATTATGACGTGCGCATCGCCGCTGCCCGCGTGCTCGAAGCCCAGGCGCAAGTCGGCATCACCCGCGCCAATCAACTCCCCTCGGCAAACGTTGGGGCGGATGTCTTCAGCCAGCAAAACGCCAAAGTTACGAACCTCTTTCCCGCTTACCAGGTCAATGGCGGCGAACTGAATTTGTCGGTGATCTGGAATCTGGACTTCTGGGGGAAATACCGCCGGCAAACGGAGGCGGCACGCGCCCAATTACTTGCGACCGAATGGGGTCAGCGGGCCGTAATCGCCTCGCTGGTTGCTAATGTCGCCACCGCTTATTTCCAGCTTCGCGCGCTCGACAGCGAGCTCGAAATCTCGAAGAGCACACTAGCGTCGCGGCAACAATCTGTGCAGTTAACTCAGACGCTTGAGAGCCATGGCGGAGCTTCAGGGCTGGACGTGAGCCAGGCGGAGCAACTAGTCTACACCGCCTCGGAAACGATTCCCGATCTCGAGCGGCAGATTCAACAACAGGAAAACGTGCTTAGCGTTCTGCTCGGTGAAAATCCACAATCCATTCCTCGCGGGCGCGCGCTTACTGAACAGCCTGTCCCCCAAAACGTTCCGGCTGGCATTCCTTCGGAATTACTGGAACGCCGGCCGGACGTTCGCCAGGTAGAGGAGAATATGGTCGCCGCCAACGCACAAATTGGCGTTGCGAAAGCTGCATTCTTCCCCAGCCTTTCACTCACGGGACTGGGAGGGCTCGAGAGCAACGCCTTGCACCAGTTCATCACACAGCCCTCGGAAACCTGGTACGGGGCCGTCAGCGTGAGTCAACCCGTCTTTGAGGGCGGGGCGCTGCGCTCGCAACTCCGACTCGCCCGCGCCAACTGGCAGGAAGCCGTGCTTTCTTACCAGCAAACGGTTCAGAACACCCTTGAACAGGTTTCCAATTCGCTCGTCGCTTCTCAAAAAGACCGTGAGTACCGCGAGCAGCAGGAACTGCTCACACAGGCCGCGAAGCAGACCGATCAACTTTCCGAGGTGCTTTATAAGAACGGCGGCGCGAGTTACCTCCAGGTGTTGACCAGCGAGACGAATTACTTCTCGGCGGAACTCAACCTTGTGGAAGCCCAGCTTAACGAGCGATTGGCACTCGTGCAGCTGTATCAGTCGCTCGGGGGTGGATGGCAGCAGCAATAGCTCAAGTACGCGCGAATACCACAAAGCCGTTGCCGGGGACAATTATGTTTGCCGAGAGCGGGTCTAGGATTGGCGTGTCGATGGTGCCGGGGTTGAGGATGTTGGGCTATCACAGCAAGGTTCCTAAATACTCCCCAGGCTTACGAAACCACGGGCAGTTTCGCGGCTTCCCAGGCGGCGAGCCCTCCGGCCATCTCGGCTAGATTGGTGATCCCGTATTGCTGCAGAATGCTGGCGGCGATGGACGAGCGGTAGCCGCCGGCGCAATGGAGGGCAATGCGGCGGTCGCGCGGAATTTCGGCGATGCGCTCTTGCAGGTGGTTGAGTCGGGAAGCTTCAGAAGTTTGTTGTGGAGCGAGTGGTAAAGGTGGGAGCCGAGATCGTTGGCGCTCCACCCCAGCGAGGCGCGCAGGTCGGGGCGGCCTACGTCGCCGATGAACAGAGTGTCGCCGGTGAGAACGGCGTAAGGTTGGGCCGGATCTTTGTGGAGATCGAACACGAGGATCGAGATCGACTCGATAGTGTGGCCGGGGGTCTCGAGCACCTGCAGACGCAGTCCCGGGAAGCTGAGAGCATCGCCGTCTTTCATGGCGACGAAGGCGTATTCAGCCTGGGCGCGGGAACCGAGATGGATGGTCGCGCCGCAGCGGGCGCGCAACTCGAGGTGACCGGCGACGAAGTCGGCGTGGAAGTGGGTGAGAAATACGTGGCGAATCTGGAGCCCAGATTTTTCGGCGTCGGCCAGGTATTGCTGAATGTCGCGCTGAGGGTGAACGATGATGGCGGTCGAACTGGCCTCGTCTGCGAGCAGATAGGAGGCGTGGGCCAGGCAACCCAGGTAGTATTGTTTCACAATCATTGAAGCTTGTGTAGTTTACCATCGCGCCTTGGCGGCGCCCTGTGCGCGGCTATACTGGCTTCATTTGCTTATCAGCGTCATGCAAGGGATTTCGAGCGAATGAAAACGATCATGTCTATGTTAGCCACTGCCAGCGTGTTGTGTGCTTTGCTCGCTGGGCAGAGCAGACCCGTCGCGATGTCGGCGCGGGCCGGGATTGATGCTGGGAATCAGGCTTGGATTGATGGAGTTAAAGCCGGTGACATTTCGTTAATCTCCGCGACGTATGCCGAAGACGCTGTTGACTGTGGCCCTACAGGAGAGTGCATCCGAGGACGGTCTGCCATCGAGCAACATATGAGAGCTGACCTCGCCAGCACGGGACGAGCGCGCTCGGCTGCCGTAAAGTCTATGGGATCCAGTCAACAAGGAAGTTTTGTTTACGAATGGGGACAGGCGGAAGCGACGTTCGGTGATGGCAAAACGCTGGTGGAGAAATATTTGACGGCATGGCAACGGCAGCCAGACGGTAGCTGGAAAATCTTCCGCAATATGGTGATTCCCGAAAAATAAGACGGCTATCTCCAGAGAGTGACCGCAAGTGAGAATGGGGATTCTCACCCGCTTCGCTTTGGGATGCAGTTAGGCGGACTCGGCGAGTTTTTTCTCTCTTAAAGCGCGGCCAGCCGCCGTTGCACCAGCAGGAAATAAAGAGCGAGCAAAACCAGAAGTGCACCATTCACGGTCAGCACGACTGGTGCCGTGAACAGGGGGACGAGCCATCCCGACAAGAGGTTGCCCATGGGCATGCCGCCGCGGAAGGCAAAATTGTAGACGCTCATGACGCGCCCGCGCATTTCGTTGGTGGTGATTAACTGCACCAGCGAACTGACTGTGGCAAAGACTGCCATCATGGAAGCGCCCACCACGACCAGAATTACTCCGCTCAAGGGCAATGACTTTGAAAGAGCGAATCCGGAAATCGCGGCGCCGAGGCAGAAAAGGGCTGCGAGGGCGACGAGTCCTTTCTTTCGCATGTTGCCCGCGGTGGCGATGGTAAGAGAACCTAAAATCGATCCCAGACCCATGAGAGAGAGCAAATTGCCATAGGTTTCCGGACCGCGGTGAAAGATGTCTTTCACGAATACGGGGATATAGGTGCGCATGGGCATGCCCAGGGCGGTCATGCAGAAGGCCAGCACGATCAGAGCTTCCATTGAAGTCTGCTTGCGGGCAAACCGAATGCCCTGCTTCAGGCTGGTGAACATTGTCTCCGAGGTTTTCACCGGCAGGAAGCGAGTGGTGATGATCGACAGGGACACGATGGGAGCGAGGAAGGAGAGTGCGTTCAGGCCGAAACACCAATCCTCTCCGAACTTCGCCAACGCCTGTCCGGCTAGCGCCGGCCCGAGCATGACCGCCACGTTGAACTGGATGGAATTCAGGGCGATGGCGTTCGGCATGTCGTCCTTTTCGACCAACGTGGGAATCAGCGCGGAATAGGCAGGAGCGCCGAAGGCCTGGGCAAAGCCTGAAATAAAGGAGAGACAGAGAATGTGCCAGACATGTACCTGACCGGTCGCCACTAGAATGGTGAGAACGGTCGCGGTAAACATCTGTACATACTGGGAGAGCAGGAGAATCTTTCTGCGTTCCACGCGATCGGCCACTACGCCGCCAATCAGAGAGAACAGAAAGATGGGGATGCCGCCGAGGAATTGATCGAGCGCCAGCAGGAAGGCGGAGTGGCTGAGCCGGTAGATGAGCCAGCCTTGGGCGACGATCTGCATCCAGGTGCCAATGCTGGACGTGCAGGCGCCGAACCACATCAGGCGGAAATCGCGGTATTGAAATGCTTTAAAGACCCGGCTGAGCGTCTTCTTCATGGTCTCTACAGAAGCGTAACATGCGGCTTTCGCAAGTTCGGCATGACTGAACCCAGGTGTGCTAATTTCGCTGGCCGAAAGCCTTTAACCGCGAAGTGCGCAAAGGATTCGCCAAGGTCGCGAAGAAAGGCAAAATCGAAACCAGGACGCTACCGACGCCTACTCACCATGGTAGTACTGAAAGTATTTTGCAACTCTCAGTGGTTTGACGTGTTTCTAAACAGCGATCATGAGAAAATTCAGGATTCAATCCAGCCAGAGAATGCTGCCCGTGTCCAATCGCTGGGCGATATGCAGTTTGGTGCTCGCGTTGGCGAGTTGTGCGTTGCTCAGCGCCCAGAATGTGGTATTGACGGGCGCGCTGGGCGGACGTATCACGGACCAGAGCGGAGCGGTGGTGCCGGGAACATCGGTTCTCGTGCGGAATCTTGCGACTGGCGTGCAACAATCCGCCGAGACGAACCAATCCGGACTTTACAGGTTTCCGGTCCTCATGCCGGGAACATATTCCGTCACCACAAGCCTTAAAGGCTTTCGCGACGTGCAAGCGCTGGTGCCGGTGCGGGTGGGAAATACCACGTCGCAGGACATCAAGCTGCAGGTGGGAGCGAGCGCGGACACGGTCAAAGTGACGGGGACGACACCACTGCTGCGGCCGGAAGAATCCTCGGCGAGCACGGTAATCGATCGGTCGCTGATTGAGGACTTGCCGCTCAACGGACGAAAATACACCAACTTTATGATGCTGACGCCGAATACCAGCTACGACGGCGACACCGGCCTAGTCAGCGTGGCGGGACAGCAGGGCGGTGAAGATTCGGGATACGCCAATGGAAATGGCTCCAACGCCTTCACCGTGGACGGAAGCAACGCAACCAACAACTACTTCGCGGATATTGTGGGACGTAACCGGATCCCGTATCTGTACGGCGAGGATTCGATTGAGGAGTTTCAAGTTGCGGTCAGCCCGTACACGGCAGTCTATGGCGGTGGAGCGGGTTTCGTGAATGCGGTGACCCGGTCGGGCAGCAACGCGTTCCACGGGAGTGCGTTTTATTACAACCGGAACTCCGCGACTGGAGCCAATGACGCTCTCGATAAAGCCGCCGGCAATCCCAGGCCGGAGGATGCCTTGCAGCAATTCGGCGCCGGAGTGGGCGGGCCGATACGGCACGACCGTGCGTGGTTCTTTGTGGATTATGAACAGCAACTGCACAATAATCCGATTCCGGTGATCAATCCGGCATTGGCGACGAATCCTTCGAACCTGGCTGTCTTGTTCAGCGAGCCCGGCGGTTTCAACATCGCGCCTGGAACGGCGCTGCCAGCGCCAAATGGTGCCTTGCCTGTCCCAAATATCGACACCGACGTCGACGTCGCGGCGGGACCGAGCGATCCGTTATATCCCCTGTACCTCCAGCAAGTATCAAACACGATCAATGCGCTGAACTCTAATCTTGGACTGAAGGCGAGAAAGGGCAACGATTGGGTAATTACGCCGCGGCTCGACTACCAAGCCAGTTCCCGGGATGGCCTGTTTCTCAGCTTGAACTGGAACCGCTTCAATTCGCCCGGAGGTGTCATTCTTGATCCTACGGTGGGCAACTATGGAACGCAGACGCTGGCGAACGCCTACGTGCGTACGTTTCAGGCCAGCGTGGGGTGGACGCACACGGTCTCTTCAAGCCTGCTCAACGAATTTCACGCCAGCACTTCACAAGACAACGAGATCGCGACGCCGACCGGCCTGGCTCCGAACACGCCGACGATAATCCTGGACAGTCCCGCGGCTTTTACGCTGGGGAACGCCGCGTTCTCCATTGGAAGAGTTTTTGAGAGACAGTATTCTCTAGCCGACCGGGTTGATTACGTGATTGGAAAACACACGTTGCAATTCGGTTTCGATTTTAACCGCTCGTGGGATGCGGACACCGATGACGGTGGGGCGGATCCGAATGAAGCGGTCGATTTCGGGTCGCCGCTGGGCCTGTATGAATTTTCGAATCTGGAAACTTTTGCGCTGGGGGAATACGTCAATTTCAGCCAGGCCGCAGGACAGCCGACTTTCTCTTTTGCCGTCCCTTATTACGGATTCTACGTGCAGGATACGTTCCGCGCGCTGCCGCAGTTGACGCTGGAAATGGGCCTGCGCGAGGATTTCCAGGTTTATCCGCAGCCGGCGGAAAATCCGCTCTTCCCGCTGACCGGACAGTATCCCAACCAGTTTCGACGGCTGGCGCCGCGCTTCGGGTTTGCCTGGCAGCCGGCATCGAAGACGGTGGTGCGCGGAGGGTTCGGCGTGTTCTACACCAATATGAACGGGCTGAACTATCGCAATGCCGTGATCTCGAACGGGCTGGCGTCACAGCAATCGGAGGTCAATGCCAGTTACAACTCCGGTGCGCCGAGCCAGCAGGTGCCGACGTTCCCTAATATTCTCCCGGCGAGTTCGCCGCTGTTCGAGGCTTCGCCGGACATTTCCCTAGTGTCTCCGCAGTTCCGGGTGCCATATATTATGCAGGCGAGTTTGCAGATTGAGCGGGAGATTTTCGAGAACACGACTCTGAGTATCGGCACCATGTGGAATCACGGGGTGCACATTATTTCGGGAAGCGCGTATGACTTGAATCTGGAGCCGCTGCAAGGCACGACCACGTACATCGTTTGTCCGCCCAGCGCGGCCACGCCGTCCACCTGCAATGGGCCGTCTTACACTCTGCCGAACATGGATAGTGGTCTGCTCGCGGTCGCGGACGGTCGCATCAACCCCAACCTGGGCCAGATCCAGGAGCTCATCAGCCCGGCGCAAAACTACTACAACTCTTTCTTTGTGCAATTGCAGCGCCGCATGTCACGGGGCCTCTCGCTGCAATTTTCTTACACGTTCGCCAAAAGCATCATGCTCGATGGAATGGACTTCAACGATCAGTTCGATTTCAGCAATACCCATGCTCCCTCGCTGCTCGACCAGCGGCATCGACTTAGTTTTGCCTCTGTCTACCAGCCTGCACTGGAAAGGCTGACCAGTTCCGGCACCGGGCGCGCGGTTCTCTCGAGCTGGACACTGAGCAGCGTTATGGAGTTCTCTTCCGGCCGTCCCTATGCGGGGTTGTTGGGTTCCGCGTGCACGACTCTCGCTCCCATGGCCCCCGGCACACAATTCTCTACCTACGGTTGCAACGGCGCCGATGACAACCTCAACGACACTGCCTTCAACCAAGACACTGCGGCCACTGCAGGGGGCATCAACGGCGCTGGCCCGACGCCGGGCATTGGCCTGAATTCTTTTTACGGCCCGTGGCTGGAGAGGATTGACGTTGGATTGGCCCGCACCATTGCAATCAGAGAAGGCAAGGAACTGCGATTCCAGGCGCAGGCGTTTAATCTGTTCAACCACGCCAATTACTACGTGCAGAACGGCAACGGGATTAACCAAACGCAGTACAACCCCATTGGACAGCACTGCGGCGACGGAGCGAGCCCATACCAGACCTGCTATCTGGTGCCGAACTCGGGCGCGGGCAATTTTGGAAGCTTCCAGGAAATCAGCCCAGACGGACTGCCTCGCGTGCTGCAGTTTTCGGCACGGTTCAGTTTCTAGCAGGGTGCGGAAAAAAGCTTGCCGCGTATCCAAGAGGCGTACCTCAGGCGCTGAAGCGCGGATCATTTCAACGAACTGACGGCACGAATGAATTCGTGCCCTTCCCGAACCGTGCTCGAACAGGGGGTTTCGGCTACCTACCAAGTCCTTGAGGCTTGGCGCGGTACACTTGATAATTGGTTGGCTGCTGTCTAGTCTCTGCAATCATCTCGACATGAATTACGATGCCATTCTGGTTGTTTCTTTCGGTGGTCCGGAATCGAAGGACGAGGTAATTCCCTTCCTCGAAAACGTGTTGCGTGGAAGGAATGTTCCGCGCGAGCGCCTGCTTGCCGTAGCCGAGCACTATTACCACTTCGAGGGCAAAAGTCCGATCAACCAGCAGACCCGCGAGCTGATCGCCGCGCTGGAAGCGGAGTTGGCACGGAACGGCCCGAAGCTTCCGATTTATTGGGGAAACCGAAACTGGCATCCACTGCTGCCTGCGACTTTGCGACAGATGAAGCAGGATGGCATCCGGCGGGCGCTGGCGTTTGTAACTTCGGCTTACAGCTCGTACTCGGGATGCCGCCAGTATCGCGAGGACATTGCGCGGGCGCAAGGCGGAGTTGGATTTTCTCAGGATGAATCAGGTGCGCCGGAAGTGGAGAAGCTGCGGGCGTTCTTCAACCATCCGGCGTTCATTGAGGCCACAGTGGAACGCGTGGGTGATGCGCTGCGGGATGTTCCAGCGGACGCGCGGGAGAATGTGCAGATCGTTTACCTGGCGCACAGCATTCCGGTTTCGATGGCCAACACTTGTGATTATGTGAAGCAACTGGAAGAGGTGCGCGCCCTGGTCTCGGGAGCTCTGGGACAGAAGAACGATGTTCTCGTCTACCAGAGCCGGAGCGGTGCACCGGGACAGCCATGGTTGGAGCCGGACATTCCGGATTACCTGCGTCGGGTGAAGGCGGAGAATCTGGCGTCGGCTGTGGTGCTGGCGCCAATTGGCTTTATCTCCGATCACATGGAGGTGCTGTACGACCTGGATGTGGAGGCGCGGCAGTTGTGCGATTCGCTGAGGTTGCCGATGACTCGGGCGAAGACGGTGGGCGTGCATCCGAAATTCGTTGGCATGATTCGCGAGTTGATTGTGGAGCGGATGAATCCAGGATCGGAGCGCAGGGCGCTAGGATCGCTGGGCGCACGGGTGGATGTTTGCGCTGAGGGGTGCTGTCCGGCGCCGGTGCGGCCGGCTGGACTCAGGCGCTAAAGCGCAAACTTCGACGCCTTTACGGCACGGCTGACGCCGTACCTGATACGAATCTCACTTGTGGCTTACGAACCTCACTTGTGATTTTCTGCTAGACGACGCTTGGGACTGGCGGGTGTTCGTAGTCCGTGGCTTTGGGGCGGCCTTCGACCAGGTGCATGGTGTTGAGAATTGTCTCGATGACCGATTCGTTTCCCACTGCCGTGTTGATCATCACGTGGTAGAGGGAGCGAGTGGGCCAGTCGGCGCCGAAGTAGTGCTTGACGTAGGCGATGCGCTCACGGTCGACGGTATCGACAAGATGCTCGGCTTCCAATTCGGTGGACCCGTCTCGCCGCAGGCGGCGTATCTTCTCGGCGCGCGGGGCGTAGAGGAAAATGTGAAAGGCATCCGGGCGCTCGCGCAGGAAGTAGGGGGCGCCGCGTCCGACCACGACCGCATTCCCTTCCTGGGCGATCTCTGCGGTGATTTTCTCCATCATCGACATCATGCAATCGGCGTCGAAGGACTGACTGCCAAGGGAGGACGTGGGTTCGTAGCTGCCCCGCCAGAAGACCTTCGACAGGCGGTAGAAGGGGCTATCCACATGCTCTTCGCAGCGTTTCACGGTGGAAGCATCGACATTGGCAAGGCGTGCGATCTCTTCAGTGAGGAGGCGATCCCAGAGTTTCCAACTCAAACGGTTGGCTAATCCGGCAGCGATGGCCGCGGCGCCGCAGCCATACTCGCGCTCGATGGTGATGAGACGGAACATTGTCTGAAGTCCCTTAACCCAGTTGTCAGTACCTGGTACCCAGTTGCCAGAAAGATTTGCTGGGTACTGGCTACTGGCTGCGGACTACATCTAACCGCGAATTAGTGTACAGCCATTCCGCCTCCGGGTCTGCCTTTTTTCATTAGGAAAACGAGGGGGACCATCAGCAAGATGGCGATGGCGAGAAGCCGGAAGTCATCGAGATAGGCCAGCATGGTGGCTTGCCGCTGCACGGTATTTTCGATCAGGGCGTAGGCCTTCTGGTTGGCAAAGGCGGCGCTCGCGCCGTGTGCCCGCATAGCCTGCGCAGTGCCGCGCAGCATTGACTGGAATGCGGGGTTGGAGGCGCTGAGGTTGCGGGACAGATAGTTCAAGTGAACCTGGGTGCGGCGGTCGAGCAAGGTAGTGACCAGGGAAATGCCGACACTGCCGCCGATGTTGCGGCCGAGGTTCATCAAGCCAGAGGCGGCATTGTTTTTGTCTCGTGGCAGAAATGCGTAAGCGGCGGTATTGATGGGAACGAAGAGAAAGGCCATTCCGGCAGCTTGCATGACACGAGCCGTGGCCACACTCCGGAAATCCATATCCAGGTTAAAGCCAGTCATGTGAAACAGCGAAGCGGAAAGCACGATCAAGCCGAGAAACAGCAGCCAGCGCGGACTGTAGCGCGAGAGCAAGAATCCAACCAGGGGTAACAGAAGGATGATGGTAAATCCGCCGGGCATCAGGGCCAGGCCGGCTCGCTCGGCGGTATACCCGAGCAGGGTCTGCGAGAACTGGGGCAGCAGCAGCGTGCTGCCCAGCAGGGCAAAGCCCAGCATGAACATCAAGAGGTTTGAGATGCCGAACGTGCGGTCGCGGAACAGGTGGAGATCGATGATGGGATCCTTGTGCCGCCATTCCCAGATGACGACGAACACCAAGGAGACGGCGGCGATGATCGATAAGGTGACGATGAAGTGGGATTCAAACCAATCGTCGCGCTGTCCCTTGTCGAGGACGATCTGCAAAGCTCCCAGGCCGAGAGCGACGAAGCCGAGGCCGACATAGTCGATGTTAGTTTCGCTCAGCTTGCGGCGCTTGAGAAAAGGGGGATCTTGAATAAGCCGTGAGGTAAGCAAGAGGGAAATGATGCCGACCGGGATATTGATGAAGAAAATCCAGCGCCAGGTGAAGTTGTCGGTGATCCACCCGCCTAATGTAGGACCGATCGCGGGTGCGGTGACTACGGCGATGCCGTAAACGGCGAAGGCCATGCCGCGTTTGGCGGGAGGGAAAGTATCGGCGAGAATGGCCTGCTCGCTGGGTTGCAGCCCGCCTCCACCAATACCCTGCAGCACGCGGAAAACGATGAGCGTGGTCAGATTCGGGGCCAGTCCGCATAAGCAAGAACTGACAGTGAACAGAGCCACGCAGCTCATGTAAAAATTCTTGCGGCCCATGATGGAAGAGAGCCAGCCGCTCAGCGGAAGCACGATGGCGTTCGAGACAAGATAGGAAGTCAGAACCCAGGTGCTCTCGTCCTGCCCGGCCGAGAGGCTGCCGGCGATGTGGGGCAGAGCGACGTTGGCGATAGAGGTGTCGAGCACCTCCATGAACGTGGCGAGGGTAACTGTTATGGCGATGATCCAGGGATTGATTGCCGGACGCCAGGCATCGGCGTCATTCAGCGGGGCTGCAGCAGCGCTCATCGCCGAATCCAAACCTTAGGCTCAACTGACATGCCGGGGCGCAGGGACTGATCCTTGTTTTCTCCGGGATCGAGCACGAGCTTCACCGGAATGCGCTGCACCACCTTCACATAGTTGCCGGTGGCATTTTCCGGAGGCAGGAGGCTGAAACGAGCGCCACTGGCTCCAGCGATGCTATCGACCGTACCTTTATAACTTCGTCCGTTGGCATCGACATCGATGGTGACGTGTTGGCCGACTTTCATCTCGCGAAGCTGAGTCTCCTTGAAGTTGGCGGTGATCCAGATATCGTTCAGAGGGATTAGCTTCAGCAACTCCTGGCCGGGGGCAACGTTTTGTCCGACCTCGACGGTGCGATCGCTGACTACGCCAGCAACTGGAGCGATGACTTTGGTGTATTGCAGATTCAGTTGCGCCTGATCGAGATCGGCCTTTTTGAGCTGCGCTTCTGCCAGAGCCGAGGCGGCTTTGGAGCGTATGACCTGCATCTGTTGGGGCGCGGTCTGGGCGTTGCGCCAGTTGGCTTGCGCCTGCGACAGCTTGTCCTCGGCTTGAGTCACCTGCGAGCGGGCAGCGTCGGCCGTGGCGCGAGCGGCATCGACGGCTGCGGCATCGGCTTTGGCGGCAGCTACCGCCTGATCGTATTGCTGCTGTGAAATCTCCTGCTTGTCGATGAGCTGCTGGTAACGGACCAGATCGTTCTGCGCCTTGACGTTGTTCGCCTCGGCTTGCTGGAGCTGGGCTTTCGCCGCCTCGGACTGTTGCTTGGCAGCGGCGATGCCAGCGCGCGCGCTGGCCACATCGGCGTCGGCGGTTGATACCTGACTGCTGGTGCTGACGTCGGTGATGGGGACATCGACTCCGGCTTCGGAGGCGGCCGCCCGGGCGCTGTCGAAATCGGCTTTGGCGCGCTCATAGGCAACCTGATAATCCGCAGGATCGATTTCCACCAACACGGTGCCTGCCTGCACATACTGGTTGTCCAAGACATTCAGTTTCACGACATGGCCTGAAATGCGGGTGCTGATGGAATTGATGTGGCCGTCTACTTCAGCGTCATCAGTGGACTCGTAACTGGTGACGTAGCGGATGACGAAAAATCCCACCACCAGCAGTACGATCACTGCGATGATGACGGCGACGCGGAATCCAGGACTGGCGGTGCGCGAAGGGCGAGTATGGAAGTCGCGCTCCGTGGATGGCAAAGGCTGGGTGCGGCTTTCAGGCTGAGCGCTACCAGGCTGAGCGCTCTGGGGAGGAGCGGCGGGCGGACTTTGCGTCGTCTGTTCCATAAGGGTTAGTGTTCGCCTTTCAAATATCGTTTGACTCCCAGTTCGGCATCTCCGATGGCGCGGGCTAATTCGATCTTGGCCAGATTATGCGCATAGAGACTCTGGATGTAAGTCTCATGGGCGCTGGCGACGGACTCCTGGGCCTGCACCACTTCCAGGTTGTCGGCCACGCCGGCCGTGAAGCGATCCTCCGATTGGGCGAGGGTTTGTTCCGCCAAGTCGACAGAACTGCGGGCAACCTCGACCTGCTCGGCGGCGGAGCTTAGGTCCAGTAGTGAGGCGCGAACCTCATAATCGATGCGGCCGCGCAAATCGGCCAACTGAGAACGGGCCTGCTTCAACTGGGAATCAGCTTCGAGAACATCACTATGAACTTTCCCGCCGGCGAAGATGGGGATGTTCAGGCCTCCATTCACCTGCCAGGTTCCATTGGATTCGGCCGGGGTAACACCGATGTCGCCGTAGTTGGCGTTGAAGTCCAGGGAGGGATAGTGTCCGGCGGTCGCGGCCCGGCGTGAAAATTCCGCGGCGCGCACTTGTGCCTGCGCGGCCTGATAGTCGGAGCGTGTGGCATAGGCGCGCTGCAGGTACACTTCGAGCGGCAAGGGAGTCAGAGCCTGATACGGAGCTTTCTCGGTCAGGAGAAACTGCTGACCCGGAGGCAGACCGATGACCCGAGCCAATGACAGTTTCTGCTTGTCGAAGTCGTTGTGCGCAGCGATGAGTTGTTGCTGACGGGTTTGCAACTCGACTTGAGAGCGCAGGGTATCGATGGCTGGATTCAACCCGGCTCTTTGCTGGTCCACGGCTTTGTTGTACAAGGCCAGGGCGTTCTTAACCTGGGCGTCTGTGGTTTCTATGCGGGCAGCGGTGGCAATTGCCAGCAAGTAGGCGTTGCCGACGGCAAGCACAACCAGTTCCCGTGCGTCTTTAAAGGTGTATTGCGCCGATTTCAGGCTCTCGGAGGCAGAGCGTTCCTTTTCGAGATCATGGAAATTGAAGAGGGACTGACTGACTGAGGCGCGCGCGTCGAAATAGTTGAATGGGCCGAGCACCCGGGGAAGCGGAGTGGGAAAAAGGCTGGCTTTGAAGCCGAGGGCAGTGAGGCTCTCGGTTTGCACGTCTTCCTGCACCCGGGCCGAGAGGTTGGGCAGAAGGTTGCTGAGTTCCTTCCATCTTTCGCCGCGCGCCATGATGGTTTGATCGCCGGAGAGCAGCAGGCCGAGGTTGTTGCGGAGTCCGCGATCGATGGCCTCCTGGAAACCGAGTTGCAGCACTTCGGGGGAAGCTTTGCCCTCAGGCTCGCTGCCGGTGAAGGGACTCTGCGATCCAGGCAGGGAGATGGATGGTGTAGGCGCGGAATTCTGCGCTACAAGGACGGTTTGGACGCAAAGCAACACCAGTGCGAAGACAAGGAGCCTATGGCTCAGATAAGACAAGAAGGAGGGCATCTTTGGTATTGGTTTTCAAAACGTCCCATTATAAAGAAACTCTTCGGGACAAAGTGTCTCAGCCACAGAATATTGTCCCCTTATTGATTCCTTCCAGACACGTCACGATGCAAAAACCCAGGGGCTTGCAGGTTTGAATCCGGGAACTGCCGGAGGCCCGCGGCGCATGGTGTTTCGCCAAGTGACCGGCAAATGACTCGGCAGACGCGCGGATTGGCAGCCGACGAAGCGAATTAGAATTGGAAAGATTACTTTCGACACTTCCGCTTGGCGACGCCTGCCGATAGAGTACTAAGGAGACCGGCCCATGGCCGTCCGCAAGTGGAGGTTTGAAAGCGCGCCCGAAGAAGCCATCGAGATTGTTCAACGCATGCACGACCCGCAAGAACGGCAATCTTAAGCGCTAGAGAACTTCTACCCGCCACATGTCTGCCTCGACTCCCAAACCCGCAAGCAAGCAAATCGACCGGCGCCGGAGACGGCATCCGAGATACTCGGTCGATTTCCGAGTGGCAGTCAGCTATCTTCTGGACAATCACTACCAGAAGCTTGAGGGCCACTGCAGGGATCTTGCCCAAGCCGGAATCGGCATACTGCTGGCGGCGGAACTGAATAGCGGCGAGGTGGCGGGGTTGAGCTTCTCACTCCCGGGGTCGGACATTCCATGGGAAGTGCGCGCGGTGGTCCGCTATCGCCGGGGATACCAATACGGCTTCGAATTCCTATCACTTACGGTCGAGCAGCAAGAATTGCTGAAGAGTTTCATCAAAGGGTTGAAACCGGCCGTCTGACGCCCTGACGCGTGACTTCCGTCATCTTGTAGACAGGTGACCTTTGGTTCAAGGTGGTACCGGGGACTCGTTCGCGAGAACGAGCGGAAGCACCATTTCTATGAGTAATTCCAAGCCTAACGCAGCGGTCGGAACAGACTGGACGGGGCTGCTGGCCGATCCCGACCTGGCCCGGAACCTTGGGAAACTGCTGCAAACGTATCGCGACGCCCCTCCGGAGCGCAGAGAAGAAGCTCTGCTTTCGGCGATGCGCGAGATCAAACAAGCAGCTTCCAGCGGGACTGCCACGTCAGCGTCGACTAAAGTGGAGGCGGAGTCTTCGCCGCCGCCGGTGCCTACCCCGGTCTCGGCCACTCCTCCGTTTGAGCCGGATCTGTTCAGCCCGAACTGGGGACAAGATCGGCGACGGCATCCCAGGATTAAGTGTTTTGTGGCCGTGGAGCTGCGGGTCAATGACGGGGATGCTCCCGTGTGGGGCAATCTTTCAAACACCAGCATGGGCGGATGCCAGGTGGAGACCGCCAGCCATATCAGCGGCGGCGCCAAAGTCGAAATCGGACTTTGGGTCGCGAGCGGCAAGATCTGGGTTAAGGGTCTGGCGCTGACTGGAATCGTCACGCGCAGCGGTCCGGCTGGAGGCGTTCGCGTTCGCTTCGAGGGCATGGATCCCACCGGAAAAGAGAACCTCCGGCAGTTCCTCCGGTATGTCCAAGAAACCACGAGGGCGTCGAACAGCGAAAGCAGCTACCTGCAACTGCTGAAGTAGAATTAACGCCGTTTCCTTCGGTTCTTCCTTCCCTGAAAAGCTACAAGTCCCTGCATTTTTCACAGGTCGCGCGACATTGGCCAGCCGAAAATTGGTACACTCCATGCGAAACCCTTTTCTGTCCCAGGAACTCTAAAGCGAGTGGGGCAAATCGAGGAAACACGGGGTTATCCCGTGGGAGGAGTTTGCATCGCATGGTAGCCAGTGAACAACCGGTCGTGACCGCCAAACAATTGGATACGCTCTCCATTAACACGATCCGCACCCTGGCCATTGACGCGGTGCAGCAGGCCAACAGCGGACATCCCGGAGCACCGATGGGGCTGGCGCCGGTGGCTTACTGCCTTTGGCAGGAGTTTCTGCGCTACGACCCGGAAGATCCGAAGTGGTTGAACCGCGACCGCTTCGTGCTCTCGAACGGCCACGCTTCCATGTTGCTCTACGCCATTCTGTATCTGGCGGGCGTGCGCGACGTCGATAAGAGCGGGAAGGTTTTGAAGGAACTGGCAGTTCCCCTGGAGCAGATCAAGCGCTTCCGGCAGTTGGGAAGCCGGACTCCGGGACATCCTGAATCGCACCTCACCACCGGAGTTGAGGTCACTACGGGGCCGCTCGGTCAGGGCGTGGGAAACAGCGTGGGCATGGCGATTGCGAGCCGGTGGCTGGCGGCGAATTTCAACCGGCCTGATTTTGAGATCTTTGACTTCAATGTGTACGCCATGTGTTCAGACGGCGACCTGATGGAAGGGATTGGGGGCGAAGCGGCCTCGCTGGCGGGGCATCTCAAGCTTTCGAATCTGTGCTGGATGTACGATCACAACGGCATCACATTGGATGGTCCTGCCGATTTGTCGTTCAGCGAAGACGTAGCCACTCGCTTTGTCGGTTACGGATGGAATGTGACGCGCGTGGCCGACGCGAACGACTTGGAGATGCTGGCGCGGGCGTTTAAAACATTCCAGAAGACCACGGATCGTCCTACGCTGATTATCGTCGACAGCCACATTGGCTATGGTTCGCCGCACAAACACGACAGCAATGAGGCGCACGGAGAGCCGCTGGGCGAAGAAGAAGTGCGGCTGACGAAGAAGTTTTATGGCTGGCCGGAGGATGCCAAGTTTCTGGTGCCGGAGGGTGTTCTGGAACATTTCCGGGATGGGGTTGGGAAGCGCGGGCGTGACGCGCGCGAGCGGTGGGAGAAAACGTTCGCCGAGTATTCGCAGAAGTATCCAGACCTGGCTGACCGGTTGCATCGCATGCAACGCCTCGAACTTCCGGAGGGCTGGGATAAGAATCTGCCCACCTTTCCCGCCGACCCGAAGGGAATCGCTACGCGTGAAAGTTCAGGGAAGGTGCTGAATGTGCTGGCGCAGAATATTCCGTGGCTGATCGGGGGTTCGGCCGATCTGGCTACCTCGAACAAGACCACGCTGAAGTTTGAAGGCGCGGGAGATTTTCAGCCCGGCCAGTATGCCGGACGTAATCTGCACTTCGGCGTGCGTGAGCACGGGATGGGGGCGAGCGTCAATGGGCTCACGGTATCTGGGATCCGTGCGTTCGGTGCGACTTTCTTTAATTTCAGCGACTACATGCGGGGCAGCATCCGGCTTTCCGCGCTGATGGAGATTCCTTCCATTTTCATTTTCACCCACGATTCGATTGGCCTGGGAGAGGACGGGCCAACGCATCAACCCATCGAGCAACTGGCGTCGCTGCGTGCGATGCCGAATATGGTCGTGCTGCGTCCGGGAGATGCGAATGAGGTGGTCGAAGCGTGGAAGATCATTGCGAAGTTGCAACACCAGCCCGTTACGCTGGTGCTGACGCGGCAGGCGGTTCCGACTTTTGACCGCACGAAGTACGCTCCGGCGTCAGGCACGGCAAGAGGAGCATACGTGCTGGCCGATGCGCCTGGCGGCAAACCCGACGTGATTCTGATGGCAACGGGCAGCGAAGTTTCGTTGTGCGTTGAGGCCTACGAGAGGCTCAAGGCGGAAGGCGTCGCGGCACGCGTAGTCAGCATGCCCTCGTGGGATGTTTTCGAACAACAGGATGCAGCTTACAAAGAGAGTGTGCTGCCCTCTTCGGTAACGGCCAGGGTTTCGGTGGAAATGGCGTCCACCTTTGGCTGGGAACGGTACGTCGGAATAAAGGGGCGCAAGATTGGCATGCACCGGTTTGGAGCCTCGGCCCCATTGAAAGATTTGTTGAAGTTTTTTGGTTTCACCGCTGATGCGGTAGTTGCGGAAGCGGTCAAGGCAATCGCAGAGAAGTAGCGACATTCGATGTAGTGGCTCAGTTTGCCGCGCGAGAGCGAAAAATCGTCGAGCTTCGCTCGACGGACAGCCGAGGGCGGCTGTCGCCACGTGGTTTCTGGCCCTTAACTAAGACCTTCAGGAGAAGTCATCATGCAGCCAACCGGAATTCTGGAAACCTCAAAAACTACGAATCCTTTGCAGGCACTGCTTGGCTATGGGCAGTCGATGTGGCTCGACTACATCCGGCGCGACTTGATCACGAGTGGAAGTTTGAAAAAGATGATTGCTGACGACGGACTGCGCGGGATGACCTCGAATCCCGCGATTTTCGAGAAAGCGATCGCCGAAAGCTCGCTCTACGACGATATTTTGAAGACACTAGCATCGCGCACTGACCTCGACACAAAGGGCCGCTACGAGCAGATTGCGATCCGCGACATTCAAGGTGCCGCCGACGTGCTGCGCCCGGTGTATGAGAGTTCGAAGTTCAGGGATGGCTATGTCAGCCTTGAGGTTTCTCCCCTGCTGGCGCTGAAGACGCAGGAGACGATCGACGAGGCCCGCCGCCTGTGGAAGGCCGTGAATCGCGAGAATGTGATGATCAAGATTCCGGGAACGGCCGAGGGACTTCCGGCAATTCGCCAGGCAATTGGCGAAGGAATCAATGTCAATGTGACTTTATTGTTCTCGCAGGAAGTGTACGAGAAGGTAGCGGAGGCACATATCGCCGGACTCGAAGACCTGGCCAAGCGCGGCGGCAATTTAAATAAGATCGGCGGCGTGGCCAGCTTTTTCATCAGCCGCATCGATTCGCTGGTGGATTCGATGATCAACGAGAAGCTGAAGACCACGACCGATCCGCAACAGCAGGCACTGCTGAAGAGCCTGCTGGGCAAAGTAGCTATTGCCAACGGAAAGCTGACCTACCAGAGGTATCAGCGCATCTTCAGCGGGCCGCGATGGCAGGCCCTGGCAACCCAGGGAGCGCAGACGCAACGGGTTCTGTGGGCGAGCACGAGCACGAAGAATCCCGCGTATCGCGATGTGATGTATGTCGAGGAATTGATCGGGCCGGACACGGTGAATACCATGCCTCCCGCCACGATTGATGCGTTTCGCGATCACGGAAAGTTGCGCAACAGCCTTACCGAGGACGTGGCCGGCGCGCAGAAGGTGATGGACGACCTGGCGAAGACCGGCATCTCGATCAAGGAAGTCACCACGAAGCTCACAGATGACGGAGTGAAGCTGTTTGCCGATGCCTTCCACAAGTTGCTGGCCGCGGTAGAGAAGAGTACTGAGCTCAAAGGAAAAACTGCTTGAACTGCTTGAGCAGCCTGAAGACATCGCTGCCGGAAGATCTGGCTGCGTCGGTCAAGATGAACATCTCCGATTGGAAGGCGGGCGGAAAGATGCAGCGTCTTTGGCGGCGCGATGCCACGCTTTGGACTGGTGAAGATGAGACCAGCTGGCTGGGATGGCTCGACGTTATCGAAGATCAGATTGCGCACCCAATCCAGTTGCGGGGTCTGGCCAAGGAAGTCTGGAGCGCGGGGTTCAAAGATATTCTTCTTCTGGGCATGGGAGGGTCAAGCTTGTGTCCGGAAGTTCTGCGGATGACGTTCGGCAAGATTGCTGGCTACCCTGACATGCACGTGCTCGATTCCACAGATCCGGCGCAAGTGAAAGCAGTTGAAGACAAGATCGATATTGCCCGGACGCTCTTCATCGTTTCCAGCAAATCGGGTACCACGCTCGAGCCTAACATTTTCAAACAGTATTTCTTTGAACGTACGAAGCAGGCTGTGGGCGCGGATAATGCCGGCAGCCACTTCATTGCCATCACCGATCCGGGATCGAAGATGCAGGAGGTGGCGGAAGTAGACCGTTTCCGGCTGATTTATTACGGCCGACCATCGATCGGCGGGCGCTATTCGGCGCTTTCGAACTTCGGCATGGTGCCGGCGGCGGCAATGGGGTTGGACGCAAAGAAATTCCTCGACCGCACGCAGGAAATGGTGCGCGCATGCGGGCCTGCCGCGCCGCTCGAAGAAAATCCCGGCGCGATGCTCGGAATCATTCTGGGCACGGCAGCTCGGAGCGGCCGCGACAAGGTCACGATTATCACTTCTCCAGACATTTCTAACCTCGGCGCGTGGCTCGAACAATTGCTTGCCGAGTCTACCGGGAAAGTTGGAAAGGGCATCATCCCGGTGGATCGCGAAGAACTGGCCGGGCCAGAGGCTTACGGCCATGACCGCTTGTTTGCGTGCGTCCACACTGATCACGGAACGGATGTAACGCAGGATGCAAAGCTGACGGCGCTCGAAGAGGCGGGGCATGCGGTGGTGCGAATCTCGATGGCCGACACCTACGATCTGGGAGCAGAGTTTTTCCGCTGGGAGATTGCCACCGCAGTGGCCGGCTCCATCATCGGCATCAATGCTTTCAACCAGCCTGACGTGGAAGCCAGCAAGATTGCGACCCGGAACTTCACTTCTGAGTATGAAAAGACCGGTTCCCTGCCTGCGGAGAAACCTGTGGTCGAGGACGGCGGCATCAAATTGTTCACCGACGAGAAGAACGCTGCGACGCTCGCGCAGGCGGCGGGCGCGGACAAATCTGTGGCCGGATACTTAAAAGCTCACTTAGGCCGAATTCGTGCTGGCGACTACTTTGCTGTGCTGGGATTCATTCAGATGAACGATGCACATCAAAAGATCCTGCAGGCCGTACGACATGCGGTGCGGGACGTGAAACAGGTGGCTACATGTCTGGGCTTTGGGCCTCGTTTTCTGCATTCCACCGGACAGGCATACAAAGGCGGCCCGAATTCTGGAGTATTTCTGCAGGTGACTTGCGACGATGCTTTGGAACTGCCGGTGCCAGAGCAGAAATATACGTTCGGCGTAGTGAAAGCGGCGCAAGCGCGCGGCGATTTCCAGGTACTGGCTGAGCGGGGGCGGCGGGCGCTGCGCGTGCATCTGCATGATGTGGACGCGGGTTTGGCTACGCTGGCGGCCGCGGTTCAAAAGGCTTTGGGATAGTTTTTTGGCGACGGCCGGCGGGACGCCGGCGCTACTTTCAAGGGGCGCCGCCGCTCAGGCGCTGGGATTTAAGGAGTGACGCATGCAATTAGGAATGGTGGGTTTGGGCAAGATGGGCGCGAACATGACGCGCCGTCTGATGCGCGGTGGACATCAACTTATAGTGTCGGATCTGAGCGCGGATGCGGTGAAGCAACTGGCCGGCGAAGGAGCCGGCGGTTCGTCGTCGCTGGAAGATCTGGTCGGCAAACTGAAGCCGCCGCGTGCGGTGTGGGTCATGGTGCCGGCGGGCGGTCCGACCGAACAAACGGTGCAGAAGCTGGCGCAGTCCATGCAAGCCGGCGACGTCATCATCGACGGCGGCAATTCCTATTTCAAAGACGACGTGCGACGCGCGGGGCAGTTCAAGGGTAAAGGCATCCACTACATGGACGTGGGTACCAGCGGCGGGGTCTGGGGTCTGGAACGCGGTTACTGCATGATGATTGGCGGTCCGAAAGAAGCGGTGCAGCGGCTCGATCCTATTTTCAAGACGCTGGCCCCTGGAAGAGGCGACATCCCGCGGACTCCGGGTCGGGAAAAACTTGGAGGGTCTGCGGAAGAGGGCTACATTCACTGCGGTCCGTCAGGTTCCGGCCACTTTGTGAAGATGGTGCACAACGGCATCGAATACGGGATCATGCAGGCTTATGCCGAGGGTTTCGATATCTTCAAGAATGCCACCAGTAAAGACTTGCCGGAAGATATCCGCTACGATCTGAACTTGCCGGATATCGCGGAGGTCTGGCGGCGGGGCAGTGTGGTGAGTTCGTGGCTGCTTGATCTTACGGCCATGGCCTTGACGGAGAATCCTACGCTTTCCGAATACGAGGGGTACGTGCAGGATTCCGGCGAAGGTCGCTGGACAATTCAGGCGGCCCTGGAAGAAGCTGTGCCGGCGGATGTGCTGACCGCGGCGCTTTACGTGCGCTTCCGCTCGCGGCAGCAACACACCTTTGCGGAGAAGATGCTTTCTGCGATGCGGCAAAAGTTCGGCGGACACATCGAAGCCGGCGCGAAGCAAACTAGCTCAAACCAGGCTAGCCCTAACCAGACTAGCCCCAAGAAGAAGAGCGCTTAGCCGGAAGGCACTGCAGCGGGAGAATCATTTAGCCCGAGAATCATTTAACCTGAGAATCGTTTTACCTGAGAATCATCAGCCTAAGAATCGAAGGATCTGATCATGGCTCAATTGGCGGAACAGCCCACGACAGCCACACCGCGCGTCGGCAAACAAGGGGATCCCTGCATCATGGTAATCTTCGGCGCAGCCGGCGATCTTACGGCGCGCCTGTTGATCCCGGCACTGTATAACCTGGCCCGGGCAGACTTGCTCTCGAAGGAGTTCGCGGTGCTGGGTGTGGCCCGGAAGCAGATGTCAGACGAGGATTTCCGCAAACAGATCCTGGAGGATGTGAAAGAGTACTGCGGAGATTGCGTCAACGACGCCACCTGGGATAGCTTCTCGCGGCGCTTCTACTACTACTCGGGCGATTTCAACGATGACCAGCTTTACCCGAAGATCAAAGATCGCCTTGCCAAAATCGACGCTGATCACTCCACTCATCAAAACGTCTTTTTTTATATGGCCACGGCTCCGAGTTTCTTCGGGCCCATTGTCGAGAAGCTGGCAGCCAACGGACTGGTAGAACAGGATAACGACCACTGGCGGCGGGTCATCATCGAAAAGCCTTTCGGGCACGACCTGGAGTCCGCCAAAGCGCTCAATCAGAAACTGCTCAAGCTGGCGGCGGAGAACCAGATCTATCGCATCGACCATTACCTCGGCAAAGAGACGGTGCAGAACATCATGGCATTCCGCTTTGCCAACGGAATCTTCGAGCCCATCTGGAACCGGCGCTACATCGACCACGTGCAGATCTCGGTAGCCGAAACTGTGGGCGTGGAAGGCCGCGGCAGCTATTTCGAGCACGCGGGCTCGCTGCGCGACATGGTGCCGAACCACATCATGCAGTTGATCAGCCTGACTGCGATGGAGCCGCCAATTTCGTTTGACGCCAACGCGGTGCGCGACGAACAGGCCAAGATTCTGCATGCCATCCAGCCCATCGACGATGAGGAAGTTCTCACTCGCTCGGTGCGCGGGCAGTACGGGGAAGGAACCATGGACGGAGAACGGGTGCCAGCTTACCGTTCCGAGCCCGACGTTGCACCGGATTCACGCACTGAAACCTTCGTCGCGATGAAGTTGCTCATCGACAACTGGCGCTGGGCCGATGTTCCCTTCTACCTTCGTACGGGCAAGCGGATGCCCGCGCGCAACACCCACATCGTGATCCAGTTCCGCCGCGCTCCGTTTGTGCTTTTCCGGGATACTTCCGTGGAAACTCTGATGCCGAACCAGTTGGTGCTGCATATCCAGCCGGAAGAAGGCATCTCGCTGCAATTCGCCGCCAAAGTGCCCGGCCCCGTGATGCGCCTGGGAACAGTGGACATGAACTTCGAATATCAGGAATACTTCGGAAAGCAGCCCAGCACCGGTTATGAGCGGCTGCTGCACGACTGCATGATCGGCGACCAGACACTGTTTCAGCGAGCCGACATGGTGGAGGCGGGCTGGAGCGTGGTCAATCCGGTGCTCGATCTGTGGAAGGCGCTGCCGCCACGTAATTTTCCGAACTACGCCTCCGGTACCTGGGGACCGAAGGAGGCCGACGAATTGTTGGAGCGCGATGGCCGGCGCTGGAGGAACTTCGAGAAATGATCCTGGCCGGCGACATTGGGGGAACCAACGCTCGACTGGCCTATTTTCAGCCGCAAAACGGCCATCTCCAACTGATTTCCGAGCGTGTCTTCCCCAGCCGCGAATACAGCGAACTGGGTGAAATTGTCTCCAAATTTCTGTCCGACTCTGCGACGCGGCCTGAGGCTGCGTGCTTCGGCATCGCTGGCCCAGTGCATAACGGACGCGTGGAAGTTTCGAACCTTCCCTGGGTCATCGACCAGTCCCGTCTCGCGAAGCAGATTCACCTGCCCGCAACTTTGCTGATCAATGATCTGGAAGCCAGTGCCTGGGGTATTGGGGCTCTCAGCGCGCAGGATCTGGTCCCTCTTAACCAGGTAGGGCCGTCGGCGGGCAATCAGGCAGTCATCGCGCCCGGAACCGGCTTGGGAGAAGCTGGGTTGTTTTGGAACGGTAGCCAACATCAAATCTTCGCCACCGAAGGCGGACACGCGGACTTCGGACCCCAAGGCGATTTGCAGATCGAACTGTTGCGAGTCCTGGCGAGCCGTTACGGACACGTCAGCTACGAACGCGTGCTCTCCGGACCCGGCCTGGTCAATGTGTACGAGATTCTCCGCGAAAAGAAATGCGCAGAGGAACCGGCCGGATTTGCCGCACAGCTTTCTCAGGGAGACGCGGCGGCGGCAATTTCCCGCACCGCCCTGGACGGCACAAATCCATTGGCTGAGCTGGCGCTGGATCTGTGGGTCTCGGTTTACGGAGCGGAAGCAGGCAATCTGGCTCTCAAGACTATGGCGACGGGCGGAATCTTTCTGGGCGGTGGAATCTCGCCGAAGATTCTTCCCAAGCTCACGGGGCCTTTGTTTATGCAGGCGTTTCTGGAAAAGGGCAGACTGCGCCCGCTGCTCGAAAACATGCCGGTACAAGTTATCACTAACGATAAGACCGGTCTGCTGGGCGCGGCTCGATGTGCCGCTACAAAATCCAGCAACGGCCAGGTAGGAGGATCATGAGTGCACCCCTCGAACTGCGCAGACTGACGACGCCGCAGGATCTTTTTCAGGCGGCCGCGGACGAAGTGATACGTACTGCTACCCACGCAGTGGCTCAGCGCGGGCGCTTCACCATAGCGCTTTCCGGCGGATCGACTCCCAAAAGTATGTACACTCTGATCGCGGCCAACGCCAGCGCCAACTTGCCCTGGGATAAGATGTTCTTCTTCTGGGGAGATGAACGGCATGTCCCTCCCGACGATCCGGACAGCAACTACCGGATGGCCAATGAAGCTCTTCTGTCGAAGGTTGCCATTCCTCCCGCCAATATCTTCCGCATTCCTACGGAGAACCCGGATGCCTCCGCCGCGGCTGAAGCCTATGACCAGACAGTCCGGAAGTTCTTCGCCCTGGCACCTGGCGTGTTTCCCCGCTTTGATCTGATCCTGCTCGGTCTGGGGCCGGACGGACATACGGCATCCTTGTTCCCGGAAACCGCGGCGTTGCAGGAGAAATCGCGTATCGTGGTGGCCAACTGGGTGGAGAAGCTTGGCACCAGCCGGATTACGTTCACGCTGCCGACGTTGGATGCGGCCCGTTGCGTTGCGTTCCTGGTAAGTGGAATTGACAAGGCGGCGGTGCTGCACGAAGTTCTCGAAGGCCACGCCCCGGCTGAGAAATATCCCTCGAAGTTAGTGCAGCCAAGTGATGGCAAGCTGATCTGGTTTGTGGATCGGGCTGCAGCCAGTGAACTTTCAACGGCGGCGTGAAGAGGATTCCAACGCGCGCCGGATGGCTACCCGCGCCAGCCGCCAATTTCCTTCAGACCCTTGCCGCGAGCGTGTTCGAACAGGCGCACGAGATGGCGGGAATGTTCGAACTCGTGAATATCCGCCCATACTTCGGCCTGCCAGGCCTTGTCGTGGCTGGCGGAGTCGCCGCAAGTCGCGCAGCGCGTGTGCAAGCTGATGGAATTCACTTCCGCTGAGACCGCTCCGGGCAATTCGATGAAGACGCAGCGGACCTCCTGAATCTCCTCGTTCCCATCGAGCATGTGTTCGTAGCGCAGCAGGTAACAGAATCCCAGTTTGCGGGCTTCGGCCTCCGCCTCGGCACGAGTGTGAAACGGGCCATACTCGGCCCGCAGCTGCTCGGTCGAGTCACAAGCCATCCAGAAAGTCTCTTTGTAGTAGTCCATCCCGCTCCGCCCAGGGATTGCGGAACCGGCTCGAGGCTGCTTGCGAGCCCGCTCTGTTGGGTCAGGTCAACCAGTGCAATTTGCAGACCGACCGCAGGAAAAAACAAGTCACTGTTTTTTCAACGCCTTAACCAGCTTCGGGGCGAGGGTCGCTGCTTTAGAGTGCAAAGCTTTTGCGCCAGTTGTGCAGTCACTAAGAGGAGCGAGGAGCACAGGGCGAGGAGCGAGGAGCACGCAAGAACTTGCACTGGTTCCCCCGCTGCCTTCTAGCTCGCCGCGGCGCGAGCCAGCGGGAAGGCAGGCCGTTGCGGCTCTTCCAGCCAATTCTTGCCGCCGTGGCTGGCGACGTACATGGCCAATTCGAGCCGGCTCCACACTCCCAATTTGTCGAAGGTAGTGCGCAAGTGGTTCTTGATGACCTGCTCCGACGTACCCATAAGCCTGCCGATCTCACGATTGGTGAGGCCCTCCCAAACCAGGGTTGCCACTTGAGTTTCTTTTGGCGTCAAACGCTCCCGCGGCATCATGATTTCACCCCGGCCCGTTCGAAGGCAGCGGTGGCCAGCCGCACCCGCTTGCGGCCATCGCGAATTCCGGCCCGCAGAAAAAGCGTGCGCAGGTGCTGCTTTACGGTACGCGGGCTGATGCTCAACTGCCCGGCAATTTCCTTGTTGCTGCAACCTTCAACCAGCAAATCCAAGACTTGCTGATCTCGTGGCGTAACTTTCATTCGGTCTAAGTCCATCACTTCAGTTCTCCTGCGGTCTCGCGTTTTTCTTCATTCTTCCGATTGCGATCCGCACCATCGCTAAAGCACATTCTTCGCCAAACCTTCTCTGTGCCCGAGACAACGATCTAACACCAGCGCAGCGTTGCTCTTAGGAGCAAGAACCAGCACTTTCCGAAGAGACCGCGAAACCTCATGCTCGGTCGGTCCGTTCCAAATCGGGCCGAGCGAATGCTTCGGTCATAGCTTACGGATTGGCATGACGGGCTTCTGCGAGAGAGAGCAGCCAGCCGGCGAGCAGTGCGACCGCGCTGACCAATTGGTCAAGACAAGCCCTATCGCTTCAGACTTTTGGGCATGTCCTCAGCTGAATAGACGGGTTCGCGAAATGGGCTATGAGAAGGGTCAGGCTTCTTCCCAGGAGCAGGAGAATGCGGAGGTTCCGAAATGGAATCAGAGCGCGGTACCTCTGTTCATTTTGACCCTCGCGATCACAGCCCCGTCACTTTTTCCACAGGCTCGCTCCGGGTGTAGCTTTAGAAGGCATTTTCCCGCTGGCCACGAATCGAGAAATGCGATTTGTGCCCGTAAGCGCCTCGGCATCAAGAAGGGTTTATGATCAAAATCGCGTCACAAGGACGTTGAGGGGGTTCACGGAACGAAGGGAGTTTGCTGTGACCAAGTGTGCATGCGCTTGCAGCTTACCAGAGTAACCCGAGGCGGCGCCTGCAGAACCAGAACGCATCGAACCCTGGTTCTGTCCCCTGTAGTTACTTGAATTCAGTATGTTTGCGCGCTCATCATCGCCCCAGGCACAGTGGGATCTTTGGCCCTCCTGCTCCATGGGTCCGGCTCCGGGTCGTCTTTGTAAGATAGGTCTTTTGGTGTAGGAATTGCACTAGAATAAGGCTAGTCTCCGGCTAGGCCAACTTCCGCCTCCGCGGGCTGGCCACGACGGCGCGCAGGAATATCGTGACCGAACAACAGAAAAAACCAGTTCTCGACCAGCAGACTTTTGAAAGGCTGCTGGAAGCGGCTCACGTGCTGCAGGAGCACAATCGCGGGATGCGGGAACTGGAGGAAAGAGTGGAGTCGCGGAGCGCAAAGCTCCGGGAGCAAGAGTTGGCGAATCAGGCTCCGCTCGATCGCAGCAAGGCGAAATCAGAAGAGACTTCCCGCGCCTACAGCGACTACACACTCACCCTGGCGGAGATCGTCGAAGCGCAGCGGCAGATTCAAACCCGCCATCTCGAATTGGATAAGGCAATGGCGGTGGTGGCCGAGAGAGTGGCAAAAATCACGGGCGCGAGCGGCGCGGCGATTGCAATTCTAGAGGGAAGCACGGTGCGTTATCGTGCGGGAGCCGGCGCCTCGGCTTTGCCCTTGGGAACCGAAGTGCCGCTGGACAAGGCGGTTTGCGCTGCCAGCCTGCGAACCGGGCAGGTAATTCGCAGCGAGGATGTGGATCTCGAGTTTTTATTCGACCCGGAAACCTGCCGCCCGCGCGGAATCGTTTCGCTGTGCGCCGTGCCGATCTATCGCGAGGACGAAATCATAGGAGCACTGGAACTCTACTTCGACAAAACTCACGGCTTCGCCGAACAAGACATCCACACCTGCCAACTGATGGCGGGCCTGGTGACCGAAGCGATTGGTCGAGACGCCGAGGTGACATTAAAGAAGTCCATGGCTGCGGAACGCTCTTCGATGCTGGCCGCAATCGAAAGGCTCCAACCAAATTTGGTCGCTTGGGCCGAGGGTCAAACGCCGGCGTCCACCGGCCTGAGTACGGGCGCGAGCCCGGTCTCTGCGACAAAGCTCGCCTGCTGGAAGTGCGGGAATAAGCTGCTGTTGGAGGAACAGTTTTGCGGCAAATGCGGCGCTCCGCGGACCAGCGAGGCCGCGCTCCCCAGCACGCAAAGCAATCTGGCAGCAGCCCGGCAGTTGCAGCAGAATGGCCTGGAAGCCTCCTCGACCACGCTTCCCGGCGGAGCATCCCTCAGCACAAACAAAGAGCTGACAGGCCCGTTAGTGGCGAATGAGCCGGGGAACGAGGCGGCGTTTGAAGAAGAGAACGCCGGCTTTAACCTCACTGAATCTTTGTCTTTGCCTGAACTGGAGGAGAGCAATTCACTCTCTACCCAGTCATTGGCCGCGAGCGCGAACGAGGATGCAAAGCCAGAGTTGCCGCCGCGCGAATCGCAGATGGTTTGGACTTCCGCGGCGAGGGCGCGAGATTTTCTGGAATCGCTGGCCACGACCGATGCCTCCACCGCCATCGCCGGCTTCTGGCGTTCCCGCCGCGGTGATTTCTATCTCGGGGTCGCCGTCATACTGGTCATGGTCGTGATTCGCTGGGGAATCTGGTCAAACCACTCGGTGGGCGCGACCGGCCGCGGAACTGCGGTTTCCGGCAGCGCAAATCGGGGAAGGCCGCCGGCTCCTGATATTTCTGCCTTCGACAAGCTCCTGATCAGTCTCGGGCTGGCTGAGGCTCCCGAAGCTCCGGAGTACAAAGGCAACCCCGACACTCAGGTTTGGGTCGACTTGCACACTGCTCTGTACTATTGTCCAGGTTCCGATCTGTATGGCAAGACATCGCAAGGCAAGCTCGCCACCCAGCGCGATGCGCAGTTGGATCAGTTCGAACCGGCCAATCGCAAGGCTTGCGACTGACTTTGCCCGACTTAGCAAATTCAATCGCGACTTTGTACTGCTGGGTTTGACAACCTTCTTCCCCAGGAGTGCAATCATAGATACGCCAATCATCGATAGGCCGATCACAGATGCGCCGCTTCTCCGGAGAATGCCGGTGTCTCACCCCAATAAGTCCGACCCAAACCCATTGCCCGACACATTGCCCGATCCCGAACTGAATCCCCTGCTGAATCCGCTGCTGGCGGCCCACATGGGACGATGGGCGGAAGTGTATTTCACCAATCCACCCGAGAAGCGTGATCAAGCGGTTTCTGAACTGCTGCGGGAACTGGAGCAAGTCTCCGCTTCCGAGCCTGCTTTGGTGGAGGACATCCCCGACGAACCCGCGAACAAGATTACGGAGATAGCGGACTCCCCGAACTGGTCTTCATCCGTATCCGTACCGGTACGGGAGCCCGTTCTCACTTGCAATGAGTGCGCCTACAACAATTCACCAGACCACGAATTTTGCGGGATGTGCGGCGCTCCCCTAGTGGAGTGGGCGGAGAGAGGCCGGCCGCATGTCGCGGAGACCGCACCGTTCCCGGAGAGCTGGTGCGAACGCACTCTCGGCGGTCGACCCATTGACGACGCGATTCAAGACTCGACTATTCAAGACCGGCCCGAGGACGCGATCGAACCCGCCGTCACCGCCGCAGCAGCAGTACATCGCCAGGCCACGGACCTGAACGGATTGCTTCCGGAACTCCGGCAGGAACCGCGGCCTGAACTGCGGCCGACATTAGTACCTAAGCCACTGCCAGGAAAAGCTCCACGTCCTGGTTTCGAATCCCTGACTCTTCTCGATCGTTTCCATCGTTACCAATATCGTTACCGGCTCTACGTCGGTGCACTGCTGGTGATCCTTCTTCTCGCGGCTTTCATCGCGCGACGCGCCCGGGACGCCCACTCCAGCGCAACCGCTTCGCCCGCCGTATCCGCTATCCGACGGTCGCAACCTGCGCCCGTGGACACCGCGCAGCCGGCAGGCGCAACCCCGAGTGCATCCCCGACAAGCCAGCGTTCCCCGATCGCTTCCCCGGCTCTGAACCAGAACCAGGCAAATGCCAGTGCGCCCGAGAATCACGCCGCTGACTCGCGGCTTGCCCCACAGAGCAAGCCTCCCCAGAACGTGCCCGTGGTAGCGAGTTCCTCGGCCGCTCCAGCTCCGGCGCAAAGCGGCGCGCAGGAACTGGCTACGGCAGAGAAGTATTTGAACCCAACCGGGGGCACGGCCCGCGATAGCGGAGAAGCCGTCGAGTGGTTATGGAAGGCGGTGAGGAAGCGCAACCTGGAAGCTGCGCTGGTTCTTTCTGATATGTACGCTCGCGGAGACGGCATGCCTAAGAACTGCGACCAGGCGCGTTTGCTGCTCGATGTGGCCGCTCGAAGGGGCGGAAAAGGTGCCGCGGAACGACTGCGTAACCTGCAAGCTTCCGGCTGTCAATAAAAGCAGGGCCGCAGGAAATCATTCCCTGCGGCCCGGAAGCGTTCTTCTCAATTCAACTCAGTCCAATTCAGCTCAGGCCGGAAGTTCTGGCTCCTGCCTGCGCGATTCATACCACAGCGCAAGTTCCACGCGGTTCCAGAGCCCGAGCTTGTCATAGATCACGCGCAGATAATTCTTCACGACGTGTTCTGTGGTGCCGATGGCCGTGGCCACCTCGTAGTTCTTCATGCCCTGCGCGACAAGTTCGATGACTCGGTTTTCGCGCTCACTGGGGGTACGGGGACCGTAACGGTCGTTTGCGAACATAATTGCCTCCGATATAACAGGGTTGCGAGTTTCACTCGCTTGATTCCGCCGGTGATTCCGAAACGGAGGAACAACCGGTTAAAGTGCGCTTTCACGGTTCTGCGTGCCATCTTCAACTGGCTGGCAATCTCGGCGTTGTCACAGCCTTGCAGAAGCAATTCAACGATTTGTTGTTCACGCGGTCCCAGCCGCACGGACTGCTCCGCCATCACCACCCCCTGAGATTGGTTTAGCAACTGCCAGAACCTTTGTGTCGCTGGGTTGTTTCCATATTGCGTAGCATCCACAATGCCATTTTGAGACGAATTTGGCTGTGACCAAAAAACAGTCATTTCCACAGGCACTTACAGGGACTGCCGCAGGCTCCCAAATCCGGAAATCAGGCTCCTAAAACCGGGTAAAAACACCCCGCTCAGACCCTCAAATCCCTTCGCCAGACGCAGAAAAGGTGCATAAAATCAGCCGTAAATTGATCCCGTGAACGAGTAGGAGGCAAATGCCGACAGAGACGGAGCTTCCGCCGCCTTCGTTCGATTTCGGAACCGACACTAATCCCAGAGGTGGAAAACGATTTTTGGGCCAGGTCGCGCCGCACCCGTCCGAGCCAACGGACTAGTGTGAACACCCTATGTGGAAAGTGCCAGACCTGCGGGTATGCCCTGAACAATTTACATGATCTACCCGATGCCCGGGCGTTCACCCTACTTAGTGCAGGTCCACAGCCAATCTCCTCAACCAGGGCTGAGAGTCCTCAGAACTGAACCGCCAAAGTGCTCTACACTGTTGCCTGAGCCATGGCCATGGTGATCAATCCCGGTGCAAGCGCTCGAGGAGTCTCCCGATGATCAGACTTCTGAGCGTGGTTGGAGCGCGGCCCAACTTCATGAAGATCGCGCCCATCGTGGCCGAGCTGAAGCGGGATCTTCCCGCCATCGAACACTGCCTGGTGCACTCCGGGCAGCACTACGACGAGCTCCTTTCCGGCAACTTCTTCGCCGACCTGGGCCTGCCCCAGCCCGATGTAAATCTTCAAGTCGGTTCCGGCAGTCATGCAGTGCAGACCGCCGAGATCATGAAGCGCATAGAGCCTGTCCTCGTCGATTACAAGCCGCAAATGGTTCTGGTGGTGGGCGATGTGAACTCCACGCTCGCTGCCGCGCTCACCGCCGTCAAGCTCGGAATCGGCGTGGCCCACATCGAAGCCGGATTGCGCAGCTTCGACATGACCATGCCCGAGGAGATTAACCGCAAACTCACTGACGCGGTCTCCAGCCTGCTTTTTGTGACCGAGCAGAGTGGAGTGGAGAATCTGAAGCGCGAAGGCGTTGCGCCGGAAAAGATTTTCCTCGTCGGCAATGTCATGATCGACAGCCTGCTCCAGCACCGCGAGATCGCTTCAAAATCGCCGCTTCTCGATCGTCTGGGCATGCGCCTCGGCACGCCGCAGAATGGATCCAGCTGCCGTCCCTACGGCGTTCTCACCCTGCACCGCCCCTCGAATGTCGACGACCCTGAAACCCTGCACGGGATTCTCCGCGCCGTCAGCGCTCTGGCTGCGGAGCTTCCCGTCTTCTTCCCGGTTCATCCCCGAACCCGGAAGAATATCGAGAGTTTTGGTTTGTCGCGTTATCTGGCCGGTTCGTCCGAAACAAGCCCGACGGGAACCAACGGCGCGGGAATCGTGCCGCTCGATCCCCTCGGATATCTCGATTTCCTTTCACTCAACGACCGGGCGCGCATCGTGCTCACCGATTCCGGCGGAATCCAGGAAGAAACCACCGTGCTCGGCGTGCCCTGCCTTACCCTGCGCGAGAATACGGAACGCCCGGCAACGGTTGAGCACGGCTCCAATCAGATTGTAGGAGTTGATTCGGATCGCATTCTTGCGGCCGCAAGATCCATCCTCAGCCATCCCGCGCGGCCCTCCCGGCGTCCTCCGCTTTGGGATGGCCAGGCAGCGCCCAGGATCGTTGCGATCCTTCGCGAACGTCTCCAGCCTGATCTTCTCTAAGCTGATCTCTCTAAGACGATCTTCTTAAAGACGACCCTGCCTAAGATGACCCTGCTTAAAAGTTCGCGCTACTTTAATGCCGATTGCGAGGCCTGCACCGCGCACCCGCCCGTTCCCGTGGTCCCGCAAGCCTGACTGCCCAGGGTAGAGAAGTAAATCTGGGAAGTTCCGGGTTCCAGGATCGTGCTGATCGTGTTGTCGATGATAATGCCGCTCGTGCCTCCGGCGGAGGGCAGGGCAGCGGTCGCAATCGCGCCCAGGTTCTCCCATTTGACTGTGCCGTCGCTCGTGGGGCCACCCGGCACCGTGCTGAACGTTACCGCAGTACCAGAAGTGCCATGAGTTGTAACCAACTCGATGTTGTGGTTGCTGTCGAGAATCAAGGTGCCCTTAGCGTATGCGGTGCTAGGCACCCAAGCTGGGGGCGTAACGGCAGTCGCGGGCCCCTGATCTATCCAGGTTACCTTGCCGGATCCTATGCCGTCCGGCGTGGTACCGCCGACGGATCCGTTCCAGCCGGGCTGCGTGAGGCCCGAAAGCCCTCCGATTTCCACGACCTCAATGTGGAGCTTGTTATCAAGGATCTCCTGGCCGGGCGAATAGGTGGTGGTCGCGAGCCAAGCCGTGTCTAGGAAATTAATGACACATCCCCCAGATGCACAGTTCGTCGGCGTCCCCGCCGTTTGTGGGCTGGCGAAGAGCCACTCTGTCGGGCCGGTAGCAACATTCGGATTGTAGACGTCGGTTACAGGAGAGCACGGCGTTGTGCTGGTTGAAAGGGATGGTCCCGGGGTCACCTCTTCCATGTTACCGACTCGAATAGGAATCTGGTAGATGGTCGGAGCGCCGCCAGTGTTGCCACAGACATAGAGGTTTCCCGTGGCGTCCCCTGAAGTTCTGTAGCTGTTGTCAAAGGCGCCGACAAACATGGGACTGGGCGCCGCAGGCTCTATGGTGCTGTTCCCGACCCCCAGCTCAGACCCAGTATCCATGGGAAGGAAAGTCGTCGCAAGCTGGTAGACCGCGGAGCAGTCCGCCCCTCCAGGGCAACCCCCGCTGCCATCGCTCGACGCGAACGCGTATACCAACCCTCCGGCGGAATCGACAATCGGCCCTTGCACAAAGCCCGTTCCTCCAGTGTCGCCGGAAGAGAAATCCAGCTGACCGGATTGAATTACGACTCCCAAGGGGTCGACCGAGTACAGGTACCCGCCCTTGTCCTCGACAAACACATTCCCCGTCACAGAATCATGAACCGGACTGGTAAGAGCGGTGGGGGTTGTTGGATTCACCTGCACCGGCCAGCCTCCCGTTGTCACTTCAGCAGGAGTCCCTTCGAATACTGGATTGAACTTATGAAGAAACCCGAGGTCGTCTCCCACATAGGCCGTATCGTGTCCGTAGTCGTAAAAGACGGATGAGTTAGTGTCAGAAGCCGGCGTGATCACACTAGCGATCGTATCTTCGAGGAAGAACAGGGTCTTGCAGGGCGCGGTACAAGTCGTGTATTGAGCGTTCCTCACATTCCGGGGCCGACCCGGGGCAATGATGGTTTGGGTGGGCTCAGCTTTCCACTTCAACAGCATTAGGACCGCATTCCCCGCGGTATTTTCCTGCACAACCGCCATTTGCGTGCCGTCATACCAAAACACAGGAGAGGTCGTAACCGTGGCGAAAGTGTCGTAAGCAAAATAGACCGAAGGCGTGGCCGCGCAGGCGGAATAGAGATTGTTGTAAGCCACCAGGCTGGCTTGCGCGCCTGCCCCCGCCATGCCGGTGCTGTAGACAACGAAATCCCCGGTGCAGCTGTATGCGTTAGGATTCACGTTCAGCGTAAACTTTGCCGGGTAATTCCCCGCGCCGACCGTCGCGGTCGGGCCCATATCCTGCAACCAGAGCCCGCTGGATTCCGTCCCTCCGCCGCCGTGTGGACGATGTTCGAACTCGGGCGCAATCACTCGCTCCGCCTGCGCTCGATCACTCTCAGCCGCGCGGAACGCCGGCGACTGGCTGCGGATCTGCTGCCAATAGCGAGGATCCTGCTCCACGCGCGCCGCCCGTTCCGCAGTCGCTGGCTTGGAGAAGACAACATGATGGTTGCTCCAGTCAGAGATTACAGGTCCGGCTGCCGCGGAATCCCGGGACGCCTGCCCCAGCAATGCCGAAGACAAAGTGAGCACTGCGAGAATTGAGATACCCAATCGAAGTCCCAACCAAAGTAAAGATTGCTGGTTCCTTCTCATTTTTTCTCCTAATGCTTGGGAGCGCGGGCGCCGCCGAAATCATAGCGGTCGAAACCCCGCCCCTGCGGGCGTCTTGCACTCGGACGCTTGTCTGACTTGTTGGCAAACAATCATACACCCGCATGTTTTGAACAAGACCCGAAAAATTTGGTTGTATCGAGGCAGATTTCCACAAACATCCCCCGGCCCGTCCTACCCCCCGGATATGCGTCATCCTGAGCGCAGCCGTTCTTCAGGCGGAGCGAAGGATCTCCCGCAAGCACATTGCCGGCCGTACGAAACACCGCCCCACCGTCATTGTCATCCTGAGCAAGCGCCTTTTGCGCAGCGAAGGACCCAGGCGAGTCGCGCGATGTGTCGCGCTCTTTGCGACACAATACTCGCCCGTTTGGCTCGCTTCCCCATCACTCACCACCGCCACCACCCCGAACTTGGACTTGAACCACACTTCCCCGCTACACTACGGGTTCAAACGCGGGTTCAGGAATCATGAGACTTTCAGTCGTCATGCCGGTGTACAACGAACGGGCTACGCTGCGCCAGGTGGTCGACAGAGTGCTCGCCGTCCCGCTCGAGATCGAATTGATTTGCGTGGACGATGGATCCACCGACGGCTCCCGCGAGATCCTTGCTCAGTTGCAGGCCGAGCGTCCCCAGATTCGAACCCTCCTGCAGCCGAAAAACCTGGGCAAAGGTGCGGCCCTGCATCGCGGCATCAAAGAAGCCACCGGAGACTACGTGGTCATTCAGGACGCCGACCTCGAGTACGATCCGGCAGAATACACAGTGCTGCTCGAGCCGCTGGTCGAAGGCCGCGCCGACGTCGTCTACGGCTCGCGCTTTCTTTCCGCGCGCCCTCACCGCGTGCTCTATTTCTGGCACTCGGTCGGCAACTGGATCCTGACTCTGCTCTCAAATGCCCTCACCAACATCAACCTCAGCGACATGGAGACTTGCTACAAAGCTTTTCGCCGTGAGGTCATCCAATCCATTCCTCTGGAAGAAAAGCGTTTCGGTTTCGAGCCTGAAATCACAGTCAAGATCGCCAAGCGAAAACTGCGCATCTACGAAGTCGGCATCAGCTACTGGGGCCGCACCTATGAAGAAGGCAAGAAAATCCAGTGGAAGGACGGCGTGCGCGCCCTCTGGTGCTTGCTGAAGTACTGCATCACCGAACCCGCATCGGCCCCCCAGGAAGCGCTGCCGCCCGATGCCACCGTGCTGGCGGCTCGCACCCAGACCAAGTTGCCGCCGGCAGATTAATCGGTCGGCAACGCCGCATGAGCCAGATCATGAACATCTCCGACCCGGGCTTCCAGATCGAGACGCCTCTCCCGCTGCCCGAAGACGAAGTGCAACTCTGGCGAATCGATCTGGAGGCGCTTGGCACCGACGAATCCCGTTGGCAAAAATTGCTTTCGTCCGACGAGCTCGAGCGGGCCGCCCGCTTTCATTTTCCGCAGGACCGTCAACGCTTCGTCGCCTCTCGCGCGCTGTTGAGGACAATCCTCGCTGCTTATCTGGCTGGTAATCAGGCAACGACTCCGGGCGGCTTGAGCTTCTCCTATTCAGACAAGAAGAAGCCTTCTCTGGGGCCGGCGCACGAGGGATCCAACATCACATTCAACATTTCTCATTCCGGTGGGATCGCCCTGTTAGCCTTTACTCGCGGACGAGCAATCGGGGTCGATGTCGAACAAGCCCGCAGCAATTTCGACTTAGAAGCCATCGCTCGACGATTCTTTTCCCCGGCCGAGCAGAAACAACTCGCCGCTCTGCCCGCGGAAAAAAAAGCAGACGGCTTCTTCCGTTGCTGGACGCGGAAAGAGGCATACATCAAAGCCACCGGGAAAGGCTTGTCACTTCCTTTGAGCCAATTCGACGTCGCGCTCGAACCCGGCGAATCAAGCGCGCTGCTGGCCACGCGGCCCGACACTTCTGAAGCCGGACGCTGGCTGCTCCGCGAAGTGTCTGCCGGCCCCGGCTATATCGCGGCTCTCTGCGTGCGCGGTCAAGATTGGAAACTGTTAGATTGGAAACTGTAAAGACTGGACCCGAGGCCCTGACGGCGTCCGACCTCCAGAGGAGGAATTTGCTCCTGCAATTGCCGCAATTCTTTGCATATCCAGGACTGTAGAGGCATTTCGCCCTCGCCAGCTCCTCAAAAACCACGTCTTTTCATCTGTTTCCGTGGATCCCAATCAGCCCTAAAGGCCTGGTAATTGCTGCATCTCCAGCATTCGTGATGATTGGATCTAGCTTTCTTACCGCCGCGTCCAAGTGTTACCCTATACGTAACGTTCCTCTCCCGTAAGGATCCGCAAACGGGTTTCGCATGGCGTCAATGAACCTGGGAAGTAATCCAGGCAAATACAATAAACGTAGTAGACAAAAGTAAAAACGCAGGAGGCTTAACCGCTTGACAGCTTCGACCAGCCATCTCATCCCGCCGCACGGCGGAGAACTTGTTAACCTGATCGCCAGCCCCGAGAGAATCTCCGAATTGAAATCCCATTCGAAAGAATGGCCCTCGTGGGACCTGACCGCCCGCCAGCTTTGTGATCTCGAGCTGTTGCTCACCGGTGGATTTTCTCCGCTGCGGGGTTTCATGACCCGCGCCGATTACGAAGGCGTCTGTCACAACATGCGTCTCGCCAACGGAACGCTCTGGCCCATGCCCATCACCCTCGACGTGACCGAGGACTTTGCCAAGAAGCTGACGCCAGGCACCAGCAAAGTCGCGCTGCGCGATCCCGAAGGCGTGATGCTGGCAGTGTTGAACGTGGAAGAAGTCTGGCAGGCTGACCGCAAGGCCGAAGCTCAGGCGGTTTTCGCCAGCACCAGCCCCGCCCACCCCGGCGCCGATTACACTATCAACAAAGCGAATCCCTGGTACGTCGGAGGAAATCTCGAGGGTACCCAGATCCCCTCCCACTACGATTTTCGCAACCTGCGTTTGACTCCGGCCGAGGTGCGCGCTGAGTTCGCCCGCATCGGCTGGCGCCGCGTGGTCGCCTTTCAGACTCGCAATCCCATGCACCGCGCCCACGTCGAGCTCGCCTTCCGCGCCGCCAAGCAAGTCGAGGCCAGCCTGCTCATTCATCCCGTAGTCGGCATGACCAAGCCGGGGGACGTGGATTACTACACGCGAGTGCGTTGCTACCAGCTGCTGCTCTCCAAGTTTCCGCAGTCGACCGCCAAGCTTTCCTTGCTCCCGCTCGCCATGCGCATGGGTGGACCGCGTGAAGCTATCTGGCACGCGCTCATCCGCAAGAATCACGGCATCACCCATTTCATCGTAGGGCGCGATCACGCCGGACCAGGCTCCGATCCCGCGACCAAGAAGCCTTTCTACGGTCCTTACGAGGCCCAGGAAGTCTTCAAGAAACACGAAGCCGACATCGGCGTCACCATGGTGCCTTTCAACATGATGGTCTACCTCGAGGGTCAGGACAAATACGTTCCCGACGACGAAGTTAAGAACGGCGATCGCGTGTTGAACATCTCAGGCACCGAACTTCGCCAGCGCCTGAACGAAGGCCGCGAGATTCCTGCCTGGTTCACTTATCCCGAAGTCGTCTCTGAATTGCGCCGCAGTTTCCCGCCCCGTCACAAGCAAGGCGTGACCATCTTCTTCACCGGACTTTCTGGTTCCGGCAAGTCGACCATCGCCAACGTATTGCTGACCAAGTTTCTCGAAACCGGCGGGCGCCCCGTCACCCTGCTGGATGGCGACCTGGTGCGCAAGAATTTGTCTTCCGAACTCGGCTTTTCCAAGGAGCATCGCGACATTAACATCCGCCGCATCGGCTACGTCGCTTCGGAAATCACCAAGAACGGTGGCATCGCGATTTGCGCTCCCATTGCGCCTTACGACGCAACGCGTAAGCATGTCCGCCAGACGATTGAGCCTTACGGAGGATTCATTCTGGTGCACATTGCCACGACCGTGGAGGTCTGCGAACAGCGTGACCGCAAAGGCTTGTATGCCAAAGCGCGCGCAGGAATTCTAAAAGAATTCACCGGCATCTCGGATCCTTACGAAGTCCCAGCTGATGCCGAAGTCACCATCAATACCGGAGACTTGTCCGCCGAAGAGGCAGCACAGGAGATCATTCTGCACCTCGAAAGGGAAGGCTTTATCGGAACCGCTGCGGAGTCCGTCTAATCCGCATCTATATTCGCAATTCGCAGGAAAATGAGGAGAGGCTGAAGTTGTTACTGTCATGGACCTGCTGATCAAGAGCCTGGTAGGTTTAGGAGTCGGGGCCCTCATCGGAATGACGGGAGTCGGAGGCGGCGTTCTGCTGCTTCCCATCCTTATTTTCGGTCTGGGCGTGCCGCCCATGCTGGCCGTCGGCTCCGACGCTCTCTTCAACTTCGTCACCAAGATCGGTGCCAGCGCCGTCCACCTGCGCAAAGGCACGGTCCGGCTCAAAGTAGTCATGGCACTCGCCATCGGCAGCGCTCCTGGCTCCTATCTGGGCGTTCGCCTTCTGGTTCACTTGCGAAGCCTCTACGGCAACGGGGTCAACCATTTCATCACCGTCGCCGTCGGAGTTCTGCTGATTTGCATTCCGACTTTCTTGTTCTTCCAGAAGAAAATTGAAGACCGTGCAGCCGCGAAGCCCCCGACCATGAAGTCCTTCGCCTGGATCTCGCTCATCGGCCTGGTAGCCGGTTTTCTCGTGGGCATCACTTCGGTCGGCTCCGGCAGCATCGTCATGATGATGCTTCTGCTGTTCTATAACTTCCAGCCGAAAGTCATGGTAGGCACCGACATTGTTCACGCCCTCATTCTCACCGGCGTAACCAGCCTTCTTCATTTTCGCTTGAACAACGTTGATGTCCACCTCGTCGGGGCGCTCTTGATCGGCTCTATTCCCGGAGGTCTGATCGGTTCTTACCTGAGCACGCGGGTTCCGGTTCCGTGGCTCAGGCGTATTCTTTGCGCAGTCCTGCTCGCCACGGGCGCACGGATGCTGATGGCTTAATCAGACTATGCATTCAAATTCCTACGCACAAATATTGGACCGCATTCATTCCGCACTCGAAGCCTCCCGCAAGGTTTTTGCCCGCTTCACGCCGGGCGCGATTGAGGCCGAATACAAGGTCGGGCACGACCCCGTCACGGAGGCCGATCGTGCCCTCGACGCAGTTCTCCGCAAGGAACTATTGCGCAGCGGAGAAGGCTGGCTGTCGGAAGAAAGCGTCGACGATGCCATCCGCCTGCAGCACTCGCGGGTCTGGGTGGTTGATCCCCTCGACGGCACGCGCGAATTTGTAAAAGGCATTCCCGAGTTCTGCGTCTCCATTGGATTTGTCGAGGATGGGCGTCCTGTTGCCGGAGGAATTTGCAATCCTGCCACCAACGAGATTTTCCTCGGCTCGATAGATTCCGGCGTAACCTATAACGGCAAGCCTGCGCAGCCGAGCCAACGCAACACTCTCTCGGGCGCCCTGGTTCTCGCCAGCCGCAGCGAAGTGAAGCGCGGCGAATGGAAAGCGTTCGAGAACTCGGGTTTCACTATCCGCCCCATGGGTTCGGTCGCCTACAAACTCGCGCTGGTTTCCGCCGGCCTGGCGGACGTCACGTTCACGCTCACGCCTAAGAATGAATGGGACGTCGTAGCCGGCGCAGCGTTGGTACAAAGTGCCGGCGGCTTTGTCAGCACTCTGGAGAAGACCAGTCTGACCGCCAATCGCCGCGATCCGCTGCTGTCAGGACTCCTGGCCGGCGGACCGCTCCTGAAAGACGAGCTCTTTTCCCTCGTGGAGCCGCACATCAAGCTGGTCTCCTCGTCGCTGGAAAAGTAAGTCTCACCCCCGTCCAAACTTTCGCTTGCTCCCACTCCGCATCGGTGTTATTCCTGTCTCTCTTAATTTCACCTTTCAACAAGAAGCGAAATAACAAAGCGAAATACGGAATCACGCACTGGCCCCGGAGCGCCTGATTGCCCGACCCAAACGCCGAAGCTGGCTCACTAAACCAAGTCCGATTCGCCTCTTCCGGCGCATCGATCGCCGAAACTCCCGCTGAACCAGAAAATCCCAACCGTCCCAGGCGCGTGCTCGGCTTCCGCGACCTTGTTTTGTTCTACGCGGTCACCGGCATCAGCCTGCGCTGGATCGCCACCGCCGCCGCCGCCGGTCCCAGTTCCATCGTCATCTGGATCGGCGCCTGGCTCTGCTTCTACACTCCCCTCGCGCTCTCCGTCCTCGAACTTTCTTCCCGTTATCCCAGCGAAGGCGGCCTCTATGTCTGGAGCAAGCGCGCCTTCGGAGATTTCTCCGGCTTCATGTCGGCCTGGACCTATTGGACCAGCAACCTCCCCTACTTCCCTGCTGTCCTCTACTTCGCCGCCAGCAACATCCTCTTCATGCGCCAGAACGCATGGGCGCATCTCTCGAACAACTCCACGTTCTACATCGTCTTCTCTCTGCTGACGCTGGGTACCGCCACGCTGATGAACATCGTCGGACTCGATGTCGGCAAGTGGCTGCACAACATCGGCGCTCTTGCCATGTGGATTCCCGCCGCCATCGTCATCGTGCTGGGATTGATCGCCTGGCATCGCTACGGCTCGGCCACATCCTTCACCGTGCACTCCATGACGCCCAGCACGCACTTCAACGACCTGATTTTCTGGTCAGTGCTGACGTACGCCCTCGGCGGATGCGAGGCCGGTTCCTTCATGGGTGAAGAGATCAAGAACCCCCGCCGCTCCATCCCGTTCGCTCTATTAATCGGCGGCGCGACGGTGGCCTTCTGTTACATCATAGGAACAGCAGCCCTGCTGCTCGCTTTGCCCTCAAGCGAGATCAGCAACCTGCAGGGACTGGTGCAGGCCATCTCGAACACCTCGACGCGCCTCGGTTTTCCCGGAGTATTACCAGTCGCCGCGTTCCTCATCGCCCTCAGCAACATCGGCGCCGCCGGAGCGTTCCTCGCCGCGGTCGCGCGCCTGCCCTTCGTCGCAGGCATCGACCGTTTCCTGCCACCAGCCTTCGGCGCACTCCACCCCCGCTGGAAAACCCCGTGGGTAGCCCTGCTAACCCAGTTCTTCCTGGGCGCTCTCTTTATTTTCCTGGGTCAAGCTGGAACCAGCGTCAAAGGTGCCTACAATGTGCTGGTCAGTATGGGCGTAATCGTCAATTTCATTCCGTTCTTGTATCTCTTCGCCGCCATGATCAAACTGCAGCGGGACCCCGCCGGCCCCGATGTAATCCGCGTCCCCGGTGGAAGCACAGTCGCCAAGTTTGTAGCCGCTCTAGGATTTCTCACAACCACGGCGACGATTGTTTTATCTCTAATCCCCCAACCAGACGAACCCAACAAGCCGCTGGCTCTGCTAAAAATTGTAGGAGGAACCGCAGCGCTAGTGTTGGTGGGCGTAGGAATCTACATCGCAGGAAAGCGCCGTGCATCCAGGTAATGTGGAGACAGCCGCCCTCGGCTGTCCGCCGGCCGAAGCCCGGCAAGTCGGCGTACAGCTAAACCGGCGTAGCCATCTTCCGTGCCGGACTAAAAAACGGCAGCCCAGTCACCTTAACATTCGTCTTCAGCCGGATCGCCTCAATCGTGATCTCCATCTGCAACTGGGTCCCCAGCTTCGAATGTTCAGTCTCCACGCTGGCCAGCGCAATCATCTTCTTCAGCACCGGCGACCAACTCGTAGTCGTAGCCTTCCCAACCTGCTTTTCTCCCGAATACAACGGCACGCCCACGCGCGAAGCCTGGCTAGGAGCAGCCGGCGTCAGCCCATAGCGTTCATAAAGCGCCTCAACATCAGTCCAATCCACTTCCACCCCAACCAGTTGCCGCGCCACGCCATTCTTGGCATCCAGTTCCAGCGCCTTCTTCCCAATAAAGTTTTCTTTTTCCAGATGCACCATCTTGCCGAAGCCCAACTCATACGGCGAATACTTCTGCGACGGAATCAGCGCCTTCTTCGAACTGCTGTAATCCACCTCTATCAGCAACAACCCAGCTTCCACCCGCGCCACATCCAGCGCCAGCATGCCCGCCGCGTGCAGATCAAATTGCTTTCCCTTTTCCGCCAGCGCATCCCAGACTTTGACCGCGTCATTGGCTTCTTTTAGAGGCACCCAGATTTCATACCCCAGATCACCGGTATACCCAGTCCGCGAAATATCCACGGGCACGCCGGCGATCTTGCCGCGAGTCACCCGGAAATATTTCAGATTCGCAATATCGGCGTCAGCCACAGTTTTCAAAAGCTTCGCCGAAGTTGGCCCCTGCAGTGCCAGCGCGGCAACTTTCTCGGAAATATCTTCCACCTGCACGTCCAGGTTCAACCCGTTCTGCCGGAACCACCGCAGGCTCGGATCGGCCGCCGTCCACCGGTAAACATTCTCCTCCAGCCGCGAGATCGTCCCATCATCGATGACCTTGCCTTCTTCATCGCACCAGCAGCAATAAATCACCTGCCCCACTTTCACCTTGTTGATGTCGCGCGTGATCACCCGGTTCACCAGCCGGGTCGCATCCTTACCGGTGATCAGATATTTGTAGAGCGGCGAAATATCAATCAACGCCGCCGCATTCCGGATCGCGTTGTACTCATGCTCGTGATGCACCTCATAAACGCTGACCGTGTAATATCCCGACCACTCGCGGTAATTCAAGCTGTGGCAAAGCGGAAAAGTTCTCTCGTGAAACGCAGTTCCAATCGGCAAAGCAGTGACCTCAGAAAGATTTAGCTCGACGTTGGATTATACGTCAGACCCCTCATGGAATGCGTCATCCCGAAGCCCCGCGTTTTCTCCAGCGGGGCGAGGGATCTCCGTCAAATCGACTCTATGTTCATTCGCCACAGACAAATTAAGGTCAAAAGTAGTAAGGATTAACGACGCGCGCCGCCAAGGAATTCTTTGTCTACATCATGACCAACAACCCCAAGTCCGCCGTCTTATACACAGGCATCACGGGCAACCTCCTACGCCGCGTCTGGCAGCACAAGCAAAAGCTCGTCCCCGGATTCACCAGCCGCTACAACTTGACCCGCCTCGTCTATTACGAACGCTTCTTCTATCCCGACGCCGCCATCGATCGCGAAAAGGAAATCAAAGGCTGGCGGCGCAGCAAGAAAATAAAGCTGATTGAATCGATGAATCCGTGCTGGGAGGATCTAGCGAAGGATTGGGGCAATGAATACAAGCCCGAACCGGCAGCAGATCAGCAGGAGATCCCTCGCCCCGCTGGAGAAAACGCGGGCCTTCGGGATGACGCCAGTGTGATCGGACCGAAGACTGATTGAGGAAGCCAAATACGCTGCGTCATCCTGTGCGCAGCCGTTCTTGAGGCGGAGCGAAGGATCTCCCGCACCACACCCTCCGTTGCGACTACGTTTCCCCCCTGCCCAGCGAACTGCCTGCAGACAAATCACCGCATTCCCGATAGAATGTCGATTCGACTCATGCGCTCACTGATCCCCATCTTGTCGAACACCCTCCGCAGCTGGAGCGTCCTGCCCAGCGGCCTCTAATACGCGCACGCCAAAACTGCGCTACTATTCTTCGTTCGCATCCTCAACCACCAAACTGCCACCTGAAGTCTGAGAACTTATGGCGAACTCATACGACGTAATCGTGATCGGCGGAGGCCACAACGGCCTGGTCAACGCCGCCTACCTCCAGCGCGCCGGGAAGAAAGTGCTCGTGCTAGAACGCCGCCACATCCTAGGCGGCGCAGCCTGCACCGAAGAAGTTTTCCCCGGCTTCAAGTTTTCCGTGTGCTCCTACGTGGTCTCGCTGCTGCGCCCGGAAATCATTCGCGACCTCGATCTCCCCCGCCACGGACTCGAAATTCTTCCGCTCGACGGCACTTTCACGCCCATGCCCAGCGGCGATTACCTCTGGCGCGTCAACGACCACGGCAAGACTCACCGCGAGATCGCCCGCCACTCCCGCGTCGACGCCGAAGCCTACGATGAATTCGGCAAAGCCATGCAAGCCATGTGCCGCTTCGTGAAGCCAATTCTCAGCATGGTGCCGCCCGACCCGAACACGCTGAACCCGCGCGAACTGATGAAGCTCCTTTTCATCGGACGCCGCTTCCAGGGCATGTCGAGCTACGACAAATACAACCAGGTTCAGCTCATGACCATGAGCGCCATTGATTTTCTGGATCAGTGGTTCGAAACCGACGTCCTCAAAGCCACAATGTCGGCCTCCGGCATCATCGGCACATTCCTCGGAGTGCGCTCGCCCGGCACAGCCTACGTCCTGCTCCATCACTACATGGGAGAAATCGACGGCGCATTCCGCGCCTGGGGCTTCGCTCGCGGCGGCACTGGAGCAATTTCGAACGCGATCGCGGACGCAGCCCGCGAAGCCGGCGTCGAAATTCGCACTCAAGCAGCAATCGCAAAAATCATCATCAAAGACGGCAAGGCCAAAGGCGTAGTGCTCTCGAACGGCGACGAAATCTACGCCGAAACAATTTCCTCCAGCGTCGATCCGAGACTAACCTTCAACAAATTCATCGAAGCCGAACATCTCCCCGCCGACTTCCTCGAAGACATCAACCGCTTCAAATACCGCGGGTCCTCCGGCAAAGTAAACATGGCGCTCGATGCCCTGCCGAACTTCAAAGCCATGCCCGGACCAGGCGCGCACCTCCGCGGCGCAATCTCAATCTCACCATCAGTCGAATACATGGAGCGCGCCTACGACGACGCCAAATACGGCAACTTCTCCCGCCGTCCCTACATCGACATGGTCATCCCGTCGCTCACCGACCCGTCGGTCGCACCGCCGGGCAAGCACGTGCTCTCCTGCTTCGTGCAGTACGCGCCCTACAAGCTGCGTCCCGGCCTGAACTGGGATGACCAGAAGGAAGCTTTCGGCGACACCGTCGTCAACACCATCGCCGAGTACGCGCCCAACATCAAAGACATCATCCTGCACCGGCAAGTCATCACCCCGCTCGATCTCGAACGCGAGTGGGGACTGAGCGAAGGCAACATCTTTCAGGGCGAACTTTCTCTGGAGCAACTCTTCTTCCTGCGTCCAGCACCAGGCTACGCCCGCTTCCGCACGCCCATCCAAAATCTCTACATGTGCGGCTCCGCAACCCATCCCGGCGGCGGCATCATGGGCGCACCGGGCCGTCTAGCAGCTCTCGAAATGTTGAAAGACCTCGGAGGAGCGGCGTAATGAAAGTACTCTGTCACGCTGAGCAAGGAGCCGCATAAAAATATGCCCTGTCATCCTGAGCGAGGATTGAGCTTCGCGCGCCAAGCGCGAAGCTCAACCGCAGTCGAAGGACCCCTACGCTCTAGACGGCACCAGGCCGCCGTGGGCAGTCCTCGCGCGCAGAACGTCACCATATGACCACAAACGGAAAATCCGGCGAATGCGACGTCCTCATCATAGGCGGCGGCCACAACGGCCTGATCACCGCCTTCTACCTGGCCAAAGCGGGATTCAAGCCTCTGGTGCTCGAGCGCAGACCACAGGTCGGCGGCGCGGCTATCACAGATGAACTTCATCCCGGCTTCCGCTGCTCCACACTAGCCCACACCGCGGGACCCATTCGTCCAGACATCGTCCGCGACATGCAACTGGAAAAACACGGCCTGAGGCTGATCACGCCAGACACTTGCGTCACCGCGCTCTCGCCCGACGGACGTGCCCTTTCTCTCTACCAGGATGAAAACAAATCCACCCAGCAAATCGCTGCCTTCTCGCAAAAAGACGCGGCCAAGTATTTGGAGTTCGAGAAATCTCTAGGCAAGATCAGCAAGGTCATCGCGGAGGCGCTGGCCACAACGCCTCCCGACATCGACCACCCCAGCGGCGGCGATCTTTGGAGCATGCTCAAAACCGGCCGCGCCCTGCGCAACCTCGGCAAGCGCGATATGTACCGCGTCCTCCGCTGGGGACCGATGGCCGTGGCTGATCTGGTAGCAGAGTATTTCGAGACCGAACTCCTGCGCGCCGTCATAGCGGCTCGCGGAATCTTCGGAACCTTCCTCGGACCATGGTCAGCCGGCAGCAGCCTCCAGTTGCTGATCCGGGCAGCCGGTGATTCTCATCCCGCAGGCTCGGCCTTCTTCGCCGCCGGCGGCATGGGCGAGCTAACTCAAGCCATGGCCTCCGCCGCAAAAGCCGCAGGCGTCGAGATTCGCACCTCAGCCGAGGTCATCGAGATTCGCGTTAAAGACGGCGCAGCGACAGGCGTTCTGCTCTCGACCGGTGAAGAGATTCATGCGAAAGCCGTAATCTCGAATGCCGACCCCAAGCGCACGCTGCTCAAGCTCACTGATCCCACGCACCTTTCTCCTGACTTCGTGCAGAAGCTGCAGCATTACCGCGGCAACGGCACGGTTGCGAAGGTGAACCTGGCGCTCTCCGGTCTGCCGGCTTTCACCGCGCTGAAAAACAGCGACGAGAGCGCACTCAAGGGACGCATTCACATCGGTCCCGAGATTGACTACCTCGAACGCGCCTTCGATGAATCGAAGTACGGCAATTTCTCGCGCCAGCCCTATCTCGAAGCCGCAATTCCTTCGTTGACTGATCCCACACTCGCGCCTGCGGGCAAGCACGTGATGTCAATCTACATGCAATACGCGCCTTACAAACTCAAAGGCGATTGGGAAGACCAGCGCAAAGCGCTCGGCCAGACGGTCGTGCAGACGCTCGCACAATACGCGCCCAACTTGCCCGAGATGATCCTGACCCATCAGATCATCACCCCGTTGGATCTCGAAGAAGTCCACGGATTAACCGGCGGCCAAATCTTCCACGGCGACCTCGCGCTCGACCAGTTCTTCACCATGCGGCCGCTGCTGGATTGGGCACGTTACAAGACGCCGATCAGGA